>OCTA010004529.1_pt1 | contig 12163 bp, 10 predicted proteins | sample 1538991 | NCBI WGS metagenome assembly OCTA01 (sample SAMEA3539302, study PRJEB22396) | soil metagenome | biome: tundra; feature: field; material: soil | place: USA | collected 2010-05 | depth 0.15 m | reverse complement strand
GCCGATATCTTCCTGCGCAACACGCTGGCCAGTGGCGTGGTCCCGCAAATCTCCGCCATCATGGGACCCTGCGCCGGCGGGGCCGTCTACTCGCCGGCCATCACCGATTTCGTCTTCATGGTGGAGTCGACCAGCTACATGTTCGTCACCGGTCCGGACGTCATCAAGACCGTCACCCACGAGGACGTCACCAAGGAGCGCCTGGGCGGCTCCATGACGCACAACTCCGTAAGCGGCGTCGGCCATTTCATCGCGCCGAACGACGGCGAGTGCCTGCGCATGATCCGCGAGTTGCTCGGCTACCTGCCGCAAAACAATCGCGACGATCCGCCGCGCCGCCCGTCCACCGACCCGGCGGACCGCATGGACGCGGCGCTTGACACGCTGGTGCCGCCCGAATCCAACCAGCCCTATGACATCAAGGATGCCATCCATCGCGTGGTCGATGACGGCGAATTCTTCGAAGTCCATGAGCACTTTGCCCGCAACATCGTGGTGGGCTTCGCGCGGCTGGACGGGCGTTCCGTGGGCATCGTCGCCAATCAGCCCGCCTACCTGGCCGGCTGCCTGGATATCAATTCGTCGGTGAAGGGCGCCCGTTTCGTGCGCTTCTGCGACGCGTTCAACATTCCGATTCTGACCTTCGAGGACGTTCCCGGCTTCCTTCCGGGCACCGGACAGGAATTCGGCGGCATCATCCGCCATGGCGCCAAGCTGCTCTACGCCTACGCCGAGGCCACCGTGCCGAAGGTCACCGTCATCACGCGCAAGGCGTACGGCGGCGCTTATTGCGTGATGGGATCCAAGCACATTCGCACGGACATCAACCTGGCGTGGCCCAGCGCCGAAATCGCCGTCATGGGACCGGAGGGCGCGGTGAACATCGTCTATCGCCGCGAGCTCTCGGCGGCCGCCGACCGCGAAGCCATGCGCGCGCAGAAGACCGAAGAGTTTCGCGAGCGCTTCGCCAACCCGTTCATCGCCGCCGAGCGCGGCTTCATCGACGATGTGATCGAGCCGCGCGAAACTCGCCCGCGCGTGATCCGCGCGTTTCGCATGCTGGAGAACAAGGTGGACACCACGCCTCGCAAGAAACATGGCAACATTCCGCTGTAAGCTGCTTCTGCTCCTCTGCGCCGCGGTTGCCTCTGCCTCCGCGCCCAACCCCGTCCACTGGCGCAGAGTGAACGCCGAGACGTTGCGGCACTTCACGGCGCTGCTGCGCATCGACACCTCCAATCCGCCGGGCACCGAGACCGAGGCCGCCAAGTATCTCGCGGGTGTGTTGGAGCGCGAAGGCATCCCGGTGAAGCTGCTGGCGCTCGATCCCGCCCGCGCCAACTTGGTCGCGCGCATCAAGGGCAACGGTTCGGCGCGGCCCATCGCCATCCTGGGGCATACCGACGTGGTCGCCGCGCAGCGGTCCAAGTGGTCGGTGGACCCATTTGGCGCAGTCCGCAAGGATGGCTTCATCTATGGCCGGGGTGCAGTGGATGACAAGGAGATCGTGACGGCGGGCCTCATGGTGATGTTACTGCTGCAGCGCGAGCGCATCAAGCTGAATCGCGACGTGATCTTCGTGGCCGAAGCCGGCGAGGAAGGCTCACCCGCCGTGGGCATCGATTTCCTGGTGAGCCGCCACTGGGACGAAATCGCGGCTGAGTACGCGCTGGCCGAGGGCGGATCGGCCGTGGCACAGGGCGGCAAGGTGCGTTGCGTGGCCATCACTACCGCGGAGAAAGTGCCGCGGGGCGTCCGTCTGATCGCCCGCGGACCGTCCGGACATGCTTCGCGCCCCTCGCCGGAGAACGCCGTGGTGCGCCTGGCGGCCGCCGTCGCCAAACTGGGCGAGTGGCACACGCCGATGCGGCTGAATGATACCACCCGCGCGTATTTCGAGCGCCTGGCTTCCATCAGCCCGCCCGGCGATGCGGATCGCTACCGGCACGTCGGCGACCCCGCGCGCGGCCCGGAGATCGACCGCTACTTCGAACGCTACGAGCCGGCGCACTACGCCATGTTGCGCACCACGCTCGCGCCGACCATGCTCAAGGCCGGCTTCGCCTTCAATGCAATTCCATCGGAGGCCGAAGCCTACATCGACATCCGCGCGCTGCCGGATGAAGATATGCCGCGCTTTTACGAGGAAATGCGCGCGCTGATCGCCGGCCTGAATGTGGAAATGGAGCCGCGGAAGCCGATTCGTCCGGCCACGCAGCCCTCACGAACGGACACCGCCATGTTTCGCGCGCTGGAACATGCGCAGCGCAGAATGTTTCCGAAAGCCATCACGCTGCCCTCCATGCTGACCGGCGCCACGGACATGGCGCAATTGCGCGCCAAAGGCGTCGAGGCCTACGGCTTCGGCCCCATCGTGGAAGCCGGCGACCCCGGCGAAGCCCACGCCAACGACGAAAGGCTCGCCGAAGCGTCCCTCTATAAACTCGTCGAATACCTCTGGTACACAATCTTGGAAGCCGCAACCTGATGTGGGGCAGACCTACAGGTCGGGGTGCCCTCAGGGCCGGGCACTCCAGGGCCCACGCCGCCGCCTTTGCTTTTCAGTATAATAGGACATGAATATATCGATTTAACGTATACATCCGTGAGAGCGGCATCCGAGCGTTGCCAGGATGACGCGATCCACGCGTAGCCCCTGAACGATCTCTCGGGGAGCGCCCCGCGATGGCATGCACGAAAGCGCGCGTCCGGCCGCTTTGTCCGCTCCGGAGGAGATTAACGAATGGACAAGATCTGGCTGAAAAGCTACCCCGCCGGTGTTCCGGCCGAGATCGACCTCAACGAATATACGTCCCTCAACGATGTGCTCGCCCAAAGCTGCCGCAAGTTCCGGGATCTCCCGGCCTTCCGCAATCTCGGCGCCACCATCACCTATGCCGAACTCGACCGCCTGAGCCGCCACTTCGCCGCCTGGCTGCAAAGCCTCGGCCTCGCGAAGGGAACCCGCGTCGCCCTGATGATGCCCAATCTTCTGCAGTACCCGGTCGCGCTGTTTGGGGTCCTGCGCGCTGGCATGATTGTGGTGAACATCAATCCCCTGTACACCGCGCGCGAATTGGAGCATCAGCTTAAGGACTCCGGCGCCGAGGTAATTGTCATCCTGGAGAACTTTGCGCACGTGCTGGAAACAGTGCTGGCGAACACAGCGGTCGAGCACGTGGTGTCCACGCAGGTTGGCGATCTGCTGACGCCACACCGCCGGCTGTTGGTGAACTTCGCCGTTAAGCATATGAAGAAGATGGTGCCGGAATGGCATATCGGGGGCGCCATCGAATTCCGGACCGCGCTCGGGCGCGGCGCCCGCGCCCGCCTCGACGAAGCCGCGCCGTCGCACGCCGATATCGCCTTCCTGCAATACACCGGCGGCACCACCGGGAGGTCCAAAGGCGCGATGCTGACCCACGGCGGACTGGTCGCGAACATGCTGCAGGCGCGCGCGTGGTCCCGCGGCTTCCTCGAAGAGGGAAGCGAGATCGTGGTGACGGCGCTGCCCATGTACCATGTTTTTTCCTTGACCACCAACTGCCTGCTGTTCATCAAGCTGGGCGGCCTGAATCTGCTGATTACGAATCCCAGAGACATGCCAGGGTTCGTGAAGGAGTTGAACACAACGCCCTGGACGGTGATGACCGGCGTCAACACCCTGTTCAACGGACTGCTCAACACGCCGGGGTTCGAATCCCTGGATTTCAGCCGCCTGAAATTTGCGCTGGGCGGCGGCGCCGCGGTACATCGCACGGTGGCCGAACGCTGGCAGGCAGTCACGCGGCGGCCCATTTTTCAGGGCTACGGGCTCACTGAAACCTCGCCCTTCGTTACGTGCAGTCCGTTGGACGGGGAATACTCCGGTTCCATTGGGCTGCCGATACCCTCCACCGAAATCGCCATCATGGACGACGAAAATCGCGAACTGCCGCCCGGCGCCGAGGGCGAGATCTGCGTCAAGGGTCCGCAGGTGATGGCGGGCTATTGGCAGTTGCCCGGCGAAACCGCGGCCGCATTCACGCCCGACGGATGGCTCCGCACCGGCGACATCGGCATCATGGACGAGGACGGCTACATGCGGATCACGGACCGCAAGAAGGACATGATTCTGGTTTCCGGCTTCAACGTCTACCCGAATGAAATCGAGAACGTCATCGCCGCCGTGCCGGGCGTGGTCGAATGCGGCGTGATCGGCGTGCCGGATATCATCGCGGGTGAACTAGTCAAAGCGTTCGTCGTGTCGGACAACCCGAGCCTGTCGGCCGACCAGATCGTGGCCTTCTGCCGGCAGAATCTGACCAACTACAAGGTGCCCAAGATAGTCGAGTTTCGGAGTGAATTGCCGAAGACCCCTGTCGGCAAGATCCTGCGGCGGGAGTTGCGCGCCATCGCCATCGCGGACCAGGCCGCATCGGTTTCCGGAACCGGCGACCCCCTCGCGGCACAAGTCGCGCGGCTGTAAAGTGGGGCAGACCTCCAGGTCTGCGCGGGTCCTCCAGGACCCGCTCTTCGCGCGCAAAGCGCACCCCTTACTTCCGCGGCATGTTATAGCTGAACGTCAGCTTCAGCACGACGCGATCTCCGGAGTACTCCGCCGGGAAGGGCGGAAACGGATGAGAAGCGTCAATGCCGGCCACCGCCGCGCGCTCCAGGGCCGGAATGGAATGCAGGACGATCACCAGCTTCGGAACGCTGCCGTCCTTGGCGATTACGAATTGCGCCTCCACTTTTCCGCGCAGGCCCATCCTGGCGCTTTCCGGATACACCGCGAACCAATTCCGCCGTACGCTGGCTAGCACCTGCAGCAGGTAGGGCCTGAAATCGACGCCTTTAGTATCGCTGAGTAGTTCGAGCGAACTGGCCTGACGGCCCGGCGAGGGCGGCAGGTTCAGACCGCTGCCGATCCCACCAACGCCCACGTCGCTGGTGTCGTCGCCCACCGCCAGCCCGCCCTGCGCGCCGCCGTGCGTGAGTTCCCGGATAGCTCCGTCCACCGATGTGTCGGGACGCGCGATCCTGCCCACTCCGCCGGAGGGCGGCGGAGCAGTGGGAGTCTCGAATGCCAGCTTCGGTTTCTCCTGCTCCTGGATTTGCGGCGGCTGGATAGTCGGAGGGCCCACGGGCAAGCCGCGGGGCGGCTGCACGTCGCGATTGCCAGCTTGAATCTGCGGCGGCTCCGGCAAGGGCGCGGGCGGAGGTTGCGGCGGGCTGGTTATTCTGGCCTGCGGCCGCGTGGTGGAAGGCGGCGAGTTCGGAATCTGAATGCGGGGACGCGGCTGCAGGGCCTCCACTGTGACTTCCTTGGCGATGGGACCTTTGTTGGGCGCTTTCTGGGTCAATTCCGTGGGCGGCGAAATCAGCGGAGTGATTTGTTCCACGCGCCGGGGCGGTTGCATCAGGCTGCGCGGCATCAGGGTCAGCGCTATGATCGCCGCTGCGTGCGCCGCTACCGAAAGGAGGCGCGCCTCGCGGACACGTCCACGGTCCTGCTCCCAACTGGTTAGCAGATGCAATTCCGCCGGATCTTCCACCGAGGAACGACCTAGAGTTTCCATCCGCCTGCCAACGACTTAGAGACTATCTCCGAGTGTTCCTTAATTTTATCAAGAATAGCCAAAGCTATCCGCAATGTTTGACGCGCCGCCAGCCCCGAAGTTTTCGGCGAATTTCGGGTTTCCACGCTGTCCAGAAAGGCGTCGAACTGTAACTGCAATGGCTCGGATTTCGTCACCGGAACCGGCTCGAAGGAGACCTGACGGTTGCCGCCGACCGAAAATATGAGCAATTCCTGACGCGCGTAATCCAGCGAGCAATACTGTTGCGGCTGGAAAAGGCGCAACTTGCGGACGCGCTCGGTGGAGACGCGGCTGGCGGTCAGATTGGCCACGCAGCCGTTCGGAAACTGCAGGCGGACGTTGGCGATGTCGACCTTGGGCGACAGGATGGAGACGCCCGCGCCGCGGATTTCTTCCGGCTCCGCGCCCGTCAGGCTCAAAACGATATCGATGTCGTGGATCATCAAGTCCAGGATGACGTCCACGTCCAGACTGCGCGGGCTGAACACGCTGAGCCTGTGGATCTCGAAGAACAACGGCAGAGTGACGCGGCCTTCCAGCGCGATCACCGCGGGATTGAAGCGCTCCAGGTGGCCCACCTGGAGCACGCGCCCGTGGCGCCCGGCGGCCGCGATGAGCCGGTCGGCGGATTCCAGGTCCGGCGCGATGGGTTTCTCCACCAGCACGTCGATGCCATGCTCCAGCAGCCAGCAACCGATCTCCGCGTGGGCCGAAGTGGGCGTGGCTACAATGGCCGCGTCGACTTTGCCGGCCAGTTCGCGGTAATCGGCGAAGTAGTCGGCGATCGTCGCGCGCGAAGGGTCGATATCCACAACGGCGGTCAGTTCCGCGCGCGCCGATTGCCGGACAACGCGGCAATGATTCTGTCCGAACTGTCCTGCGCCGACTAGGGCGATTCTAAACATCGGGCGCCTGCCCTACAACAGCGATTCCCGCCTCATCCGCGCGCGCCAACATCTCCTCACGATCGAGCAGCAGCGTGCGGCCCGCATCCACCGCCATCGCGGTCGTCCCGGTTTCACGCATCACGGCGATGGTGTCCAGTCCCGCGACCGGCACGTCGAAGAGCAAATGTCTCCGCCGATTCGAAACCTTCACCAGCGTCAGGGGGCGCCCGTTCGCCAGGCTGGCCGCGCGCCGCAACAGGGCGTCGGTGCCTTCCATGGCTTCCAGCGCCACGCAGGCTCGCTCGCAGATGGCCACGCTCTGGCCCACGTCGAAGCCGGCCAGCGCAGCGGCCACCCTCCGTCCGTAGGCGATATCCGCCTCCTCGCGGGCATCCGGCTTGCGCCGCGTCATCGCCCCGCAGTCGGCCAGCAGCGGTTTCAGCAGCGCGGTCGAATCGCGGAGTTGGATGCCCTCGTCCGCGAGCACTTTCGCGACTCCGCCGATCAGCCCGTCGGTATTCTTCGAAGGCAGCGAGGCCAGCAGCTTGATGAGCCGCCAGTCCGGCCGGATGGAGGAAAAGATCTTCGCGTGCTTCACCTGCCCGGCCATCACCACTTCGGTGATGCCTTCTTCCTTGAGGATCTCGATCAGCCGGCTAAGCTGGCCCAGCGAGAGCCAGTGGCACCTTGCGGCCAGGCGTTCGACTTCAGGCGAGGCCTCTTCCTGAATGGCCAACACGACGACCTCGTGGCCGAGGCGGCGCGCGTTTTCCAGCGCCAGGAGCGGAAAGCGGCCGTTACCGGCGATGAGACCGTATTTCATCTCAGCCGCGGAGCCATCTACTTGATCACTCCCCGCTTGGATTCGCCGATGAACGCCAGCAACTCTTCCACCTCGGGGCACTCGGGAATCTCCGCGCGAATCCGCTCCACCGCCTGCGAAGTATTCAGGCCGGCGCGCGTCAACAGGCGCAGCGCGGTCTGCAGTTTCTCGATGGTGGCGCGCTCGAATCCGCGGCGCTCCAGCCCGGTCCGGTTGGCGCCGAACACCTTTATCCCGCGCTCGCTGACCGTATTCGAAAACGGCAGCACATCCTGCGTCACCACGCTGTATCCGCCGACGATCGAGTGCCGGCCCACCCGGCAGAACTGATGCACGCCCGTCGAAGCTCCGATCACCGCCCAATCGCCCACCGTCACATGGCCGCCCAGTGTGACGGCGTTAGCCAACACCACGCGGTTACCGACGTGCGCATCGTGCGCCACGTGTACGTAAGCCATCAGCAGGTTGTCGTCGCCGATGCTGGTAATCAGCCCGCCGCCTTCGGTGCCGCGATGAATGGTGACAAACTCGCGGACCTTGTTCCGGTCTCCGATGCGCGTTTCGGCCCGCTCGCCGCGGTATTTCAAATCCTGCGAAACCACGCCGACCGTGCTGTATGGAAAAAAGACGTTGTCCTCGCCGACGCGCAACGGTCCTTCCATGTAAACGTGCGCCATGAGCCGCGTGCCGGCGCCGATCTCGACCTCGCTGCCGATAATCGAATACGGCCCGATCTCCGCGGCTTCGGCAACGCGCGCCGCGGGCGAGACAATCGCGGTGGGATGAACCGGCATCGATCAGGAAAGCGCTTCCGCTTCTTCCTTGTCGGCCAGCTTGCACATCATTTCGGCCTCGGCGACCACCAGCCCATCCACGGTCGCGGTGCCGGCCATAACGGCCACGCTGGCCCTGCGCTTGAGGATCTTCATCTCCAGGCGAAGCGTGTCGCCCGGAACCACGGGCCGGCGAAACTTGGCGCTGGTGATGGAAGCCAGCAGCACCAGTTTGCGATGCCGGTCTTCGATGTGTTTGAGCACCAGTACGCCGGCGGTCTGCGCCAGGGCTTCCACGATGAGCACGCCCGGCATCACCGGGAAGTCCGGAAAATGGCCCTGAAAGAAGGGTTCGTTCTGCGTGACGCACTTGATGCCCACAATCCGGTCTGCTTCTAACTCGATGATTCGATCGACCAGCAGCATGGGATAGCGGTGTGGCAGTATGTCGCGGATTTCGTTGATATCCAAAACGGGCATGGAAGTCGCTATTATAACAGCCGTGGATGCTATTCTCTTTGAAGCCCGCTCCCGGCAGAAACAGATCGTGGCGCTAATCCGGGAAATGGTGGAATGCGAATCGCCCAGCGACGACCCGGCGGCCGTGAACCGCTTCGTGGATCTGCTGGGCGATGTTGCGCCCTCTTTCGCCCGCGTCAAGACGGTTCCCGGCGGACGCTTCGGACGGCACCTCGTGTGCGAGTTCGATCTATTCGGGGAAAAAACCAAGAGACAGATCCTGGCGCTCGGTCACTCCGATACTGTATGGCCTCTCGGCACACTGGCGTCCATGCCTTTCCGGCAGAAAAACGGCCGTCTGTGGGGCCCCGGCGTGCTCGATATGAAAGCCGGCATCGCATTTTTCATTTACGCCATGCGCATTTTGCGCGATTTGGAAGCGCCCGTGCCGCATAAAGTCGTCATGCAAATCAATTCCGACGAAGAAGTCGGCAGCGAGTCGTCGCGCGCCCTGACGGAAAAAAATGCGAAACGAAGCCAATCCGTGCTGGTGCTGGAGCCGGGCACTGGCTTGGAAGGCAAGTTGAAGACGGCGCGCAAAGGCATTGGCGATTTCACGGTGACGGTGCGCGGCAAGGCGGCGCATTCCGGCCTGGATTTCACCGGGGGCGCCAGCGCCGTTCTGGAACTGGCGCGGCAGATCGAAAAGATCGCCGGATTCACCGATCTGCGGCGGGGCATCACGGTGAACCCCGGCGTGATTTCGGGCGGCACACGCGTCAATGTGGTGGCGGCGGAAGCCAGGGCCGAGGTGGATATGCGCGTTCCGCGGCTGAAGGACGCGGCGGCGCTCGATCGCAAGTTCCGGGCGCTGCGGCCGGTCGATAAGCGTTGCACCATCGAGGTCACAGGCGGATTGAACCGGCCGCCGTTGGAGCGCTCGCCCGCCGTCGTTCAACTCTTCCGCAAGGCGCAGACGCTGGCGCGCGACATGGGTGTGGCGCTGGACGAATCGCTGGTCGGCGGCGGCTCGGACGGCAACTTCACCGCCGCGTTAGGCGTTCCCACGCTGGATGGTCTCGGAGCGGTGGGAGAAGGCGCGCACGCGCTGAACGAGAGCATCCTGGTGGATCGCATCGCGGACCGCACGGCGCTGTTGGCCAAGCTGGTGGCGGAGCTGTGAGGCTGGCTCTACTGCTGGCTCTTGCCGTGGGCACCGGCGCTGCGTCGGCCGGGGACATCGATGCCATATTCGCACCGCTGGCCGCGGCGAAGTCTCCTGGCGTGGCCGTTCTGGTGCGCCGGGATGGCCGCACTATCTTCGAGCGCGGCTATGGCGTGCGCGACCTCCGCACAATGGCCGGCATCGACGCCAAAACGGACTTTCGGCTGGCATCCTTCACCAAGCAGTTTACGGCCATGGCCATCATGCTCCTGGTGCACGATGGCAAGCTGCGGTACGATCAGCGGCTGACCGAAATCTTCCCGGAGTTTCCGGCATACGGGCAAGCCATCACTATCCGCCACCTATTGACCCACACATCCGGGCTGCCGGATTACGAAGACCTGATGACGGAAGACGCCTGGACTCCTGCGCATCAGATTCAGGACGAGGAAGTCCTGAGTTTACTGAAGCTACAAACCTCCGGCAAGTTTGCGCCAGGATCGAGTTGGGCTTACAGCAATTCAGGGTATGTGGTGCTGGGGTTGATTGTCGCGAAGGCTTCCGGCAAACCGTTCGGGCAGGTCTTACACGAGCGCATCTTTCAACCGCTGCTTATGAGTCACACGCTCGTTTACATCAAGGGGAAGAACACGATCCCGAACCGCGCATGTGGGCACACCAAGCAGGGAGACCATTTCGTTGAGACAGACCAGAGTTCAACGTCGGCGACTCTGGGCGATGGCGGCATTTATTCGAATCTCGAAGACCTGGCGAAGTGGGATCGCGCGCTGGAAAGTCACGCCCTGCTGAGCGAGGCGGAAATGCGCCCGGCGTTGACCCCGGTCAGACTAAACGACGGAAGCGAGCCACACTGGCCGGCGAATCCCAACGAAGACAATCTCCACCCCGGCCAACCGGTCGCGTACGGATTCGGATGGTTTCTCGATCCCCACGAAGGTCACCCGCGCATGTGGCATACCGGCGGCACCATGGGGTTCCGCACAGTCATCGAGCGATTCACCACGGAGAAGCTAACAATCGTCGTTCTGTGCAACCGGACGGATCTGGACCCGGAGAAGCTTGCTCTGCAGGTGGGGCAGTTCCTGCGCTAAGTGACGATGGAGGCGGCGCTATCTTCGATCCCACCCGCGCTGGCCGATTGCCTCCCGAAGGTCTTGCTCCAATGCCGCGAAAGCTGGTAGGGAGCGCAAGGGACTGAAGTCCTCGATATACTCGGCGATTCGCTGTGTCATCAGCGACCCTGAGCTTGGCCCGACGCCTCGCCCCTCGCTCACTCGCCTCGCGAAACGTCTCGTACAACCGCGTCTTAGGATCCGCCATGTCTTCACATCTGTCCAGAGCCGGCAACTGCAAGGCAACCCTCCCCGAGGGATTGCCGACAGCTCGGCGAATAGCGATCTCATCGAAGAGAAACCAAGCCTCCTGCATACGAACTGGAATGACGGAGACCCAAACCGGCGGCCGGCCTTCCTCGAAAGTCGCGGCTTGCACTGCTGCCGCGATCTCACTCCTCCTGACATGACGCGATGCGTTCTCAGCATCCCGATGGACGAACAACGCCTCGCACGGATATAAGGCTACCGCCGCACTGATCCTCGCTTCCAATGTCTTGGGTGGGCGGGGCATCTGCCGCAAATCCTCCCATTCGCCCTGAATGGCGCAACTCACTCCGTTTGCCTTCAGAAGCCACTCCAGGACAGCTTTGAGGCTAGCATCGGAACTGCCGTCCGTGACCAGAGTATAGGTCAGCTCGCTCACGCAGTGTCACTAAATGGAAGGTATGGCTGCAGGTCAGACCGATCGATCACGCGCTTCCGCGCTGGTCGGTCCGAAGTCGGGGTTGGGTGCCCGTCGGACAAGTCGGGCACGCCCGGGTTCAGATAGCTTAGGAGTTTTCCGCGGGACACCGCCCGCGTGCCTTCTAACTTGGCTCGCCATGTTCCAGGCAAGCTCGCGAAAGACAGCGCCTTGAACCGTTCGCCGTCGCGAACGTTCTCTCGCAGTTCCGCCATCAACAGGCTATCGTCCGGCACTTGCATCACCACTGCCGGAGAATGCGTGTTTATTATGACTTGGCGAAGTGGATTATCGTCCTCGATGGGCGCATCGACATCGGTCACTATGTCTTGCAGCAGGCGCAGCATAGCAGGAATTCGTTCGGGGTGAATGCCATTCTCGGGCTCCTCCAAACAAATGACTCCACGCGCTTCCGGGTCTAGCGCTAACACGGCCAAGGCAAGAAAGCGTAGTGTGCCGTCAGAGAGGGCCCGCGCCGGATGCCTCGTATGATCGGCGCCCGTGACCATCAACGTCAGCAATTCGCGCTTCTCGTCTCGGTCAACTGAGACCTCGCGCACGTCGTCAATCAACTCTGAGAGCCGGTTGGCTATCTGGCTATATATTTTCTGACTCACCTCGGAGCCGCCGGCAGACTGGCCGTTCATGACCTCACC
>OCTA010004526.1_pt1 | contig 12167 bp, 7 predicted proteins | sample 1538991 | NCBI WGS metagenome assembly OCTA01 (sample SAMEA3539302, study PRJEB22396) | soil metagenome | biome: tundra; feature: field; material: soil | place: USA | collected 2010-05 | depth 0.15 m | reverse complement strand
TTCCGGGTGCCCGGCCATCTGGGAGTTGGCCGACCCTCGATCTACACTACGGCGTTTGAGTGCACGCAGATGCCGGCGTTCTTCCGCAGCGGTCTCCCACTGAAGCGCAAAATCTACGGACATAATACGGGAGAGAGGAACTTTGCCTGGAGCCCTTTCTAAGACGAAAATCGGGTAATTCGAAAGTCAGGCGTTGCACGGAAACAATTGCTAGTGAATCGGCATGGAGATTCCGATCAAGGTGAGTGCCGCCCTGAGTTCTTCCTTGCGCGCCGCATCTAGTGGCATCATCGGCCCACGGGTATGTGGGCTGCTGATGATGCCCATCCAATAGAGCGCCTGCTTGTAGCACTGAATAAATTCCGTGTGGGCCGGTACGGCGATCACGTTCATCGGGCTGATCGTCCGGTAATACATGCAGCGCGCCATGTCACGGTCGCCCGCCTTATACAGTTCGTACATACGGACGAAGGCTTGCGGAACAACATTGGCACCCGCCACCGTCAGTCCGCTAGCGCCATTCGCCAGGGACAGGAGGATCGTCTGGTCGCTGCCGCCGAAGGCACTGACGCGCCCGCCGAATTCGTCGTGCAGCCAGGAGACCTTCGAAGGCATTGGCACGGTGATCTTCGCCAGGCTGATGTTGGGAGCAGCGGCCACGATGCGCCGCCAAGTCTCCATGTCAAGCGAATTGCCGCCGCCGCCATCGTACGGCATGATGGGGATCGATACGGATCGGGCTACCCGCACAAAGAAGTCGACAATGCCCGGCAGCGTGTTCGCGAAATAGAACGGTATCGGAACCAGAAGGTAATCGGCACAGCAACGCTCGGCTTGTATAGCCAGATCTATGGTCGTCTCCGTTCCCGAAAGCCCCGGACAAACGCCGACCGCCACCCGGCCGCCAATGTGGCCGATGGCGCGCTCGGCAAATTCCTTACGTTCCGTCTCAGATAGGGAAAAGAATTCGCCCGTGCTACCGAGCAGAATGATTCCATGCACACCTCCGCCGATGACATGGTCGATGAGCCGAAACGTGCTCTCATAGTCCAGCGCGCCGTTTTCGGCCATGGGCGTGGTCAACAGCACCTGCACACCTTGGATAGTTTTCATTGCTGCCCCCCTGCGAACTGCCGCTTATGCCACTGCGGATCCCAAAGATTGAAATGGCCCTGTTGCGGCGGATGCTGTCGGATGATTTCTTCATCCAGTTCGATCCCGAGGCCGGGCGCTCGCGGGAGTTCGAAAGAGCCGTCGCGCACTTCAGGAACACCGCGGACCGCCTCGTGCAGCCAGGGCTCGGAAAAATCGTCGAACGTTTCCTGGATTTTGAAATTCGGCAGGCACACCGCCAGGTGTACCGACGCCGTCGTGCACCCCGGCCCTGCGGAGTTGTGGGGCGCGACGGTCATGTAGCAGGCCTCGGCCATGGCGGCGATCTTTTTGGTCTCGAGAAATCCGCCCGCATGAATCACGTCGGGTTGCAGGATATCCGCCGCGCGGCGCTCGATCAGCTCCCGAAATCCGTACCGGGTGTAAGCCCGTTCGCCGGTAGCGACCGGAATATGGATGCGCTGCTTGACGGCCAAAAGGGAGGTGACGTCTTCGGGCGGGACAGGTTCCTCATACCAGGCGGGATCGAACCGCTCCAACTCGCGAGCCATCGCGATAGACGTGGCGGGGCTGAAACGGCCGTGCGCCTCGATGAAGATCTCGACCTCCGGACCGACGGCATCGCGCACCGCTTCAACCAGGGAAACGGCAAGGATTCGCTCAGGGCGGGAAAGCTCCAGGCCGCCACCACCGAAGGGATCGAACTTCAGCGCGCGATAGCCTTTACGCACCACCTCGCGCGCTCGTTCCGCGAACAGCTTGGGATCGCGTTCCACGGTATACCAGCCATTGGCGTAGGCGGGAACGCGATCGCGGCACTTGCCTCCGAGCAGGCGCCAGACGGGCTGGCCCAACGCGTTGCCCACAATGTCCCAACAGGCGATTTCGACCGCGCTGATGACGGTGGTCTGCACGGTGGCCGCGTAGGAATAATCGAGCCGGAACATGCGTGAGAAAAGGTCTTCGGTATCGAAGGGATCGGTGCCGATCACATAGCGCTGCCGTACCTCTTCGAAGTAGGCTAGCACCGCCGCGGTTTTGTTGTGTGAAGTGGCTTCGGAGCAACCGGTGATGCCTTCATCGGTTTCCAGCCGGATGAAGATCAGGTTGCGCCACGCGGCTCCCACCACAAACGTTTTCAGGTCTACGATCTTCATAAGAGTCTCCGGTCAGGATGAATTTTCAGCCATAGCAGGACACCGGCCAGGTTCGACGCCACGCCGATCAGGAACGGCGTATTCCACGAGCCGGTCCATTGCAGGAACGCTCCGAAGGCGAGCGCCGAGGCCGCATTGCCCAAGCTCCCCATGGTCAACATGAGTGCGGAGATGGTGCCCGCGCGGTTCAAACCCACGTCGAGACACACGGCAAAGCAGACGCCGTGGGCTAGCGCCGCACCGGCATCCGCAATGGCCAGGAGCAGGACGGCGACGTAAGTGTTGGGCGCGAGCAATCCGGGCACGACGGCCAGCGCGCCGATGCCGAAGCCGCACATTCCCACGGCGCGGCGGCCGAAGACGACTCCGTGGCGCGCGGACAGGCGGTCGCTCCACCAGCCGCCGAGCGGTTTGGCGACCAAGCCAAATAGGCTCGGGATCGCGGCCAGCAAGCCGCTCAAAAGGGGCGTCAGGTGCCGCTGCTCCATCAGATAAGTGGGGAACCAGGTGATGTAGATGTACCCGGTGTAGCCGTAACTGAAGTACATCAGCAGGATGGCCCAGAGGTTGGGAGTGGCGAGCACGCCGCCCCAGGGCACTGCGCCGCCGGCGGCGGCATCGGCGCAGGGGAGGAGTTTGAGTTCCGCGGCATTCACGGCGGGATGGCGGGCGGGGTTGTCGCGATACCAGAGAAACCAGCTTACGGCCCAGATCAAGCCCAAAGCGCCCAGCGGGAGGAAGGCCACGCGCCAGCCCCAGCGCAGCAGGCACAAGGTGACAAGCGGAGGCGCGAGCGCGGCGCCGCCGCTCATCCCCGCGAAGAAAATGCCATGCGCCGACGCCCGCTCGGAGAAAGGGATCCATTGCGCGAAGGCGCGCGAGATGTTGGGTGATGCGCCCGCCTCCGCGGCGCCGAACAGAAAACGGATAGCCAGCAGCGACCGCAGGTTCCAGGCGGTAGCGGTGAGGACGGTGAACACCGACCACAGAACGACGATGGCGGCGAGGACGCGGCGCGCGCCTAAGCGGTCGCCCAGCCAGCCGGCCGGAACGTGAAAGAGGGCATATCCCAAGACGAAGGCGCTGAAGATCCATCCCAGGGCTAAGGGATCGATGTGCAGGTCATGGCGGATGGCCGGCGCGAGGACGCTGAGAGCGGCGCGGTCCAGGTAAAGCACGAGACCCAGCGCGAACGCCATCGCCACTACCCGCTGGTGGGTGCGTGACGGCCGATGCACAGTTGTCGCAGTCGGAGCCCCGGGGGAAGGGCCGACGGGTTCAGGTCGCACGAGCTCTTCTCGCCTTTCGTTCCTGGTAGCCCAGCGCGGCGGAAAACTGGGCCGCCGCCGACCTCACCAGACTCGCCAGTTTCGCTTCCTGCCACCGGTTGAAGCGGCGCGTCGCCATTGAAAGACTCAGGGCGGCGACCACCGTGCCAGCATGGTTGCGGACCGGCGCCGCCAGACAACATGCGCCTTCCAGCGCCTCTTCCCGATCAACCGCGTAGCCGCTGTCGCGGACCGTTTCGAATTCCCGCTCCAGCTTTGCCGGGTCGGTAATAGTGTACGGCGTCTTTCGCGGCAAGCCACTTTTCTCCAAAAGACGCCGGACTTCGTCCAGGGTCAGATAAGAGCAAAGCACCTTGCCGACCGCAGTCGCGTGTGGACTGGCCCGCGCACCAATCCGAAGGTTGATCTGCACTTCGGCAGGCGAATCGATTTGTTCGATGAAGATCATATCCTGTTCATGCGCATCCAGGATGGCGAGGTTGGCCGTCCCTTCGCCCGTCTCGGCCAGGCGCCGCATGAAGGGTCTGCCGACATCGCGAATCTCCAGGCGGAGCAACACGCGATGTCCCTGCCGCAAGAGTTCGAGCCCCAACGCGTACTTGCGGGTTTCCGCGACGCGCTCGATGTAGCCGAACATATGAAGCGAAGCGAGGATGCGATGCACATCGCTGGGCAGCAGTCCGGTTCGCTCGGCGATTTCCATCAAGCCCAATACCGGACGGTCGCGAAACGTGTCCAATACCTGGCAGACTTTCACGATGGAGGTGGCCGGCTTCATGATGAAGTTCAATTGTAACCGAGTTTTCACTAAAGAAAAAGAATTACCTTCAAGTATTTTGAAGTTAGCAGTTGACAGACGATAGGGGTTCACTTCAAAGTGCTAGTTAGAGGCTTGTCTCCACCGACATGGTGCTGAAGTCCTCGGCTCGCGTATCTATAAGGTAAATGAGCCCTTTTATCCAAAAATACTAACCGATAAGGATCAAAGTGTAATGCGCATAATCTCTTTTCTACTGTTGGGAGCCTCCCTGGCCTGGGGTCAAGTGGAGCGCGCCGTCGTGGCAGGGACGGTGACGGACCCGAGCGGTGGCGCGGTTCCGAACGTCGCGGTCTCGATCGTCAACACGGGAACCAATGCGGAAACCAAAACCGCAACCGACGAACGCGGTTTTTACACTTCGAGCCCGCTATGGCCGGGAACCTACCGGATCTCGCTCCAGGCAGCCGGATTCAATGCTTGGCGCCGCGAGGTCAGGCTGGACGTGAACCAGCGGGCGCAGGTGGATGTGGGGTTGACGGTGGGGGAGGTGACGGAGTCAGTAGTGGTGAAGGGAGATACTGTGCTGCTCGAAACGCAGAGCGCCACAATAGCGAACGTGCGCACGGAAAGCGCTATTCGCAACCTGCCCCTCAATGGCCGCAACTTCATCCAACTGACGTGGCTTGCACCGGGCGTGCAGCCCGGCAATACCTCGAATATTTCGAATGGCGCGCGCGGCAACCAGTCCGCCTCCGTGAATGGCGCGCGGGGGTCCTCCAATTCGTTCCTGATCGACGGCATCTACGACAAAGAGAATTCGGTCAACGGCAACGCGTATCTTCCCGCGCCGGATGCGATCGAAGAATTCAAAATCCAGACCAGCGTTACCGATGCGCAGTTCGGCCACGAGGGCGGCGGCGTGATCAACATCGTGATCAAGAGCGGCACGAACAGCGTGCACGGCAGCCTGTTCGAATTTCTGCGCAACTCGGCATTGGACGCCAAGAATGTGTTCGACTCCGCCGCTAAGCCAATCCCGCCGTTCCGGCTGAACCAGTTTGGCGGGACGCTGGGAGGTCCGGTGGTTATTCCGCATATATACAACGGTCATGACAAGACCTTCTTTTTCGTCGACTACCAGGGCAGCCGCCAGCGCAAGAGCGCGTCCAACGTCACCACGGTGCCGACGGCAGCCATGCGCGCCGGCGACTTCTCCAGTATCTCCAACACAATTTTCGACCCGCTGACTATCCACGCGGATCCAGCCGATCCCACAGGAAAGAATCTGATCCGGGATGCGTTCCCGGGAAATCGCATGCCGGCCAGCCGGCTGAACGCGGTTTCGCAAGCCGCCGCCAGCCTTTATCCTCTGCCGACCCTGCCGGGCACGGTGAATAACATTACGACCAACCCGGCCGTGCCATTCGATGTCAACCAAGGGGATGCCAGGATCGACCAACGTTTCGGCCCCAAGGACAGCATATTTGGCCGCTATAGCCTGCAGGACGATACGCGAACTACACCCGGCTATTTCCCGGCGCCGGCAGTCGGGGCCGGTCCCGGCAATCCGGGTTCTGCCGGCGACCGCGCGCAACAGGTGGCATTCGGGTGGACCCATCTGTTGTCGGCTACCACGCTTAATGAAGTGCGCGCGGGCTTCACCCGGCTGGCGCAAGTAACCGCACCGTTGACGCAAGGGACCAACCTGGCTACCCAACTAGGCATTCCCGGCGTGGATGTCAGCCCCGTGCTGAGCGCCATGACGAACATCCTGATAAGCTCGTACGCCGGGCTGGGAGAGGGCGGTTCCGTGCCGCTGGTCAAAATCAACAATAATTACCAGTTCACAGACACGGTAATGGTCACCCGCGGAAAACACTCCATCCGTTTCGGCGGTGAAATCGTGCGCCGGGAGATCAACACCTTCGATTGTCCCAATCCGCTGGGATCTTTCAGTTTCAATGGACAGTTTACAAACCGCGGCATCGGGGTCAGCACTTCCGGCACCGGCAATGCGATGGCGGAGTTCCTGCTCGGCGCTCCCGGATCGGTCACGTATACGATCATGAACGGGCTCACCGGCGACCGCCGCACCGAACTCGGCTTTTTCGCGCAGGACGATATCCGGCTGACCTCGCGTCTCACGATCAATCTCGGTTTACGGTACGACCTCTACACGCCCAACGTGGAAGTGGCCAATCGAATGGCGAACTTCGTTCCCGCACTGGGCGATATTTTCGCGGCTGGGTCTTCGCAAGTACACGGCTCTCGGGCCACGGTGGAGACGGATTACAACAACTTCGCGCCGCGAGTGGGTTTCGCCTTCCGTCCGGAGTCGAAGACCGTCATCCGTTCCGGATATGGTATCTTCTATGCGTCGGAGGATGTCGGAGGCGATCCGCGTCTGGCGGGCAATCCGCCCTTTGTGGGCAACCCGCAGTTCAGCGCCGACTACTCGAACTTCGCCGCCGCGCGTAAGATATCCGATGGTCTACCCGCGGCACGGCCGACCACTGTAGCGAGCCAGGCTCCGGGATTGCACAATCCAATCCGGTACCGGCCCTACGACAGCCGCACGCCATACGTCCAGCAATGGAATTTCAACGTGCAACGCGAACTGCCGGGCAACATGGTAGCGACCTTGGGCTACGTTGGGTCGAAAGGCTCCAAACTGGCGCTTTTCTTCGATCTGAACCAGGCGGCACCCGGGCCCGCACAGGTGGACACGCGGAGGCCGTGGCCGAATTTCGGCGACTATGGCAGCGATGTCGGATACTTCGCCAATAGCTCTTACCAGTCATTTCAGGCATCGGTGGAGAAAAAATTCTCACGAGGCCTGACGCTGCTAACGAACTTTACCTGGGGCCACAGCATCGATGACGCCAGCCAGCCTACCGCCAGCAGCGGCATTCAGAACTCGAATAATTTTGAAGCCGAGCGCGGCAATTCGGATTTCGACATGCGGCGCCGCTTCGTGGCGAGTTGGAGCTACGAACTTCCGTTTGGCCGCGGCAAACCATTGCTCCACTCGGCGGGCGCGGTCGCGCAGGCCGTGGCGGGAGGCTGGCAGTTGAACGCCATTCAGTATGTCAATTCGGGGCTACCGTTCACGCCGACGGTGGTGAGCAGCCAGAATACTCTGAATGGATCGGGCACCCAGCGGCCAAACCGGATCGGTACGGGCACGCTTTCTTCCGGCCAGAACCCGAGCCACTGGTTCGACCAGACCGCGTTCACGGTGCCGGCGCCGTACACCTTTGGAAACTCAGGACGGAATATTCTGTTCGGTCCGGGACAGGTAAATTCGGATGTTTCCCTGTTCAAGAATTTCACCTTCGGCAAAGAGACCCGGTATCTGCAGTTCCGCGCCGAGACGTTCAACGCATTCAATACACCGCAGTTCAATAATCCGAATGTGAACATCGGAGATCCCAGCGTGGGCCGGATCACCAGCGCGGGAGCGACCAATACCTTCGTTGGCGCTAACCGGCAGATCCAATTTTCATTGAAACTGTACTTCTAACCGCCATGAACAGACGAGCATTTCTCACCATTGCAGCCGCGGCCGTCAAAGCCGGGCAGGCCGGTTCGCCCCTGCCCGGGTGGATGTCGCGCAAGTGGACCATCGATTTGCGCTGCGTGCTCCCGCGCGGCGAATCCGGAGCGTTCGATAGCAAAGTTGCCGGCGACCCCGTCGTCGTTTGGGATGAGGACGTGCGCACGTGGCGCATGTTCTACTTCGCTTCTTCGGAGGGAGATCCCGGCACCTCCGGAGCCCTCGGGCCGCTCGTCGCCGGTATGGCGCTGAGCCGGTCGGAGGAGGAGATCGGACCCGGAGACTGGGAAAAGGCGGGCCAGACGCCGCTCCGCAATCCGCAGGATCTCTTGCAGGGCCGGCCCGGTCACAAGTGGTGGGTGGTCCTGGACCCGCAGGGCAATAACCGGGCAGCGCGCATCCGCGGCCGCTATTGGGCTCTGTTTGTCAGTACGTACGGCGTCAAGCACGTTCAAGCCGCCTCTGCCGAAAAGTTGGCGGGGCCGTGGACGGTGGTCCCGGCGCCAATCCTGAGTCCCGGCGCTGCCGGCGCGCCCGACAGCAAGCACTGCGACACCCCCACGGCGTACTGGTTCGAATCATCCGGCCAGATGCTGATTTTCTACAAAGCGTATCCTCAAAAGGCGCAGGCCGGCCAGCCGGGATCGCCCTTCGGTTCGAGCAGTGTGATAGCGCACTGGTCGCCCGGAGAGGCCACGGCGGCAAAGGGCCGCCAGATTCTCATCCCCGGCAGAGACAGAGCCTGGAATCGCGGCTGGGTGGGCGGCGTACAATTGCTCCACGATGAGCGGGCCGGTTGGTACGCGCTGAGCAACGGCAGCCCGACGCCGCCCGAGGACCAGAGCAATCGGGAGCCGGCTCCATCCGTGGGCGGCTGGCTGCGCTGCCAGGGCAGTACGCCGGAAGGCGAATGGCGTACGGATGCGGAGGTTAGTCCATTCCGTTACCCGGATCAGCTTACGGAACCGGAACGTCGCGCCGGTCTGGGCGTCAACTTTTGGCGACATCACCTTCTGGTCACACCCGGCGGACGCGCGCGCATTTTCTTCAATTCCGGGAAATACGGTACTGAGCAGATGTATTCTCTCGCGCCGCAGGGGCAATGAAGAAGAATCGTTCCGTACTGTTATTCTGTTGCCTGGCAGGTTCGTTCCGGTTCATCGTGCCTGCCCAGCCAGGCGTCATTACTACGCACCAGAGCATCACTCCGGCTGGAGTTCTCACGACATTCCAAGGACAGGTGAACGGTGTCGCATTCGGGAGAACGGCAGACCAGGTATTTGCCTTGGGAGAAACAGAAATCGTTCAACTGGATTGGCGGGCAAACCGTATCGTGGCAAGAGCAACTCTTGCGGGCAGGGCTGGGCTGCAAGGGCTTTTCTACGACTCATACTCCCGACAGGCACTGGTTTCATCGAGCACCATACGATCCCGGGAGGACGCCAACAAGGCCATCGTCAACCTCGGGAGTTTCGATGACGGGGTTCTCAAGACCTTGCTTGCCGCCGGACGTGTGTTCGCCGGAGGCTTGTCGGCGGCCCCAAGACCCGGAACCGACCAGCGGCGCATTGCGGCCCTGTGTCTGACTCGCGAGAACCGTGTGGCCATTATCGATCTGGAGTCGAAAGCGCTGCTGGGGTCGGTGGACGTTGGAATCGCTCCGTTTGCGGTTGCGGTGGGCGATGACGGACTTTTTGCATACGTCACCAATTGGGGCGGACGGAAATCAAGCAAACATGACCGTACCGCGCCGGCCGGCCCGGATAAGGACGCGGATTCGGTGGTGGTTGATCGGCGTGGTATCGCAGCCAGCGGGACGGTGAGCCGGATCGATCTCCAGAATCTGCGCGCCACGCACTCGATTTCGGTGGGACTTCACCCGACAGCTTTGGTTTGGGATCAACTGCGGGCCCGGCTCTATGTAGCAAACAGCAACAGCGACTCCATATCCGTACTCGATACAGTAAAGAATGCAGTCACCGCCACCTATTCCCTGGCATCTTTTGTGCAAGGCGCGCGCGGCGTCTCGCCCAACGCCCTCGCCCTGTCCCCGGACAGGGCGACGCTCTACGTAGCTTGTGGCGGACTGAATGCCGTCATGGTCATCGATGCACAACGGGGCGCGCTCCTGGGGATGATCCCCACGGCGTGGTATCCGAACGCCTTGGCCGTCAGCCCGGATGGCAGCCATCTTGCAGTGGCGGCGCTGCTGGGGATTGGTTCCGGTTCCGAAGACAAGCCTGAGCGCCACTCCGCTTTGGCATACCGCGGCTCGGTCACTGTTTTGGAAGTTCCAAGAGACACGCAACTAGCCAGTTACAGCACCACCGTTCTGGCAAACAATCGCCTGGATCTGCCCCTGCGACAAGCCCCGACCTCTGCGAAACACCAACCCGTGGCGATTCCGGCCCAGTCTGGCGAGCCGTCTTTGATCCAACACGTCGTCTACATCATCAAGGAGAACAGGACCTACGATTCGATTCTCGGAGACTTAGGAAAGGGTAACAGCGACCCCAACCTGGTCATGTATGGCCGGTCAATCACACCGAACATTCACCGTTTGGCCGAGGACTTCGTGCTGCTCGACAATCTGTACGCCACCGGTGGAAACAGTGGGGACGGTCATCAATGGGTAACTCAAGCAAATGAGACCGCGTACTGCCTTTGGCCAGGTTACATCGGCCGCAGTTATCCGTTCGACGGTTCGGATCCGATTGCCCCCGCCAGCCGCGGCTTCATCTGGGATCTTGCGCGGGCGGGCGGCAAGAGCGCGCGCGTTTTCGGGGAGTACGCCGGGCGAGATCGCATCAGCAAGCCGGAAGATCGGATCGGAATGTTGAGGCAATGGAGAGATGGGAAGAGTTTCGAGGGCCGGTGGCACATCAAGAGCCCCATGCGGTCAGTAGACAAGATCCTAGAACGAACCTATCCCCCATACACGATCGCGGTTCCCGATGTCGTCAGAGCACAATTATTTAAAGGCGCTGTCAGCCGTTGGGAGGCCAGCCGTTCCATGCCCAGTCTCGTAATTTTGCAACTCCCAGGAGACCACACGTACGGCCTGCTCCCGGGAACATCGACGCCCGAGGCAATGATGGCGGACAACGACTTTGCACTGGGCCAGATCGTCGAAGTTCTCACACATTCGTCATTTTGGTCGCACATGGCAATCTTTGTCGTGGAGGACGACGCTCAATTTGGCGTGGATCACGTGGATGGTCACAGGACAGTCGCCCTCGCCGTAAGTCCGTACGTGCGCCGCAGCGCGATCGATTCGACCTTCTATTCGCAGCCCAGCATCCTGAAGACTATCGAATTGGTACTGGGTTTACCTACTCTTTCTTTGTTTGACCTAATCGCGAACGATATGAGAGCGAGCTTCCAGAACGCACCTGACTTGCGCCCCTATACGGCGGTGATGCCCACACAGTCGCTATTCGACTTGACTCCGGCTGTGCAATCTCTCAGCGGTCTGGCCCGTCAAGCCGCGGCTAGGAGCCGCCACATGCGTTGGGATATCCCGGACGCAGCTCCGGCCGTCGTGGTAAATGACATGCTCTGGCACCAGGCGAGGGGCTGGAGTGTCGCATACCCCCAAAGCCCAACGGCAGTGTTCTCTCCGTTCGGACTTTTGTCTTCACAGGATCGGGACTAGGCTCGCCCTCGGTGCCAGTCGTTCCGATCGCGTGGGGGAAGTAACTTCGCCCGGGTTGGCGACAGTTCCCATGGGCACTCGTCGCGGACTGCCCGATTGCCGCTGCTTTCGCCGTTGCGCTGGAGCAAGCCCTTCCGTAACCTGCCACTCCCTATTGTTGCCGCGACCCATTGGCTTTCGGACCCCATTCCATTACTCCTGGTCGTGGGAGCCGTCGTAGCCATGTTGAGGCCCACACTCCGCACGCGCGTGGCGAACCCGGCTTCGTCTTTGCGTCAGGACTAAAGCAGAGCGATCACGGTCATTGATCAGAAAGCTCGCCCCACAAGGCCGGATTGTCGCTGTCGGGGGTTATTGTCAACGCCGGCAGGGACACGACGGATTGCCCACCGAAAGTCGCCCAGCGTTTACCGATGTGTCCGGCTCCGAACGGTTTAGGGGGTACTCGTCCATAACCGGTCCTTCGGCTCAAAGGCTTCTCTGGTTAGCCGCGACATGTTCCCGCGTTTGCCTTTGCCGCTTCGCCGGAGATGTTCCCCGGTGTTGTGTTACCCCGCCCCAGTAATAGGGGGTATGGTTTGACCGACGCCCGGCGAGACCCTCGCGCACGAGCGCTCGGTGCTGGCCGAAAGCTTTG
>OCTA010004524.1_pt1 | contig 12169 bp, 9 predicted proteins | sample 1538991 | NCBI WGS metagenome assembly OCTA01 (sample SAMEA3539302, study PRJEB22396) | soil metagenome | biome: tundra; feature: field; material: soil | place: USA | collected 2010-05 | depth 0.15 m | reverse complement strand
GGCAAAGGCCCGCCGAAGCCTCCGCCCAAGTCGGCCATCGGGCTCACCGAAGTGGAGCGGGCCATCTCGGTCCTCGACGGGCGCCATCCCGACCACGAGAAGCTGCGACGCCAGACCCGCGCCGGCATCGAGCAGCGTCGCACCGAGCTCGAGCTCGAGCTCGCCCGAAAGGCGCGAGGACGGCGCCTTCGGGCCCTCGCGCTCCTCGGCGCGGCGATCGCCGCCGGGGCGACCGGATTCTTCACGTGGCGGATGGTCGTGCGAACGCGCACGCTCAAGGCGTCGCTCGACGCGACCGAGGGGCCGTGGCTCGATCGAGGCTTCGAGAACGTCGCGACCAATGTACTGACCGCGAGGACTTCGCTCGACGTGAACCTGTCCGGTGCGGGCTGCTTCGTCGGCCTCGCCACGACCGACGGGCCGCTCCACGCCAGCGTGGCAAGCGCGTCCATCGACGGACCGCGCTCGGTGGCCTGGTGCACGTGCGGACCGGGGCACGTGCGTCTCGAGGCGCCCGCGTCGAGCGCTCCGGTCGGCCTTGCTGTGATGCGCACGGAGGCCGCCGCGCTCGGCGGTCCGTTCGCGCGATCCTGGGTCGAGTTCACGCCGGGCGCCTGGATCGACAGCGGTCGCGAGTGCGCCGACGCCACCCTCGATGCATGGATCGAAGGGCACCATCCCGCGTACACGGAGCCCCAAGCGGGGTGGCTCGAATCCGACCCGTCGCGCGTGGCGCTGCGGCGGGCCGGCCTGAAGCTCGTCGCCGCCGTCGACCCCACACATCCCTTCGGTGTCGTCGAGATGCCTGCCGGCTACTGTCTGCTCGCCGTCGCGCGCGCCAGCGAGCCGCTTGCGCCCCTCATGCTCCGTGCGACGGGCGGCGAGCACCTCGTCTCGAACGCGAACGGTGCCCTCGCGTGGTGCAGCTCGACGCCGGCCAAGCTGACGGTGTGGCGCGATGGCGCATCGCCCGTGGCCGTTCTGGTCGGGCCCGCCGCGCGCGTGGGCGGGCGGCTCGGGATGCACGAGACCGCCGAGGCGGCCGGCGTGCCCTTGGCCCTCGGCGCGCTCGGACTCCGGAGCGCCGACCTTCCCTGGGATGCGGCGGCGTTGCTGAGCGCGAGCACCCTCTCGAACGTCGAAACCTGGTCCCTTGGCGCCGATCCCGGGCCACTCGACGCGCGCACCGTGGCGCTCGCGCTCACGCCCGGGTCCAGCGCGGTCTGGGGTCCGGACCGGGTGGCCGTCGCGTGCGATCCGTCCATTTCGCTGCCTTCGCTGCCTTCGCCGAGTGCGCCGAACTTCCTCGGTGCTCTCTGCGCCCCCACCGCGCCGATCGCGTGGTTCAACAAGAAGGACGCGCCCGTCGGCGCGGCGCGCGGCACCCTTCCGGTGTGGCTCTCGCCTCTCGAGGGCCGTCACGAGCCCGACGCCGTCGCTCGCATTCCCGAGCTCCTCGCGTTGACGCGGCGCCTCGCTCGCGAGGGCTTCGAAGCCACGTCACTCGAAGAGGTCACCGAGCTGCCGGACGGCGTGCGCGTCCTCGGGCGGGCCGCAGAAGATGCGGTCGTCGCGATCGGTCTCGGGCCGAAGCCCCCCTGGGCCTTCCCCTATTCGAACGGCGTGCCGTGGGATCTGGGCGACGCGCCGCGGGTGGTGCCGCTCAAGCCGGGAGAAACGGTGAAGCTCGTGTCGTCGCCGCCGCCCAGCGCCCCTCTGAATACGAGGCGTACGGTCGTCTTCCGCCGCTCGGTGAACGCGACGCTCTGAGCGCGCCGGTGTGACCGTTCTGACGTGCCGCGCCACCGGGCGAACCGGTCGGGGGGACGAGACGACGGCACGCTATGTGGATAGCAGGCTACCGATGAGCCAAGAGCCCCTCGAGCCGCCGGCTTCCGAGCGCGACGCGGCTCACGTCCGCGCCCGCACCGCGAGGCTGAAGCTCGCGCCCGCCGAGACACGGGCGCTGGGCGCTCTCGCGCTCGTGGGCGCCCTCGCGCTCCTCTGCGTGATCCTGCCGGTGGGGGTCGGCGTCTTGCTGGGGACGGTCTTCGCCTTCACGGTCTATCCGACCTACCGCTGGCTCGCTCACCGCACGGGCCGGCCGTCGCTCGCGGCGGCGCTCGTGACGGCCGCGGTGACGTTCGTCGTGATCGGTACCATGACGACCCTGGCGTACTTGCTCGTCCTCAAGGGCGAGCAAGTCGTCGCGGCCGTGCCCGCGTCGCTCGCCCCCGGCGGTCCGGCCGAACGACTCGTCCGGCAGATAGAGGACCCGCTCGCCGCCCTCGGGATTCAACCGGGCTCCCTGCCCGATCGCCTGAAGGGCGCCGCAGGGAGCCTTGCCGGGACGGTCGCCGCACGCGCCCCGCAGGTGACCGGCGCCGTCTTCGACGTGCTGCTCGCGCTCTTGTTCATGGTAGCGACGATGTTCTTCGTCTCGCGCCACTGGGTGGAGCTCGGCAAGCGCGCCGAGAACCTGATGCCCATCAACCCGCGCCACACGCGGCGATTGCTCCGCGAGGCGCAGCGGCTGGGTCGCACGGTCGTCGTGGGCAACTTCGGGACAGCCTTGCTTCAAGGGGCCGTCGCGGGAGCAGGTTTCGCCGTAGCCCGCGTCCCCGAAGCCGCGTTCCTCGGCGCGATGACGGCCGTGACCTCGCTCGTGCCCGTCGTCGGTACGCTGATCGTATGGGTCCCGGCGAGCCTTTTCCTCTTCGCGAGCGAGCGTGCCGGTGCGGGCGTCTTCGTCCTCGTCTGGGGTACTCTGGCGATCGTCGGTTTCTGTGACTACATCGCGCGGCCGAGGCTCGTCGGGAGCGGCGAGACGATGTCCGGGTGGATGACGCTCGTCTCGCTGTTCGGTGGTCTCGAGCTCTTCGGCTTCGTCGGCATCCTGCTCGGCCCGATGATCGCCGGCATGGGCCTCGCCGCGTTGCGCGTCTACGAACGCACGCGCCGTTTCCGGTTGGGACTTCACTGAAGTCGCCACGGTTACGTGGCGACTCTACGTCGCGGCCCGCCGCGCCGAGCGAAACCCGTCGCACAGCCGGTCGATCGCGGCGAGCAGTTCGGCTGCGGTCGCGTCCGCACCGCAGAGGGCCTGCACGTAGGGCGCGAGCCACGCAACGGCGTCGGGTGTGCGGCTGAAGACCTTCGTCGGATGGGGCGGCGGCGCGATCATCTGGAGGCCCGTCAAGACGCTTCGATGCATCGCTCCGGCGAGACCGTCGGCGAGGACCACGGTCGCCGAAGCCGTTCGCGTCTTCTCCCAGCGCTTGACGAGCGAGGCCATTCGCGTCCGTTCTTCGGCGCTCATTCGAGCGTCGCTCGGGAAGATGACCACGAGTTCGACCAGCTGCCCGGGGTTCGTGCGGTGCCAGTGACTGCCCGACGCCTCGATGCGGGTCATGTCTTCGAGGGTGACGTGCCCTTCGAACGCGTGAACGCCGAAGCGGCGCCACATCCCCGAGACGAGGCTCGGCAATGTAAGCAGGGGCTCGAACTTGATGGGCACGCCCCAACATTGGTCCGTGTCGACGCGGCGAGTCAATGCTCTCTCGCCTTGCACGGCATCTGGACCGCGCCTTCGGCCGCCCTTGGCATGGGGACGCCGCAAGACCGGGCGGCGGTTGGAAAGACACACACCATCGGATGTCGACGGACCGGAGTCCGCGAGCGTACGCGAGCACCAGAGACACGGGCGCCGCCAAACCGGCCGGCGCATCGTCGAGGGCGACAGCCTGCGGGGAATCGCGATCTTTCTCGTGCTCCTCTGGCATTATTTCGCCATTCCGGCGCAGCCGCCCCATCGGTGGGTGCTGTCGGTCATTCTCGTTCTCTTGCGGCTCGCCTGGAGCGGAGTCGATCTCTTCTTCGTTCTTTCGGGCTTTCTCATCGGCGGCATCCGTCTCGATGCACGCGACTCGACCGGCTACTTCTCGACATTCTACCGGCGCCGTTTATTTCGAATCGTTCCCCTCTACTCGATACTTTGTATCTTGTATGCAATCGCCGTTCATTCCGGAGGTGCGCAGTGGGGTGGCACGGTGGGGCGCTGGCTCTTCCAGCGCCTGGTTCACGTCCTCGTCGCCGTCGCGCTCCTCGCCCCGGTCATGACGGCGCTCGTGTTCTACGATCTCCCTAACGGTGGACTCGTCGCTTATGTGTCGATGCCGACGCGCGCCGACGCCTTGCTCGCGGGGGTGTTCGTCGCGATGCTTGTTCGCAATCCGCACGCCCGGCAGTCGTCGCGCACCAGCGCAAGCGGATCAAAGTCGCCATCGCGTGGACCCGCCCGATCCGGGATCGCCGGCCCCAGGAGGCTCTCAGCACACGGGTTGACGCATGCGACGTGGCGGGACCTGATGCCCTCTATGGGTGAAACGGACCGCGATCCGTTGCCGCACTCGTGTGGCCTTTGCGGTGACGCGGTCGCGACGAACACGGACGAAACGTCTCGGTGACGCGGCCGACGCGGAAGGGCCGCGTACTCACGCCACAAGCCTTCACATTTTTGCCACGGCCTCTAGACCGTAGTGGGCGACTGCGGTAGCGTCCGCCACATATCGGCCCGTTACCCACGGGACGGCAGGCGGGAGTCGCGCCAGATCGGTCGAGGCGAATGAGCAGCGTCAGTGCGAACGGCAGACCCACGTCGGGCAGGATCGTCGAGATCGACGGCCTGCGTGGGATCGCCATCTTGCTGGTCGTCCTCTGGCACTATTTCGCGATTCAGACGCCGGCGCGCCACGGTTCGCTCCTGGCGGCTGCGCTGACCTCGTTGCGCCTCACGTGGAGCGGGGTCGACCTCTTCTTCGTCCTCTCCGGGTTTCTCATCGGGGGCATCCTCCTCGACGTTCGGGACTCTGCGAACTACTTCTCCACGTTTTACCGGCGACGCTTCTTTCGAATCGTCCCGCTCTATGCCCTCCTCGGCGTTCTCTACGCGACCGCCCTCCGGGCGGGGGGTCGAAACTGGGGCGGCACTTCATGGCATTGGCTGTTCGACAATCCGATACCGTGGTCCGCGTTTCCGCTTTTCCTCCAGAACGTGGCCATGAGCTTCCGCGGATCGTTCGACCCGCTGGTGCTCGGCGTGACCTGGTCGCTCGCGGTCGAAGAGCAGTTTTATCTGACCCTGCCGCTCCTCGTGCGATTCGTGCCTCGAAAGCGACTCGTTCACGTGCTCGTCGCCATCGCGGTGCTCGCGCCGGTATGGCGGACGTTGTCCCTCTGCTTTCTGCCGCGAGGCGGCATCGTGGGCTACGTCTCGATGCCCATGCGCGCCGATTCGCTTCTCGCGGGCGTGTTCACCGCGATCCTCATCCGCACGAAAGACGCCTGGGCGATCGTCGAGCAACGACGAGGGTGGCTCAAGGTCGCCGTCCTGGTGCTCGCCGCGGCGGGTCTGTGCGCGATGGCCTTCAACGCGACGGGCATCGGATCGCCCCTGATGTCGACCGTGGGCTGCAGCGGGCTCGCGCTGTTCTACGCGCTCGTTCTCCTGCTGGCCCTTTCCGGGCCGTCCGGTCGCCTCAGTCGCTTTCTGAGAGGTCGCTGGCTGGGGGCGCTGGGCGAGATCGCGTATGGGACCTATCTGCTCCACGTCGCGATCATAGGAATCTGCTTCGGGCTGATCTTCGGATGGAGCCCGCGGGTCACCACGTTCGCCGAATTCGGAGTCACCCTGCTCGCTCTCGCCGTGACGGTGGTCACCGCGAAGGCCTCGTGGACGTTCTTCGAGAAGCGCATGGTGATCGTCGGCAAGCGCTACTCCTACGACGAGCCACCGGAGGCGCGAAGCACCGTGCGTCAGCCGGATCGCGAAGCGCCGGCCCTCGGGGTCGCCGGTCTCCTCGACGACTGCTCGTCGCCCTCGCTCGAAGCGTCCTGACCCGGCTGACTGCCCCGAGAAGGGCGCGAGGCTTTTCCGCCTGGCCGGTGAGGCCAGGCGCGCGGCGACGCGCTAGAAGCCACGTACCATGACCCAAGAGCAATGGACCGCCGTCGACCGCTACATCACCGGCCTGCTCGTTCCGAGCGACCCCGCGCTCGACGCGGCGCTCGCGTCGAGCACGGCTGCGGGCCTGCCCGCCATCAACGTGGCGCCCAACCAGGGAAAGCTCCTTCACCTCATCGCGCGGCTCCACGGGGCCCGCTCGGTCCTCGAGATCGGGACGCTGGGCGGCTACAGCACCATCTGGCTCGCGCGGGCATTGCCGCCCGGCGGTAAGGTCGTCACGCTCGAAGCCGACCCGAAGCACGCCGAAGTCGCACGCGCGAACCTCGCCCGAGCCGACCTCTCCGGCGTGGTCGACGTGCGGGTCGGCCGAGCGCTCGACACGCTGCCGGTGATCGCCAAGGAGGGTCTCGGCCCCTTCGATCTCTTCTTCATCGACGCCGACAAAGCGAACATCCCGGCGTACTTCAAGTGGGCGCTCGACCTCTCGCGCCCGGGCAGCGTGATCATCGTCGACAACGTGGTCCGCGGCGGCGGAGTACTCGACGCGGCCAGCATGGATCCGAACATCCAGGGCGTCCGTCGCTTCAACGAGATCGTCGCGGCCGAGGGGCGCGTCAGCGCCACGGCGATCCAGACGGTGGGCAGCAAGGGGTACGATGGATTCGCCCTGGTGCTCGTGACCTGAGCTCGGGCGACCGAACGTCGTCGCCCCTCAGTCGACGGCGCGCGCCTCATCGAGCCCGGGTGGATGACGGTCTTCCAGGGGGCTCGGCCGCGCGTCGACGGAGCGGTTGATGAAGAAAACGGCGACCAGCAGGAGGACGCCGGCGGCGATCTGCTGCGGGCTGAGCGCCTCTCCCATCACGCCCCAGGTGATGATCAGCGACGCGAAGGTCTGGGCCATCTCGGCGAAGGTCGCGACGGAGGCGCGGGTCCGGGCGAGGCCCGCGAAGTAGAGGAACGTCGGCGTGATGGCAGCGACGATCAGGAGCCCCGCCATGTCTCGCAACGTCGACGGGGTGAAGAGCAATGACCCCCTCAATCGCTCTCCTATCCCGCCGTTGGCCGCGGCGAGCACGAAGGTGGCGACGGTGCCGATGAGGTAACGGAGCGCGGTGCCGGTCTTGAAGTCGATCTCGATCATCGCCGCCCGCCCGAACGTCGTCGAGGCGCCCCAGCACACGGCGGTCGCGGTGATGAAGAGGAGGCCGACCGCCAGACGGTGGGGCGCTTCGAACGCATCGGGCGCCCACGCCATCGCCGCGCCGCAGGCCAGCGCCACGACAGCCCAGGGATAGAACCGCGGGTACGGCCGCTCGCGGAGCCAGAACCAGGACACGAGCACGCTGATGACCGGCTGCACGTTGAGGAGCAAGTTGGCGAGCGACGCGTTCAGGAGCGTGAGGGCCTCGGTGAAGCACACCGTGCCGAGCGCGCTCCCGAGGACGCCGCTCGCGAGCATCGAGACGACCGCCCGCCGCGAGATCCCCCGCAGAGCCGGTGCCCCCGAGATCAAGAAGGGCAGCGTGAGGACGAGCCCCATCCAGTGCTCGTGGAAGACCAGGATGTCCGCGTCGAACTTCGCGTTGAGACGGACGCGCCAGAGGGTCTCGAGGCCCCACATCGAGGCCCCGGCGATCACCAACGACGGACCGACGATTTCGCGGAGGAGCTTCACGAGATGGGTCCGGCTCCGAGGCGCGACCTTGGTCCCCCTCACCGCCTGGCGGCCGCGGGGACTTTGACCCCCGCGGGCAAACCGCCAAAGCTTGCGATGGCCGTCTTGATCCCTCGCGCGCGGATCTGCTCTTCGGCGCGCAAGATGGGGTTGTAGTTCTGCAAGTTGCGCTCGCCGTTCGGCGCGCCCGCCTTGAACCAGAGGCGCTTCGACACGGAGCCGTAGATCAGCGGCATGTAGGGCAAGAACTCGCTCGAGCCCTCGGTCGATCGGTGCGAGATAAAGGCCGAGAAGCCGCCCCGCCGGATGTTTTCGAGCGCTTCGGACAGGCTCTTAACGCCGACCTTCTTGCACTCGGCCAGGATCCCCGCGAGGTCGCCGCGCGCTTCGAGGAACTTCTCGACGAGCTTCGCATCGGCCAGACCGAGGACGACCTCGGTCGCGAGGCGCGTCTCGGTGAAGGTTCCGGCCTGGTTCAGCTTGATGAGGACGCTGTTGCCGGCGCGGTCTTCTCGCTTCTTGCCGCAGAGATAGGGAATGATGAAGCGGAGCTGCGTGACGACCAGATCGTCGAGGACGATCTGCACGCGATCGCCGAAGCGGGCGTTCATCAGCTTGTGCGCGGCGACGTCGTGCTCCGACCCGGGGTCCTCCATCGTCGCGAAGTTGTCGGCGCTGTTGACGACCAAGCCGTCGAAGTCGATGAGCTCTTCACGAGTCTTCCGGCCGCCGCCGGAGAAACGCATGTCGTAGAGGCCCTGCGCGATCAGATCGTCGCCCTTCTGGATCTCGCTGAAGGCGTTGTCCGTGCCGATGGCGTAGTCGGCGAGAGACAGGCCCAGCTGCTCGGCGCATTCCTTGATGCGGGTCAGCCCCTCGAAGTTGTCGCGGACCGGGAAGACGAAGCCGCGCTCCTTGGCCGTCCCCGTCGGCAATCCGTCGCGGACCAGGTTCTTCTCGAACTGGCGGAAGAACTTGGTCCCGGTCTCGAAGACCTCCTTGACCGACCTGGCCTTCATCGAGAAAAAGAACATCTCCTGGATGTCCTGCTTGGTGCCCGGGACGTGCTCGCCGCCGCAGACCATGTTGAAGGCGATGTTCGGGAAGGTGAACGTCTTGGTCTTCTTCGTCGCGAAGATCTCCCAGGCCTCGTAGCCGCTCGCCTTGAGGAGCGTCTGGAAGAAGGCCGTCGACGCCGCGAGGCAGGCGTTCCCTCCCCACGTCTTCTTGTTCGGACCCGCCCCCTTGACGAGCGCGAGGTCGAAGACAGCCGCAGCGTCGAGGATGTCCTTCGGGCTGCCGATCTCGACCTTCTTCGGCAAGAGCGGCGCGATGTTCTTCTCGATCGACGCGATGGCCTTGTCGTTCGCGATGTACACCGCCTCGTTCTCGCCGTCGGACGTCCCCTTGGGGATGCCGTTGCGCTCGGTGATCGTCCATGCGTCCTTCCCGCGGACGACCTTGGCGGTCACCTCGCCTTCCAGGGTGAAGTTCGCGTACGAGGACAGGATCTCGCGCCCTTTGAGCGTGAAGCGAGTCAGGGTGGTCTTCTTGGCCATCGAAACCGGATATGAACCGCAAGCTCGTGTCCGGCGCAAGAGGGGGGCGGCCCGGCGGGCCCCGAGGGGGAGGCCTGGACAGCCGTCAGCGGTCGGCTTCGAGCGTCTTCTTCGTCGCCGCGAGGCCCGCTTCGATCATCGCCGTCACCGCGGGCGCCGCGTCGTGCGGCAGGAGATCCGCGATCCACACGAAGCGGCACCGTGTGGGCCCGTCCGTGAACACCTGCGCCGAGGCGCTGTAGTGCGTCAGGCGCCCGATCTCGGCGGACCAGGCGACCCGGCGCGCGACGTCGTCCACGTCGATGATGCGCTCGCGGGCGACCATGCCGTTGGCGAAGGTGACGACGCGCACGCCCACGTCCTCGCCCATGTCGACGCGGGCGACGAAGCCTCGGGCGAGCCGCCGATCGAGCGCCCCGACGTCGCGCAGGGCGTCCCACGCCTTCTCGGCGGGCACGTCGATGGTGACCTCTCTACGAATCGAAGCCATGATGGATTCTCCTTCGCCGAGACGATGCCGCGGCCTGCCGCGCCGATCTTGGAGGATCTTGCTCGACGGTGCGGTCGGGCTAGCCGCCGATGCGCGTCGAGAGGCGCGGGGCCACGGGGCGTACGATCTTGCTCCCGAGGTGCAGGCTCTTCTCGTAAAGGATATCGCGCTTGGGTCGCTCGAGGCAGCGGATGAGGAGGGTCGATTCGTCCTGGATCTTGATCCGTACGATCTGGGGGGGTACGGGGGCGCCGGGCGCCTCACGCGACCATTTGAAGAGCTGCGGGTCGTCCTGACGCTCGACCTCGAATCGCGCGCCGTCGCATTCCATCGTGACCCGCGAGATGCCCCCGGGCGGCACGTCGTCGCGGTAGCGGTGCTCGAACCGGCCGACGAGGCGGCCGACCGTGACCTCGCTCCAGCCCGCGCCGCGCTGCCATGCGACGGCATCGGCCTTGAGCCCGAGCGCGTTTGCCATCCATCCGAAGAGGAGGCACGCCTGCGTGCTCGCCGCGTCGACGTCACCGTCGCGGGGCGAGAACTCGATCGTGATGCGTTCGATCGACGTCAGACACGCCATCGCGGTCTCGCCGTCGAAGAAGCGCGCAATGAGCTCTTGGATCGGGCGCAGGCGAAACCAGGTGAGATCGGTCAGCGCCGTATTGTCTCGGATGCGCTTGCAGATCATCGAGAGCTTCTCGAGATCGCGCAGATCCATTTCGCCCGAATTCACGATGACGAGGTCGGCGTCGATGGCGACGCGATCGAAGAGCTTGTCGAAGTCGGGCAGATCGCCGACCCACCAGACGCACATGGGCAGATCGGTCAACGCCAGGTGTCCGAGGTTTTCCGGGAGCCACTCGCGCGCGGCGCCCGTCGCCTCGAGCACGATCGCGTCGCCACACGCGGCGCCGGTCGCGGTGAGACGGTGGAGTGTCGCATCGGCCGTGATCGACGCATCGGCCCCCTGCGGCCACGTCGCGACGATCGTTCGCGAAGGGTACATCGCCGCGGCGTCGGCGACGATGCGCTGCGCGCGCCCGAGGAGCGGCAGTTCGCTGGCGAGGGCCACGAGGGTGAAGAGACCGATGCGCGGAGGCCCGCCCTTGTCGGTCTCTTCTTGCCAGAGCCGGCTGAGCTCCGGCTCGACGGCGTCGAGCGAGAGCCTCACAGTCGCCTCCACGCGCGTCCGTCACGTTCGATGAGATCGAAGGCCCCCTTCGCGCCCCACGTGCCCGCGGAGTAGTTCGGGAACTCGGCCGGCGGCGCCGCATCCCACGCCTCGAGGATCGGCGTGATGAACCGCCACGCCGCGCTCACTTCGTCGGCGCGGGCGAAGAGCGTCGGGTCTCCGAGCAGGGCATCCAGGATCAGCCGCTCGTACGCCTCGGGACCGCTGCCCCCGAACGTCGAGCCGTATCGGAAGTCCATCGTCACGGGCCGCAGCGTCATCGTGGGACCGGGCACCTTCGCCACGAAGCGGAGCCCGATGCCCTCGTCGGGCTGGATGCGAATCGCCAGAACGTCGGGCTCGACCCGCGAACCGTCCGACGTCTCGCCGGGAGTGGTCGCGAGCCGATCGTGCTTCAAGAGCGCGTGGGGCACGTGCTTGAAGTGCACGCTGATCTCGGTCGTGCGCTTCGCCAGGCGCTTGCCGGCGCGGATGTAGATCGGCACGCCGGCGAAGCGCCAGTTGTCGATCTCGAGGCGCATGGCGACGAACGTCTCGACGTTCGACACCGGGCTGACGTTGGGTTCTTCACGATATCCGGGTACCGGCTTGCCCGCGAAGTTACCGGGGCCGTACTGCCCGCGCACCGTCAGGCGGGCGACGTCCTCGCCGCGAATCGGCTTGAGCGCGCGGAGAACCTTGACCTTCTCGTCTCGCACCTCGTCGGCCGTGAACGCAACGGGCGGCTCCATGGCCGTGACCATCAAGAGTTGCAAGAGATGGTTCTGGACGATGTCGCGCGACGCCCCGGCCTCTTCGTAGAACTTGCCGCGGCCTTCGACGCCGATGTCTTCGGCGACCGTCACCTGGACGTGATCGATGTGGTTTCGGTTCCACAGCGGCTCGAAGATCGTGTTGCCGAACCTGAGCGCGACCAGGTTCTGCACCGTCTCTTTGCCGAGGTAATGGTCGATGCGAAAGATCTGGCTCTCGGTGAAGACCCGATGCAAATCGGCGTTGAGCGCGTTGGCGCTCGCCAGGTCGTGGCCGAAAGGCTTCTCGATGATGATGCGCGTGTACCGTTCAGGATCGCTCGAGACGAGGCCCCCGGCCGAGAGGTTGTCGTTGACGGCGCGGAAGGCGCTGGGCGGAATCGCCAGGTAATAGATGCGATTGCCGCGCGTGCCGTTCGTCTTGTCGAGCTCTTCGAGCTTGCCGCGAAGCCGCTGATAGCTGTCGGGGACTTCAAACTTGCCGGACAGGTAGTGGAGGCGACTCGCGATGTCGGCCCAGACGGCTTCATCGA
>OCTA010004522.1_pt1 | contig 12169 bp, 10 predicted proteins | sample 1538991 | NCBI WGS metagenome assembly OCTA01 (sample SAMEA3539302, study PRJEB22396) | soil metagenome | biome: tundra; feature: field; material: soil | place: USA | collected 2010-05 | depth 0.15 m | reverse complement strand
AACCGGTCCACCTTGGGCATCGCCCTCGCGAGCCTCTTCAACGACGTGTCGCACGAGCTCGGCACGGCAGTCCTGCCCGCCCTGCTCCTGGCGCTCGGAGCGGGCCCCGCGGCCCTCGGGTGGATCGAAGGCAGCGCCGACGGCCTGTCCGCGCTCGCGAAGCTCTGGGGCGGCGTGATGACGGATCGGGTGAACCGGAGAAAGCCTCTGGCCTCGATTGGCTATCTCGTCACGGCCCTCGGGGTCGCCGCCATCGGTCTCTGCACGAGCTGGGCGCAGGTTCTCGGCTGCCGCGTGGCCGCGTGGATCGGGCGCGGCAGCCGTTCGGCGCCGCGCGATGTTCTGATGGCGGAGGCCACGACACCCGCGACGACCGGGAAGGCTTTCGGCATGGAGCGCGCGGGCGACGCTCTCGGCGCCGTCATCGGCCCGCTCGTGGCCGTCGCCCTGCTCGCACGGGGTGTCGAGGCGCGGCACGTCATGTTCGCCTCGCTCGTCCCCGGTCTTCTGGCCTTTCTTTCAATCGTGCTTCTCGTCCGCGAGAGGCCGGCGGCCCTCCGCCCGGGGCGCGCGCGATCGTTTCTCGGCAGCCTTCGCGGAACGGGCAAGCCGTTCCACCGGTATCTCGCCGCGATCCTCCTCTTCGGGTCCGGAGACTTCTCGCGGACGTTGCTCATCCTCTACGCGACGCAGCACCTCACCGGCAGCGTCTTCTCCTGGAAGGCCGGCACGCTCGCGATCGCCCTCTATGTGCTCCACAACGCGGTCAGCTCCGCGGCGGCGTTTCCGATCGGCGCGCTGACGGACCGCGTCGGCCGCCGGCCGGTGCTCATCGCCGGATACCTGTTCGCCGCCGCGACGACCGCGGGCTTCGCGCTGCTGCCGGCGACGCCGCTCGCGCTCGCGTTCCTCTTCATCTGCTCGGGGACTTACATCGCGTGCGAGGAAGTCGCCGAGAAGGCCTACGCGGTCCAGCTCCTTCCTGAAGCCGTCCGCGGGACGGGTCTCGGAGCGCTTGCGGCAGCCAACGGGGTCGGCGACTTCATTTCCAGCGGCCTCGTTGGCATGCTTTGGGCCGCCTTCCCGGCCACGGAAGCGCCGGGGTTCTTCGTCGCGGCGGCCTTCCAGCTCGCAGGCGCACTCACCCTCGCGTCCCAGCGGACGCGCCCATCACCGGTCATCGCCGTTTCATGAAGGAGAGAGTCATGTCGAACATCCGTCGCATCCACGCCCGCGAAGTCCTCGACTCGCGCGGGAATCCCACCGTCGAGGTCGAGGTCGAGCTGAGGGACGGCTCTTGCGGCTCGGCGATCGTACCCTCGGGCGCCTCCACCGGAGAGCGTGAGGCCGTCGAGCTCCGCGACGTGAAGTCGAAGAGGTACGGTGGCAAGGGAGTCCGCAAGGCCGTCGCGAACGTCAACGAGGTCATCGCGCCGAGGTTGCGAGGCAGGAACGCCCTCGAACAGGCGGAGATCGACCGGCGAATGATCGATCTCGACGGCACGCCCAACAAGGCGCGACTCGGCGCCAACGCGATCCTCGGAGTCTCCGTCGCGGTCGCGAAGGCCGCGGCGGCCTCGAAGAAGCAGCCGCTGTTTCGGTATCTGGGCGGACGCGAGGCCCGCATGCTGCCCGTCCCGTGCATGAACGTCATCAACGGCGGCCGCCACGCCGACAACAACGTCGATTTCCAGGAATTCATGATCGCCCCGCACGGAGCGAAGACGTTTGCCGACAGCCTGCGCATGGGCGTCGAGACGTTCCACGCGTTGAAGCGCGTTCTGACAAAGCGTGGGTACGCAACCGCGGTCGGGGACGAGGGCGGCTTTGCGCCCCGCCTCAGGTCGAACGAGGAGGCGATCGAGGTCATTCTCGAGGCGATCCAGGCGGCCGGGTACTCGCCGGGCCGGCACATCTCGCTCGCACTCGACCCGGCCGCGAGCGAGTTCTATGAAGATGGGCTCTACCGATTCACGAAGTCGGGCGGCGACTCGAAGACCTCCGACGAGATGACCTCCCTGTGGGAGGACTGGATCTCCCGGTATCCGATCGTCCTCCTCGAGGACGGGCTCGCCGAGAACGACTGGGGCGGCTGGAAGCGCCTGACGGAAAGGCTCGGACGGAAGGTCGAGCTCGTCGGCGACGACATCTTCTGTACGAACCCGGAGATCATCGCCCGCGGCGTGAAGGAGGGCGTGGCGAACTCCGTTCTCATCAAGCTCAACCAGATCGGCACGATCACCGAAACGCTCGAGGCGATCGCGGTGGCCCGGCGCGCGGGCTACGGCATCTTCGTGTCGCATCGTTCCGGCGAGACGGAGGACACCACGATCGCCGATTTCACCGTCGCCGTCGGTGCCGGACATCTCAAGACCGGTTCCGGATGCCGGAGCGAGCGGATCGCGAAGTACAACCGGCTGCTGAGGATCGAGGAGGCGCTCGGTACGCGGGCGCGCTTCCCCGGGAAGGCGGCGTTCGTGAACGGGTCCCGGCGTCGCGCGTCGTGAGCCCCGCATGAGCGCTCCCGCTGAAGCCGTCGTTCCGGGGCTGACCTTCGCGAGCCTCACCGACGTCGGCAAGGTGCGACGCCACAACCAGATCACCCAAGATCATTCATTCGTCACCGAGCAAGTCCGGCTGGGACTGATAACGGCGCAGGAGGCCCGGCGCGCGCCTCTCCGCAACGTGCTGACGCGCGCGCTCGGCACGAAGGAAGACTTCGCGCCCGACGTCTTCGAAGTCTCGTGGGCCGCCCAACGGACCCTCCTTCTCTGCACGGACGGCCTGCACGGTGTGGTCGAGGATCGAGTGATCGAGGCGACGCTCGCCGAAGACCCTCCAGAACGGGCCGTGCGGCGCCTGATCGATGCCGCGAACGACGGGGGAGGCCCGGACAACATCTCGGCGATCGTCGTGCACTCTCGCGGCGCGTAGGCCGATGACCGGCGACTCGCTCGAGCTCGAGGCGGCGACGGAGCCGTGCGCCGGAATCAGCCCCGCCGTCGCCAAAGGCCGAGTTCCGTGGCAATCTCTACACACTTGACCAGACGCTTCCTGATTCGCCCGGGTGTCGCCGCCGCGTTCGTTCTCGGCGTCGTCGCGCTCCAGCGGTGCGCGTCGGCGCCGCCCGGGCCCGCAGGACGCACGGTGGTCATCTCGTTCGACGGCCTCGGCGGCGTGAGGCTGAACGAGCTGCTGTCGCAAGGGAAGCTGACGGCCGGCGGCTTCTCGGCGATCGCGGAGCGCGGCCTCCTCGCCGGGCGCGCCGTGGATGTCACGCCGTCCCTGACGCCCGCAGCCCACATCGCCGCGATCACGGGCGCGCCGCCAGCGCGGAACGGGATCGTCGCGAACCACTTCCGTGAGCCCGGCAGCCCCTTCGGCGCCGCGACGACGGGTTTTCTCGCGCCCATCGAGACCGAGACGCTCTGGGAGGCCGCGCACCGGCAGGGCCGCCGCGTCGGGGTGCTCCTCTATCCGGGCGCGGACGGGACGGACGCGCGGCGGCGCGGCGACTTCGGCCTGACCTGGCCCGACCGGCCGGCGAAGGAATCGGCCTTCGTGACGCTCGACCGCGAGCGTTGGACCGGCGTCGGCATAACGGACGCGGCCTCGTTCTCCCCGGTCCGGAAAGCGACCGTCGACGTGGCGGCTCCGGGCGGCCGCACGGCGCGCCTCGACCTTCTCGCGCGCGACACGACGGACGACGGCGTCGTCGACTACGACACTCTGATCGTCGCGCGAGAGGACGGGACCGCGGCGCCGGTCAAGCACCTCGGCTGGTTTGCGGTCCAGGCCCCGGGCGAGGGCGGACCCTTCACGGCATGGTGCCGCGTCGTCACGCTGGAGCCGACGCTCGCGCGCGTCGTCGTGTACGTGGGCGGCTTCTTCGCCGTACCCGCCTATCCCGCGGACTTCCGCGCCCGGTTCGAGGCGGCGCTCGGAGGCTGGCCGGGGCCGCCGGATGCGGCGGTTCTACATGCGGGCTCGCCAGAGGAGGGCGACGCCGCCGGCGAGGAGCAGGCCCAGCGCCTCGCCGAATACCTCACGCGGGCGATCGTCTTCACGATCCGGAACGAGCGCTGGGACCTCCTCGTCGCGTACCAGCCTCTCGTGGACGAGATCGAGCACCACTTCGAGCCCGGACCCCGCGGCGGCTCGGCCGAGGCCGTCACGCGCGCCTTCCAGACCGCCGACCGCTGCGTCGCCGCCATGCTCGCGTCCCTCTCGGTGCGCGACTCGCTCCTCATCCTCAGCGACCACGGCATGGTCCCGCTCGAGAAGTCGGTCGATCTCGAGCGGTATCTCGAGGAAAAGGGCTGGACGATCGCGCGCAAGGCCCCGGCCCCGGGCGGCCCGCGTGCCGCGCAGATCTGCGCGTCGAGCGGGATCGCGCACGTTTACGTCGACCCCGCCCTCGCGCCCGCAGCGCGCGCCGAGGCATCGGCGGAGCTCGTCCAAGACCTCGCGGGCCTCTCGGCGCTGCCCGGGAACCTCGTCGACGCGATCGTGCCCCGCGAGGCGCTCGCCCCGCTCGAGCTCGACAACCCGCGGTCGGGCGATGTCGTCGTCCTGCTCCGTCCGGGCATCGAATTCGCGCACTCCAAGGCATCCGTCTTCTCGGTTCCGAGCAACCGCGGGGGCCACGGCTACCGCAACGCGGACCCCGTTCTCGATGCCGCGTTCGCGGCGATCGGCCCGGGGATCGAGCCGTCGCGCCCCGCGACCGTGTCCATTCTCGAGGTCGCCTCCCGCGCGGCGCGTGCCCTCGGCATCGATCCTCCGCGCGGCGCCATGGCCGCCGGACGCTAGGACCGGACAGACGGAGTCACGCGTGTCCGAAAGCAGAGTCGTTCTCCAGGACCTCTTCGCGCCGTCGGGTCTCACGTTCGGTGGAGACGCGCCGTGGGACCCCAAGGTCCACGACGAACGCTTCTACGGCCGCGTCCTCGCGAAAGGCTCGCTCGGTCTCGGGGAGAGCTACGTCGACGGCTGGTGGGATTGCGAGGAGCTCGAGACGTTCTTCTGCCGTCTCCTCTCGTCGGGCGTGCCACAAAAGGTGCGGGTCTGGCGCGATCTCCTGCGAATCGTCCTCGCGCGGCTGACGAACCGGGGGCGCCGGTCGAGCGCATTCGAAATCGGCGAGCGCCACTACGATCTCGGCAACGACCTCTACGAGACGATGCTCGACCGGCGCATGACGTACAGCTGCGGGTACTGGGCCGGCGCCCGCAATCTGGACGAGGCGCAGGAGGCGAAGCTGGACCTCGTCTGTCGCAAGGCGGCCCTGAAGCCGGGAATGCGCGTCCTCGACATCGGCTGCGGCTGGGGTTCTCTCGCGGCCTTTGCGGCGGAGCGCTACGGAGTTTCAGTCGTCGGCATCACCGTTTCCAAGGAGCAGATCGAGCTGGGACGTTTGCGGACCGCCGGGCTGCCCGTGCAGCTTCTCCTTCAGGACTATCGCGACCTCGCCGGAACCTTCGACGCGATCGTGTCGGTCGGCATGTTCGAGCACGTCGGGCACCGGCACTATCGGACGTTTTTCGACGTGGCGCGCCGGTGTCTCGCCCCGGGCGGCCTGTTCGTCCTCCACACGATCGGAACCCGGCTGTCCGCCGTCTCGTGCGACCCGTGGATCGAGAAGTACATCTTCCCGAACAGTCTCGTTCCTTCGATGGCTCAGATCGCGGCGGCGCTCGAGAACCGCTTCGTCATCGAGGACTGGCAGAACATCGGGCCGCACTACGAGCCCACGTTGATGGCCTGGTTCTCGAACTTTCGCGCCGGCTGGGACCGGCTCCAGGGGCGATACACGGACCGCTTCTACCGCCTGTGGTCGTACTACCTGCGCGCCTGCGCGGGGTCGTTCCGCGCGCGGTACAACGACGTCTGGCAGCTCGTGCTTTCGCGTGAGGGGCTGAGCGGCGGTTACGAAGCGGTCCGCTGAGAAGGCGCGGCGGCGGCTTCATTGGGGGGCCGCGCCGCAGGCACAGTCGCCTCGGAACGCGTCGTTGCCCGGCGGCCTTTTGTTGACGTGGAAGCAGAAATCCGTCAGCTCTTTCGCGCCCGGGCCCGACGCCAGCGGCGGCGTGTCGGCGCCGACCTCCTGGAAACGAGCCGTGAGCGTGCCGTCCGAGAGGACCTCCATCCTGGTGTAGCCGTACTGGATCGTCTCGCGGTATTGCTGCGCGCCCGCGGTCCCGATGATCCAGCCAGGCAGCACTTGTCCGCGATGCTCGGGCGTGTCGTAGATGTTCTCCAGGAAATAATGCGAGTGGCTCGCCAGGACGTAAACGTGCTTGCGCTTCTCGGGCGGCGCCGCGAGGTTCTGCGCGCGGAAGAGGAGATCGTAGGCCTGCTGGCCCGAGCACAGTCCCGCGCAGGTCGCGTCCATGGCATGGCCGCGCGACGTGCTATAGGGAAGCGCGGCGTGCATGCCGGCGACGATCGTTTTCACGGAGTCGTCCGCGGCGTCCGCGGCAAGGACGCGCGCGAGCCAGGCGAGCTGCTCCGGCGAGAAGCCGGCGTCGTCTGCGTTGTCCAGGGAGATGAAGTCGACGCCTTTGCGGACGACCCGGTAAAACGTACTCCCCTCCGGAGAGACGTTGTTACGCGAAGAGTCGAGAACGCGCTGCTCGTGAATTGGAGATTGCAGCAGCCACTTGCGAAAGGCCCTCCGATAATCGTCGCGAGTCCTCCCGTAGAGCTCGTGGTTACCGATCGAAAGGAGCACGGGCGTCTTCTTGAAGCTTCCGAGCTGCCGCTCGATGAAGTCGTCCCACGCCGTGTCGACGTATTCGGCCATCTCGAAGCGGTCGAGCTGGTCCGGCGGCCGGTTCTTGCAGTCGTAAGAGGGGTGCCGGCGCTTCAGGATGTCGCAATCGATGTCATACATCCGCCGGAAATCCCCGAGGTGCCAGTAGAGCTCCGCGGGCGGGCCGGCGGCCGCGCTCTCGATTACCCTCGCGATCTTGGGTACCACGAGATCGCCGCAATCGCGAGAGTCTCCCGAAACGGCGAACGCCCAGGCGACCGGTGGGGGAGCCTGGGCAAGAGCGACAGGGGCCAGGGCGAAAGCGAGGGCGAGGGCGTGCCGGATGGGTTTCACCGCGCGATTATCACAGGGCAGGGGACGGGGCGCGGGCGCAGAAATCGCCATGTCGAGAACGCGAACAACTCGCTGCTAGCATCGCACGATGTCCGAAGACGGCGTGGATTCCGTTCTGCACGGCGAAATCCTCGAGCAGCCCGAGGCCGTCGCGCGACTTCTCGCGCGGGAGCGCCGTAACGCGGCGGCGCTCGCCGCTCTCTGGCGCCGCGCGGACATCCCGTTCGTCCTCGTCGCGGCACGCGGCACGTCGGACAACGCGGCCCGGTACGTGCAGTACGCGTTCGGGCTTTCCTCGCGTCTCCCCGTCGCGCTCGCGGCACCGTCCCTCGTCACCCTTTATGGCGTGCCGCCGCGGCTCAAGGGCGCGCTCGTCATCGGCATCTCCCAGTCCGGGCGCTCGCCGGACATCGTCGAGACGATCGCGGCCGCGCGCCGCCAAGGGTCGCCGACGCTCGCGATCGTGAACGACCCCGAGAGCCCGCTCGCGCGCGCAGCGGACGACGTGCTGCCGCTGCACGCGGGCTCGGAGCGAAGCGTCGCGGCGACGAAGACCTACACGGCCGAGCTCGCGGCCGTCGCGCTCCTCGTCCTGTCGTTCGCGCGGCGGAGAAAGGAGCTCGACGCGCTCGCGGCCGTGCCGGACGCCATGGGAAAGGCCCTGTCTTCCGAGCCCGCCGCGCGCCGCGCCGCGCAGAGGCTCGTGCACGCGGAGAGGGCCGTCGTCCTCGCGCGAGGCGTGCACTACTCGACGGCGTTCGAGATCGCGCTGAAGCTGAAGGAGCTCGCGCTCCTGCTCGCCGAGCCTTTTTCGGCCGCCGATTTCCAGCACGGCCCGATCGCGATGGCCGAGAGAGACCTTCCCGTCATCCTCGTGTCGCCTCCCGGGACGCGCCCCGAGGCCGAGATGCGCGCCGTCGGCCGGGACCTAGCGCGTCGCGGGAGCCCGGTGATCCGGATCGGCCCGCGCGGAGAGGGGGCGATTCCCGTGCCCGAGGTCCCGGAGCTTCTCGCGCCGATCGTCTCGGTGATTCCCGGACAGCTCCTCGCATACCACGCAGCGCTCATCCGGGGACTCGACCCCGACCGCCCGCGCGGCATCCGAAAAGTGACCGAGACGCGGTGAACGGCCAGCACGCGTCTCTGCTAGTGTTCTCCCGTGCGAAGGACATCTCTCCCGAGGGTCACCGGAGCTCTCGCCGCCGCCTGGGCGCTCATCGCGCTCGCGGGCTGCGCGTCCGCTCACGGCTCGATGGAGGGGCCGGTCGTGGCCGAAGCGAAAAACCTGCCCGACCACTTCATGGTCGCCGGGACCGGGCTCGCCCAGAAGGAGGAGCCGAATCCGGGTGAGCGCTGCCGGAACCCGATGCTGGATCCGCGGGATGGCACGACCCTGAACCTCGTGCGCTCGAAGAACGGCACGGGCGACTACCAGGTGCTCGGCCAGCAGTACGAGATCAATTCGACGTACGGCGTCGATTCCCGCCATCTTCTCAGGATCGACTGCGCGACGGGGAAGGCGCTCGGAATCGTCGACCAGTAGAGCCGTGCCGTTTTCCTTTCTGACGCACCTGTCCTGCACGAAGTGCGGAGCGCTCGAGGACGCGGGAAAGCTTCTCAACGTCTGCACGAGGGCCGGCTGCGGCGGCGCGCTCTTCGCGGAATACTCGGCGGCCGCGCTCTCGAAAGACGATACGGCCGGGCGCCCGCGCACGATCTGGCGCTGGCACGAGCTGATGCCCGCGCGCTGGCCCGAGGAGATCGTGTCTCTGGGCGAGGGCGGGACGCCGCTCCTCCACGCGAAGCGCCTCGGGGCGAAGAACGCGATGCCGCGGCTCTACGTCAAGGAGGAGGCGGGCAACCCGACAGGCTCTTTCAAGGCGCGCGGGCTCGGCGCGGCCGTCACGATGGCGAAGGCGCTCGGCGCCCGGAAGCTCGCGCTCCCGACCGCGGGCAACGCGGGCGGCGCCGCCGCCGCGTACGCGGCAGCCGCGGGTCTCGAGTGTCACGTCTTCATGCCGGCCGATACGCCGAAGGTCTTCAGGATCGAGTGTGAGGCGTATGGCGCGTACGTGACGCTCGTGGACGGCCTCATCGACGACTGTGGCCGGATGGTCGCGCAGAAGAAGGACGCGGAAGGCTGGTTCGACGTGTCCACGCTCAAGGAGCCGTACCGCGTCGAGGGCAAGAAGACGATGGGCTACGAGCTGGCCGAGGACTTCGGCTGGACGCTGCCCGACGTCGTCGTCTACCCGACGGGCGGCGGCACGGGCCTCATCGGGATGTGGAAGGCGTTCGGCGAGATGGAGCGCCTCGGGTGGATCGGCTCCGCGCGCCCGCGCATGGTCTCCGTGCAGGCGGAGGGCTGCGCGCCGATCCCGAAGGCCTTCGCGGAAGGAAAGGACGTCTCGGTGAGATTCGAGCACGCGCACACGTACGCGTCGGGCCTGCGCGTCCCGAAAGCCTACGCGGATTACCTGATCCTGAAGATCTTGCGCGCGTCGAAGGGCGAAGCCCTGACCGTTACGGACGACGAGATGCGACGCGGCGTCAACGAGCTGGCGTCCTCGGAGGGCCTCTTCGCCGCACCCGAGGGCGGTGCCGCGTGGGAGGCAGTCAAGAAGCTCGTGGCGGCGGGAAAGGTCGACCGCGGCGAGCGCGTCGTCGTCTTCGACACGGGCACGGGCTACAAGTACGTGGACTGAGACCTAACGGAGGCCGAACTTCCCGCGCGCGGCGGACAGCCGGTTGTCGATGGCTTCCTGCCGCATCGCACCCTGGAAGCCTCCCGCGCCGAGGGCGGCGTGCGTGCCTTCGGAGAGCGTCGCGCGCATGAGAGTAAGCGCCTCCCGTGCGTCTTCCATGCCCGTGCGCTCGGCCTCCGTCGTGCCGCCCGAGCACGCTGACTCGGCGCTGGAGATCGCGGAGGAGACGCGGCTCTCGGCGTCGCCCCATTTCGAGGAGTCGACCGGCATCGAGAGGAGGAGACGAGTCGCCTCGGCCAGAGAGCTGTTCGCGCCCTCGGCGGCCATCAGGCAGCCCGGGCCGGGAGACGTCGCGGCTCCGGCGGACGGGGCCAGAGCGGCGTCCTTATGTTCCTTTCGGTAGAACCACACGGCGAGAGCGATCGCAGCGGCGAAGATCAGAAACCTGCGCATGCGGCCTCCGTATGCGTCCTCAGCGTAGCACGCATCCCGCGACGATCCGGCGGTGGAAGAACGGACGGGACGGTAGACTCGCCGCGTGGAAGACGCCTTCGACGCCGACACCGTGATCGTCGGCTCCGGGTTCGGCGGGAGCGTGAGCGCGCTGCGTCTCGCGGAGAAGGGCTATCGCGTCCTCGTCCTCGAAAAGGGCACGCGCTTCGCCTCTTCCGACTTCCCGAAGTCGAACTGGAACGTGAAGCGGTGGCTCTGGCTGCCTTCGGCGGGCTGCCGCGGGATCTTCAAGATGACATTCCTCCCGCACGTCACGGCTCTCTCGGGAGTCGGCGTCGGCGGCGGATCGCTCGTCTACGCGAACACGCTCCCCGTCCCGGCCGACGAGTTCTTCTCCGCGCCGTCCTGGGGAGGTCTTGCCGATTGGAAGCTCGAGCTCACGCCCCACTACGCCACCGCCAAACGAATGCTGGGCGCCACGCGCGTGCCGTTCACGACGCTGCCCGACGAGGTTCTCCGCGAGGTGGGGAAGGACATCGGCCGGGAGGACGGCTGGTCGCCCACGGACGTCGCCGTTTTCTTCGGGGAGCCTGATGTGAAGGTGCCCGATCCCTACTTCGGCGGCGAAGGGCCGGAGCGCTCTGGCTGCACGCGCTGCGGCGGCTGCATGGTCGGCTGCCGGCACGAAGCGAAGAACACGCTCGACAAGAACTACCTCTGGCTGGCCGAGAAGCGCGGCGCGAAAGTCGAGGCCGACACGGAGGTCACGTGGGTACGGCCGCTCGAAAGCGGCGGCTATGCGATCACGGCGCGCGCCGGCCGCTCGCCGTTTCCGATCCTGCGAAGAACGCGGAGGTTCACGGCCAAGAACGTCGTCTTCGCAGGAGGCGTCCTCGGCACGGTGGAGCTTCTTCTCAAGCTGAAGGAAAGCCCCGCCGGCCTTCCGAAGATCTCGGAGAAGCTCGGCGATTTCGTGCGCACGAATTCGGAAGTCCTCATGGGCGTCGTAACCGAGCGGCGCGACGTGGACCTGTCGGAGGGGATCGCGATCGGCTCGATCCTGCAGACGGATGCGCACTCGCACCTCGAGCCCGTGCGGTATCCCGCGGGCTCGGGCTTCTTCCGCCCGCTCGCTATGCCGCATGCGCCGGGCGACACCGTCGGCACGCGCCTCTTGAACGCCGGCGCGATGTTCCTGAAGAGGCCATGGGCCACGCTCAAGGCGGCGTTCGTGCCGGACTGGGCGAAGTACACGATGATTCTTCTTTACATGAGAACGTCCGAGGGGACGCTCCGCATGACGCTCGGCCGCGGCATCCGGACACTTTTCCGGCGCGGCCTGACGACGGGGACCGGCAGCGGCCCGCAGGCGAAGGCGTGGGTTCCGGAGGCCACCGAGCTCGCGCGCCGCGTGGAGAAAAAGCTCGACGGCTACACGGAGAGCCTCGCGACCGAGACGCTCCTCGGTATCCCGACGACCGCGCATATCCTCGGCGGCTGCTGCATGGGAACGTCGGCGGAAAGCGGCGTCATCGACGACCGCCACCGCGTCTTCGGCTACGAGGGCCTCTACGTCATCGACGGCTCGGCGATTTCGGCGAACCCGGGCGTGAACCCCTCGCTCACGATCACGGCGCTCGCCGAGCGCGCGATGAGCCTCATCCCCGCCTCGGACGCGGCGAGCGGGGCGACGCGCGCCGCCTGAGCCGGTCCGCTACGCCTCCTCCGTCCTCTCCTGCCGCTTCAGGCTCCACATGATGAGGATGAAGCACACGGCCGCGACGTCGAGCAGCTCGAAGCCTGTCCAGAGCTGCCCGAACACGATCTTGCCGATGCCGAAGAGCGCGGTGTAGACGAGGATGATGCCGAGAATCCAGTTCACGAACGACATGGCGCCGCCGGG
>OCTA010004521.1_pt1 | contig 12170 bp, 8 predicted proteins | sample 1538991 | NCBI WGS metagenome assembly OCTA01 (sample SAMEA3539302, study PRJEB22396) | soil metagenome | biome: tundra; feature: field; material: soil | place: USA | collected 2010-05 | depth 0.15 m | reverse complement strand
CTAATCAGGTATCCCGAGATTACGAAGAACATGGTGACGCCGAGATTGGCGTAGTCGCCCACGTAACGCGCCAGGTCGAGTTTGGGGAAGCCGCGCGTGCCGCTGAGGTGGCCGAGCAGGACCAGCGCGATCGAAATGGCGCGCAGTCCATCGAGCGCCGGCATTCTCTTGCGGGATTGTATCCGGTCCACAATCGGCTCTGGACAAGGTTGTGCGACGCTCACCATAACAATCCGATTCCCTGAAGTAAGACAGGTTAGCAATTCTGAGGCCGATTTTAGGCGGATTTCCGCGGACGGTTTTCACATGTTGTTTAGCCTACTGAAACCAAGGGGCCCGCTCGGCTGTCCAGCACTCCAAAGGACGACTTCGGATGGGCCGCGGGCTACATTTTCGGTGAAAGTACCAAGAATTCGAGCTTCATGAAGGCGCCCGGAGCGGCGACTCACCGCGGCACGCCGCATCGTACAGCGCCCCGTATTCGCGGACCATACGCTCCAGTGAATAATGTTCCAGACACCGCTGCCGGTTCGCGGTCCCCAGACGCGCACGCAGCTCCGGGGATTGAGCCAAGGCCGTCAGGGCACCGGTGAACGCGTGGAGATCTCCCGATGGCACGATGACCGGGGGACCGGCATCGCCGAGCAATTCCCGGCTGTCGCCCACGTTCGTCGACACGGCCGGCAAACCACACGCCATGGCTTCCAGCAGGGCGTTGGATGTCTGTTCCGTGCAGGAAGACAGTACGAAAACGTCGAACGCCGCAAGGCACACACCCGGGTCCGAGACTCTTCCGGGAAGAAGCACGCGCCCGGCAATACCCTCTTCACGAGCCAGCTGCTCAAGCAGCAAACGATCGTCGCCTTCGCCCACCAGCGCCAGCCTGGAATTGGGGATACGGGCAGCCGCGAAGGCACGCAGCAGAAGCCGGAGGTTCTTTTCGGGGCGCAGTCCGCCTACGAAGCCGAACAGAAGCTCGTCGCCGCGGACACCCGCCTGCTGGCGCCAGTCCCGCGAAAGCCCGGGGCGAAATCTCTCCCCGTCCACGCCGGTGCGGATCCAACGCACTTTGCCGGGCGGGAGTTTGAATCGGTGGATAGAGATGTCGCGAAGCGTCCTGGAAGTAACCGCGACGGCGAAAGCCCTCCGCAGTAGAACGCGCCGGGCCAGCACGCGCCGCAGTTTGAGGGTGACCGCCTCTTCGGAGCCGAAGCCACACTCGTGGTGAAGAATCGGCGCGAAGCCAGACATCCAGGCGCCGAGCACCGCGTCAATGGCGCCCCAGTTATAGGTGAGCAGCAGGTCGGGGTTGTGCCGGCGAACGATGTTTCGAAGCTCACAAACATAGGGAATGAAATGGGCCCGCGCCGGCGGCGCCAAATATTCCACTCGAATACGGCGGTCGATATACTCCCTGGCGTCGCAATTCCCCCGCAGCGCCAGAATGGTGTGGCGCACGGAGGGCCCAATCCCATTCACGATCCGAGTGACGCGGAGTTCCATCCCCCCGGGAGCGAAGTTCGGGAAGATATGCAGAAAGTGACGGCCGCCGTTCATTCGGGCAAGCTACAGGGGGCCGGCTCTATCGCAATACGCGAGTAACAGCCGGCCAATAACCGGGGCGCGGCAGCGCGGCCAGGAGTGGCGGGCCGCGGCCGCGGAAAACGACTCGTGGGCGCACTCCCCTGGCAGTAGAAATCGGTTGTTTGCATGAAGCGTTATCCTCCAACGACCTCAACGGCCGCCATTTTGTTCCGCAGTTTATCGACAAACAGCGAGCGTTGCTCAGGAGACAGGCCGACATAATAGTTGACCAGAGCGGAAATCAGTCCAACGGCAAGCACCTCGCACCCAAAAACCAACCAGGACGGCGAGACAACCAGGATGGAAAACGCATAGCAAGCTCCCGCCGCCGGGATGGCCGCAAGGATGGGGCGGACAAAGCCCCTGACAACGTAATCGCTCCATCTCATCTCTAAGGTGCGCAACGTGTAAAAAGGGATTACCAGGGTAGTTGTAATGGCGTGAGGAATCGCGGTTCCCCATGCCACACCGATGAGGCCGATTTTGCGGACCAAAACGATACTGAGAACCAGGTTGGCTATCCCTTCGAGGAGCGTAACGTACGCAAGAACCTTGTGCTTTGCCATTCCTACAAGGATCAGGGCGGAGATATATTGAGACATGCTGCTAACTTGGGGGATGGTCAGGACAATCAGGTAGACCGAGCTAATCGCGTACCCGGGACCCATCCAGAGAGTGATGAACTGCTTGCCCAGGAACAGGAATCCCAGGCAAAGAGGCAGGCCCACCGCAAGAGCGATTCTGGTTCCCAGGACCAGGAGATCCTGCAAACCGGAGGTGTCGTTCCTGGCATCGAGGCGCGTTGCCGCCGGATAAAAAGTATCCGCGGCAAGGGATACAATGTTCCGGCCATAGTTGATCAGCGATCCGGCGATGGCATAGTATGTGATGGCCGCGGCGTTGAGGAATATACCGATCACCAAGGTGTCGGTGTAGAAGATCAACTGGTTGGCTACAATCCAGATAAACCGGTAAATCCCGAAGCCGAAGAGTTCCCTGCACCGGGCGAAGTCCACGTAACTGCGCCTGGGACTCAGACCGGGGTACAACGTCCGGGCGCAGAGGGTCGCCGCGATGTATTCGCCGCTGCTGGCGAGTAACGTGACCGACGCCAGGGCGATCAGGCCATGGCCACGGCTTAGGGCGAGGATCACTAACATGGACCGCGTCAGAGCGCCTATCACGGTGATGCGGCTCACGACGTCAAATCTCTCCAGAGAGAAGAGGACGGCGTTGAACACACTCAGCGGCAAGGCGATGCTGATGTTCACTCCGGCGATCAATAAGGCGATTCTGGCGTCGGCCTGGGAGTGCAGGTCAATGCGGAAGATTCCGAAACTGAAATTCGCGATCACCGTAGCCAGCAGACCAAGGACGCCGGCGGCGCCCAGCATCGCCAGGGCACTGCTGATGGTTCGGTTGACGTTGTCGTCATCCTTGAGGGCCATGTGGCGGGCGACGAACCTCCCGACCGACTGGCGGAGTCCGAGGTCGAGCATACCAAAATATCCGGTTAGGGAAACGACCAGCGTCCAGACTCCATAACCCGTGGCCCCGAGACGATGAACCACAAAGGGAGCCATGAGGAATCCGACGATTAGCGTAACCAGGTATCCAGCCCAGGTGGAAAGGATGTTTCGCAGAATGGTTCGCAGGTGCACGGTTCGAAGTCGATTCTAGAATGTCGCTGCTCTCGTGACGTGACAGCGGCTGCCGGACGACCGGCGGCCGCAGGGAAAGCGCCTGGTTTTCAGGAGCGCACCATCTCCAGCGAACGGATGGGTTCCAGTTGCACGGGTTCTCCGTTCATACTCAGAGACCGTTGGGCGGCCTCCAGCACTTTCAACACGCGCCAGCCATCGTGACCATCGGTCTTGGGGGTTCGCCGCGTCCGCAGGCATTCCAGAAAATGGCGGCACTCCAGAAGCAATGGCTCTTCAGGTGAAAAGTCGATGACCCGGGCCGTAGGCTTTTCGGCCACGAATTGCCCGTTTACGAGCTCGATTTTCTTGTCGTAGAGCTGAAGTTTGCCGGTTTTGAGGACGTCATCGAACACCGCCATGCGGCGTTCCCCTACCACTACAAGCTTCTGCTCTTTGTAGGGGTGAAGCCAACTGACGAACAGATGCGCCCGGACACCGCGGTCGAACAACATAGTAGATACGGTGACATCGGCGATGTTAGGTTGAAGGTAGGTTCCGCCGGTGGCGGTGACTTGTATGGGCAACTGCCGGATGAGGAGCAGAATTACGGAAATGTCGTGGGGTGCGAAGCTCCACAGGGCGTTCTCTTCCCGCCGCACCTTTCCCATGTTCAGGCGGTTGGAGTAGATGTACTCCAGCCTTCCCAATTCGCCGTGGTCGATGAGTTCCTGGAGGCGAACAATCGCGGGGTGGAATTCGAGCAGATGTCCGACCATGAGGATGCGGTTCCGCTCTTCGGCTAAATTCGTGAGCGCCTCGGCCTCTTCACAGTGCAAGGTGAGAGGTTTCTCGACATAGACGTCCTTCCCGGCGGCCAGCGCCTGGCGCGCCATCGCGTAATGGCATTCGGCTGGTGTGGCGATGACTACGGCGTCAATTGCCGGGTCTTGCAGAATGGCGTCATAGGAGCTTTCCACGCGCACGCTGGGATACTGATCGGCCAGGCGGGTCAATCTATCTCCGCTGAAATCGCAAATCCGAACGAGGGCTCCCAGTTGATGAAAAATCCGAACCAGGTTGGTACCCCAATATCCCGCACCAACCACCGCGATACGCATCAGATTATCTCCCATCGAATATATCTCTACGGCAGGTACGTTGCCAAACCGGAAGACTCTTATTTACAGGAAGATACTACGCGTTTTTGGACGATTTGACGGGGAATGGGGAAAATGGGCAAAAGATTGGAATCAAGCGCCTGTTGAGAAGGCGGCAGACGACGGATCCTGGGCAGCCGGGAAGCCGTAAGCGGAGTAGATCGATTTGCGCACTTCGGGCCATTGGCTTCGTTGCGCAAGATTGGCTGCGTTGCCGGTCAGAGCCGCTCCCAGAGAGGAAGACTGAAGCACGCTCCGCACCGCCAACGCCAGAGCATCGCCATCGCCCGGTTCCACCAGCAAGGCATTCTTGCCGTGCTCAAACATGAAAGGGATGCCGCCCGCGGCCGTGGAAACCACGACGAGGCCGGCTCCCGATGCCTCCAAAAGCGCCCCCGGAAAATTGTCCACAAAGGACGCATTGAGCAGAATGTCGCACTGATCGTATATGGCGCCGAGGTCGCCATGCGCGACATAACCGAGGAAGCGGACGTTTTGGAGGTTCCAGGCAGCTACCAGGCCGCGCAAATACGCTTCCTGACTGCCGGTTCCGGCAATCCACAGCGACGCATCCGGAAAATGGCATTGCACGCCGCGAAAAGCCTGAAGCGCAACGTCCACGCCGTAGATCTTCTCCAGGTGCCGGGTAACGAGCACGCTGGGATGGAACGCGGTCCGCTGCCGGTATTTGAAGGTGGAGCCGTCGAGGATATTCGGGACGCCTTGGACGGCCACGCCAAAATGACGCCGGATGGCTTGGGCCAGGAACTCCGACGGGGTGGTAACGACGCCGGCCAGCTTGAAAACAGGGCTGATCAACCAGCCAAACCAACGGAAGAACTGGTTCGCGTCCCCTCCCCGGTAGTTCAGGACCACTCTCTTGCCGTGGATTCGTCCAAACAGCACGGCGGGACAGACAACGGCGAAGAAATACGTCCAGGAGGCAGCGAGGACATGAACGACTTCCGCGCGGCGCACCTGCCCCCTCATGGCCGCGACCAGCAGGAGGGTCCGGACCACGGTGCGCACGCAGGGGACCTGCTCCAGAGGACGGAGCCAGGATGGGAACGAACGAGTGGACGACAAGAACTCAACGAGATGGCCATCCTGGCCGAGGAGTCTCTCGAGCAATCGGGCCTGTATCGCCATACCGCCGTAGGGTGGCGGCGATGGGGCGATGAGAAGTATCCGGCGCGAGGCCGTCCGCGTTTTCTCATGCCCCACGGGATGCAATTGACGGATAGCTTCCATGGATGTTGTTCTACCGTTATTTTTCGCGCTGGCTGGTTTGCACAGAGCCTGCCGCGATGACAGCCGAGTCGCCTGGCCCTAGCGCGCGATGAGCGACTTTAAAGCCGTTGTGCCCCTCGTCCGCGTAGCTGATCCAGATCACGCCGCGATCGATCTGCACCGAGCTGTTGAACCCCACACCGCCGCTGTCGACGGTCTCCGCGACCCACTTCTGTCCTACCCGGTGGGCCAGGCGGAGAGTGCCTTGGCCGGCATCGAAGTAGCTGATGTAGGGTTGTCCGGGATCATAGACGAAAATCGAGTTCCGATCCGGATATCCCACGCCGGAGAGCTCGTCCACCACCTGGATCTGCCAGTGCCCGCCTTTGCGGACACCGTACTTGACGTACAAAGGCGAGTCGTAATGCGAATACGAGACGTGCGGGTCGCCGTCCTTGTCCAACGCGATGCAGGCGGAATAGCCAAGATAGGCGCGGGTAGCTGGTAAGCCTTCCAATACTTCCGCCTTCCAGGACACTCCGTCCCAGTAGGCATACCGCATCCCGGCCGTCATTCCATTCACGTTGGCGTAGGCCAAGTGCGTGTGCCCTTGCGGATCGATGGCCAGGGCATTGAATTTGCCGCTCTGGTTGTCCCCATCGACGGTTGTAACCTCCCAGTACTTTCCGTTGAATCTCACCACGCGCATACGAACTCGAAAGCCGCTTCCGCCTGGTCCGGTGTATTCATAGAAGGAAATGCTGGGCCGGCCGAGGGCATCCAGGGCAATCGAGCTGTAGTAGGCGACGATCTCCGCATTGAGCGGCACACTCTCCGTCTTCCATGTTGCGCCATCCCAACGCGCGTAGTGGAGTTTGGCCCCAGGCATGGACCCTGAGTCTACGTAAGAGATGTGCGGGTGCTGTTCGGAATCCAGAGTTAAGGAACAGAAACTACCGTGCTTGTCGATGGTCATCAGGAACCAGCGTTTGAGTGGGCGATCCCAAAACCCGTACTTGACTGAATCCTCGCCATCCGCGGCGGCATACACGACGTGTATATTGCCTTCTTTGTCAATCCGCATGGAGGAGAATTTACCTACTCCGGCCTGGTCCACGGTTTCAATTTGCCAATCGCCGACGGCGCCGGCAGACGCAGCAGCCATGATAAGGCCGATAGCCAACGATCGAAACATATTCATAAGTTCCTCGCTTTAACTCTTCCCCTTTCCCACATAACGCGGCGCTGTCTCCGACGCCAGACCTTTGCGGGGCAATATGCCCTTGAAGCGCGGCCAAATCGCCGTTGCCGCGGTGGCGATCAATCGAGGAATGAAATGGGTGACAAGATGCGCGAGAAGAGGAAGCGGGTCGCGAGCGGACCAAATTGCGTAGGTCCGCTTTCCCCGGGCCTTCTGGAACAACGAGCGAAGCTTCGGGTCGCGCCTCCAGAGCAAGCGCAGAGCTTCGAAGACGAACGCGTCTTCCGCAATCCACTTATGGGCGGAGACCTTCCTGGCGATCGGCGGCCGCGGCAGGCCGGCGTACTCGCAATAGGCGAGCCATACCAGATCGGCGCCACAGCTCTTTCCCAGGCGGTGCTGGTCCCAAGGGCGGGGATTGATCTCGATCAATTGATATTCCAATTTGGCAGCGTTCCATTTAAACTCGACCTCGGCGATGCCGGTGAAACGCAAATCCCGCAAGAGCCGGATCGACGGCTCAAAAAGGTCCGGACGCCAGGTGGCTTGCACGATGCAACCGGTTCCAAATCCTTCCGGGACTTGCACCAGCTTTTGGGTGTTGAAGCCCGCCACCCAGTTAGATTGGCGGTCCAGATAACAGGCGGCAATCACCAGATGGTCATCGCTCCCGGAGATCATCTCTTGCAGCAGAACTCTTCGATCGGCACGCGCGATGGCGGCGTATTCGGCCAGCAGTTGTTCGCGGGTAAAAATGCCAATGGCTTTGCGGCCTCCGACGATTTCCCAATTACCCCCCTGGCGCCAATGGTGGGCGGCGACCGGTTTCAAAACGCATGGATAGGTTACCTCGGGGACTATCCGCCACAGATCTTCCATATTCCCGATGAGCCAGCACTGCGGAGTGGCCACTCCCGCCCGTTGCGCGCACAGGTACGTTTCCCATTTGTTCAGGCAGGCTCTCACGACGGAACTCTCCGGCACCATCGGGACGAAATGCCGTTCCAGTTCGCCCCGGAAGCGGTCCAGAAAGAGCACGTCATCGTCGCGCGTTGGGAATATCACGCTTCGGTGTCCTATCTGCCGCCCCATCTCCAGCAGGTAAGCGAGCAACTGCTCCGGTTGGTTTCTGGAGTCGGGGCAGAGAACTGTTCGGGCATAACGGGTGAAGTTGCCGTAGACGCCGCGCTGGGAGGTCAGGCCGACGACGGGAATCCCGTGCTCGCCCAAGCTTCGGGCGATGCCGAGCCCCGTGTAGAACATATTCATCACTACGGCCGTTGGATGCATTTCATACCCTCTTCGCGTTTGCCCCGCCGGCGGGCAACAGAAACTCTTCGTCGGCTTCGGGCAGTGTCTCATCGTCTTCCGCAGAGCGCCGCGCCCAGCCATCCCGCGCCACCCGATCCAAAACGACCAGGCAAGCCACGATCGCAAAGTAGTAGTCAAAATAGGCGCGGCCCAGAAAGAACCCGGAGACCAGAAACCCGATGAGGCTGAACCGGAACATGTTGATGTAGCCGACGACAGTTTGATCTTCGTAAAAGCGGGCGTCCCTTGAGAGGCGCCGCGCTTTGGCAAAACAAGAGAGCACGAGCGCCAGATAAAGTGCGAGGCCGGTAAAGCCGTGCTCAGCCAGCACCCCGAAATAGACACTGTGCGGGCCGCGGACATCCCCGACAACCGGAGCGTATCGCTGGAAGAGCTCCGGAGTGAAGGTGCTGAATCCGCCGCCGGCAATCGGGTAGTCCAACGCCAGGTTCCAGGAAAACGTCCAGGCATTCAAGCGCTCGCGGGCTGAACTGTCCAAGCCTTGTCCGGGATTCATGCGCTCTTTCCACGCCTCGGGCGCGAACAGAAATGCCATCGCCGCCGCCAAAATGACGATGGGCACGAGAACCGCCCGTTGCTTCAAGCGGAGGAGCATCAAGCCAAACGTCGCCGCCAGTCCGATCAGGGCTCCGCGTGAGTACGTGCAAAAGATGGCCGGAATCGTCGCCACGAACAGGAAACCGAATAGCCGCTTGAGCCAGCGATTCGACTCTGTTTGGGCAAGGAAGAAGAAGAGGGGCAACGTCATATTCAGCGCCAGCCCAAAGTCATTATTGTCCCCAACCATGGAGAATTGCGGCCCATAGAGACGGTATGCCCCGCCAGTCATGACGATGAACGGGAGGGACCTCAACACGAGGGCGCCGAAACACCCAGACATGACGATAACCAACATCCTCAGGCGGGCAAAGGAGTCCACAAGGGCGATGGTGACGATAGTCATTAACAAGATCTTGGATACGAATTCCCAGCGATGCCATGTGTCCTGGGTATGATGCATAAAAAGCGGCGTGTGTGCGCTCACCATGGCGGTGGTGGTAAACCAGATCCATAGCACTACCATCATGCCGACCTCGCGCGATGCCAGGCGCGCCATCCAACCGCGGGAAAAGACGGCGAATCCGCACAAGGTTGGAATCGCGACGGCTTCGGCCCAGGGGAAGGAAGTTGCGCCGCTCCAGTAGAGAATACTCGACTGAGGGTTGAGAAATGCGACCACGTACCAAAGGAGAACGCCGTAGAAGGGCCTGACAAAGCAAACCGGTATGCTCACCAGAAAAAACGCCAACATCAGGAAACCGCGGATGGGCACTAGGACACCTCGATCGGCGCGCCGGTCAACTTGCAGCTGCGATGGGCGGCCCGCCTGTCCTGGCCAGCTCCGCCCTCCTTCTCGAACACGCAGAGAATGGAAGCGCGCAGCCCCCGGAAAAGTTCAAGCGAGGTGAGGCGCCCATACAGAACGCCCAGGCGAAACAGGATGGGCGAGAACGTCAGGTAGGCCGGATAGTGATTGATCGTACCGAGTTCCTTCTCCACAAAGCCGGCGGCGTTCATCGCTTTGCGCATGGTGGAAAGAGTGTTGGCCCGATACCGGGTGGGGAAAACATCGTCTTCGGAGGACTGAAAGATCCTGCTAACCAATCTGCGGTGCAGCCGGTAGGGAGTAATAGCCGCAATGAGGGAAACATAGTCGTATTTATTCGGGGTTACGATCACAACCTTGCCGCCGGGCCGCAATACCCGCCGGAATTCCTGGAACGCCCGCAGCGGGTCCTCCAGATGCTCGACTACGCTGCGGGAGATCACCATGTCGAAGTTTTCCGACGCGAAAGGAAGCCGCCCGAGATCGCCCCGGACGCCGAACGGAGCATTCTGGTTGTCGGTTTCGAGAGTCGATTCCAAATCGATGCCGACCACCCGAGCAGTGCCGGAAAGCTCTTTACAGAACTTAAGGTAGCGGCCGCATCCCGCATCCAACAAGCGCTGTCCGGGGCGGAGATATTTTCGGATCAGATCCCGGAACAGGTCGTCGTGAAACTTCTGGCCGGAATAGTATTTTTGAAAAAGCTCCAGGCACTTCTGGCGATCCTTCTGTGTGAACATCACTCATCCTTATCAAGCGTCCTGCGCATTGCGCCTCTAATCATTCATCAGTTGATACCAATCCAGCTTGTAGGCGAAAAGTGGCGGGCTGGTTTCCCAAGGTCCGCCGCGCCTAAGTTCCATGGGATCGGTCGAACGGTAGTTCATCCCCCAGATAGTGGTCAGCGCCGCGCGGTAGCCGGCGGCCCGGATCAGTTCCTTATTCCACATGCCGAAGTCTTCCTCCCGGCCGTTGGGATACGCAAAGTAGTCGACCGGGAGCTGCAATTCCTGTTCGATACGCCTCTTGCATCCGGAAACCTCCGCCAGCACTTCCTGGCGCGCCATTTTCGAAATAAACGGATGGGTCACGGTGTGGCCGCCGAAATCGATTCCGTGCGCCTTCATCAGACGGACCTGATCCCACGAGAGCATTTTGTTTCTTCGCGCCCCATCGTCCACGGCCGCGAGTTGGCGGAGAATCGTCTCCAGGCACTGCCTGCGTTCCGGGTCCGGCAAAGCGCGCAAGATGCCAAATATTCGACCGTTGGCGTCCAGCCGTTCCGCTTCGGTGCGAAGCCAGAGCCGCCGCGGGATGTCGATATCCAGATCGACGAATTCCCGGGTAGTCGTTTTCAGCGCAAGGGCCAGGCGCTCGAACCAGAGCGGCTCCCCGGTATCGATACTGCCGGTCGTCAGGAAAATGGTGGCCGGCAGACCGTAGCGTTGTAGAATGGGAAACGCGTTGCGGTAATTGTCCTGGTAGCCGTCGTCGAAGGTGACCGCAACGACCATTTCCCTGGAATTATTCCGCAGGTGTTCCTGCACCTCGGACATGCTGACGACTTTGTAGTGGCGGGCCACGTACCGCATTTCCCGGTCAAAAACACTTGTCGAGATGGACTGGAAAAACGGATCGTTATCGTCGTTGACGCGATGATAATAGAGGATTCGGGCGGAGCACTCGGTTCTGCGGCTCCAGGAAATCCGACGCCGGTTCCCGGTGGACTCGACAGAGAGCTGATAGCGGTCGCGCAATGGACGCATCAAGCGGGGCAGTTGCGAGTAAAAATAGCAGTTGGCCGCTGCCTGGCGAAGCCAGTCCTTTGCGGCGGACCCGGTTGCATGACCGTTTTGCCCGTGCTCCAGAGGATTCGCCGACTGCCGCTCGATGCGGGCGCGGCGAGCAATCAGCATCTTTTCCGGGACGAGCCGTCTGGCGAGTTCCCGGCCTCGCTCCTCCCACTCGGGACCATTCGAGAAGAGGCGGTTCTTCCAGGTGTCGCCGGCCACCAACATCTTCTTACTCCGCTTAACCTCGGCGCCCCAGTCGGTTTTGTGCCGTCCCACGCCGCCCAGAAAATCGTATTCGCGCAGACCCGCGTGGATGAATTCCCGAATGGTCCACGCCCTCAATCCAATGCCGGGATTGCAGTGCTCGGCGGCGGGTTCATAGCCCTCCTGCAACTGAGAGTATGTGCCCGCATAGGTGAAACCATACTGGCAGGCGAGCACCCGGTCATTCCATTTCAACCAGCTAAAGCGCAACCAGCCGCGCTCCAGCAGGAGGTTCGAGAGCGCGGAATAGAAATCACGCTTGCGCTCCCCGCCGAAGACGCCGGGCTTGCCATCCTGACGCCATCGCCTGGTGTGCAGATCGAACAGCACGGGAAGCAGACTCCGCACTTGTTCCGGCGTCTGGCAAAACCCGAACTGTACTTCCGGCCTGCTCTCGAGGTTGCGCAGCGCGGAGCGCACCTTGGTGCGAAATCGCGGCCGCAGCAGAGCCAGGTAATCTTCCCAGGATGGCGGCAGTTTGACCGTACCGCAAGGAACGTCACTCTCGGTCCAGAGAATCCCGTTCGCTGAAGCCATGCCCCTCAACCAGGGAAGGTTGGGCGAGGTTTCCGGCATTTCATTGAGCATCAGGACCGTGCC
>OCTA010004520.1_pt1 | contig 12170 bp, 10 predicted proteins | sample 1538991 | NCBI WGS metagenome assembly OCTA01 (sample SAMEA3539302, study PRJEB22396) | soil metagenome | biome: tundra; feature: field; material: soil | place: USA | collected 2010-05 | depth 0.15 m | reverse complement strand
CGCCCGTGGGCCCCGGCACTCCTCCTCGCGACTCCCCATCCGTGCGGATCGCCGTCCTCGCCTCCGGCAGCGGCACCATCCTCGAGGCGATCATCGGCGCCGACCTCCCGGTCCGGCTGGTGGTGGCCGACCGGCGATGCCGTGCCCTCGAAGTTGCCTCTGACGCCGCCATCCCGGCCGTCCTGGTCGACCGTGCCGAGTTCGGTGGATTCGGCCCGGCGTTCGAGCGCGAGCGGTACACCCGGTCGATCACCGGGGTCCTGTCCGACGCGGACATCGAGGTGGTGGTGATGGCCGGGTTCGGCACCGTGCTCGGCCAGTCGATCCATACCGCCTTCGGCGGCAGGATCCTCAACACCCATCCCGCGCTGCTGCCTGCGTTCCCCGGATGGCACGCAGTGGCCGACGCCCTCGACGCAGGAGTGACCGAGACGGGAACGACGGTCCACATCGCCACCCTGGAGATGGATGCGGGTCCGGTGCTGGCCCAGCAGTCGGTCCCCGTCCTGCCCGGTGACACGGTGGACACGCTGCACGAGCGCATCAAGTCGGTGGAGCGGACGCTCTACCCCGACACCATCCGGTCCTTCATCGACGGGTTGGCGGCCCAGGTCGGCGATGGGCGAGGATCAGCACAGGAGGTCAAGGAATGAAGGCGCTGCTGTCCGTTTACGACAAGACCGGCATCGAGGAGTTCGCCCGGGGGCTGTCCGAGCTCGGCTGGGAACTCATCTCGAGTGGCGGCACGTCGGCCACCCTGGCCGCTGCCGGCATCGACCACGTGGAGGTGGCCGACCTCACCGGGGCACCCGAGATGCTCGGCGGGAGGGTCAAGACCCTCCACCCGGCCATCCACGGGGGGATCCTGGCCGACCGCTCGAAGAGCGACCACCTCGACGCCCTCGACCGCCTGGGCATCGGGCTGATCGACCTGGTGGTGTGCAACCTCTACCCGTTCAGCACGGACCCCTCGGTCGAGCTGATCGATGTCGGAGGGCCGACGATGGTGCGCGCCGCGGCCAAGAACCACGACCACGTCGGTGTGGTCGTCGACCCCGCCGAGTACGGGAGCATCCTCGCCGAACTGCGCAGCTCCGGCTCCCTCTCGCTCGCCACCAGGCGCCGGCTGGCCCGCGAGGCATTCGCCCACACCGCCGGGTACGACGCAGCCATCGTGGCGTGGCTCGACGAGCGCGAGGGACCCGGCCGTAGCGAAGCCGAGATCAAGGAGGGCGCCGCGGTGTTCGACACGGCCGCACTGCTCCCGCCGACCATCCACCTCACGCTGGAGCGGGCCGGTTCCATGCGGTACGGCGAGAACCCCCACCAGCACGGGGCCCGCTACCGGATCGCCGGCCGGCGCACGTGGTGGGACGACGTGGTGCAGCACGGCGGCAAGGAGCTCTCGTACCTCAACGTCTTCGACGCCGATGCGGCGTGGCGCCTGGTCCACGAGCTTCCTGCCCCCGGCAGCACCGACCTGGCCGTAGCCATAATCAAGCACGCCAATCCGTGCGGGGCCGCCCTCGACACCGACCTGGTCCGTGCCTACGAACGGGCACTCGAGTGCGATCCGCAGTCCGCCTTCGGGGGCATCGTGGCCATCGGAGGGCACGTCACCATGGCGGTGGCGGAGGCCATCGCGTCGGGCCCGCAGGCCGATGTGATCACCGCTCCCTCCTTCGCCGACGGGGCGCTGGCCCAGTTGGCCTCGAAGCGCAAGGCGACCCGCCTGTTGTCGGCCCCTGCCCCCGAGCCCCTGGTGCGCCAGTACCGGGGGCTCGGCGCCAGCATGCTGGTGCAGGATGCCGACCGCTTCGTGATCGATCCCTCCGAGTGGGAGGTGGTGACGACGGCGCAGCCGACCGGCGGGCAGTGGCGCGATCTGGCCCTGGCCTGGAAGGTCTGTGCCCGCACGACCTCCAACGCCATTGCCATCGTGACCGACGCCCAGGCTGTCGGCGTGGGTGCCGGCCAGCAGTCCCGGGTGGTGGCCGCGGAGATCGCGGTGGGCAAGGCGGGGGACCGGGCACGCGGGGGGGCCGCGGCCAGTGACGCGTTCTTCCCGTTCCCCGACGGGCTGATGGTGCTGGCCGACGCCGGTGTGGCGGCAGTGGTGCAGCCGGGTGGATCGATCCGTGACGCCGAGGTGATCGCCGCAGCCGACGCAGCGGGGATCGCCATGGTCCTCGCCGGTGGCGAGCGTCACTTCCGACATTGAGACACCGGAGCGAGGCTGCCCCGACGGGACGCCGACCGCAGAGGACACGGAGGACACGGAGGACACGACGATGACGGCGACTCTGCTCGACGGTGAGCTGCTGGCGGCCAAGGTCCGTGCCGAGGTGACCGACCGGGTCGCCCGGCTGCGGTCTGCCGGCGTGACGGTGGGGCTTGGGACCATCCTGGTGGGTGACGACGGCCCGAGCTCCCGCTACGTGGCCATGAAGCATGCCGACTGCGACGATGTCGGTATCCGGTCGGCCCACGAGCACCTGCCGGCCGACGTGTCGCAGGCCGAGCTCGAGGCGGTCGTCGCCCGCTTCAATGCCGACCCCGGGATCCATGCCTTTCTGGTCCAGCTGCCGCTGCCGGCCGGCCTGGACGAGGAGCGGGTGCTGATGGCGGTCGACCCCGACAAGGATGTCGACGGCCTCCACCCGGTCAACCTGGGCCGGCTGGTCATGGGGGCCAACGGACCGCTGCCGTGCACGCCGGCGGGCATCGTCGAGCTGCTGCACGCCAACGACGTGCCCGTCGAGGGAAAGCACGTGGTCGTGATCGGGCGGGGGCTGACCATCGGTCGACCGCTGGCCCTGCTGCTGGCCATGAAGCGGCCCGGTTGCAACGCCGCGGTGACCGTGGTCCACACCGGGGTGGAGGACCTGGCCGGCCTGGTCCGCCAGGGAGATGTCGTGGTGGCCGCTGCCGGTCGGGCCGGCCTGGTCACCCCGGACATGGTCAAGCCGGGCGCCGCCGTGGTCGGGGCCGGCACCTCATGGGAAGGGAAGAAGCTGATGTCCGATGTCGATGAGTCCGTTGCCGAGGTGGCCGGGTGGATCACCCCGCGCATCGGCGGGGTGGGTCCGATGACCCGGGCCATGCTGTTGCGCAATGCCGTGCGTGCTGCGGAGCGCTCGTCATGAGCGGTCAGGTGCCGCTCGAGACCGACCAGCGCCCGTGGGGCAGCTACACCGTCCTCGACGATGCCGCCGCGCACAAAGTGAAGCGCATCGAGGTGCTGCCCGGCAAGCGGCTCAGTTACCAGCGCCATGCCCGGCGCTCCGAGCACTGGTTCATCGTCAGCGGCACCGCCCTCGTGACGCTGGACGGCGTGCAGCGCGAGCTCGTGCCCGGTGAGTCCGTCGACATCCCGGTGGGCACCGCCCACCGTATCGAGAACGCCACCGACGCCGACGCCGACGTCGTGTTCGTCGAGGTGCAGCACGGCGCGTACTTCGGTGAGGACGACATCGTCCGGCTCGAGGACGACTATGGCCGGAGCGACAGCTGATGCGGCCCCCTCTCCGGCGCCGACAGCGCCTTGCCCGGCGCCTCGGAGCCCTGGCCGCCGTGGTGTGCGTCTCGGCCGTGGTGTGCGTGTCGGCCGTGGGCCTCGCCACACCGGCGAGGCCCACGGCGCCCGGCGCCCCGGCGGCCCTGGTGGACGTGACCACGACCACGGAGGCAGCGACGAGCACCTCGGTTCCGACCACCACCACGACGGTGCCGCCGACCACGTCGACCACCACCACCACCATGACCCCGGCCACGACGACGACGGCGCCGGCCACGACGTCGACGACGACGCCCGCCGCCGCGGCCAAGGCGTCGAAGACCCCGTGGAGCCTGATCGCCCTCATCGCCGTGCTGGTGATCGCCATCGTGGCGGTGGCGTTGCTGTACCGGTCCCGGAAGAAGCGGGCGGTCGAGACAGGGTGGCGCCACGCCGCCATCCCCGCCCTCAGCGACGCCCAGCTGGCCCGTGAGTCGCTGGTATCGGGCACTGCCGCGTCGGACGACCCGGAGGTCCGCGGGGCGGCGGCAGCGCAAGTGGAGAAGGCGGCAGTCGCCCTCGAGAAGGCGGCACGGTCGGCACCCGAAGCACAGGCCGCAAGCACGGCCACTGCCGCAGCGGGCTCTCTGCGAGGGCTGGCGTTCGCCGTCGAGGCCGACCGACTGCTGCGCAACGGCTCGACCCCGCCGACGGGGCTGCAGCTGGCGCAGGCCGACGAGGCCCGCCGGGCCCGCACCACCGAGTTGAACACGGCGCTGGCCAGGCTCTCGACCCGCATCCGTTCGGGCCGAGGCGCTCCGTCAGCAGGCTGAGGGGCGGCCCGCACCGGTCGTACCGGCCGGACCTTCCGGGACGATGTACGGCAGTAGGCTGATGCGGCTATGACCCGGATCGCCGACCTCCTGGCCAAGGGCCGGACCTACTCGTTCGAGTTCTTCCCGCCGAAGAACGACGCAGAGCAGGCCACACTGGTCACTACGCTCCGCGACCTCGAACCGCTCGGGCCGTCCTTCGTGTCCGTCACCTATCGGGGAGGGGCCGAGTCGCGCAAGCGCACCTTCGACCTGGTCACCGGCATGCTCCGCACCACCACCCTGGTGCCCATGGCCCACCTGATCTGCGTGGCCCACACCCGGCTCGAGTTGGCGGAGATCCTGGTGGCCTACCGGTCGGCCGGCGTGGAGAACCTGATGGCGCTGGGAGGGGACCCGCCCACCGAGCCCGGGGAGGGACCGGGCGAGCTGCTTCACGCCTACGAGTTGGTCGAGCTGGCCCATGCCATCGGGGGCTTCTCGGTGGGAGTGGCGGCCCAGCCGGGCTGCCATCCGCTCTCCGCCGACCGTGCGTCGGACCGGGACCACCTGGCCGAGAAGCTGTCCATCGCCGACTTCGCCATCACCCAGTTCTTCTTCGAGGCGGAGGAGTACCGCGGGCTGGTGGCCGATCTCGCCGACCGCGGGGTGGTCAAACCGGTACTGCCCGGCATCATGCCCGTCACCAGCCTGAGCTCGATCCCCCGCATGGCGGCCATGGGCGCCGCCGTGCCGGACTGGATGGCCGCCCGGTTGCACGCAGCGGACGGCAGGGGGGGTTCGGCGGCGGTTCGCCGAGAGGGCGTCGTCATCGCCACCGAGCTCTGCGAGGAGCTGCTCGGGACGACCGCGCCGGGCCTGCACTTCTACACGCTCAACCGGTCGAGTGCCACCCGCGAGATCTACTCGGCCCTGGGCCTCGCCACACCCTGAGCCGGGCCTCCGCTGAGCCGGCGCACTCGTCCCCCGACGCGGGTGAGGCACCGGCCCGGTTGGGATGGTGGCAGGGGGCGCCGATAGGCTGCTGTCCATGGCCGAACTGATCACACCGGGGCCCGATGGCGCCCTCCACGTACCCGACGTACCCATCATCCCCTTCATCGAAGGGGATGGCACCGGCGTGGACATCTGGCCGGCGGCGAAGCTGGTGCTCGACGCCGCGGCCGCCAAGCACGGTAAGTCGGTGGCGTGGAAGGAAGTGCTCGCGGGCCAGAAAGCATTCGACGAGACCGGGAGTTGGCTGCCCGACGAGACCGTCGAGACGTTCCGCACCCACCTGATCGGCATCAAGGGCCCGCTGACCACGCCGGTCGGCGGCGGCATCCGCTCCCTCAACGTGGCCCTCCGCCAGATCCTCGACCTCTACGTCTGCCTCCGCCCGGTGCGGTGGTTCGCCGGCGTACCCTCCCCGGTGCTCCACCCCGAGAAGGTCGACATGGTCATCTTCCGCGAGAACACCGAGGACATCTACGCCGGCCTCGAGGTCGAGGCCTACACCCCCGAGGCGGCCAAGCTCTCGGCGTTCCTGCGCGACGAGATGGGATGGGAGATCCGCGAAGGCTCCGGCATCGGCATCAAGCCGATCTCGGAGTTCGCCTCGAAGCGGTTGATCCGGGCGGCCATCAATTACGCCTTGTCCCACGATCGGGCCAGCGTGAACATCGTCCACAAGGGGAACATCCAGAAGTTCACCGAGGGGGCGTTCCGCAACTGGGGCTACGAACTGGTCCGCGAGGAGTTCGCCGACGTCGCCGTCGGCTGGGACGACTGCGGAGGCCGGCCCGGCGACAAGCTGCTGGTCAAGGACAGCATCGCCGACATCACCCTCCAGCAGGTGCTGACCCGCCCCGAGGAGTTCGACGTCCTGGCCACCACCAACCTCAACGGCGACTATCTCTCCGATGCCCTGGCCGCCCAGGTGGGCGGCATCGGAATCGCACCCGGGGGCAACATCAACTACGTGACCGGCCACGGCATCTTCGAGGCCACCCACGGCACCGCTCCCAAGTACGCCGGCCAGGACAAGGTCAACCCCGGATCCATCCTGCTCTCGGGCGTGATGATGTACGAGCACCTGGGGTGGACCGAGGCCGCCGCCGACATCGTGGCCGCGCTGGAGGCGACCATCGCCGACAAGGTGGTCACCTACGACTTCGCCCGGCTGATGGTGGGTGCCACCGAGGTCAAGTGCTCGGAGTTCGCCTCGGCCGTCGCCGACCGCCTGTAGCGGGGGTCCCACCCTGGCCCCCGGGGCCCAGGTTCGACCGATCGCAACCGACCGGGTTAGCCTCGGCCCATGGCAGCCAAACCACCAATCCACATCACCGTCACCGGCGCCGCCGGCCAGATCGGCTACGCCCTCCTCTTCCGCATCGCGTCCGGTCAGCTGCTCGGTCCGGACCAACCGGTCGTGTTGCGCCTCCTCGAGATCGAGCCCGGCATGAAGGCCCTCGAAGGCGTGGTCATGGAGGTCGACGACTGCGCGTTCCCCCTGGTCAGCGACATCATCACCACCACCGACCTCGACGTCGCCTTCGACGGGACCTCGTGGGCGCTGTTGGTCGGCTCCGTCCCCCGCAAGGCCGGGATGGAGCGCGGGGACCTGCTCACCATCAACGGGGGGATCTTCGGACCCCAGGGTCGGGCCATCGCGGCAAATGCCGCCTCGGACGTGCGGGTGGTGGTGGTCGGCAACCCGTGCAACACCAACTGCCTGATCGCCCGATCGAACGCGCCCGAGGTGCCGACCGACCGGTGGTTCGCCATGACCCGGCTCGATGAGAACCGCGCCAAGAGCCAGCTGGCCAAGCGGGCCGGCGTGCCGGTCTCTTCGGTCACCAACCTGGCCATCTGGGGCAACCACTCCGCCACCCAATTCCCCGACTTCGCCAACGCACGCATCGACGGCACGCCGGTCCCCGAGGTCATCGACGACACCGGGTGGCTGCAGGGAGAGTTCATCACCACGGTGCAGAAGCGCGGGGCGGCCATCATCGACGCCCGCGGGCTGTCCTCGGCAGCGTCTGCTGCCAACGCCGCCATCGACTCGGTGGTGAGCATCCGCACCGCCACCCCGGGAGACGACTTCACCTCACTCGCCGTCGTCTCCGACGGGGAGTACGGCGTGCCCCAGGGACTCCAGTTCGGCTTTCCGGTGCGGGCCAAGGGCTCCGGCGCCTGGGAAGTGGTCGAGGGCCTGGGCCATGACGAGTTCGCCAAAGAGCGGATCCGGATCACCACCGAGGAGCTCGTCGCCGAGCGCTCGGAGGTCATCGACCTCCTGCAGTAAGCGGCACGGGTGGACCCGGAGGTATGGTCAGGCCATGGACAACGACCGCCCCCAGGGCGGTTGGGCCGAGGGACTCGAGTTCGTCCCGGACCCCGCCGCCAAGATCAAAGCCCTCGAACAGTTCGCCACCTATCTGAACCCCCAGAAAGTCCGGGTCATGCGGGCGGCCGGACTCGACATCATCGAAGCGCAGCGATCCGGGCCCTGGGTCTGGGATCTCGACGGGCGCCGGTTCCTCGACTGCTTTACGTCGGCGGGCTCGTTCAACGTCGGCCGGCGCAATCCCCGGGTCGTGGCCGCCGCGCATGCGGCGGTCGACCGGTTGGACCATGGCAACTTCCTGCTCTGCTCGAGGGAGAAGGCCGAGTTGGCGGCCAAGCTGGCGGAGATCACACCGGGGGACCTGTCCTGCACCATGTTCGGCACCGGCGGGGGCGAGGCAGTCGACTTCGCCATCAAGCTGGCCCGGGGCTCGACCGGGCGCCCCCGGATCGTCTCGTCGGTCAACGGCTACCACGGCCACACCGGGTTCGCCCTGTCGGCCGCAGGCCGGAGCGCGTTCCGCCAGCCGTTCGAGCCCCTGATGCCCGACTTCGTCCAGGTGCCCTTCGGGGACCCCGACGCCCTCGCCGATGTGGTCGACGAGCACACCGCCGCGGTGCTGCTCGAACCGATCCAGGGCGAAGGGGGGATCGTGATGCCGCCGCCGGACTACCTGAGGGCGGTGCGCGCCGCCTGTGACCGGGCCGGGGCGCTCCTGATCCTCGACGAGATCCAGACCGGCCTCGGCCGGACCGGGCGCTGGTGGGCGGGTGAGCACTTCGGGGTGGTGCCCGACATCATGACCATCGCCAAGTCGCTCGGGGGGTCGCTGGTGCCGATATCGGCCACCGTGTTCACCGAGGAGCTCCGGGAGTTCCTGATCCCCAATCCCTTCATCCACCTGTCCACGTTCGGAGGTTCGGACCTGGCGTGTGCGGTGGCGCTCGAGGTGATCGCCGTCATCGAGGAGACCGGTCTGGTGGCCCACGCCGCCGCCATGGGAGACCGGCTCTTCGCCGGGCTCGACTCCATCGCCGAGGCCCATCCGGAGGTGATCTCCGACGTGCGTGGGCTCGGGTTGATGGCGGGCATCGAGTACGCCGAGGACTCCATGGGGCCGCGCATGTCGTACCACCTGGCCCGCCACGGCGTCCTCGCCATCTACAGCGGGAACCAGCCCGCCGTGATGCGCCTGATGCCCTCGCTGGTCATCGAGGATGCCGAGGTGGACTTCCTCCTCGAGGCGCTCGACCGGGCCATCGACGACCTGGAGTCGGGAGCCGGTCCCGAGGAGTCCGCACCGAAGCGACCCCGTCGCCGGCCGACGCGCCCGGCAACGGCCACGGCCGGTTAGGGGGGACTGTGGCGAGCTGGGACGAGCTGGCAGAGGCCCTGGCCGACTACACGGTCAGCTGCAACGAGAACGCTCGGCTGCGCAAGATGCAGCGCGACTGGTCGAGGACCCTGCACTTCATCTGTGCGGACACGGGGTCCACGTTCTCGATGATGGTCGAACGAGGTGAGATCCTCTCGGTCCCCGAAGGCCATGTGGGCACGCCGGACATCGTGGTGACCGCGGAGTCCGAGATCTTCTGCGACATGTTCTGGGGCGACCTGAACCCGGTGCAGAAGTACTTGAGGGGTGAGATCGCAGTGAAGGGCTCTCAGGAGGACATCATGCGCCTGGACGCCATCAGCTATGTGATCTGGCCCGACTCCTGATGTCCGGCGCCGACCCGGCGCACCCCGTCGCCGTGGCCCTCCGCCGGTCGGTCGGCACGGCCACGGCAACGGCCACCTCCGCCGGGCTTGCCTTCGCCGCCATCGACTACCTGGGGGTGGTGTCGGTGCTGGCGTACGCCCCGGGCGCCACGGCGGCCGTGGCCATCTTCATCGGCGGCCTCATCGTCCTGCTGGTGTCGGGGATCTTCTCCGAGCTGAACGGCCTGTACCCCACTGCGGCCGGGATCCGCCTCTACCTGGGCCGGGCCGTGGGCAACAGGACCGCCCTGTCGGTCACCTTCACCTACATGACGACAGTGGTCCTGGTCATCGCGGCCGATGCCTTCCTGATCGGTGCAGCCGTCCGCCACGTGCTGGACGAGCCTGCGGTGCTGGCCTACGTATGGATCGCCGTGCTGCTCGGGCTGGCGCTGGCCGCCAACCTCCTGGGAGTGCGCCTCGCCGGCTGGGTCCAGACCGTCGTCACCTACACCGTGCTGACCGGCACCGTGGTGCTGTCGGTGGTCGCCCTGTTCCACGTGGGGGGTGCCTTCCACCACCCGTTCAACTTGTTCGGCAAGGGCAGCTTCTCGGGGATCCAGGCGGTTGCCTTCGCCCTCTTCCTCTATGCCGCCTTCGAGTGGGTCACCACCACTGCGGAGGAGGCCAGGACCCCGCCGGTCATCACCCGGGCACTCTTCATCGCCCCGGTGCTGATCTGGATCGTGTCCAGCCTGTTCGCACTGGCCCTGGCCCACCTGGTGCCCTACTCCAGCCTCCACGGCAGCGCCTATCCCCAACTGCTGCTCGGCCAGGCGGCGCTGGGAACCGTGGGCGAGCTGTGGATGCTGGCCCTGACCGTGCTTACGGCCCTCAACACGTTCAACGGGGGCTTCCTGGTCGCCTCGCGTTTCATCTACGCCGCCGCCCGGGAGGGGAACCTCCCGCGCCAGTTCGCCTGGCTGAATATGCGGGCGGTCCCCTGGGTGGCCGTGACCACGCTGGCTGTGGTGTCCGCCGCTGTCGCCGCGGTGGTGTTCGCCACCGGCCAGTGGCTGCTGCTGGTGGCGGTCGGCGCCACCATCGAAGCGGGCATCTACGCCATCGCTTCGCTGTGCCTCGTGGTCCTGCGCAGGCGCGAGACGCGGGAGCGCCCGTTCCGGCTCATCGCCGGCAAGCCGCTGGCGGTGCTCGGGATCGTGCTCTTCAGCATCCTGTTCCTCGCCACCGGGCTTTCCGATCCAAAGAACGCCCACCACTTCTCCATCGCCCCGATCAGCGTGATCGTGGTGCTGGGGGCGCTGTCCACCGGCTACGTACTCATCTTCGTTCCGAGACTGAGGGCCGCCGCCGCCGCCCGGACCGCCGCCGCCCGGCCCCGGCGCCGACCGCCCCGGCCGGACACCGCGTCGCAGGAGACCGTCCCGGTAGCCGGTCCCCCATCGCCGACCGAGGGCTGAAGCGGCCGCGCCGTGCGCGGTGGGGCCCGGCCCGGTGCTCGGCTCCGAACCGGGGACCGAGTTCGCCTTCGGTGTGGGCCCGGGGCCGGACCAACCGCAACGGCATGCGGACCACCCTCGAACGCATCAGGGCAGAGATCGAGTAGGCGACAGCCGCTCTGTGCTCCGCCGGCCGGACTCTGGAAGCATGGGGGCATGAATCTCACCGGTCGTGATCGCCCGCTCGGACTCGCCCCGGCCTCGGTGCGCGACTACCGCGAGCTCGCCCGCCGCCGGCTGCCCCGCCAGCTGTTCGACTACATCGACGGGGGCGCCTACGAGGAGACGTCGATGGCCGCCAACGCGGCGGACCTCGGCCGGATCCGCCTGCGGCAACGGGTGCTGCGCGACGTCTCCGAGCGGATGCTGGGGACAACGGTGCTGGGCGAGCAGCTCTCCCTGCCGGTGGTGCTGGCGCCGGTCGGCCTGGCGGGCATGTTCGCCAGGCGGGCCGAGGTGCAGGCCGCCCGGGCCGCCGCCGACTGCGGCATTCCCTTCTGCGAGTCCACCGTGTCGATCTGTGGGATCGAGGAGGTCGCCGCCGGTACGGATCGGCCGTTCTGGTACCAGTTGTACGTGATGCGCGACCGCTCCTATGCCGAGGATCTCATGCACCGTGCCCAGGCGGTGGGTTGCCAGGTACTCGTTCTCACCGTCGATCTCGCCGTGGTCGGTGCCCGCTACCGGGATGTGCGCAACGGCCTGGTCGGCCCGTTGTCCGCCGCCAGGAAGCTGGTGCGGGGCTACGACCTCGCCTCCCACCCGACCTGGGTGCGTGACGTGGCGGTCGGGGGGAAGCCGCTCACGTTCGGCAACCTCGAGAAGGCGGTGCCCGGGGCGACCACGCCCGACGCCTTCCGGTACTGGACCGACAGCCAGTTCGATCCCAGCGTGACCTGGGACGATCTCGCGTGGGTCCGCGAGCACTGGCTCGGGAAGCTCGTGCTCAAGGGGATCCTCGACCAGGAGGACGCCCGGGAGGCCGTGGCCAGGGGAGCGGACGCCATCGTGGTCTCCAACCACGGAGGCCGCCAGCTCGACAGTGTGCCCTCGACCATCTCGGCCCTCCCGGCCATCGTCGACGCGGTCGGAGATCAGGCGGAAGTGCTCGTCGACGGCGGGATCCGCAGCGGCCTCGACGTGGTGAAGGCCCTGGCCCTCGGTGCACGGGCGTGCCTGATCGGCCGGCCGTGGGCCTATGCCGTCGCCGCACGCGGGCAGGAGGGGGTGGCCCACGTGCTGCGCATCCTGCGCGGCGAGATGGAGGTGGCGCTGGGCCTCACCGGCGT
>OCTA010004519.1_pt1 | contig 12171 bp, 13 predicted proteins | sample 1538991 | NCBI WGS metagenome assembly OCTA01 (sample SAMEA3539302, study PRJEB22396) | soil metagenome | biome: tundra; feature: field; material: soil | place: USA | collected 2010-05 | depth 0.15 m | reverse complement strand
CTTCAGAAGCGCAAAGGGCGCCGATGCGCGCCGCCAGACAATGGAGGAACTCGCTAGCTCTTCGGGCGGCGCGCTTGATCCCGCAACCGTTTTGCGCGTGTTCCTTGAGAGCGCAAAGGGCGCGGATGCGGACCGCCAGGCAGTAGAGTAACTCCCTGGGTCTTCGGGCGGCGCGCTTGATGCCGCGACCATTTTGCGGGTGTTCCTTGGAACACAACGGCGAATGCGTTTGCATAATACTGTGCCCGGCCCCACGTCCGGGCGCAACTATATCAACGCAGACTTTGCGCGGTTTGTTTCATCCAGAAGCCAATTTGCCAAAGGCGAGAACAGAACCCCGCGCGCGAGTCGCGGTGCACGGCCAAATCCGATCGGATTAAGCTCAGATCAGCATGGAAACACAAAAACAGGAACCTCTTTATCCGGTGCCACTCACCGCTTTTCAGAGAGACTTCGGCGCAAAGCATTTCCGCTTTTCCGCTAAACCGCTTTGAGCGCGCTAGTCTGGCTCATGGCCGCGGCGTGCGGAATCAGCGTGGCCAACATCTATTACAACCAGCCTTTATTGGCGCAGATCGGAGCGACATTTACTGGGGATGCCGCGTATCTGCCGATGTTCACGCAAGTCGGCGCAGGTCTTGGCATGTTCTTGTTCGTTCCGCTCGGCGACATGTTCGAACGCCGCCGCCTGATCGTGACGGTCTGTCTGGCGACGGCCATGGCCACCATCCTGGCGGCGGTCGCGCCCTCCTTGTCGTTTCTCGCCGCGGCAAGCGTCCTGGTCGGGCTCACGTCCATTGTTCCCCACCTGATCCTGCCGTTCGCCGCGCAAGTGTCGGCTCCCGAAGAGCGCGGCCGGGTGGTCGGCACGGTTCTCGGCGGACTGCTGATCGGTATCCTGCTGGCCCGAACCGCCAGCGGCTTTCTGGGAGCGGAGTTCGGTTGGCGCGCCGTGTACGGGATGGCCGCCGCGCTCATGCTTTCCCTGGCCGCGATCCTCGCCAAACAACTGCCCACCAGCAGCCCGCGCATCTCCATGCCATACCCGGACCTTCTGCGCTCCATCCTCGCTTTCGTCATGGAACAGCCGCTGCTCCGGGAAGCGGCGGTCATTGGCGGCATGCTCTTCGGCGCATTCAGCGCGTTTTGGGCGACCCTGGTTTTCCACCTTGCCGCGCCCCCGTTTCACTACGGCGCGCGCGCGGCCGGTCTCTTCGGGCTGATCGGCGCCGCGGGCGCGCTCGTCGCCCCGGCCGCCGGTAGAATCACGGATCGCAAGACTCCCCGCTTCACAGTGGGAATCGGCATCGGCACTACCATCGTTTCGTATCTTTGTCTCTGGCTGTTCGGCGGATCGCTCCTGGGCCTTATCGCAGGCGTGATTCTCCTCGACCTCGGTGTGCAAGCGGGCCATGTCGCTAACCAGACCCGCATTTACGGCCTCATCCCGGAAGCGCGAAGCCGCCTGAACACCGTCTATATGGTCACGTACTTTGCCGGTGGCGCGCTCGGCTCCGCGCTGGGAGCGTACGGTTGGAGCGCGGCCCGCTGGAACGGCGTCTGTGCAGCCGGCTTGTGCCTGTCGGTCGCCGCACTCGTGGTTCATCTAGCAGGTGAATCCAATGTTGCGAAGCCTAAACACGAACCGTCCGGAGGTATATTGTGAACGTTTATCTCATTGACGGCACATACGAGTTGTTCCGCCACTACTACGCGCTGCCGTCCGCAAGGGACCAGAATGGCTTCGAGGTGGCGGCGGTCCGCGGAGTGCTCGCCTCCGTGTTGGGCATGATCAAGGATGGCGCCACGCACATCGCCGTTGCGACCGATCACGTCATAGAGTCGTTCCGTAACGGGCTGTGGCCAGGCTACAAGACCGGGGCAGGGATCGAGCCCGCCCTGCTGGCGCAGTTCTCACTGCTCGAAGACGTCCTTTCGGCGGCAGGCGTTGTTGTGTGGCCAATGGTGGAGTTCGAGGCGGACGATGCGCTCGCCGCGGCGGCGGTGGAGGCAGCCCGTGATTCACGTGTCGAACGAGTAATCATCTGTTCGCCGGATAAAGACCTCGCCCAATGCGTGCGCGGCACCCGTATTGTCCAGTTGCACCGTCGGACGCGTGTCACGCTCGATGAGAACGGGGTCGTCAAAAAGTTCGGCGTCTTTCCCGCATCCATCCCGGATTATCTCGCCCTGGTTGGCGATGCGGCCGACGGCTATCCAGGACTGCCAGGCTGGGGGATTAAGTCGTCGGCCGCTGTTCTAGCCAAGTATTCCCATCTCGAATTCATTCCCAAGGATTGGCGCGAATGGCGCGTAAACGTCGCGAACGCGAGCGCCGTTTCATCCACTCTATCCGCCGAACAAGACCGAGCCCTGCTGTTCCGAACGCTCGCCACGCTTAGGACTGATATAACGCTTTTCGATGAACTGGAGGACCTGAGATGGAAAGGCCCAACGCCTGCGTTCGCCACCCTTGCGGCCCGGCTCGACGCGGCGGTTACGGAGAAGCGCAAAGGGCGCGGATGCGCACCGCCAAACAATGGAGGAACTCGCTAGCTCTTCGGGCGGTGCGCCTGATGCCGCGACCGTTTTGCGCGTGTTCCTTATAAGCCTCCCTCTCGCACCTGACCGTCTCGTGAAGGCGAACGGGGGGAGGCGGATTTCACACCGGCGATTGAACGCTTATAGCGCGCGTCGGACAGGAGTCGATAGCCTCTTCGATTACCTCCAGCTCCGCATCCGTGGCCTCGAACGTGTATTCGGTTCCCTGCGAGATGCCGCGCCTATCCGTCAGCTCGACGTAAGACTCCTGGCCGATGTTGAAAAGCTTAGGTTCGATGCCAACGCAATTTGCGGCGAGGATGCAAGTGGACGGGTCGATTCGAACGGTGATCTTCGGCATAGATGTTCTCTATCTTGCCACGAGTTTTTATCTAGCTTCCGGTCCGGCGAACGACTCGAAAGCAAGGTGCGTCGCCCATTGAAGTGTCGCCACTTGGGCAAATCAACCGGTGTTCGGGTAATGCTCCTGAATAGCGGTTTCCGGGCTGGGCGGCAGGGCACATTCTGGGTGTATTCACTCAGGCTCGCAGCAGCGCAATAGAGTAACGCGCTGAGGTCAAACACTCGGAAGTGGTCCCTTTGATGCAGGCTACCGTTGGCGAGGTTGAAGATGACATCGAATCTATCCCGCCGTGATTTGCTGCAAGCGGGTGTCGGGGCCCTGGTGTTAACTGCCGCGGCTGAGCGTGCAATGGCCAACGCTCCGGCCCCGTTTCCCGAGAGTTCCGGCATCGTCGACCGTTCCGCCGTTTCGCTCATACGGGGCGACGACCGGCGGCAGAACGCGTATGACGCCCTGTGCGCCATCGACCGTCAGTTGATCCCGGCGCTGAAGCGCAAGAAGTATGTAGTGATCAAGCCGAACATCGTTTCCACCGATAACCAGCTCGCCTCCACCCACCCGGATGCCCTGCGAGGTATTCTCGATTACTTATCGGAACGCTTTCACGGTCCCGTAGTCATCGCCGAGTCGTCGGCGGGCGAGACAATGAAGGGGTTCGAAAATTTCGGTTATCCGCAAGTGGCCAGCGAGTATCGCAAGCTAAACGTGAGCTTGCTCGATCTGAATGCCGAGGGCACTTACGAGACCGCATCGATTCTGGACGCCGATTTGCACCAGAAGAATGTTCGTCTTGCCGCCAGGCTGCTTGACCCGCAGGCTTTCATTCTGTGCACTCCGATGTTGAAGACGCACAACACGGTGGTTGCCACGCTCTCCGTCAAGAATATGGTTCTGGGAGCGCCTTTGCACCAGGGTCCGAAAGAGACCGTGAAGTGGAATGACAAACGCGTCTTCCACGGCGGCGTAAGGCAGACCCACTTTGACATGCTCCTGGCCGCCCAGAGACTGCGGCCCTATTGGGGCGCCACCCTCATCGATGGATTTGTGGGCATGGAGGGCGACGGCCCCGGCAGCGGCACTCCCGTGGACTCCAGGATCGCGATTGCCTCAACCGACTACGTGGCGGCCGACCGGGTGGGGATCGAAGCCATGGGCATTAAGGCCGAGAATATCGGGTACTTGCTTTATTGCTGGCAGGCGGGAGTGGGTCAGTACGATCTGAATAAGATCGATGTGATCGGTGAGAAACTGGCTGCCGTTCGTAAGCCGTATCGGCTGCACCACGATATCGATAAGGAATTAAAGTGGATGGGTACGATGACCGAGGTGCCCGCTAAACTCGGCTAAAACGCCATCTGGCGGGGTGTAAGCTATAAGTCCGATTCGGGCTGTAACGGTGCGCGACATTGACGCTGAACACGAACTTGGACTGCGCCGTTTGTTGCGGGCTGGCATCGTTCTGGCGGGAACCGCTGGGGTTGTTTGGCTGCTCGTCCTGGGTTTGGTTCAGTTTTCGCGGACAGCAGCGCATCCGGCCCGATCAGGGCGGTCCTAATAATGACCTTCACGATTGCCCTATGGCCTTTTGCCTTCATCGGGCTCTTGCTGCTATTGTGCTGGTTCGTTCTCCGGATCGCCGCCCGTTAGGGGGTGACACTGTTTGTTTGAGAAGCGCAAAGGGCGCGCTTGATCCCGCGACTGTTTTGCGCGTGCTCCAAAGAGAACATTGGAGTCGCAACCGCGTCAAAAGAGCTTGATGCGTCGAGGGTCGTACTGTGGATTTGGCTGTCCGTCCCGCGCATCTCGACACAGCAGCAGCCCATGAGGGCAGGTTAGCGTATTCGCCTTTTCTTCGCAATTTGGACACGGGGCGAGGGTGGCGATAGATTTGGCAGGTCCGCCGAAATGGGGGATAATGGACCAGAGGCACTCATGGACTGGACAGGCTGCAATCTCGTGGAGATCGACCCCGAAAAGGTCTGCGGTACCCCGGTGGTCAAGGGGACGCGTGTGCCTGCCGATGTCGTACTGGTCGATGAGGAATACGGCCGCACCGCCGAACAAACTCACAACAGCTTTCCCACGCTTCCGGTAACCACGATCAACCAGCTTCGCGCATTCGCTCATTCCCGCAAACCTCAGTTGCAACCTTGAAGAAGGTTCTTCTGGACGAGAACATTCCGCACGACCTGCGGCCACATTTTCGTCACCACGAAACCTTTACCGCTGCCCACCTTGGATGGGCTGGCCTGAAAAACGGGCAGCTTCTGGCGGCTGCGGAGAAAGAGGCTTTCGACGTCATGGTGACGGGTGATCTCTCGCTGACGTACCAGCAAAACATGGTGGGCCGGAAGATCGCCATCGTCTCCCTGTCCGCAATTGGCTGGCCGGTGATCGAACCGCACGTATTGAAGATCGCTGAAGCCGTGGACAGGGCAGCCCCCGGTTCGTTCACCCGCGTCGATTGCGGCGCGTTCGTGCGGCCCGGCCATCGCCCCAAAGGGCCGACCTCCATTAAAACATAAGCACCATGTAATGTTATATACTTCGTTGAGATAGCGAGGTTTATGGCAGCCAAGCCGCTCAAAATCGACAGCCTTGATCTGGATTTGGGAAACCCACGAATTGTGCGTGCGACGGACCAACGCGACGCGATGCAGAAGATTCTGAAGGAGCAGGGCGCGAAGCTCGTGAATCTGGCTGAAAGCATCGCCGCCAACGGGTTGAACCCCATGGATCGCTTTCTGGTCGTGCGTTCCGACAAGGCTTCGAAGTTCATCGTTCTGGAGGGGAATCTCCGCGTGCTGGCGATGAAGCTGCTGAAAAGCGCCCCGCTCGTGAACGATCTCGAAATGTCGATGCTTTCCGCAAACGGCTTCTGGCTGCGGGGACGACATTCAAACCGGCGAACGTCGAGCCGCTGGACTGTTACGAAGTCGCGGATCGCGCAGAAGGCATCGAATGGATCATCCGGCGCCATACAGGAGAGAATGGCGGCCGCGGCATTGTCGATTGGTCCGGTCTGGCTGCCGCGCGTTTTCGGAAACGCGATCCTGGCCTTCAGGCTCTGGACTTCGTGCTCGAACATGGCGATCTGACCAGTGAAGTGAAGGAACAGATCGAAGCGCGACTTTCCGATTTCAACCTTGGAACGACTTCTGGCTACGCCTACGGTACGGAACGCCATTGGCTTCGACATCAAGGACAATAAGCTTGAAACGGAACTGCCTGCTGACGAAGCCCTGAAACCGCTGAAACGGATGGTCCTCGATCTGGCAACCGACGTCATCAACGTCACCAAGGTCAAATCGCGGGCGCAGCAGGAAGACTACATCAACAAGCTGAAACCGGCTGACCGTCCTGACCTGAAGAGAAAGTCCGGCGCTGCAACGCCCATCAACAGCATGACGGACAAGGACTTCACGCCCGCAGCCGGTGCGCCAGCGAAGAAGCCGCGAGCGCATAAAGCCGGGCCGCGCACCACAATCGTTCCCAAGACCTGTAAGCTGAACATCACGACCAACGCGAAGATCGAGAAAATCTATAACGAACTTCGAATCCTGCAACTCTCGAAACACGTTCATGCCATTGGCGTGTTGATGCGGGTGTTTCTCGAAATGTCGGTGGACGATTATCTCGTGAACAAAGCCGGCTCCACATTGAGCGTGATGAAAAACGGCCATGAACACTTCAAGAAACTCGATGCCAAGGTGAAGGAAGTCATCGCGCACATGGTCGCGAATGGCGCAGCAGAAAAGGATTTCAAGGGCGTGCTGGCTGGAATGACCGACGATCATCACCCGTTTTCAATCGATACGCTGCATGCCTATATTCACAACCGTTTCTTCACCCCGACCGAAGGAAACCTTGTGACCGGGTGGGATAACGCGCAGCACTTCTTCGAAACGATCTGGCCATGAAAGATCCAAGCCAACCTGCGCAGGGCAGGCTCATTCACTTCACGCCGCTGCGTTATCCGGGCGGCAAGGCAAAGCTGGCGGCCTATGTTAAGCGCCTGATGAAGGACAACCGGCTGCTCGATGGCGAGTATGTCGAGCCGTATGCCGGTGGTGCGGCGATAGCGCTGGAACTGCTCTTTCACGAATACGTCTCGCGCATCCATATTAATGACGTCAGTAAACCCGTACACGGATTCTGGAAGAGCGTTTTAAATGATACGGAAGCATTCTGCCGTCTGGTCATGAAAACACCCCTGACGGTGCCTCAGTGGGACAAGCAGAAGCAGATCATCGAGCATCCCGGCGATCATGATTCGCTGGCGCTCGGTTTTGCCACCTTCTTCCTGAATCGGACGAACCGCTCTGGCATCCTCAACGGCGGCATCATTGGCGGCCGGGACCAGACGGGTCCATGGAAGATCGACGCCCGGTACAACGCTAAAGAGCTTGTGCGCCGCGTCGAGGAAATCGCCGCTATGCGCAGCCGGATAAAGCTTACCCGGCAGGACGCGTTGAAGTTCCTGACCGCTGACGTGACAAAGTGGCCGAAAGACACACTGATCTATCTTGACCCGCCCTACTACGTGAAGGGGCGCGATCTCTATTACGATTTCTACGCGCCGGAAGATCACGCGCAGATTGCCAATTTCATGAACGCGTCCGTCACACGTCAGCAATGGATCGTGTCATATGACAACGTGAAGCCAATCCGGGATTTGTATCCGGGTGCCCGTCACGTCATTTACAACATCGGCTACAGCGCACGGTCGGCGTCCCAGGGTTCCGAAGTCATGTTCTTCGGAAGCGGCTTGAAGATCCCGCCACTGATCGGGCCTATCCAGATGACCGAAGATCACGCGGGCATTCTTAAACCGATGGCGTAGCGTCCGATCGGTAAACGCGGTATTCCCAAAGTCCTCTGACCTCATCACCGCGCCTGCGGCTTTCCATCACGGATACTGCTTCATCCGGAACGCTCTTCTGACAGCTTCCAGGTAGCCGTAGCCATGCGCCAGATCGGGCAGCAGGACATGGTCCTCCGTCCACTCGTTCCAAGCCGACAGATAGACGATCGCCTGATCCTGTTTCGTTACGAAGATACGGGCGGCGCGAAGAAGCCGCTCATACTGATCGGGCGACCGTCCAATCACCACTCCCGAATATGTGCCGAAGCGTGGACTGTCGTCCCACCCTACCGGACAATCGGGAAAGAATGGCACGGTCATTTGCTTCTCCAGTTCGCGCCAGGAGCCGATGGTATTCGCGGCGGCGTCCGAGAACGGCAGAAGTTTGCCGGCGGTTGCGGCGGAATAGCTAAGCCCGTATGTATGGTATTGCGTAGCGCTGCCGATTCCAAGATCTTTGAATTTGGGAATAAGACCGTCGTAAACGTGCGAAGCCTGAACGTGAAGATCGCCAAGCCCGGCCTTCCGCACGCGATTCCGCATGTTCTCGATCGCTCGTTTGGCCCCGTCCATCGTCAGCGACTTCACGAACATGTTCAAGTCGAAAATTCCGAAGACGGGACCGTTGCCAAGACGCCAATAGGATTCGTCCGCAAAGTAGTTTCGGACGCAGTAATCGGCCACGCGGTCGCAATCTTCAAGACTGTGTTCCTGGGGCAGCAACACAGCGGCGTTGTCGGGAGACGAGGCAGGGTAAACGTTTTTCCAGTGATGATTTGCCCACATGACCGCGAACTTTAACTTCGATCGATTGCTCGATTTCAGAAATCCCCGTTCGAGTTGCTCGTGATAAAGCTGAATGCCGTTGTGCCAATACCAGTCGATCATCCAGGCATCGATGCCGTGTGTGGACGCAGCGTCAATCTCGCGCTCCGCCCAGGCCGGATCGGCTTCGTTGAAGAAGCCCCACAACGGCTGGCGGGGCATCTGGTGGCCGACGAACAAAGGGTGGCTATCGCGCAAGGTCTGAAATTCCGTCCAGCCTTTGCCGAACCACTTTTCCATGACCGGCGTGGAGTGCCAGCTCGGAAAGTTGTAAGCGACTACGAACGGGCGCTTCGTCGAGCCCGGCTCTTCGGCGCCGATCGCCTTGTTCAACTCCGGCTCGCCGAAGTACGGAATCGGTTCGCCAGTATTCAGTTTGGGCGTCACGATGGAATCGGTTGTTGCCGCCGGCGTCGCGCCCGGGATTGATGCACCCGCGATACCAGCCAGTGAGCGGGATAAGAACTGCCGCCTTTGCATCCAACCTCCTGGTTTTCAAGAACGGATACGTTCAGCCGATCAACTTCGATACTATAGCTTTCAGTTACCGGCGGATTTTGGGAGCCACTGAGTGGCCCTGAAATGAAAGGATCGTTAATGCACCTACGACGCATCTGTTGCCTCTTGTTACTGGTTGCGCTCGTTCTAGCCGCGAAAACATTCATCTACGCGGAAGCGCCCCTTCCCGAAACGGCTGATGCGTATCATTTCAAGTTCTGGCAAGGATCACCGTACAATGCTGCCTATACGGAGTGGTGGTACTTCAATCTTTATGACGCCAAGGACGATCTCCAGGCAATCTTCACGTACCAAGTCATCGACCCTTTGAACCTGACCAGTTTCGGCGCGAGCCAGATCGCCGCCCTCGTTTACCAAGGCAATAAGATCGTCGCGGACGCCGGCTTTTATCCACTGGCTTTGTTCACAGCTTCGTACTCGGCTGCGAACGTCAGCGTCGGCGCAAACACCATCTCTGTCGCTGGGCCGAATACATATGTCATAGCCGGTTCGAGCTTGGACGGCCGCCTGAGCTGGAATCTGTATTATGATCGCGACGCCGCCTCCTGGTTCGCGGCCGACCGCAGTAACGTCGCGCCGCTTCCATGGGAACAAATGAGTTGGCTGCTGTACATGCCGCGGGCGCACGTGTCTGGAACCCTAACGGTCGATGGCCACGGCTATAAAATCGATGCTCCCGGATACCACGATCACAACTGGGGTGAGTGGAACTTCGCGACCGTAAGCTGGAATTGGGCCCAGTACTCCCAACCGGGGCTGAGCTTCGACCTTGGCGATTTCGTCGGAAATCCGAACGGCAAAGCGAGCATTAACGTTGGCGGCAAACGGGTCGTCTTCGCCGCGAACCAGTACAAACTGGTGCACGCGAAATGGGCATTCGACCAAGGGAACAATCTGTCGTACCCGATTGAATCGGTGTTTACCGCCGAGAATGAAAGCCAAGGCGTGAAGGTTCGCGTCGAGATGAATGTTCAGAAGACGGAGCCGTTAAGATCCGGACCGCCGCCTAGCCTTGTCATCTACGAGCAGCCATGCCGTTTCAGCGGCCGGATCACCCTGCAAGACCAATGGCGGCCTGTCGAGATCCCGTTTGAGGGCAATGGGTTCAAGGAGTACACAGCGACTACTTACCCCGCTCCTTGACCGCCGGCCAGAGCCACGACGTCGTTTGCAGAACTTAATTCCTGGCGGCCCGCGCCTGTGCGTCTACTTTGCCTGCTTCCGTAGCTTCCGGCACTTCAATGAGCTTGCCGTTGGTCACGTCATAGATGTAGCCATAGATCGGGATCGTCGCGGGCACCAGCGGATGAGTGCGGATTCTGGTGACGTCGGCGACAACGCTTTGCTTCAGGTCTCCAATTGTGAGCCACTCGATATAGCCCGCCGCACCCGAACCGCCGCCGCGCCCAACATCTTTCCATTTGCCGTCTTCGATCCTCGCCGTTTCGAGGCTCTTCGAAAGAAGGTCGCGCATGATGTCGTTCGTGAACGTCAGCATCCCGCAGTCGGTGTGGTGAATCACGAACCACTCCTTCGTGCCCAGCAACTTATACGAGATCACGAGCGAGCGAATCGCATCGTCGCTAGCCCTGCCGCCCGCATTGCGAATGACATGGGCGTCGCCTTCGGAGAGGCCGGCAAATTTCGCCGGATCAAGCCTTGCATCCATGCACGTCAGAATCGCAAACTGGCGCGCCGGCGGCATCGAGAGCTTCGATTTTTCAGCGAAAGCTTCCGCATAGGACTTGTTCGCTTTAAGGACTTCGTCGAGAATATTCGACATTCGATTCCTCCACTCTTATTATTCTGGAGCGTGCGCTGAAAAAAACAAGGCAGTTTAGACTGATCGCCAAATGGTTGTCAGAGGCCCGCCAGTTCCGGTAACTGGATCGGAATTGGGAAACGGCAAATGGCGCATCCGATCGATTGCCTCTTCGGAAGGCGCGGTGCGGCAAATATCCCATTGTTGGTCTGGCGGGTATGCGCCCACTACCAGGAAATCGGAGGCGGCCGTTAGCTTGCAGTGACCGGTGCCCGTCGGCAGTACGACGACGTCGCCGGCATGGACCTCCACTTCGTGTCCATTCTCACCCCCGAGCATCAGCTTGGCGTGACCGCCCGCAAACCCGAGCACTTCGTGCGCGGTCGAGTGGTAGTGATGGAAGTCGTACACGCTGTCCCGCCACTGCGGCGGCCAGTCATTACGTTGAAAACGTGCCTCGAAGAGCGCGGCCGGGTCGCGACTGTCCAGGCTGACCGCATTCCGGTAGACCAGGATTGGCAGCCGCTCATTGTTGGGCATCCAACCGTTTCGTGACAGTTGGATGGGCTCGGGTTGTATCGTGGCGGATGCGGAAACCCGTTGTGAAAGACTCAATCCGGCAGCGCCGAGCATGGTATTGAACCGCCTTCGCTTCATTCGATTGTTGGAGTAGTTCGGGGTCGTTAGCGTTTCGTTCCCGCTGATGCCGTGCAGCCAATCTTTCGCTTCAGGCGACAGGACTGCCTTTGGATTCAAAAGCGAATACATGCCAGTACTCGCCGTCTATTTCGATGCGAACCGAGTTGACCGCTTCAGCCCTAAACGTCGAGATAGCGCGATGCCAAAAGTGCAGCGCTGAGCGATTCGACTCCATCACGCGAACTTCCCACGGACCTGCGAACCGCCTCCACACTTCATGCGCTATTTCGGTTCCGATTCCACGTCTCCGGTATTTGCGGGCGACAAAGAACTCCGCCATATCCCAGACAGCCTCGTTGACAGAGACTGCCGAGCCCTTCTTCACGAAAACAAACCCGGCTAACTTGCAATCCACCAAGACAAGAAACGGGTGACGGTCGGGCTCGCTCCAATAAAGCGGCAGATGCTTGTAGCCGAACCTGCCATCCGCCCCCAAATCTATGTCGTGAAACTCGCTGAAATCGTGTGCGTACAACTCAAGCAGATTGGCCAGGATGGGTTCGTCCTTTGGCTTGGCGGGGATGACTTCGATATGCGCCGTCGCTTTTCTCCGTGTCTGGTCAGCCAGCGTGTTTCTCAAGAAAGACCTTCTGGGCG
>OCTA010004518.1_pt1 | contig 12173 bp, 15 predicted proteins | sample 1538991 | NCBI WGS metagenome assembly OCTA01 (sample SAMEA3539302, study PRJEB22396) | soil metagenome | biome: tundra; feature: field; material: soil | place: USA | collected 2010-05 | depth 0.15 m | reverse complement strand
CCGCCATTGAACGCGCCTCGGGATCGTCCCACTCGCGCAGTTCGGCCGCGAGTTGCAACAGCCACGCTAATCCATAAGGACGCTCAAAACTGACTCGGCCTTCTGCGCGTAAGTATTCCGCCTCTTGTGTGATGTTCTCCACGGTCAGGCTTTGCCGGAGTGCCGCGCGTGCCGGCGAAGCAAACGGCGCGTCGGGGAAGGTCCTGATCAGGCGGACCAGCAGCCAATGTCCATGGACAGACGAATGCCAGTCGTAACAGCCATAGAACGCAGGCGTCAGCTTTCGCGGCGGGGCGACATCCGCGTCGCTGTTTAGGTTGTGGCTGATCTTATTCGGATACTCCTTATGAACGCACGCGAGCGCCAGCGTGGCAAAGCGCTCGGCTGTACTGGCGTCGAAGGTCGGTGGCGTTATCGGATTCTCCGCATTCACTCTTTGCATTGTGACCAGCAATAGAACGACGCTGATAATGTATTTCATTTTCGTTACTCTTCGACCTACTTTAGACGAATAGGAACGAGCGTCCAATGGGCGGCGTCGGCGCAGGATTGGTGCGGAGTTGGGTGCTAGTACCGCAAAAAAAATTAGGGGCGGTATAGCGGAATCACACACTTACGAAATGAGTTTTGGATTCTAAAGGACTTACAGCCACAGTCTCAAGACTGAGATTGGAGCCTTGGAACATTCACGATTCGGGGGGCGGGGCATTAAGTTCTTCAGTGGATTTCGCTGGTGAACCGCCGGGGGGTACCCCCCTAGGCCGGTATATTAGAATCAACCACTTAACAAAAAAGTATCGTGATTTCGAGGGTGTTTCCCGTAAAGTACCTATTTTAAGGTACTTATAGGAAACAAATGCTCCGACTCGGGATTCTGTCGTTATGTGCGAGATTTCTTACTTCCTAATTCTATTTTACCAGTTTTGCCAAGGTGAACGGACATTCGCCCTGAACTTATTTCTTGGTGTTTTCATGGAGTTACACGAAAACCGAGCCTAGAGGGGATTGACAACATCGGACTCGGGTTCACCGAGGCAAAGGATCAAGGAACAGGGGCTGGGTGACAGACAGGCGGTACCATGCTCTGGAATCCCTGCCGACGGCAAAGTAGGCCGACAAAATCAGTGGTGCCTCATGGCAGCCCGTTTGACAGCATGGTTCCAGATTCTGCGTTGCCGCGCTTGTCGCGCGACGTAATATTACGGAGATCCCTGACGGACTTGTCCGCCACAATGTCGACCCCTATGGCGTTGCCCAACCGTCTTTTTCTCCCGAATTGAAACTCCCTCTTGGAGTTGTGACTACCGTCACCAAGGCCGGTATCCTCCACTACTTCAGAACGGGCGCGTAGCTATATTCTGAGACTTCCAAAATCGAGGACCTTGATGTCAAATCGAAAGCCCAGTAGAAATTTTACGAATCCGTGCCGCACTCCTATTCAGGCGCCCGTTGAAAGTTCATTTGAGCAGGTTGTTCAATCTCTGCGCCTGGCTCCTGAAGAATATGCCGGGTCGGTCGAACTGAAGGCGTGGGTCATTCAGAATATGCATAGCAGATATGTTCCTTCTGACCTTCTTGCGGTGTTTGGATTCGAGGAAGTCGCGGAGGCTTAAGCGCTAGGGTATGTCCGACCACTTTCTTTTCCATACTGCACTGTGCCTGGTCATACAACTGTGTTTGGCTTTCGGGTTGGCGGGGTTATTCTGGCCGGAAAAGTTCATGCCGGTTTTCACAATTCTGATGTTTCCGTGGGCCGCGAACGATCGCGCCGTCCGAGCGAATAGCATCGCAGCCCTCGGAATGTCTGTAATCCTTTTTGTGGCGCTGCTCAGCGCCAACGGCTAACGCGGTAGTTTCTCAAACCACGGGGCGCACAGGGAACACAGAGATTACTTGCTCCCCGGCGTTTCTCATAGACGGGCCCATCCATCTTAGTAATGTACGATACGGTACAGCCAATCCTGTATTGTGTTACTTGGACATGAGACTAGGCTGAGATCACCCTTTCCTCGTCGCGTCCGTAATCGAACGACACGAACCAACGGCCAGCAGCCAGCCAAGGGCGAAAAGGGGAGATGTGTTGTCTAGCTCAATTCTTATCGTTGACGATAACCCTTTGATTCGACATTCCTTGCGTTCATGGATCTCGCAGGACGAGGGGTGGATCGTGTGCGGTGAGGCGGACAATGGAAAGGCCGCCGTCGAAAAAGTCAAAGCGCTGCATCCCGATATAGTGCTTATGGATTTGCAGATGCCGATCATGAATGGGCTTGAGGCGGGACGGCAGATCGCCCTTTTGGCCCCGGGCACGGCAATCGTGATGTTCACGATGCACAGCTGCGATCAGCTTGTCAGAGACGCTCGCGCGGTCGGTATCCAACAAGTTGTATCGAAGTCAGAAAGGCTGAACGAGAACCTGCTGGCCGCGCTGAAAAATGTTACGGCCCGACCGTAGAGGTTCGCTACCTTTCGGCTGCGGCGCTCACTCTGATCCGTCTTCCCCTATTTCCGCAGCCCACTTGTTTTTCTGGTGTTGAATAATTTCGTAGCATTCGCACGACACGTCTTGCAGCTTGTTTCGATTCAAAATGGTGACGTTACCCCTTGTATATGTAATCAATCCCGCCTTCTGTAAGTTGCTAGCCGCTTCACTCACACTGGCACGGCGAGTTCCGAGCATCTGTCCCAAGAATTCTTGGGTCAACGGGAGTTTCTTGCTGCCAATTCGATCCTGGCTCATCAGTAACCATCTAGCCAATCGTTCTTCGACATCGTGCAGACGATTGCAAGCTGCCAGTTGCGTTGTCTGCATTCCGACGATCATGGAGAAACGCAGGAGTTGGCGTTGCAATTCAGGGCACTGCGGCAGAATTCTTAACAGACTGTCCACATCTAAGCGGTAAGCCGAGCCCTCCCCCTGGTTCACAACTCGCAGTCCGCTGGTTTTGAACCCGAAGATGACAGGTTGTCCAACGAAGCCCTCGTTGCCAATGAGTGCCACTTCGACGCTTTTTCCGTCCGGTTGGACTGCGAGGACTGAACCGAGTCCGTCGTTCAAGAAATATACCGATCGGATCGTCTCTCCGACTTCGTGCATGACTTGCCGAAGAGTTAGCCGCACAAACTCGAGCAGGGGATAGATGAGGTTGCATTCGCTTTGCGGCAGGTTGCGCAAAATAACGTTAGCGATCTCTCTGCCGTCCACATCCTGTTTGAGCGAAGTTAAATTGGTCGAAGAGTAAATGGGATTTTTAATCCCGTGGTTGCCGGAGTTTTTGATCATAGGAGGTTCTTTTCCAGCGTAAGTCGTGGGTGCGCAGGAGAAGACTCCCCCACCCTATAAGTTTCTTTGTAGTATGTATGTTCGCGAGCGATCACTCATCGGTATGACACAGCACGACTAACGGATTGTCGTCTTAGGCCGAAGACAGGTGCTCGTCGCAGCGATAGCAAGCGCAGGGATGAAGCCATAGGCAACGAGAGCCCACTCCAAAAGCTCCTCGTTTAGGGGTGGGTAACTACTTAATTAATAATCTAACTAACCATGAAATTGCTCCGTCGCCTGACGCGACGACGGAGCTTCGTCCCGAGGAAAAAAGGAAGCTGTCGGTTTTAGCTGGCTTTTCTTAGCGTGTCGGAAGGAGATTCCGTAGCGCAAGTGCCGCATCCAAAAATGACTTCTTTTCGGCGTTCGCGAAGACGATCCTGAAATGTGTCCCAACGTGGTCCGATGCCAGATGCGCTGCTGCTGATCACCACCGAGTCGGAGCCGGCGGGAACGATGCGTCCAGTGGAAGAACTCGCGGCCGTAACGTCTTCTTCTGCCGCCTCGCGGGCAGATTCGTTAGCAAATGAGCGTCCCGAGATATCGTTGCTATAGGGACGACGCGATGCTCGTTCCTCTGCTCGTTCCTCCGCTCGTATTGACGACTGGTTGCCTTCGAGCTGCTGAGTCGTCGGCGTGATGTTGCGATCCGTCCCAGCTCGATGCATGACCGGACCGCTTTCCCATTTGGAGCGATATCGATCTTCGTAGTCCCTCCACTTCTCTTGGGAGGAAAGGTCGCTTTCCTGATAGGTAGGAAACGCCTCAACCTGTTTCTTTGTTAAGCCGCAGGTAAAATCGCCTTCATGCTTGGTCGAAGACTGAATGCGGTCTGCCGCAATGATGAACTTCTTGGTGGAGAGCCATCCGCCAGTGTCAATGACCACATACTTGATGTCGCCGGTCGCGTGATCGAAAATGACATCGTCGATCTTGCCAAGCTTTTCATCGTTTAAACCATAAATCGCTGAGCCTCGAATATCTTCAGCCGTTTCGTGAAATTTCTGGTCGCCTAATAGTCCGTGATGTGGCATAAATTTCCTCCAAACAAAATGTGTGACGAATGGAACTGCGTTTTGGATGCTCCAAGTTCTGAAAGGGTTGACCATGAAGACAATTGAACCTGCTCGCGGCCAACCGTCGCGCGCTTCCGGCAAGTATGGCCAAAGCGTCTACGGCTGAATCGGCTGTATATACCTTGTATCCGGCGGCCTCGAGCAGAAACTTGCGAAGTTTGAGGGTGGCGGGATCGTCATCCACACAGCGCACGCGTTTGGCGGTGGATTCCATAGTTGTTGCCGCTCCCGCTGGTGATGCAGGTCGAATAAAGTTATGCCATCAATCTCTTTGTGCCAGCCAATACAAATCCAAATTCGTTACGTCAAGCGACATCAGCTCCATCTATGCTTGGATTCGCGCGCGGGCATGGAATGGTCGCGGTAACGGTCGTGCCGCTGCCATTCGATTCGATTTTCAACTGGCCCGCAAGTTGGGCAGTTCGCTCTTGCATCCCGCGCATGCCGACCCCGGCGCGGGCTCCCTGGCTAAGATGAAATTGCTTATCTGCGGAAATGCCTCGCCCCCGATCGCTAACTACCAACTTGACGCCGCTGTCGCATGTTTCCAGGCTAATTGCGGCAGTCGGACTTTGGGCATGCCTATGAATGTTGCCCAAACATTCCTGGACAATTCTGAAGATTGCCGTCTCTATATCTGAAGGGAATCGTCCTACCGAGGGCGAGCAGTTCAGAGTCACAGCGATGCCACTACGCTCGCTGAATTCCTCCACATACCACCCGAGCGCCGAGGGAAGTCCGGATTCGTCTAAGAGTGGAGGATGCAATAGATGAGAGATCGTGCGAATTCCGCGCAAGATCTGTTGGACGAATGACCGGTTCTCCTGGAATGCTTTTCTTCCTTCGGGGCTTAATTTGTCTTGTTCCCGCTCCACGACGGCCATATTCATGCTAATCGCGGCCAAGAGCTGACCGACGCTGTCGTGAAGTTCGCGAGCGATTCGCCTTCGTTCCTCATCTTGCATTTGCAGGAGGCGGGCCGATAACTCGCGCAGACTGGCGTTGGCCGTTTTTAACTCGGCCGTCCGTTCGTTGACCCGAAGCTCTAACGTGGCGTTTAACTGAGACAGCGCACCCTTTGCTGCCTCGGCGGCTTCGGCTTGCTGGCGAGCGGTCGTTTCGGCCTGTTTCAGACGTAATAAAGCGCCAACGGTTGCCACGATTTCGGCTTGATCGATTGGTTCGGCGAGGTATGCGTCCGCGCCGCTCTCCAATCCTTGAACACGAGATTCGGGGTCGATGGCCGTCGCCGATAAGTGAAGAATAGGAATATGGTTGGTCGCCGGGTTCGTCTTGATTTGCCGGCAAACCTGAAATCCGCTCATGTCGGGAAGGTGTACATCAAGCGTGATCAGATCGGGCAATTCCGCGGCTCTTGCTAGGGCTTCCGCACCCGTTCTGGCCTCCGAGACCTCGTACCCGGCGTCACGAAGCGCTTGGACCACGGAATAGCGCGTGGCGTCATTGTCGTCGACCGTCAAGACTCTGATCGTACCGTTGCCTGGATGTGATGTTCGAAGTGGCTCCCATCGCGCCGCATCCTTAAAAGCAATCGAATCAGACATGACTCACCTCGCTCCCACGTCCCATCTTTAGAAAGAAGCCCGCCCTGCTCAAAGCGTCTGCGAAACGAGACAATGAAAGTTCCCTAGACCTTGTTTCCTTCGAAAGAATTGCCGCCGCAGTGCTGAGCGATGCTTGTTCACCCGCGTACGCGAGACAACAGCCAATATCTCATATTCTGTGTCAAGGCAATTGACTGGTTTCTACCTACAACAGCCTCTTCAAAGCCCACGAAGGCCCTAAGAATTAATAGGTTAAAGGAAATTCCGCACTTGGCGGAATAGAGAACCCAAAGAAAAACATGTGATCCCTGATACGGGCAATGCAGGTTTCCCTGTAGGAGGGTGCGCGGCGCCGAGATTGTCTCGCGTTCCGCCGATGCACTCTTGTCCCTGAAGTTAACCTGTCTTTTTTCCATGTCTTTTGATTCTTCCACAGGGTCGTGCCCAAAAGTCGCAACCCGTAGTGACGGAGATCACATTTCCCTCTTTACCTTATGTCATAGACTGACCAGTACTCAAGTAATTCAACCGTAAAAAACTCTTTGCCTCGGATCGATATTCGGAGATAGATATGCCTACTGCGGTCGGCATCGATTATGCCAAACCCGTTCCACCCGATGCCCAGGACAAACGCTGGCGCATCGTGGATGCAACCATGAGGCGGCTCGGCCGCCAGTCTCGCTCGCTCATCGAAACTCTGCATACCGTGCAGGAGGCCTTCGGCTACCTCGATGAAGGCGCACTGCGCTATGTCGCCGCTTCGCTGCATGTTCCGATGAGCCGTGCCTATGGCGTGGCTACCTTCTATCATTTTTTCACCCTGAAGCCGGCAGGCAAACACACCTGCGTGGTCTGCATGGGAACCGCCTGCTACATCAAGGGCGCTCCCCAACTGCTCACGGCCATGGCGAAGGATTACGGCATCGCTCCCGGTGAGACCACGCCCGACGGCCAGATTTCTCTGTTGACCGCGCGCTGCCTGGGATCCTGTGGACTCGCCCCGGCCGTGGTTTACGATAGCGAAGTGGCCGGCAAAGTGTCGCCCCAAAACCTGCGTGAGCACGTTGTGAAATGGACGTCCGCATGACCCCTGAAGAACTCGAACAAATTGCGGAAACCGAGCGCGAAATGCAGAAGACTTTCGCGCATACGATCAACGTTTGCGTCGCGGCCGGCTGTGTCTCCTGCCAGAGCCTCGCCGTCAAAGACGCGATCGACCAGGAAATCAAAAAGCAGGGTCAGGAGCACCGCTGCCAAAGCAAAGGCGTGGGTTGCATGGGACTGTGCGCCGAGGGACCGCTGGTTTCAACCAGCAACGCTTCGACCGGCAACGCTTCCGCCAGCAGCGGCGTGCTCTACAAGCGGGTCGCGGCCCCTGACGCTGCCGACATCGTCTCCAGCGTCGAAGCCGCACCTGTGAGCCGGCTCCTATGCCGGACCGATGTTCCCTTCTTCCAGCGCCAGAAGAAAATTGTGCTGGAAAATTTCGGTGCGATCGATCCCGAACGCATCGAGGACTACATCGCCGCCAACGGCTACAGCGCCATGATGCGTGCCATTACCGAGATGACCCCGGCCCAGGTTGTCGAAGAGGTGGTGAAGAGCGGGCTGCGCGGCCGCGGCGGGGCCGGCTATCCCACCGGATTGAAGTGGAGCACGGTAGCGAAAGCCACTCCCAAGAAATTGAAATTCGCCATCTGCAATGCCGATGAAGGCGATCCCGGCGCATTCATGGATCGCAGCGTCCTCGAGAGCGATCCGCATCGCGTGCTGGAAGGCATGTTGATTGCCGCCTATGCCGTCGGCGCTTCCGAAGGCTTTATCTATGTGCGAGCGGAGTACCCGCTGGCCATCAAGCGCTTGCGCACGGCGATCAAGCAGGCAGAACGGCTGGGTTTGCTAGGCCACAACATCTGCGGAACTCGCTTCAGTTTCGGAATCGATCTTCGCCTTGGAGCGGGCGCTTTCGTGTGCGGCGAAGAGACTGCGCTGATCGCGTCCGTCGAAGGCAAGCGCGGACAGCCCCGGCCGCGTCCGCCATATCCCGCGCAGGAAGGCTTGTTTGGCGAGCCTACCCTCATCAACAACGTCGAGACCTACGCCAACATCGCGCCCATCATTCGCAACGGCGGAGAATGGTACGCCAAAATCGGCACCGAAAAAAGCAAGGGCACCAAGGTGTTCGCTCTCGCCGGGCGCGTCGAAAACACCGGCCTGGTCGAAGTCCCCATGGGCATCACCCTGCGCGAAATCATTTTCGAAATCGGCGGTGGCATCCCCGACGGCCGGCAGTACAAGGCGGCGCAGACTGGCGGTCCCTCCGGCGGTTGCATTCCGGCGGAATTTCTCGATATGCCCGTCGACTACGAATCTCTGGCCAAGGTAGGTTCCATCATGGGTTCGGGCGGCATGATCGTCATGGACGACACGTCGTGCATGGTCGACGTGGCCAAGTACTTCATGGATTTCTGCATGAGTGAATCATGCGGCAAATGCATCCCTTGCCGCGTTGGGACCTATCAGGTCCACGAATTACTCGACCGTATTACCCGTTTCGAAGCAGCCCCAAAAGACGTCGCGATGATCGATGAGCTGTGCGATCTCATGAAACATACCAGTCTGTGTGGGTTGGGACAGTCGGCACCGAACCCTGTACTTAGCACGCTGCAGTACTTCGCCGAAGAATATAAAGCTCACATCGAAAAACACGAGTGTCCGGCAGGTGTGTGCGGCTCTCAGCACGAAGGAGAAGAGACGCAAGGAACTAACGATGCACTCAATCACGGCCAACTCGGCAATCAGGCGGTGTCACGATGAGCCCCGTTAACAACGTCAAGACCCTGAAGATCAACGATCGTGACGTTAGCGCGCGGCCGGACGAGACGATTCTCGACGTCGCTCGACAAAATGGCATTTTCATTCCTACGCTATGTGAATTGAAAGGACTGTCCGAAATCGGAGCCTGTCGTCTCTGTCTTGTCGAGGTTAAGGGCACCACCAAGCTTTTACCCGCCTGCGTCACTCAAGTACAGGAAGCGATGGAGGTCACCACAAATTCCGAGCGTCTGCAGAAGTATCGCCGGTCGATCATCGAGTTGTTGTTCACGGAGCGCAACCACATCTGCTCGGTCTGCGTTTCTAACGGACACTGCGAACTGCAATACCTCGCGCAGAAACTCGAGATCACACACGTTCGTTATCCGTATCGCTACCCAAAAGCTGCAGTGGATGCGTCGCATGATCGCTTCGTGGTTGACCAGAACCGCTGCATCCTATGCACTCGGTGTGTGCGGGTGTGCGACGAAATTGAAGGCGCGCATACCTGGGATGTCATGGGACGAGGCATTCAGGCGCAAGTCATCACCGACATGAGCCAGCCTTGGGGTTCATCGGAATCGTGCACCAGTTGCGGTAAGTGCGTCCATGTCTGTCCCACAGGGGCGCTCTTTGAGAAGGGAAGATCAGTGGCTGAAATGTTGAAGCGCAGGCAGTTTCTCCCTTATCTAACATTGATGCGCGGGGAGGAACAGGAGTGAGCAAGTTGCGTTTGGCAACAGTCTGGCTTGATGGGTGCTCGGGGTGCCACATGTCGTTTCTCGATATCGACGAGCGGCTACTCGCCGTCGCCCAAAAAGCCGATCTCGTTTATAGTCCGCTTGTCGATGCCAAGAATTTTCCTGAATCTGTGGACATCACTTTAGTCGAGGGCTCGGTCAGCAGCGAAGACGACCTGCACAAAATCAAACTCGTCCGCGCACACACCAAGACGCTTGTCTCGCTCGGCGATTGCGCCGTCACCGCCAATGTTCCGGGCATGCGCAATTCGTTTGGAGTGAAAGCCGTGACCGATCGGGCATATTGCGAGAACGTGACGATTGGCTCAGGCGTTCCAACAGAAATCGTTCCAAAGTTACTCGCCCGAGTCTGTCCGGTTCATGAGGTGGTTCCGGTTGACGTCTTTGTACCCGGCTGTCCTCCTTCGGCGGATACCATTTTTTATGTGCTCAGCGAATTGCTCGAAGGGCGCAATCCTGAAGTCAGCGCAAAAACAAGATTCGGAGCATAACGTGGCGGACGCAAGTTTGATAACCAACGGTATTGCCGAAAACAAAACGAGTGGCGGAACGAACGCCGTGACCTCTAGCGTGGAGGCTGACGCTGCAAACCGTTCAGCCGCCATAAAGACTGCCAGGAAAACGATTCTCATCGATCCCGTAACCCGGATTGAGGGGCACTCTAAAATTACTCTTCACCTTGACGAACAGGGAAGAGTCGATGACGCGCACTTTCACGTCACACAGTTTCGCGGCTTTGAGAAATTCTGCGAAGGCCGGCCTTTTTACGAGATGCCGTCGCTCATGGCGCGTATCTGCGGAATCTGTCCGGTAAGCCATCTCATCACATCTGCAAAAGCCTGCGATCAGCTGATGGCAGTGCGCATTCCTCCGACGGCAGAGAAACTTCGCCGTATTTTCGGACTTGCGCAGGTGATGCAATCCCACGCCCTTAGCTTCTTCCACCTGTCTTCGCCCGATTTCGTATTTGGCATGGACGGTGATCCTGAGAAGCAGCATATTTTCGGAGTTGCCGAAAAGAATCCAGAAATAGCTCGCAACGGCATTCGCCTGCGGCAGTTTGGTCAGCAGATCATTGAACGCCTCGGGGGCAAGCGCATTCACCCAGCTTGGGTCGTCCCCGGCGGCGTCAGCGAACCGCTAAGTCAGACGGATCGTGACGCGATCCTCGCCGGAATTCCCGAAGCTCTGAAGATCGTGGAGCATACCCTCGATTGGTACAAGAGCATTCGTGAGAAGTTCCGCGAAGAGATTACGACCTTCGGCAATTTTCCCTCTTTGTTCATGGCCGTTGTCAAGCCGGATGGCGGGCTGACATTCTATGATGGCACCCTGACAGTGGTCGATGCTTCTGGAAACATCACGGCATCTGGACTGGAACCCGCGCGCTATCCGGAATATATTGGCGAAAAAGTCGAGCCTTGGAGTTATCTAAAATCCAGCTACTACAAGCCCAAGGGATACCCCGATGGCATCTATCGCGTTGGCCCGCTTGCGCGCCTGAATGTGGCCAAGCATTGTGGCACGACGCGCGCCGATCAGGAACTCGCCGAATTTCACGAACTGCAACGCACCGCAGTCCTCAGTTCTTTTCACTATCACTACGCGCGTCTGATTGAAGTGATGTATTGTGTCGAGCGCCTCGAACAGGTACTCACCGATCCCGAAATCCTGTCGAAGCACGTTCGGTCTTTCGCTAAACCGAACTGCCTTGAGGGGGTTGGCGCCAGTGAGGCTCCCCGCGGAACTCTGTTTCATCATTACAAGATCAATGAAGAGGGCCTGATCCAATGGGCAAACCTCATCATCGCCACCGGCCAAAACAATCTGGCTATGAACCGAAGCATCCTGCAGGTGGCGAGGCACTTCGTAGTCGCGGAACGTCTGACTCATGGAATGTTGAACCGGGTCGAAGCGGTGATCCGCGCCTATGATCCATGCTTGAGTTGTTCGACCCACGCCGCCGGACAAATGGCACTTCAAATTCAACTCATTAGCCCGGAGGGTGAGGTCGTGGACGAGATACGCCGCTTCTGACGGACCTCGTTATCGAATTAATTTAGGAGTTCCGCTCAACACTAGTGGCCCAGATTCTCATCATCGGGTACGGCAATCCGCTTCGATCCGACGACGGTTTTGGCTGGCATGCTGCAGGAAAACTCGCGACACTCTTACCCGAATCGGGCTTCGAAGTACTTGTCCGCCAGCAACTCACACCTGATCTGGCAGAATTAGCCAGTCACTTTCGGCTAGTTATCTTTATCGACGCCGCAGTCGATCTACAGCCTGGGGAACTTCGAACAGAAAAAATCACACGGCCAACTGGTGACGAGCACTCCGACGCGCACAGTTTGTCTCACTCTGTAACCCCAAGCACGCTGCTCGGTTGGACAGGTGAGTTGTACGCCAAATTTCCAGATGGTTACTGCATCTCGGTCGGCGGGGAAAGCTTCGCGGAAGGCGAATCTATGTCACCCACGATGACAGCCGCTTTTGTACCTTTGCTGCAACAAATCAAGTCTCTAGCCGCTGGCTATATCTCTTAAACTGTCAGACGGTTGATGTCAGCGTTCCAAGATTTCTTTGTACGCGTTCAGTGCAACTTTCTTTGGCTGGCTGGTGAGCACCATAT
>OCTA010004517.1_pt1 | contig 12175 bp, 10 predicted proteins | sample 1538991 | NCBI WGS metagenome assembly OCTA01 (sample SAMEA3539302, study PRJEB22396) | soil metagenome | biome: tundra; feature: field; material: soil | place: USA | collected 2010-05 | depth 0.15 m | reverse complement strand
GCCTCTTCCTACAACGAGCAGCCGTGGCGCTTCTTTGTCGGCAGGCGCAACTCCCCGGCCTACCAAAAGATCTTCGGGGCATTAATCGAATTCAACCAGGCCTGGGCCAAATCTGCCCCGGTGTTGATTCTCGGCGCCGCCAAAACCACGTTTTCCCACAACGACGCCCCCAACCGTGTCGCGCTCTATGACCTGGGAGCCGCCGCATCCTACTTGACCCTGCAAGCCGCCGCCCTCGGCCTCTCCTCCCACCAGATGGCCGGATTCGACGAAGCTGCCGCACGCAAAGCCCTTGAAGTTCCAGAAAACTACATCATCGGCGCCGTCATTGCCGTCGGCTACCAAGGCGAGCCCGCAGCTCTCCCAAACGAGCAGATGCTGGCGCAAGAGACCTCTCCACGCGTGCGTAAACCATTGAGCGAAATTGCGTTCTCCGCCTGGGGCCAACCCGCCGATTTAGGCTGATCCCATCTCCAGCCTCCGTTTTCCGGCGCCTCTGCTCTAGAGTGGAGGCTGGAGGAAATTCCAATTGACTTATAAGCCGCCCCGGCGGCCAGTCCCACGCCGCCAGGCGCCCCGGCCCCGGCCCCGATCCCAGCCCCGCAGTTGGCAAGTCCGTTTGGCCGTCTCAGGAGCCGCGGTCGTTCTGGCGCTTTTGGCTTGGGGAGCCATCGCCCGCGAGCTTGCCCCGCTATCCAACACCACCATCACCCGCTTTGACGCCATCATTGTTCTGGGCTCCCCGGCGGATAGCGATGGCAACCCTACACCCCAACAACTGGCTCGAGTAAATGAGGCAGTACATGAGTACGAACTTGGCGTCGCGCCGCGGCTCATCCTTACCGGCGGGGCGGTATACAACCGCTTTGTCGAGGCGCGCGTAATGGCGCAGACGGCCCATGCGATGGGCATTCCCGAGTCAGCAATCTATGTGGAGCCGGATTCCCAAGACACCATCCAGAACGGCTGCTATGCCATGCACATCATGAAGGTCCACCGTTGGCGCGCGGCCGAGGTTATTTCCAATGCCGGCCACCTGCCCCGCGCCGGGCTGATCTTCAGCCATCTGCCGCTCCAATGGCGCATGCATGCCGCCCCGCCTCTTCAACCGGTTCCTGTGGTTCTCGCGGCTACCAGAACAACAATCGAGACCTTGAAAACAGTGCGCTACCTGGTTTGGACTCGTCAGATGGAGCGCTGCGAACCCTAGCGCAATTCCGGTCCTTATTGTCCCCCCTTGGCGCAGTCCTGTAAGCTGGTTCATGATGCGCCTTCATGTAAGACTTTCCGCCTCTCTCTTCGCCGTGGCTGCGCTGGTTCTCTGCGCCGGAACCCGCACCCAAGCCCAGGGCAGCACCGCTCAAACCTCTGGCAACGGCGCCTACGTTGTTGTCGATCCGCTCGCCAACGTGCGGTATGACAACCGCTATGACCTTTCTGTGGGCCTGGCCTACCAGCACATCAAAGCCGGCCCGAATATCCTCCAAGGCTCCAATCTCGGCGGGATCGACCTCTCTGCCTCATACTGGCTCAGCAAGCATTGGGCCTTGGAAGGCTCCGGGCGCAGCTTTCTGGGCACCAGCGGCGCGGCCCCAAACACGCTCAACATCCGTGGGCCGTTTATCCAGGAGCACGTCTTTGCCGCGGGACCCGAGTGGCTCGGGCCGCACAACAAGCATGGTGCGCTCATCGCTCACGTCCTGGTCGGCGGCGCGTATGGAAAATTCGAGGGAGACCTGCATGGAAACTCCCCAGCCATTGTGGATTTCTATAACGACCAGATCGCTCCGGCAGCCATCATCGGCGGCCACATCGACCTGAACCGCTCCGCGCACTGGGCCTTCCGCATTACCCCGGACGCGTTGCTTACCCGATATGCCATCAACTATGGCAGCAATATCACCCAGACCGATATCAACTTCGGCATCTCCGTCGGCGTGCAATACAAGTTCAACAAGAAGCGCTAGCCCGGTGACTCATAGAATCCATTTGCCCGGCCGATCGGCCGTGAAGGGAACGGGCTTCAGCACGTACATCAAAACCAACCAGGAATGTCGCGAGCTTTACAGGCTGCGGAAAAACTCCATCGTCTGGGGCCCTGTAACAGGGCACGACTTCAGTCGTGCCGATAACGCCAATAAGATCACTGGGCTTTAGCCCCTGAGGGAATGGGCGATTTCCGCGCAACTTGCACCTCCCGACGCCCGCGCAGAACCACTCGATTTTCCCCGCCACCACTTTCATCTAAGTGTGTTATGCTCCCTCGTTCAGTAACTCCTGTGGACAAATGCCACTTGAAAACATAATGTACCGGATAGCGGTGCACACAATTCAGACCAGAAAAGCCGCGAGGGCTGGATCCCATGGACATGAAAGACACGCTTGGAGTACTGCTTGCCGGCGGGGCCGGTGAAAGGCTCTTCCCGCTAACCCGCGATCGCGCCAAACCGGCCGTGCCTTTCGGCGGTCACTACCGCATCATCGACATCACCCTCTCCAACTGCATCAACTCAGGTCTGCGCAAGGTCTACGTCCTCACCCAGTACAAAGCGCTCTCGCTCAACCGCCATATTCGCGAAGGCTGGACCGGAATCGTAGCCCAGGAATTAGGCGAGTTCTTCGAGTTGCTGCCCCCGATGCAGCGCACCGGCGCCAATTGGTACATGGGCACGGCGGATGCGGTGTACCAGAATATTTACTCCATCGGCAGTGAGCAACCAAAGTACATGATCATCCTCTCCGGCGACCATATTTACAAAATGGATTACAGCCGGATGCTGGAGCACCACAAGGAGACCAAGGCCGAAGTTACCCTGGCTACTCTACCCATTCCGCCGGACGAGGTGAAGCAGTTTGGCGTGGTCGAGGTCGCCGCCAATGGAGACGTTCTCGGCTTCCAAGAGAAGCCCGCTCAGACCAGCTTCCGCTCATTCGCCAACCCCAATGCCGTGGATGCCTCGATGGGTATCTACATCTTCAACACCGAGGTCCTGCTCAAGGCGCTCATCGCCGATGCGGAAGATCCTAAGTCGAAGCACGATTTTGGCCATAACATCCTTCCCAACCTGCTCGGCAAGAAAAAGATGATGGCCTACAGCTTCGTGGATGAGAACAAGCAACAGGCGCTCTACTGGCGCGATGTGGGCACCCTGGACGCTTACTACGACGCCAACATGGACCTGTGTTCGGTTTCGCCGGTCTTCAACCTGTACGACAAGAGCTGGCCCATGCGCACACGCGCGCGCCAGTATCCGCCGGCCAAATTCGTCTTCGGCGAACCAGGCCGCTCAGGCATGGCCGTCAATTCCGTCATCACCGCCGGCGTCATCATCTCCGGCGCTTCGGTTTCAAACTGCGTTGTCTCGCAGGACGTGCGCGTGAACTCCTACTCCAATGTGGACGCGAGTATTATCTTCTCCCACGTCAACATTGGCCGCCACTGCCGAATCCGCAGGGCGATCATCGACCGCCATGTACATATTCCCGAAGGCACGGTCATCGGCTTCGATCCGGTCGAGGACAAGCGCCGCTACTTCGTCACCCCGTCGGGCCTGACGATTGTCACTCGTGACGCTTCGCTGTTTGAAAACCCCGTCGATCCCGACTTCCAACAGCGATATTAATTCAATTCCTGCCTTTCCCGGGTCTCAATATTCGAGACCCGGGGAAAGGCGGCCAACAAAGGTCACGACTGGAACGGATCGTTTACCTCCATAAGCAACTCCCAGATTGCACGTACGCGCGGATACATCAAGGCGCGCCAAACAGCCGTGTCCTTCAGGGTCCATGCCTCGGGGGTACTGAACCAATAGCCATTCTTCTCGTTCATCCAGGATTGCCGATAAACACCCCAGCCGATGTGCAGTGCAGCTAACTGCATGGCCCCGTCGCCCGTATCCTTTCCCCAGTGATATAGATTGGCGGCGGCGGCATAACTTACACCCGTCCACACCTCGAAGTGATGCCGAAACTCGCTGTCACCCACTCCGGGAGTCGAATCGGGGTGCAGCGCGTTGGCCGCGCCAATTTCGCCGATGCCATCCTCGTCCATATCCATGAGGGGCCTGACGCACCTCTTGAACATCTGCCGGTAATGGGAGGTCATGCGCTCCGGAGTCAGCACCGGTGCAAGGCCGGTTACATCCACATAACGCTGGCCTAACATTACGTCGGCCATAATGTCCGTGTTCTTCTCGTTGTATTGGTAATACCCCAGCTCAGGGTTCCAGAACTCTCTCTCCGTGCTCGCCCGGGCCTTATCCAATTCCGCCGCCACTTCCCCTGCAAAGGAGCTCTCCTTGCGGAAGTCAGCCATCGCCTTCAGCCCTTCCAGCGCGCCGATCCACAGCGTTGCATTGAAGCATTTGTTGGCCAGGTACTCATCGCTTTTCATCTCGGTGATGCCGTCACTATCGGTATCTGTAGTCTTCTGATAGCGATAACTCCTGAGAAGCGCTGGCCAAACTTCATCCAGAATCTTGTGATCTCCGGTCTTATGCCAATAGGCGTGAACCTGCTGCATATACTTGGGTGCAAACTCTCCCCAGGGAATCGTCCTCCGGCCCGGCGTGCCGTGAGTCATGTTGTAAGACGGCGCATAACAGTCATAGTTAAAGAACGGATCCAGGTCCGGCGACCCGATGTTATGTGGCGCGCTGCCATCCGGAGTGTCCATAATGCAGTCGGCGAAACACATCAGAATGTCGCGCTCAATCCGCGGCCACAGGTCCCGGTTGGTGCGGCAATAGTGGTGACGAACATCCAGCGCCTCGGCGTCGCGATACTCCAGGCTCTCCATCACAAACTCGAGATGCTGCCCCGGCCGGTTGCCGAATTGCTTCTTCTTGGTGATGCACCCGTTCTCCCAGAAAGACCCGAAGACGCTGTAGTAAAGCTCGTTCAGCCCGCCCTGCTTGAGCCAGACAGGATAAGCCTCGTTTTCAATAATCGCTCCGGTCCACGACTCAACCGCTTTCAGCCAGTTTTCGCGCTGCAGCAAAGCTTCTTTGGCAATGGCCAGCGCCTGGCCCTCTTTCTTGGGGAAATACTCCGTGTACCTCCGCAGCCAGCGTGTCCCTTCTCCAAACTGCACCTCCGGGAAGAACCACGACAGCACGAAAGGCACAGATACTTCGCCTCCCGAAGGAACTTCAACCTCTACCGCCAGCGCTCCGCACGGTAACTCTGTATTCGTACTTAGTGCCGAGTTACTAAGTGATCCTTTAGCCGCGAACGGACCCCAGATATCGGCGCCGTCGCCCGTTCCGTCCCACGCAGTAACATAAGTAGCGTTGCCTTGCGTAGCAATGCACCATGCGGAGCCCTGCGTTCCCGGCGTGTTGGACGCATGGTCGGCTTTCATCACGATAGCGGTGATTTCCCCCGGCACCGCTCCAGCATTCGCCACGTGGTTGCTCAATCCGCTGCGGCTTTCCTGTGTAGACGGTGGACGGTCCCCTGATAAGCCCAGATTTATAGTAGTTTCGCGCAGGTTTTGCGGTTCGGTGTAAGCAGCGTTGGGAAAGGTGAACATGACCGAGACTTTGGCCGGGACCTTCAAAGGGTTACGCACCTTCATCGTGAAGAAAGCCACCGGCAGAGAGGTTTCGCGATAGTTGTCCTTGACGATCGGGCTGAAAAAATTAAGAGAAATATCGGTGTCGAAGACCTTGTATGTAACCCAACCGCGCGGAAACAAAGCGTGATAATCCCCGTCCCCCTTGTCGAGTCGCTTCCAGGCCGGCAGCACATCGTCCGTGGCCAGGGTGCGAACCTTTGCTTCCTTGCCCTGAACCTGTTCCCGGACATGAAAGGCGGCCTGCGAAAGGAAGCGCTCTTCATAACGGCCGGGCTTCATCATCCATGGACCGAAAGAACCCGCGACGTTGTACATGAAATTGCCCGCGCCGATGCCACCCAACGGCATCCCCTTTTTCGTGCGCGTCTTGGTGTCCAATGGGCTTAGGTAATACTCCATCTCCGATTTGGCCGGAGGGGTAGGCCGCTGAAGCTGCGGAGTGTCGCCCAGCGGATGCTTCCACGCGCAGTCCGGAATGGAAGAGTGGTGAGCTGGTTCGGTTCCGCCTTTGCACGACTGCTTCTTGCCTGTCTCCTCACCGCTCTTTGGCAGCCCCTGTGTTTCCGCGTTTCCCTTCAGAGCCTCCGCTCCGGCAACCTTGAGTGCACCCAGTCCAAGCCCGATACTGGCAATGAACTTCCGGCGGTCATATTTCATCGTCAACCTGCTCCCTGCGCCCTTCGTGAACGAATACCCTAATGGCTTTTCACAGCAATGCGAAAGCCCCGAGCGTTGCCGCTACGGAGCACTTTCAAATGGTGTGGAATCACGGCGAGAATTCTACAGCCTGCCCGCCCGAGTGTCATCACGATTTGTTGCTGAAGGAATCCGAGACCTTTCGATCCATGAACGCTCTAACTAAACACCAGAGCCTGCGTTTGGGTGTTTCGCCTCGGTAAAACGTATGTTGCTTGACCAACAAGATTCTGACTCACCCCGCACCGTCGCACTGGGCAAAGTCCAGCGCCTCGGCCGGCGGGCCTTCATCGTCTCCGCCGCAGGCGCGGTAAGTGCCATTGCTTTCTGGGGTCTGCGCCGCAGCACCATTGCCGCCGCCCGGCCCTTGGCCGCCAACGAGGGCCCCGCCACCGTCACAGTCGTAGAGTTTTCCCCCACCGGCGAGAAAACCGGTACCGTAACCGTCCCCCGCATCATCAGAACCGACGCCGACTGGAAGAAGAGTCTCCCCGCGGCTTCCTTTTGGGTCACGCGCCACGCAGACACCGAGCGCCCCTTTACCAACGACCAGTGGGACGCGCGTGAGCGCGGCATCTTCCGCTGCATCTGCTGCAACCTGGCCCTGTTCAACTCAGACGCGCGCTTCGAGTCCGGCACCGGCTGGCCCAGCTTCTGGCAGCCCATCGCCCAGGAGAATGTGGTGGACACCGTCGATGGAAGCCTGATGGTGGTCCGCACGGCGGTCTCCTGCCGGCTCTGCGATGCACATCTCGGCCACGTCTTCAATGACGGCCCCGCGCCCACCGGCCTCCGCTACTGCATCAACTCCGTGGCCATGCGATTCGTGAAGCTGGGATAACCGTTGCTTCTGTCCCCGTCTTATTTGCCTTTGTAATCCCGGAACAGCTCCGGGAATTGCTGCTTGAGCGCCTCGACCTTGGGGCGATCGCAGACCAGGATGTAAGGATTGCCGGGATTGTGGAGGGCGTAGTCCTGATGATAGGACTCGGCGTCGTAAAACCCTTGCAGCGGGACAACTTGTGTGACGATCCGCTTTGGGAACACATGCGCCGAATCGAGTTGCGCGATGTACGCGTGGCTGATTCTTTGCTGCTCCTCGGTCGCATAGAAGATGGCGGAACGATAAGAGGTGCCCACGTCTGGTCCCTGCCGGTTCAGTTGCGTTGGATCGTGCGCCACCGAGAAAAATATCCGCAGCAGTTGCCCGTATGTGATCTTCGATGGATCGTAGACCACGCGGACCGATTCCGCGTGCCCAGTAGTCTCCGTTGTCACCTGGTCATAAGTTGCGGTGTTGGCGGAGCCTCCTGCGTAACCGGCTGTGGTGGCAATAACGCCCTTCACGCGCTCAAATACAGATTGCGTGCCCCAGAAACACCCACCGGCGAAGACCGCGGTTTGTTTGCCCTGAGTCTGTGCTAACGGAGCATCCGTGGCAGCCGCCGGAACAGGCGTCTTTGTAGCCGCCCGGCAACCGGCGCAAACGGCCAAGGCGATCAAAGATGAAGCAAGAAAGCTGCGAACGGCGAGTGTGGGCATACGTCTCCCCGGGTCGTTGGCATTTTGACCCGCACCCCTAAAGATGCGCCGGGTGGGGAAAGGTCACAAACCGTCACCCCCAGCCAGGGAATTCTCCCCTTCCACCGTTTGCATAAAATTACAGTCATCCGGCGCACAATATCTACAGAGCGTCAAGATGACCGGCAAAGACAAGGTGGAACTCACATTCATCGAGAATCCACCCAAAGCCGCGACCTCAGGATGCCGATAAAGCCAATAGAATCAATCTGGTTTCAGCCCCTGCCGAAGCCCATTGGGCGAATTTGTGAGTGGAATTCCGCGAAATTTCGCATGACCCCCACCCCCCCTACCTCATTTAGGGCATTTTCCAGGTCGGTTATTCCACTAAGTATCAATGAATGAGTACCTTACAAAATCAACAATAAACAAAGCCGTCGGATTTTCAGCCAGTTTTGAGCAAAAATTTCCACTTTTTACGCTATTTGTTAGTCCCCACCGGCGTTGTCGACCCGGAGCATGAAACCTTGCGCCCGCCGCAGCCGCCCGCTAACTTGCCAACTTGCGATTCCCGCGCAGCGGGAGCCAACTCGCTGCATTTGATCAAAAATCCAGTCACTTTCACTTTAATTTCCTCCTGGCGTTCCAAGCCGCAGCGGCGAGTTGCCACTGGAGCTGCAAAAACATAAAGGCCCCGCAGAGGGCCTTCATGGGTTGAGTTCCAGTCTTCTCGCTTTAAGCGGGAGGCCTCACCGAATTCGAAACGGGAGGCTTTACCGAATTCGGACTGGGAGGCTTCACCGAGTTTGGGGAGGCGGGCGGAGCCGTGACGGTGTTCCTTGGTGGTTTGACGGAGTTCGGAATCGCGGCCAGAACTTGCGCTGAATGGGTCGATGGGTCCACTTTGGTCCACTCCTGTGTGATATTCCCTTGCGGGTTGATGAGAAAAGTGTTGCGGTTGGCGATCTTGAATCCGGCGTAGTTGCCCAAGGAACCGTAGGCATCCACGACGGTGTGGTTGGGGTCGGCGAGCAGGCGGAAGGTCAATCCCTCCTTCGTGCAGAACTGCTTGTGGCTGTCGGGCGTGTCCACGCTGACGCCCACAACGACCGCATTCTTTGCTTCATACTGAGGCAGATCGCGCTGGAAGTTATGCGCCTCAAGGGTGCAGCCCGAAGTCATGTCCTTGGGGTAGAAGTAGAGTACGACCCATTTGCCGCGAAAGCTCCCCAGCGATATTTGGGAGCCATCCTGCGAAGGCAGGGAAAAGCCAGGCGCAGCCTGGCCGACGGTGGGCATGGTTTGATCGGCGGCGTGGACCGTGACGAACGCGGCCGCGGCCACCAACACCGCGGCAAGGATAACGAGGAGCGATTTTCTCACAAGAAACCTCCTGGAACCAGGGAACAGGGGATAGTTGACAACAGGAACAGCAATGGGGAAATCTTCCAGCTCTCAGTATCGGCGCGAAGTGGCAACAATTGCAATGCCTGCCTCACCAGCGCGGTTGAGCAAGGCATCGCGGTCGAAGAGCAAGGTGCGCCCTGCCTCAACAGAAAGGCAACTCGCGCCGGCCCGGATCATGGCCTCGACCGTCGCAATCCCGATGACTGGAACGTCGAAACGCATATCTTGCTGGGGCTTTGCCACTTTCACGACGGTCAGGCGGCGCTCCAGTGTCGATGCCTCGTCCCGCATGGTTCGCATCAGTTGGCCGGCCCGCTCGATAGCCGCGTCGGTGCCTTCCATGGCCTCCACTGCAACGCAGGCCTGCGCGGCCACCACCACGGTTTGGCCAATGTCGAAGCCGGCCACTGCTTGCGCCACGCCCAGGCCGTACTCGATGTTGCGGCGCTCGTCATCATCCGGCGCGCGAGTCGTGAGCAGGCCTTCCTGGGCCAACAGGGGCTCGAGGAACGCGGTAGAACTGATGAGTTCGATGCCTTCGTCGCCCAGAACCTTGGCCACGGCGCCGAGCAGCATGTCCGTGGAGCGCGTGCGCAGATTGAGCAGTAGTTTGGCCAGTCGCCAGTCTGGGCGGATGCTGGAGAAGATCTGTTTATGCTTCACCTGTCCGGCCATGACGGCCATGGACACGTCTTCTTTTTTGAAGTATTCGATCAGGCGCGATAACTCCCCGAGCGAAAGCCAAAGGACGGTTACACGCTGGTCGCACGCGGCCCGATGATTGATTTCCGGGTCGGTTTCTTCGCGAATGGCCGCAACCACAACGTCAAAGCCCTGGGCCCGCGCCGCGTCCAGCAGCAGGAAGGGGAAGCGGCCGTTGCCGGCGATGAGGCCAAGCTTCATGGCTATTTGATAACCCCGCGGTGGCTTCGGTCGATGAAGGCGGCGACGATGGCAACGTCTTCGCCTTCCAGTTCCTTGATCTTCTCCAACGCCTGAGTGGTGTTAAGTTTCGCGCTGAGCAGCAGGCGGAATGCTTTCTGGAGCACCTGCAGCCGTTGCGGCGAGAAGCCGCGCCGTGCCAAGCCTATTTTGTTGATCCCGAAGGCCTTGTTCTCCCTTCGCGCCGAGGTCAGCGAAAAAGGCAGCACGTCCTGCGTCACGATGGTGCCTCCGCCGATAAAGGCATATTGGCCCACTACACATTCCTGGTGGACAGGGCAGAAGGCGCCCACGGTGGCGTAGTCCTCGATGGTCACGTGGCCGGCGAGCGTGGCGGAGTTGGCCAGAATGCAGTGGCTGCCTACGTGGCTATCGTGGCCGATGTGAACGCACGTCATCAGCAGGCAGTTTGAGCCAATTTGAGTGACGCCGCCGCCGCCCACTGTGCCGCGGCTGATTGTAACGGATTCGCGGATCGTGTTGTTGTCGCCGATCACGGTTTCTGTGGGCTCGCCGCGGTACTTCAGATCCTGCGGCGAAACACCGACGGCACAGAACGGATGAAACGTATTGCCAGAGCCGATCCGGGTGCGCCCGTCCAACACCACATGAGAGATCAGGGTATTCTCTTCGCCCAGCACGACATCGGGTCCAATGGTAGAAAAAGGGCCGACGGTGCAGGATGCGGGAACCACCGCTCCCTGAGCGATGACGGCACTGGGATGAATACTCACTCCGGCAACACCGCTTCCTGGGCCAAGGCGGTCTCTGATGGAACTGCCTCGGGCACTGCGGGGCGCGGCTCACGCACTCTTGGCACCACCTGGCAGGTTAGCGTCGCTTGGCAAGCCAGCTTGCCATCGACATAGGCCTTGCCTTCAATGCGCCCGGCGCGGGTCTTGAATGACAGGACTTCGACCTCGATGCGCAACTGGTCGCCTGGCGTTACGGGGCGGCGAAACTTGGCGCGCTCAATGCCGGTAAAGACCACCAGCTTCTTTTCGCGGTCGGGAATCTCGGCCATCATGATGACGCCTCCGGCCTGGGCCATGGCCTCCACCACAAGCACGCCGGGCATGATGGGATAACCCGGAAAGTGGCCCTGGAAGAACGGCTCGTTGATCGTAACGTTCTTGATGGCTACAAGGCGCTTGGTGGGCTCAAACTCGACAATTCTGTCTATCAACAGAAAAGGGTAGCGATGGGGAAGCATGCCCAGGATCTCCTGGATGTCTAGCGTCATTCTCTGGCTCCGGCGAGCGGACTTGGCCCTCTCGCAATCTTCATGAACTGGGCTGGTTTTGGTTCGCAGATCCCCAACCTGGCCGCAAGAAGCAAAGACTTGGGCGAGGATGGGCACGCAACTTTGTGGTGCATCCGGCGGAGGTCACCGCCTCCACAACTCGCTGCCGTGAGCTTTGCTGCTCCTTTGGATTATAAACAAGGCCGAGCCGCGCTCCCGGCAGACTCCAATCGGGTTCGAGGGCCGCGTTCTCAAGAGTTACTTCTTGATGCGATGCGTGACTGTGTCCACGTCCCAGAAATCGGACGCCAGCGATTGGTTATAGGCCACGTGAACCAGGAATTTTTGACTGATCATGTCTTCGTTTTTGAAGCGGGTGACGGTGAACGCCGTGGGGAAGCCGTCCATGACGTGGTAGCCGTCGTATTCCTCCGCGTCGAGATTCTTGTCCTTGTAGAGGGGGTCGCGCCACTCGAAGGTTCGGCGCAATGGCAGGTGGGTCTGCGTGTCCATGAGGATGGTGACGGCTTCATTGTTGGCCGAGATGAGTGTCACCTGCTCGGCCAGATGCCGTGCGGCCATGCGCTGACCCTCGTAAACCGTGATGGTGCTCGGATCTTTGAGCCAGACTTTGATCACGGTCTCGATGGAGTGGTCGCGGCGGCGCAGGAAGTCGTCTACCTGCTCCTGGGGAAGCGGCGATTTGCCTCGATAGGTGACTTCCCAGCCCTGCCGCCCGATGTAAAACTGCACCACGTCGCGGTGCTTGGTGTACTCGACGCGATCAT
>OCTA010004515.1_pt1 | contig 12176 bp, 8 predicted proteins | sample 1538991 | NCBI WGS metagenome assembly OCTA01 (sample SAMEA3539302, study PRJEB22396) | soil metagenome | biome: tundra; feature: field; material: soil | place: USA | collected 2010-05 | depth 0.15 m | reverse complement strand
ACAGGAACGCGGAGTGCATCGCCTCGCGGACGCGGTTGTTGCCGCGGAAGCTGAAGGAGATGTTCGAGACGCCGCCGCTCACCTTGGCGTGCGGTAGATTGGCCTTGATCCAGCGGGTCGCGTTGATGAAGTCGACCGCGTAGTTGTTGTGCTCCTCCATCCCCGTCGCGACGGTCAGGATGTTGGGATCGAAGATGATGTCCTCGGGCGGAAAGCCCACCTCGTCGACCAATATCCGGTAGGCGCGCTCGCAGATGCGGATCTTGTCTTCGTAGGTGGCCGCCTGCCCCGCCTCGTCGAAGGCCATCACGACCACCGCGGCGCCGTACTTGAGCACGGTGCGCGCGTTGCCGCGGAACTTGTCCTCGCCTTCCTTCATCGAGATCGAGTTGACGATCCCCTTGCCCTGCAGGTACTTGATGCCCGCCTCGATCACCTCCCACTTGGAGGAATCGACCATGAACGGCACCTTGGCGACTTCCGGCTCGCTGCCCAGCAGCGACAAGAAGCGCGACATCGCCGCGACGCCGTCGATCATCCCCTCGTCCATGCAGATGTCGATGATGTTGGCGCCGCTTTCCACCTGTTGGCGGGCCACGCCGACCGCCTCCTCGAACTTGCCTTCCTTGATCAGCTTGGCGAACTTGGGCGAGCCGGCCACGTTGGTGCGCTCGCCGATCATGATGTAGACGCCCGGCTGCTGCGTGAACGGCTGCGAGCCCGACAGGCGCAAAGGTCTGGGCGCGATGGGCTCGCTCACGAGCGAACCGCCTCGCCCAGCGCGCGCGGCGGCTTCGCAGCGAGCGCGCGCGCGATCGCGGCGATGTGCTCCGGCGTGTTGCCGCAGCAGCCGCCCGCGATGTTGACCAGGCCGCCGTCCGCGAACTGCGACAGATAACGCGCCATATCGACGGGCTCCAGATCGAAGCCGGTCGGCGACAGCGGGTTCGGCAGACCGGCGTTCGGATAACAGGAGACCGCCGCGTCGGCCTTTTCGGCCAGCTCCGACAGGAACGGGTACATGAGATCCGGCCCCAGAGAACAGTTGAGACCGATCGACAGCGGCCTGACGTGCTTCACGGCGGTCCAGAGCGCTTCCACCGTCTGCGCCGAGATCATCGTCTCACCGCCCCGCCCCACCGCCGCCGAAATCATCACCGGCAGCTGCACCTTGTCCTCGTCGAACACCTCCTGGATCGCCACCAGGGCGGCTTTGGCGTTGAGCGAGTCGAAGATCGTCTCAACCAGCAGCACGTCGCTGCCGCCGGCGATGAGCGCCCGCACCTGCCGCAGGTAAGACGCCTTGACCTGATCGAACGTCACCACCCGGAACCCGGGGTCCTCGGCGTCGGGCGAATTCGACAGCGAGACGGTCAAGGGGCCGATCGCCCCCGCCACGAAGCGGGGACGCCCATCGGCATTGGCGACCCGATCGGCCCACTGCCGGCACTGCCGCGCCGACTGTTCGTTGATCTCCCAGGCCAGGTCATCGAGAAAGGAGTCCTCGATGATCTTTTGATAGAAGGCCGGATCTTTCCGGCCGCCGTGCTCGCGCGGATCGTCGACGAAGAACTCGCTCTGCGAGATGCTGGTGGCGCCGAAGGTGTTGGTTTCGATGATGTCGGCGCCCGCCTCCAGGAAGCGGCGGTGGATGTCGCAGATCATCTCGGGCTGGGTCAGCGAGAAGAGATCGCCGTTGTTGAGCAGATCCTTCTTCGCGTCCGCAAACCGCTGGCCGCGGATGTCGCCTTCCTTCATTCCGTAGGTCCGGATGGTGGTCCCCATCGCGCCGTCGATGATGGCGATGCGGCTTTGGAGTAGCTCTTCGAGTGGATGCATCATGCCCGCTTGGTCTTGCTCTTGCCGTTCTTGCCGTTCTTGCCGTTCTTGGCGGCCTTGTCGACCCCGTCGACTTTGCCAGGCCTGTCGGCGATCGCCAGGACCACCTGCAGGTGCGGCTTCTTGATCTCCCGGCAGGCGATCTCCGAGCTGACGACCGACAGTCCGGCCCGCGACAGCAGCGCGCGAACGGCACGGGGCGGAAAGCCCGGGTGGCGCTCGCCATAGCGGGCCGTCACCTCCGACTGCCGGTGCTCGTCGAGACACAGGAGGACCAACCGCCCGCCGGGCCGCAGCACGCGGGCGCACTCGGCCACGGCCCGCGCCGGCCGCTCCGCGTAGGTGAGCGTGTGGAACATCAGCACGGCGTCGAACGACGACGCCCCGAACGGCAGGTCGTGGAGATCGGCGACCTGCGTGCGAACGTGGTCGTAGCGCGCGAGCCGCTCGCGTGCCGCTTCGATCATGCGCGGGTTGGTGTCGATGCAGGTGAGCGACCGGCAGAAGGGGGCCAGCGAGCTGGCCGCAGCCCCGTCGCCGGAGCCGGCGTCGAGCACGTCCCCCAGCTTGAGCAGGCCGGAGAGGCCGACTGCCAGGGAATGCCAGGTGCGCCCGGGCGAGTAGTCCCGTTCGATCTCGCTGACCGCCGACTCCGGCAGGCCGCCGCGCCGTTCGGCATCGAGCTCGGCCAGCCGTTTCTGGTCACCCTCGAGCGTGGGATCCTCGGCGTTGGCCGCCTCATCCAGGATCACCCGCGCCGAGCTGGGGAGGCTGTCGGTGGCGAGCGCGTAGAACGACTGCGCCCCCTGGCGGCGATCCCGGACGAACCCCGCCTCGCGCAGCCGCCCGAGATGGGTCGAGACCCGCGACTGGGCCACGCCGGTCACCCGCACCAGGTCGGTCACGCAGAGCTCGCGACCACGCAGCAACGCACAGAGGCGGATCCGGCTCTCATCCCCCAACAGATTCAGCGTATCGACGTGTTGCGCGAGGTTCATATCCCTGTATCTCGATGTAGAGATATTATCCGCTCGCCCCGCGCCCTGTCAAGGCACCCGGACCAAATCCGCCTCACCGCCGCCGAGGGTGGCGGGCCGCCGCTTCGATCTTCAGCTGCTGGTTCCGGTAGCTGGCCCAGCGCTCCCGCGACAAGCTGCCGTCCTCGAGCGCCGCCGCGATCGCGCACCCCGGCTCGGTGGCGTGCCGGCAGTCGCCGAAGCGGCAGCCGGTCGCGATGGCGATGACGTCCTCGAATCCCGCCAGGCTCTCCACCTCCCACAGGCCGAGCTCGCGCATTCCGGGGGTGTCGATCAGCAGCGCCCCGCTCTCCATCAAAACCAATTCACGGTGGGTCGTGGTGTGCCGGCCGCGCGCGTCGCTCTCCCGCACGACACCCGTTCGCTGAGCCGCGCGCCCCACCAGCGCGTTGACCAGGGTCGATTTTCCGACCCCCGACATGCCGACCAGTCCCAGCGTCCTGCCCGGCGGCAGGAAGGGCGCCAGTCCCTCGAGGCCGAGGCCATTCTTGGCGCTGATGAGCACCACCGGCACGCCCGGAAAATGACGCCCCAGCGGCTCGGTGATGGCCGCGGGATCGACGCTCAGATCGCTCTTGTTCACGATCAGGAGCGCCTGGGCGCGGCTCTGCTCGACGGCGGCCAGGTAGCGCTGAAGCTGCGGTTCATTGATGAGCCGTCCTTCTGTTGGCCGCCCTTCTATTGGCCGCCCTTCGCGTGACCGCCCTTTCATTGACTGGCTTTTCATTGACTGGGCTTCCCGCCCACTCTTCCCCTCCCCCAGCGCGACGACGATCCCCACCACGTCGACGTTGGCGGCGATGACCTGGGCAACCGCCCGCCCGCCGGACGCCTGTCGCATCAAACAGGTGCGGCGTTCCAGCAGGTGCTCGACCGACAGCACGTCGCCCGATTCGGCGAGGTTCCCCGCCACCCAATCGCCGACCTGAGGACGATCGATCGCCTCGTCCCAGCGGACCGGCTGCTTGCCGACCAGGACCGCCTTGCAGGTGCCTCGAGCCGACCAGGCGACGTAGCTCTCCCCGTGGGCGATCGCGATCCGCGCCGGCGTGAGCACACCGTCGAGCGCCGCCAGCCGGGACTGGAAGTGCGCGTCGTACCCGATCGCCTCCAGGTTCCAGCCGCCTGCGCTCAGGTCGATCTCCGTCATGGCCCCTCCCGCAGGGAGAACCGCACCGGGACGACCACCTGGCTGAACACGGGCGTGCCACTCGCGCGCGCCGGCTCGAAGGTCCAGCGGCGGACGGCGTCGAGCGCGGCCCGGTCGAGCGACGGATGGCCGCTGCTGCGGTTGATCGAAATTGCGGTCGGCGTCCCGCTCATGTCGACGGCGACGTCGAGCAGAACCACCCCTTCCTCGCGCCGGCGCCGACTGGCGATCGGATATTCGGGAGTCGGATTGGTCCGGTAACGGGGCTTGGCGGTCGGAACGACCCCGCTGCTTTGGAGCAGATGCGACGGCGCCGGCGCGCCGGCAGGGCCGCGACCGGCTAGCGCCGACGGCGGCGGGGGATCGGCGACGACCGGAGAGACAACCGCCGAGGGCTTGCCCACGGTGGCCACCTGCTCGGCGCGCCTGACCGTTCGTGATCGGCGAAGCGTCGAGACGCCCGGACGATCGCCGAGGGGTGCGCCGGCGGGCACGGCCGGGGCGATCGGGTCGGGCTTGGCGGCGACGATCTCGACGTCGACTGCTTGCGCCACCGCCGGTTCCCCCCGCGGGTGATGCGCGAGCACGGCGGCGCCGACCCCAAAGAGGATGCCGTGGCAGATCGTGGCGACCAGGAGGCTGAGGGCGAGGCGCATGTTCGGTCTTCGCGGGCGTCAGTAGTGAACGGTCAGGCTGGCGCGGACCTGAAAGGGCTCCGTCGGGTGCACATGGAAGTCGTTCATGCCCGCCGCGGGCTCTCCGGGCAGGCGTGAGGTGTAATAGTAGGCGATGTCGTCGGCCTTCGAATCGAACAGATTCAGCGCCTCGGCGCTGATCTCGTAGCGACGGAATCGATATCCACCGATGGCGTTGACGATGGTCGACTCGGGCTGTCGCCGGCTGTCGTCCTCGATGATCGGCTGTGAGCTGAAATATCGCAGCCGAACGCCGCCGAAGATCCCGCTCGGGGTCTCGACCACGGCCGCGGCCGAGATGACCATCGGGATCGAGTTCGCGATGAAGCGACCAGATTGATTGTCGACCGCCAGTTGATCGTCGAGATATCGCGCGTGGGTGAGCGCGAGGTCGGCGCTCAGCGTCAACCACCGCGTCGGCTTGTAGAAGTTCGCCCACTCGACGCCGTACTTGCGGCTCGGCCCATTGGCTTGCGTGTCGCCGGAGTCGCCCGAGAAGGTCAGCTCCGAATTCGATTGCAGGAACCAGAGCGAAAGCGTGCTGACCAGGCCCGGCACGATCGACGTCCGCGCGCCGACCTCGGCCCCCTTGGTGCGCACCAACAGGGGTGCCCGCCCCTGCGGCGCCAGCGTGATCGGGTCCACCGTGACGGTCACGCCGCGCGCGTCGTTGCTGTGAAAGCCGAAGCCGCCGTCCAGATAGATTTCCGTCTTCTTCCAGGGGTCGAAGACCAGCGTCGTCTTGGGGCTCAGGATCCAGGCGGCGGCGTCGCCGGAGTTCGCGGCGGTGTTGCTGTCGACGTCGACCGCGAACACGTCGCCCCGGACGCCGAGCTCGCTCTTGAGCCAGGGCCGCCACTGCACCTGGTTGTTCCCGAAGACGCCCGCGCTGAATTCCTCGATCTGGTCGTAGATCCGCACCTGCAGGATCCGACGTTCGGCCGTGTGGTTGAGGCCGGAGTCGGGGATGGTGTCGTTGCGTGCCTGGAGGCCCACCGTGTTCCTGACCTGGCCCCCCCAGACGCGGTCCCAGGTGTGCCTCAGATCGGCGCCGCTCACGAAGCGGAGGTCCACCTGCTCGAACTGATCGCCGTTGGTCTGGTCCTGCAGGAAATAGGTGAAGTCCGAGAAGAGATTCAGGCGGTAGTAGAAGCCGTAGACCAGCAGCTTGGTGGTCCCGCCGTCGTCCAGGTGGGTCCAATCGAACGACAGGGCGACGCGGCCGGTCCTCCCCCCGTCGGTCGGATCGAGCGATCCGAAGCGGGAGATCTGTCCCGGTCTCGTGCCGAGGGCCCGCTGCGCGACTTGATCGGTCGACTGCCAATCGGGAGCCCAGTAGGCGCTGCCGGTCAGGGTGTATTCATTGCGCGCGCCATCCCAGTGATAGCGAAGGACGCCGTCATAGCGGTTGGAGTGCTCGGCAACGTCCCAGGGACCGTTGGTGTGGTTGTATTCGAGGGCGTAGAGCAGCGTCCCGGGCCCCAGCATCGGTGAATCGGCCAGCAGCGCGCGTGCGTACCCGAACTGGCCCCCCTGCAGGTTGGCGATCCCTTCCGGCAGCTTGCTCACCAGATGAATGTCGGCCGCGCCCGAGCCGGAGAAATCGCCGACCTCCGGATAGAACGACCCCTTCTTGAACTCGATCGATTCGACCAGCTCGGGTATCAGGAAGTTCAGGTCCGAGTACCCCTGCCCGTGGGCGTGGCTGGGCAGGTTCACCGGCACCCCGTCGATCGAGAACGCGAAGTCGGTGCCGTGATCTAGGTTGAAGCCGCGCAGAAAGTACTGGTTGGCCTTACCGTCGCCCGAGTGCTGGGTGACCACCATGCCGGGAACGGCCTCCAGCAGCTCCCCCCGACGAAGCAGCGGCAGGTCCTCCAGATCCGCCTCACCGACGGCGCCCTGCGAGGCGCTTACCGCCGTACCCAGCAGATCCTCGGCGCGCCCGCGCACCACCACCTCGGGCATCTGGTTGGGCTGGGTCGCCTCCTCGGCCCCCGCGCCGTGCTCGACTTGCAGGACGCCCACCGCGATCAGCGCGGCCGCGCACCGGCGAGAGGTCGGACCGGCGGGCCGTCGCATCCCGATCGTCAAATCGGCGGTAGCACGAATCTCCATAAAGGTAACGCCTCATAACACGTTCGCCCACCAAGGTGCCCCCGGTTTTCCCCCTCGGAGGCGCTAGCGTTTGGGCGTCTTGGCGTTGCGACGGGGCGCCGGCCGGCGCGCGGGTCCGTGGTCGTGCCCGTGCGGACCGGGCGGACCGTGGTCGTGCTCGTGCGGAAGGTGATCGTGCCCGTGCGGACCGTGGCGGTCGTGGTCCGGCGCACGCACCGGCGCGGCGACCCCCGGGATGATCTCGATTCCGCCGTGCTTCACGCCGCGCATCGCCAGCATGCGATCCGCGATCAGCTTGAGGCGGTCGGATTTTCCGTGCATCACCACCACCTCCAGACAGAGGTCTTGGCTGAGGTGGATGTGCAGCGCCGCGCGGACATCGTCCCCCAGCTGGTGCTGCAGCTCGGTCAGCTTCTCGCTCAGATCACGGACGTGGTGGTCGTAAACCAGCGTAAGCGCCGCCACGCCTTCGACCCCGGTTGGAACCCGCGCGCGCGCCACTTCCGCCCGGGCCAGGTCGCGCAGCAGCTCCGAGCGGGTGCAGCCGCGCTTATCTGCCAGGGCATCGAGGTCGCGCAGGAGCGCACCCTCGATGGCGACGCCGAACCGGACCAGGGGATCCTTCATCGATCGCACGCTACCGCGCGTCGCGACTGCGCGGAAGACCTGGGCGACCCGGCCGGCCGGCGCGCGCCAACCGCCCGCGGTGAGGCAAACCTGTACCTCGCCCTCTAGCCCGAAAAACAATTTCGCCACACGGCGGGCGCGGCTCGGCGCCTCTGGTGGTCGCCAACATCGTGGTTCCTGCGGACTTGCGGGATCGACGTCCGCGGAAATCTCTGGCATGGCGGGTGCTTGCGTAGGTCGAGCCCCGACAGCCGTCGGGGCGAACTTCAACAGGAGAAACTCATGAACCTCACCCGCTCGATTTTCCTCGCCCTGGCCGTTCTGATCCCGACCTCTTGGACGATGGCGAAGGCCGAGGACGCGCCGGCCGCCGACGCGCCCGCCAAGAAGGAGAAGAAGGCCAAGAAGAAGAAGGCCGACAAGGAAGAGAAGAAGGACGACAAGAAGGCCGAGTAGTCCTTCCCCCGTCGTGCGCAGGCACGACAGGACTGAAAAACCCCGGCTCCGGCTGGGGTTTTTTTTGCCCGGCGCCCGACGATCCCCGGGCAGGCGCAAGGCTCAAAGATGCGGGTGATCGGTGGCCGCCTCGGGCTGGAGGCCGTGGGATGCCCCCTCTCCGCTCCGCGACGCGCCGACGATGCGGCCGGCCAGCGGATGGGCGGCCGGATCGTCCGACGCCCTTGGGGCCCAGGCGACGCGGTAGCGATCCAGGCGCTCGATGAACTCGTGCGTGCTCTTGGGCATCGGCGCTCGGGCCCGGGTGATGCTCGCCACCAGCTCCTTGCCACCGCCCACCAGCGCAAGGCCCTGCGACGCGCGCAGCCGCTCGTCGAGCGACGCCCGCTGGGAGAGCAGCGGCTGGAACGCGGACAGCGCCTCGCCCGATGACACGAACGAGGACCAGGCGTCGAAGATCTCGGCGTCGGTCTGCAGCGTCTCGCACTTGACCTTGGCCGCCCGGGCGAACACCCCGATGTGCGGCGCCAGGCCCGCGAACATGGGCACGCCCGCAAACACCGAGGTCAGGGCGTCGCAGATGCGGTCGATGTCCCGCATGGTCGAAGCGATCTTGATGTAGCGGCTCTTGTAGAAATCCTCGATGGGGAACGCGAAGGCCTTGAACGGCTCGCCCCACAGCTCGTCGATGCCCTCCTCGCCGCTGCGGTGCAGGACCAGCCGGCCGAGCGCGAGCGCCTCCTGCAGGTGGTCCCCGCACTGACGCATCAGATCGTTGTCGGGCCGGATCTCCACCCCCAGCGCCTGCAGCTCCACGGCCTTGGTGAAGACATCGGTCGCGCGGTTGAAGAGGGCCCCGGCTAGCATGGCGCCTTTGACCCGCTTCCTGGAGGGATCGGTCTCCACGTTGAACGCGCGCCGGGCTTCACCGAGCCGGCACCCGGGAATGTTCAGGCCGTGCTCGACGTGGTTGAAGAGCCGCCGTGTCAGGGCCTCGATCAAGCTCTTCTTGGCGTGGAGCGTGTCGGCCGGCGCGTCGTAGGCCTTGATCCAGTAGCCGCCGTAGAAGACGCACCAGCATCCGCCGATCGCCCGCTTCGCGCCCTCCAAAACCAAAGAGTCCTGGTTCATCTCCCGTTTCCGGTCATCAGACTGTACGCGCGATCTCCGCCCGGTCGTCCTGCCAACCGCGTGCTGCGCAGAGAGTTAACGGCCGGGAAATCTCCGGGAAGTAATTAGACGGTTTTCCGTTCACCGGCCAGATCCTGGCCGCGTCTGGTGCGTCGATAGGTACGGGCGACCGAAGGGGTACAATGTGCCCCTGGAAAATCGCCGGGTGGCCTTTTCAAGGAGGCAGGGCGTGAAGAGCAGGTCGATCTCGAAGATCGTCTGGTTGGTCGTCTGGTTGGTCGGCGTTTTATCCACAGGCTGGGCGGCCCGGGCCATTGCGGCGCCGCACGCGCACGCGGACAGGGCCGGCGATCCCGCGCTGGGGGTGCCCGACCCACTCAAGCCCTGGATCCCCTGGGTGTTGCACGACGACGACGCGCAACAGACGCGTTGCCCGCAGCTCTCCGAGCAGGAAGGGGAGCGGGTTTGCGCCTGGCCAGCGCGGCTGGCGCTGGCGCTCGACAGCCGGGGCGGCACCTTCAGCCAGGAATGGGAGGTGTTCAAGGCGGGACCGGCGGCGCTCCCGGGCGACCAGGAGCACTGGCCCCAGGAGGTGCGGGTGGACGGCAAGCCGGCGGCGGTGGTCGGCGACGACGCACCGGCGCTGGAGCTGACCGCGGGGCATCACGTCGTCTCCGGACGCTTCGCCTGGGATGCGCTTCCCGACGCGCTGGCGGCGCCGGTCGAAACCGGGCTGCTGTCGCTGGTGATCCGCGGTCGGCGGGTCGATTTTCCCCCCCGCGACGATCAGGGCCGCGTGTTTCTGGGACGCAAGGAGGTGGCCGCCGAGGCCGACACCGTCGACATCTCCGTCTACCGCAAGTTGATCGACGACAACCCGCTCCTGCTGGTGACCCGACTGCAGCTGGCGGTGTCGGGCAAGAGCCGTGAGCTGGTGCTGGGACGCGCGCTGCCGAGCGGATTCGAAGCGCAGGCGGTCGACAGCGCGCTGCCCTTGCGCCTCGATCCGGATGGTCGGGTGCACGTGCAGGTCCGCCCCGGCAGCTGGACGCTCACGCTGACCGCGCGTCGCGTGGTGGCCGGCGCCGGCGTCACCCGCCCCTCACCGGGTGGCCTCTGGAAGGAAGGGGAAGAGGTCTGGGTGTTCGAGGCGCGCCCCGAGCTACGTCTGATCGACGTGCAGGGCGCGCAAGCGATCGATCCGGCGCAGACCACGCTGCCCGACGACTGGAAGGCGCTGCCGGCCTACGCGCTCGCGCCGGGGGCGACGCTGACGCTGGTGGAGCGCCGGCGGGGAGACGGGGATGCCGCGCGCGATCAGCTGCAGCTGGCGCGGCAGCTCTGGCTGGACTTCGACGGCGGCGGCTACACGGTCAATGACCAGATCACCGGCCTGTTTGCCGAGAGCTGGCGGCTCGACGCCGACCCGCATACCAAGCTGGGCCGGGTGTCGATCGACGGCCGCGATCAGTTCATCACCCGCACGGAAAGCGGCGGGCGCGAGGGGGTCGAGATCCGCAGCGGCCGGGCCAACATCAGCGCCGACAGCCGGATCGAAGGCCGCCGCATGCGCCTGCCCGCGACCGGCTTCCTGCACGACTTCGAGAGCCTGTCGGCCACGCTGGCCATCCCGCCGGGGTGGCGCCTGATTCACGCCACCGGCGCCGACAAGGTCACGGGCACCTGGATCGATCGCTGGTCGCTGCTGAATTTCTTCCTGTTGCTGGTGACCGCGCTGGCGATCCAGCGCCTGTTCGGCTGGCGGCTCGGTCTGCTGGCGCTGGCGGGGATCGGCCTCACGATCACCGAGAACGGCGCGCCCGCCGCGATCTGGCTGGCGGTGCTGCTGGGCGAAGCCGTGGTCCGGGCGCTGCGGGTGGGGAAACTGCAGGCGCTGGCGCGCGCGTACCGGGTGATCGCCTGGACGGTCCTGGTCGGACTGCTCCTGCCCTACGCGGTGTCGGAGGTCCGGCGGGGCGCGCACCCGGCCACCGAGCACGAGCGCTCGGGGATCGACGAGCTCACGGACAGCTTGATGATCGGCGGCGCGGCGGCGCCCCCGGCGGGCGCGGTGCGGGACGACGAGAAAGCGCCCGCCGCTCCGGCCGCGGCGGAGGCGCCGAGCGAGAGCGCCGCGGATCTACCCAAGCCGAGCCCGAAGATGGGCAAGCACGGCGTGGCAAAGGGCGAGATCGAGGACAAGAACCTCGAGGACCTCGACGACCAACTCAGGTCGGGGGGATCGGGCGGCGGGAAACACAAAGATGGCATCGCCAGAGCCTATGGCGTCTCGGGCGTCTCCGTGAACAGCCTCTCTAGATCCTCGCGGCTGGCGCAGAACCGCTACCTCTACGATCCGAACGTCGTCGTGCAGACCGGCCCCGGCTTGCCCCACTGGGGCTGGGAGACCGCCACCCTCACCTTCAACGGTCCGGTGCGCCAGGACCAGGAGCTGCGGCTCTTCTTGGCGCCGCCCTGGTTGAACTTCTTGCTGTCGCTCGCGCGCGTCGCGTTGCTGGCGGCGCTCGCCCTGTCGATCCTGCGGCGACCGTTGCGGCTCGGCGGCGGGTGGCACCCGTCGCGGCCGCTGCTGGGGCTCGCCGCCGCGCTCGTGATGCTGGTCGGCTTCGGGACGCCGGCCCGCGCAGCCGAGTCTGCGCTCCCCTCGCCGGAGCTGCTCGCCGAGCTCAAGAAGCGCCTGCTGGAGGCCCCGCATTGCGCCCCCGACTGCGGCGCGATCGGCCGCATGGCGCTGGAGGCGACGCCCGGCCAGCTGCGGCTGGTCCTCGAAGCCTCGGCGGCGGCGCCGGTGGCGATCCCGCTCCCCGGCGGCGGCAAAGACTGGTCGCCCACCGCCATCCGCGTCGACGGCAAGGCGGCGACCGCGCTGAGCCGCAGCGGCGACGGCCTCCTGTGGCTGGCGCTTCCGGCCGGCACCTTCCGCATCGAGCTCGACGGCCCGCTGCCGGCCCACGACAGCGTTCAGATCGCGCTGCCGCTTCCGCCCCGGTTCGTGACGGCGCGAACGCGGGGCTGGACGCTGGATGGCCTGCACGAGGACGGCGCCGTCGACGAGAGCAGATCGGAAGAGCACACGTCTGAACTCCAGTCACTGACCAATCT
>OCTA010004514.1_pt1 | contig 12178 bp, 4 predicted proteins | sample 1538991 | NCBI WGS metagenome assembly OCTA01 (sample SAMEA3539302, study PRJEB22396) | soil metagenome | biome: tundra; feature: field; material: soil | place: USA | collected 2010-05 | depth 0.15 m | reverse complement strand
CTCTTCGCGAGGCCCCGGCAGACGCCGAAGTGGCCAGCCACAAGTTCCTGCTCCGTTCTGGCTACATCCGCCAGCTCGGCGCGGGCATCTACAACTACCTGTTCCTCGGCCAGCGCTCGATGAACAAGATCATCGGCATCGTGCGCGAGGAGATGGACCGCATCGGCCAGGAGTTCTACCTACCGGCCATCCTGCCCCGCGAGCCATGGGAGCAGAGTGGCCGCTGGACGGGTATGGGCGACAACATGTTCCGACTGAAGGACCGCAAGGGCGCCGATCTTTGTCTCGGAATGACCCACGAAGAGATCATGACGGCGATTGCGCGGAATGAGCTGCGCAGCTACAAGCAGTTGCCGCAGATCTGGTACCAGATTCAGACCAAATTCCGCGACGAGCCGAGGCCGAAGTCCGGCCTGCTGCGCGTGCGCCAGTTCATCATGAAGGACAGCTACTCGTTTGATATTGACAAGGCTGGCCTCGACAAGAGCTTCGAGCTGCACGATGCGGTTTACCGCAAGATATTCACCCGCTGCGGGCTGAAATTCGTAGCCGTCGAGGCCGACTCCGGCTCCATGGGCGGCTCGCAGTCGCAGGAGTTCATGGTCTACACCGACGCCGGTGAGGACCTGATCGCAAGCTGTCCTATTTGCGGCTACGCGGCGAATCTGGAAAAGGCCACGTCGCGCCTCGAAGCCATCGTCGAGATGGAGCCGACCGGCGACGGCACGCCGGAGCTGGTCAACACACCGGGATGCGCCGCCATCGCCGACGTGGCCGAGTTCTTCAAAATCCCCCCAGCCTCCGACATCAAGTGCGTCGCCTATATGGCCCTGAAGCGCGGCACAGCAGGCAAGCCCGAATCCCATCCCGATTCTTGGCGTGGAGTTGCGGCCTTCCTGCGCGGCGACCATCAGGTCAATGAGACGAAGCTGCTCGGAGCAGTCGGGGGCGCGGAGTTGCGCACCATGCAAGCCGAAGAGCTTGCGCGGTACTTCAACGGCCCGGCAGGCTTCCTCGGACCGGTCGGTCTCAATCCGAGCGCAAAACCGCTCGAAGACGGTCTTACAGTAGTCATGGACAAGTCTCTCGAAGGCCGCAAGAATCTCGTTGCAGGCGCGAACAAGCTCGACTACCACCTGCGCAACGTCACTCCCGGCCGCGATTTTTCATGGACCCTCAGCGCCGATATTCGCAGCGTGAACGAAGGCGAAGGCTGCCCGCAAGATGGCTGCGCCGGCAAGCTAGTCGTCGGCAAGGCCGTCGAGATCGGCCACATCTTCAAGCTCGGCTACAAGTACTCCGAGAGCATGGGCGCGCGTGTGCTCGACCCGAACGGCAAGGAGGTCACGCCCATCATGGGCAGCTACGGCATTGGCATCGAGCGCATTCTCACCGCCTCCATCGAGCAGTCCAACGACAAGAACGGCTTCTGGCTGCCAGCCTCGATCGCCCCCTTCACCGTGGTGGTCACGGTCACCAACGTATCCGATGCGGCGCTCGCCGAAGCAGGCGAAAAGCTGGCCGCTGAACTCGAAGCCGCGGGCCTCGATGTGCTGCTCGACGACCGCGACGAGCGCGCCGGCGTCAAATTCAAGGATGCCGATCTGGTTGGCATTCCCTACCGCATCAACGTGGGCAAGAAGGCTGGCGGCGGTTTCGTCGAACTGGTGACGCGGTCGACGGCAACCAGCGTGGATGTGGCGTTGAGTGACGTAGTCGCGTTGGTCAAGACCCGCGTTGAGGAAGATGCACTGCTGACAGCGGTAGAAGCGTAATAACAGCCTTTAGCTACTAGCTGTTAGCTTCTAGCTGATCCTGCGTGAACGCTCAGCATCGGTTCAAGGCAAGAGTCAGCCACAGCGCGGAAAGGCTAAAAGCTAATAGCTAAAAGCTAGAAGCTTGGCAAAGGAACAGCGATGGCAGCGATAGCGTTGAGAATCAGATGGAGAAGGCCCAGGGGCAAGCTTCCTTGGCTAGGGCTGCTGCTGCGCCTGGGGCTGTTGATGTTTGTGTTCGCCGCAGGAATGGTCGTTGTTGTCTTCAGCATTTTCAACTTCAAGTATGAGCACGTTGTGGACGAGCGGCTCAAGCAGCCCATCTTCGCCAACACCGCCAAGATCTTTGCCGCGCCGCGCGAGGTCCGCCCCGGACAAAAGCTCACCGTCCGCCTCATCGCCAATGAATTGCGCGAGGCCGGCTACTCCGCCGATGGCGCCTCGCAACTCTCGCAGTTGGGCACGTACTCGGGGGGTGGGCGCTCCATCACCGTGCGCCCCGGCCCGCAGTCCTATCACTCGCAAGACAGCGCAACCATCCGCATCGACTCAGGCGTTGTGGGATCCATCGCCGACGCGCACGGCGAACTGCTGTCGAGTTATGAGCTGGAACCGCTGCTCATCACCGGCCTGAGCGAGGACGCCAACCGCACCAAACGCCGGCTGATCGCCTACGACGAGATTCCCTCCAACCTGGTGCAGGCCGTGCTCGCGATCGAGGATCGCCGCTTTTTTGAGCACAGCGGCGTCAACTACTGGCGGCTGATGGAAGCGATTTTCCGCGACGTGGCCACGGGCCAAAAGCAGCAAGGCGGCTCCACGCTGACCATGCAGTTGGCGCGCGGCTTCTTTCTCACCCCGGAGAAACGCATCAAACGCAAGATCATCGAGATCGTTATCACCTTCCAGCTTGAGCACCGTTTCTCGAAAAAGCAGATCTTCGAGATGTACGCCAACGAGATCAATCTGGGCCAGCGCGGCAGCTTCTCCATCGACGGCTTCGGCGAGGCCTCGCAGTCCTACTTCGGCAAGGATGTGCGCCAGCTCGACCTGGCCGAGTGCGCGCTCCTGGCAGGCATCATTCAGCGGCCCAACTACTTCAACCCCTTCCGCCATGCCGACCGCACCATTGAACGCCGCAACCTGGTGCTGGATTCAATGGTCGAAACCGGCGCCATCACCAAGGATCAGGCCGAGCGCGCCAAGGCCGAACCGCTCCATCTCACGGCAGCCAGCGTAGACGCCAGCGAGGCGCCCTACTTCGTCGATCTGGTGCACGATCAGCTGCTGCAAAAACTAGGCGAGCGCGACTTCAACCGCGAAGGCCTGCGCATCTACACATCGCTCGACCCCGATCTGCAGCGGGAAGCCACTGCCGCGGTCGAATCCACCATCCACGTTGTGGACGAGCAGGTCGACAAGCTGCACGCGCGCCACAAGCCCGGCGAGGCCTATGTGTATCCGCAGGTGGCGCTGGTGGCGCTCAATCCCCACACCGGCCAGGTGCTGGCGCTGGTGGGCGGGCGCAGTTATGGCGCCTCGCAGTTGAACCACGCTGTGGCCAGGCGACCGACCGGCTCAATCTTCAAGCCGTTCGTCTATGCCGCGGCCTTTGCCACGGCCGCCCAAGGCACCATGCTGTCCGGGCAAACCAAACTCTTCTCGCCGGTCACGTTGCTCAGCGACGAACAGACGACATACGACGTGGGCGGCCAGGAGTACACGCCGCGCAACTTTGAAGGCGTGTATCACGACCAGGTGACGGCGCGCTACGCTTTGCAACAATCGCTGAACAACGCCACCATCGGTCTGGCCGGCTTGGTGGGCTTCGATCGCGTGGCTGCCCTGGCCCGCGAAGCCGGCATCAGGAGCGCCCGTGGAACCCCCTCGGTAGCCATCGGAACCTATGACGCCGCACCTCTCGACATGGCCGGCGCATACACTATCTTTGCCAATAACGGCCTGCATCTCGACCCCTGGATGTTGGCCAGCGTGCGCACACCTACCGGCGACATCATCTCCGACTACACGCCCACTTCAAAGCAAGTGCTGGACGCGCGCGTCGCCTACCTCACAACCAGCATGATGCAGAACGTGATCAACGCAGGCACTGGGTATGAAGTCCGCCGCCGCGGTTTTACGGCGCCGGCAGCCGGCAAGACCGGAACCAGCCACGACGCATGGTTTGCCGGCTTCACCAGCAACCTGCTTTGTATCGTATGGGTGGGCAACGACGACTATACCGATGTGAAGATCGAAGGCGCCCACGCCGCCGCGCCCATCTGGGCCGAGTTCATGAAGAAGGCCGTGCTGCTGCCGCAGTACTCCGACGCACACGACTTCTCAATGCCTGGAGGCGTGGAGATGGTGCAGATCGACAAGGTCAGCAACCTCCTCAGCGACGACTCCTGCCCCGAACGCTACTACGCAGCCTTCCTGGACGGCACCGCGCCCACGGAAACCTGCGACCACCCCGCCGACCACCCCGCCGACCACCCCGCCGACCACCGCAACCTCCTGCAAAAAATCTTCGGTACAGGCAAGAACTGAATCGAGCAACGAGCCCGGTGCGGTAGGATGTTAGCATTCGTTGGGGACCCTTTCCCGTGAATGCTCGTTTCAGGCGGCTGCTCCTACTCTCGTTTGCGACGCTGGCGATCCTGCTGCTGCTCTTGCGCCTGGTGATCTTTACGCAGCATCGCATTCGCCGTTCAGGCTCACAGGTTCATCCGAGTTCGCTTGAGTTTGTGGCCGGCTCCGCGAGTTCGGCGCGTGGCTTTGGCGACCGCTTTGACGATGGAACCCCGGATTTTTTGCGCCTCAGCGACCCCGCCGACCGTGAGATATTTCGCCGCTGGTTTACACTGATCGCCGACTACCAGGCAGTCCGTCCAAGAAATGAAATTCCGGCCGAGATCTCCGATTGCGCCGGGCTGCTGCGCTATGCCTATCGCGAGGCCCTCAAGCGCCACAACGACTCGTGGTTTCTAGCTACGGGCATCGATATTCAAGCGCCGCCGGGAGAGATTCGCGCGTGGCATTATCCTGACACGCCGTTGAAGACGGGGCTGTTCCGCGTCGAGCCGGGGACGTTCGATGCGGCGGACGTGGGCAACGGAACTTTTGCCCAGTTTGCCGATGCAAAAACGTTGGTGGAACGCAACGCCTTCCTGATCAGCCGCGACGTCCGTCAGGCTCAGCCCGGCGACCTGCTCTTTTTCCGTCAGTTCGGCCAATCCTCGCCCTGGCACTCGATGATTGTCACCCGCATCGGCGCGGAACCGGGAGTGGTTTACCACACCGGACCGGATCGCGGGAACCCCGGCGAACCTCCCCACGGACGAAAACCTGTCCGTGGGGACCCCGGCGAGATTCGCCGCGTTACGCTGGCTGAGTTGCTCGACCACCCCGACGCGCGCTGGCGGCCCATCTCCGCCAATCCCAACTTTCTCGGCGTCTACCGCTGGAATATTCTGCGAGGCAATTTATGAGGCTCCGCCTTCTTCTCGTTCTGCTCGCTCTGCCATTGGCCCTTTCGGCTGCGGCCAAGGATGCGCCGCGTTCGTTTTCGCTCTCCACCTCGCGCACCTTCGCGCCGGGAGAGAACGTCAAGATCCAGCTCTATGCGCGCAATGTTCCCGCGCTTGAGTTTCGCGTGTACAAGGTGCGGGATGCACAAAAGTTCTTTGCCGGCCTCAAAGACCTGCATAGCTTTGGCGAGCAGAGTTTTTCGCCCGCCGAGCAGATTGACGAGCGCACATGGATCGAGCGGCTCCACGACTTCAAGGCGGATCTGTGGTGGCGGGTCCGGCACTTCTTCCGGGGACAGTTTACCGATGAGGCGCGCGACAGCTTCCGCGAAGGGCAGGGCAAGCTGGGCAAGCGCAGCAAAGTGGTGGGCGAGACGGAGTTTGCGCAGGTACCGCTGTTGAATGCGAGCCAACTCGTGGCGCGCTGGAAGCTGGTAACTCCACCGGCCATTGTCTCGGAGACGCAGCAATTGCCCATCGATGGGCTGGCCGCGGGCGTCTACTTGATCGAGGCCACCGATGGGACTTACAAGGCCTACACCGTGGCCATTGTCACGCAGATGGCGCTGGTGGAGCGAACCCTCAACGGCCACGCGGAGTTGTTCGCCGCCGACCGGACGACAGGGGCTCCGGTGGCAAAGGCCGAGGTAGCGCTGTGGGCCGATGGCCGCCAGCAGTCGAAGGATACAACCAACGACGACGGTCTGGCTTCGCTGTCCACCAATGCTTCCGGCGGTAAAGCGATCGACAATGTGTGGATACTGGCGCGGCATGGGCAGGACGTTGCGATTGTAACTCCGTGGAGTTACGGCTTTGGGCAGGATAGACAGTCTAACTTGCAGGCCTATATCTATACGGACCGGCCCGTTTACCGGCCTGGCCACACGGTTCACATCAAGGCCGTGATCCGCCAGGACAAGGACGACGAGGTGCTGCTGCCAAGCGTAAAGACCATGAAGCTCACGGTGATGGACGCGGATAACAAAGCGGTCTTTACCCAGGAACTACCGGTCGGCGCTCATGGCACCGTGGCCACTGACCTGACGCTGGCCTCCGACGCGGGGCTTGGCTATTACAGCATCCGGCTCACCATCAGTGGGAGCGAGCTGCATTTGGGCAACTTCTATGTGGAAGAGTACAAGAAGCCGGAGTATCAGGTGAAGGTAACGCCCTCGGCGCCGCGCGTGCTGCAGGGCAACAAGATTCAGGGGGTGATCGATGCGCGCTACTTCTTCGGCGAGCCGGTTGCCAATGCGAAGGTGAAGTACGTGGTTCATACCTCGCAGCACTACTGGTGGAACGAGCAGGACGCGGACGACAGCGGGGATGCGGACCAGTCTGCGAGTGAGGACGACTCGGACTACTCCTATGACCAGACCGAGCAGCAGGAACAGGAAGGCGTGCTGGACGCCGATGGCAAGCTGACAATCTGGCTGCCGGTGGCTGTGGAAGCCAAGCCGCGGGACATGGATTACCGCATTGAAGCGCGGGTGACGGATGCGGCCAATCGCGAAGTGGCCGGCCACACGACGGTGCTGGCTACCTATGGATCCTTCCACATCGAGGTGGAGCCTACGAGTTACATTTATAAGTCCGGCGATCCGGTACGTGTGAAGGTGCAGGCTGAGGACTACGACTCCAAACCTATTCAAACAGCGGTTCATGCAGCCGTGACAGTGAGCCAGCGGGATCGCAACAGCGGCAAATGGACACGCACACCCGCAGCCAGCCGCGACGCCGCGACGGGAGCCGACGGCAGCGCCCTGATCGACCTGCCGCTGAGCGGCAACGGCGATTTTGAAGTGACCGTAACCGCCCAGACGCCGGAGAACCGCACCGTGGAGGCCCACACCTGGGTGTGGATTTGGAACGGGAGCGGCGAGTGGTCGAACGAGAATACGCAAGCCCGGATCGTCGCCGACAAAAAGAGTTATCAGGTGGGCGACACGGCGCACCTTTTGCTGCTAACCGGCGTGCCTGAGGCGTGGGCCGTAGTGACAACCGAAGGCAATACCATCCAGTCGCGGCAACTGCTTCATGCTACCGGCGAGAGCGTTGCGTTCGACGTGCCCATCACCCGGCTGGCCCAGCCCAACCTGGTGATCAATGCGTTTTTCGTGCGCAACAACCAGATCTACACGGCGCATAAAAGCCTGAAAGTTCCGCTGGTGGAGAGAACCCTGACCGTGACGGCCACGCCCTCCAAGCCCAAGTACCTTCCTGGCGAAAAGGGCAGCTTCGATGTGCTGGCGCTCGACAGCGCGGGCAAGCCGGTGCAGGCGGATTTGAGCTTTGGCGAAGTGGATGAGGCGCTTTACTCGGTGCGTCCCGATGAGAGCGGCGACATCGTCCACTTCTTCTACTCTCAGCGGGAGGCGCAACTGGAGCCGCAGACCTCGTTCGACTTCTTCTTCTCGGGCCAGGCGGGCACCAAGTCGCCGCTGCTGGCGCAGTTGGCGGTGGCGCAGTTCCATCCGCGCATGGCGCAGGTAAAACCCGGTTCGGACCTGGTGATTCCCAAGGTGCGCAAGGCCTTTCCGGATACGGCCTACTGGAATCCCAACATCCGCACCGGCCCCGATGGCCACGCCAAGGTCGAGTTCAACTTCCCCGATTCGCTCACCACCTGGCGCACCACCATTCGCGCCATGACCGACGACGGCAAGGCCGGCGGCGCGGTGACGCGGGTGCTCACGCGCAAGAATCTAATTGTCCGCCTGGCCGCTCCGCGCTTCTTCCGCGTTGGCGACGAGGTTACGCTGCGAGTTATCGCTCATAACTACCTGGAGACGGACAAAGATGTAACCTTTGCGCTGGGCGTAGCCGGACTGGACGTAGCCGCAGGCCAGACGCAGAAGGTGAATATCCCCGCGCGCGGTGAGAGCGTGGTGGAGTGGCGTGTGCGCGCCCGAGCCGCGGGACAAGCGGTGCTGACCGCCAAGGCGCTCACCAACGAGGAATCCGACGCTCTGGAGATGATCTTGCCGGTGCTGCCCTTTGGAGTGAAACAGCGGGCAGCCGGATCGGGCGTCGTCTTCTCCGGCGCTGGGCAGAACCAATGGTCCTTCAGTTATCCCGCCGGTTCCGATGCTTCCACGCGAGGGCTCACCGTCACCATTGCGCCCTCGGTGGCGGGCACGGTCTTCGATGCGCTCGATTACCTCACGAGTTATCCGTGGGGCTGCACCGAGCAGACCATGTCCAGCTTCTTGCCCGACCTCATCGTTGCGCAGGCTGTGGACCGGCTGCACATTCAGTCGCCCATCGACCGCAAGACATTGAACGACATGGTAAGTGCGGGGATTGGCCGGCTCTATGGCTTTCAGCACGACGATGGTGGTTGGGGCTGGTGGCAGGAAGATTCGAGCCGCGTATTCATGACCGCCTATGTGGTGAGCGGCCTGGGTCAGGCCAGCGGCGCCGGATACAAGATTGACGCGGATCGCATGAGCAAAGGCCGTGCATGGCTCCAGTCCACGCTGGCCGCGCATCCTGAGATGATCCCCGATCTGCGCGCCTATGTGGTCTTCGCTTTGGCCACTACGGGCGGCGCGCCGAAAGAGGCCCTCGATGCCGCGTGGGCTAGCCGAAGCAAGCTGAGCGACGAAGGCTTGGCGCTGACTGGGCTAGCTCTCGATGCGGCTGGAGACAGCCGTGCGCACGAGGCAGCGGTGCTCCTGGAAAAGAAGGCCAAGACCACCGATGCCGATGCCTGGTGGACGGGGAGCTACGACGGCCTGCTCGAGTACTGGGCAGACACCTCCGACGAGACCACGGCCTTTGCGCTCAAGCTGCTGGTTCGCCAGGATCGTAGCAGCGGCCTGCTGCCCAAGGCGGCGCAGTGGCTCGGCAAGCATCGCGATGGAGACTATTGGGAATCGACCAAGCAGACGGCGATGGTGATTGAGGGACTGACCGACTATCTGTCCCTCAGCGGTGAACTGGCCAACAGCTCAGACGTGGAGGTGCTGGTGAACGGCGCAAGCGTGGGCAAGCGACATTTTGGCGCGGGCGACGGCTTTGCGGCGCCGTGGCGCATCAAGGTTCCCGCCGCGCGGGTGGGCAGCGGCGGCCAGGTGACCATCCGCAAGAGCGGCAACGGCATCACTTACTGGTCAGCAGAGAGCGCCTGGTACGCGGCGGACCGCAAGCTCTATCAGCAAGGACAACTGGCGCTCAATATCACCCGCGACTACTACGTGCTCCAGAAGAACCAGCCCAAACCCACCGACCCCATCACTTACGACCTGATCCCGCTCAAAGGTCCAGTGCATGTGGGCGATATTGTGGCAGTCAGGCTGGCGCTGAATGGAACCAGTTGGAAGTATCTGCTGGCCGAGGATCCCATTCCGGCGGGCACGGAGTTCCTGCCCAATACTGGCCTTTACACCATCAACAGCCGGCCCTCGTGGTGGTACGAGTGGTTTACGCGCCGCGAGTTTCACGACGACCGCGCCGCCTTTTTCCAGACCGAGTTCCCAGGCCGCCGCGAGTACTTCTACCTGCTCAAGGTGGTCAACCCCGGTAAGTTCGTCATAAGTCCCGCGCAGGCAGGCCCCATGTATCAATCGAACGTGAACACAACCACAGAGCCGGCAACCCTGGAGGTGCAGCCGTGAGTCCATTCAAAGATTTGTTTCGCCGTTTGCGCCTCAGTGGACGCTGGGTTGCGGCACAGTTTGCCGTTACCGCGCTGTTGATCCTGCTGGGCCTTGCATGGACGCGGCTTCCCGACAAGCGCATCTGGCAGTTGGCGCTCACGCTGGTGCTGCCGCTGCTGCTGGCAATCTCGGCGCTTGAGCTACAGGCCGGGACAGTGCGCAGCTTTGCGGATGACGACGGGAAGCGGGTCAAGCTGGTGTGGGGCGCTGTCACGCTGCTGGTTTGGATTGCCGTGGGCGCTGCTACCTGGGCGCTGCTGGACTGGTGCGACGACCAGATTCCGCAGTGGGCGGGTTACCTGAACTCGCGAGCCTCGGCCCATGCTCGGGCGACGCTCTTTACCTATGAGCACCTTCAGCGCTGGCTCAGTCTTGCCGAGTGGGTCTTTCGCTGGGTGATTGTGCCGGCAAAGATCATTCCCTATGCCACATCCTCGGCTCAGTGGGGCTGGCGGCTGCCCTGGCGGAGGGTGATTCGGCTGCTGTTCAACTGGCGCTGGTGGCTGGCGGTGGTGCTTGCTGCGCTGGTAGCCGTGGAGTTGCCGACTCGGTTCTTTGCCGCAACGCCGAGCGGAGGGGTCAGCGCGCAGGTTTGGCACGTGGCGCTGAAGCTGGCCGCGACTTACCTGCTGGCGGTGGGCAGTTGGGTTCTGCTGCTTGGGTGGGTGGCTGTGCTGTTTGGTCGCCAGAACCCCCCGGTGGAAGAGGTGCTGGCGACCGTTCCAGCACTGGTTGAGCCGCCGGAGGACAGCAAGCAGACCTCGGTGAAGCTTGACCTACCGGAGAGCAGTTAGCGCGCTTTGCGGAACGCCGGAGCGCAGCCACTCCAACACCTGCGCCCGGCCAAAGCGATCCAGGAGTTGTGCGGCAAACCAACCGGCGGCTCGGTGGGCCGCTTCCGACTCCGCTTCGCTTGCGGAGTGGGCCAGCTTTTGGTCAATCAGCTCCGGAGTTAGCTTGTTTCCCATCCTTTCGCCAGAAATACAAAACGCAGGTCCTTCGACTCGCTTCGCTCGCTCAGGATGACAGAAGGATGGGGCACCCAACTCTCGCCGCGCATCGCCGGGCACGACGGCGACAGACCAAGCCTCCACCAGGCCCTCGCGCAGCCAGAGCGGCGTGTGGACGGTGGCCTGCTCTTCCACCAGCGCGTGCAGAAACTCGTGGCGCAGCGTACTTTCGAGCAATTTGCGCGCGGACAGAATGCGCAGCGGTTGGACGGCAATGCGGTCGCCTTCCGTGAAGCCGGCTACCCAGCCGGGGGCAAGCGTTGCATCGCGAAAGGCCGGTGTGGAGCGGTAGGCGCGGACCGTCAATCGAGCCCCAGGGCTGAGTCCGCTACGGCGCTGGGCCTCCGCCAAAGCCTGAGCCAGGGCGGGAAGAAACGTGGCGTCTGCCGCCAAGCTCGTGTCAAGCGTGAAGCCCTGGCCGGTTGGAGTCTGGCCGCTCAGGCTCTCCCAGGCCGCGCCCGTCGTCTCTTCCCCCAGGGTTGTGCCGGGGAAATACTGGGCAAGAATCTCGCGGTAGCCGCGCCCCTCGCGCGCCATCTCCGCCGCGCCGGCCTGGCACAGGCCCACACCATGGCCGGAGCCGCGTCCATGAAAGAGAAAGCCGTCGCCCTGGGCCGCAACCTCAAACCAATTGCTGCGAATGCGATTCCACCCCAGGGCGCGGCCCACGGCAAGGCGAAAGCTCTCTGCCGGAATCTCTACGGAGCCAACCAGCAGTACCGTAGCGCGGCCGGATTCGCCACGATGAGCGACGGTCACGCTCTTCCATCCAGCGGCAACCAGCCCGGCAGCGGCCAGTGCCTGGGTCAACTCCGCGCGGGAGAGCGTTGCCGACCACTCGCTCGATCCAACGCGCTGGCAGTAGTTGTCGGCGCGCGAAACCAGGTGCCCCAGGGCTCCGTGTTCCGCTGCGGCGCGTCCCGGCCAAACCTCCGCGGCTGCCGCCGTCCGTCCACCGCAGTTCTGATGAAAATACGCCTCGGCACGGTTCCCGTGGAGCCACAAGACCTCCCCGGCAGTGGCCAGGGCAGCCGCATGAGCCTCAGGCGTAGCGCGCCAACGCACCCACTGGCAATGGGTCGAGTCGCAAACATCGAAACCGGCGTGACCGTGCGAGGTTTGCAGCGCAAAGCTGCGCGCCGCCACAGCCAGCGCCTTGCGGGATTCCGGCCCATCCGCCGCGCCGCTCTCGGCTGCCACAA
>OCTA010004512.1_pt1 | contig 12180 bp, 9 predicted proteins | sample 1538991 | NCBI WGS metagenome assembly OCTA01 (sample SAMEA3539302, study PRJEB22396) | soil metagenome | biome: tundra; feature: field; material: soil | place: USA | collected 2010-05 | depth 0.15 m | reverse complement strand
GCTCATCGAACCGGGCTCATCGAACCGGGCTCATCGAAACCCGTAGTTTATCGCCAGCGTAGAAGGAAATTCTCCGCTGCGGCGAGCGGTTATCCGGCCAGCAGCGACGGCAGGTCAGCCAGGCGGCGGATGTGCTGGTGCCCGTCCGGCTCGGGGCAGAAGCCATACGGGTCCAGGTGCACCGGCTGCAGGCCGGCCGCCAGGGCGCCGGCCACATCGTAGCGGAGGCTGTCCCCGACGTGCAGGACGGCCTCACTCGGCGGCACGCCCAGCGCGTCGAGCGCGAACGAGAAGATAGCCGGATCGGGCTTGGCCACGCCGACCACGGCGGAATCGATGACGATGCCCACGGGAACGCCGGTCCCGGTGCGTTCGGTGCGTTCGGTGCGTTCGGTGCGTTCGGTAGCCGGGGAGCTCTGCGGGGGCCCGGGCTCGCCGGGTCCGGTGGCGTACTCGCGGGGTCCGGTGGCGTAGCAGACCCCCAGGCGGCACAGGTCGGCTTCCACCGTGCCGTCGGAGTTGGAGACCACGCCCATCGGCAGGCCGAGTGCGGCCACGGCCCGCAGGCCGTCGACCGCCCCGAGGCCGACGTGGGCCCAGCTGTGGCCCCTGACCCCCTGGTGGATCTGGGCGACGAGCGCCTCGTGCTGGGCTTCAGGTACGCCGCAGGAGGCGATGTAGGTGAGCAGGTAGTCCCGCCACCAGGTGGCCGTTGCGGGCGGCAGGGGGGCCGCGTCCTGGACCGCCATGGCCCGGTAGTGGGCCCGCTCGAGGGCGGCCAGATCGGGGGTGAAGCCCGCCGCGTGCAGCGGGGGCAGGACACGGGCCGGTTCCGGGAAGACCAGGACCCCGCCCGCGTCGAGCAGGATCGCGCTGGGTGCTGCCACCCTCACACTATATGCAGGCTGCCGGGCCCGCTCTTTAGTCCATCCGGTCCAGGATCTCCCGCACCAGGTCCATCGGGGTGTGCGGGTGCAGGAACGCGAACCGGGCCACGGTCTCGCCTTCCCAGGCCGACGGCGGGATGAACGCCACCTGGTCCTGTAGCAGGCGGTCGGCCCACCGGGTGTACCGCGCGGGCGCCCAGCCGCGGCGGCGGAAGAGCACGACGCCGAGTTCGGGCTCGCGGATCAGCTCCAGGTTGTCCCGGGCCTTGATCTCCGCCGCGGTCTCGCGGGCCAGCCCGATCGCCGCCTCGATGGCCTCGGCGTAGGCGTTGATCCCGTAGACCGCCAGCGAGAACCACAGCGGCAGGCCCCGGGCCCGCCGGGTGAGGTGGTAGGCGTAGTCGGCCGGGTTCCACTCCCCCGGGTTGTCGTGGATGACGTCGAGGTACGAGGCGTCCTGCTTGTGCACCGACTTGGCGATCGACGGGTCCCGGTACAGCAGGGCCGCGCAGTCGAACGGGGCGAAAAGCCACTTGTGCGGGTCCAGGATGAACGAGTCGGCGTGCTCGACGCCGTCGTAGCGGGCCCGCACGCGCGGGTCCATCTCGCAGATCCGCAGCGCGTTGACGATGGAGGAATGCGCGTCCTCACTGACCGCCACCCGCCAGCGGCGGCCTATGGCCGCGGATCCGGCCTTACGCTTGGCCACCTCGCGGGCGACGACCAGGGCAGACAGGTTCCCGGCCGACCCGCCGGAGACAAAACAGCCGCCGGCCGAGGCCGGCATCCCGGCCTGGTCCGCGATCAGCCGCAGCACCTGGTTCTCCGCGTGGATCGCGCCCGCCGCCTCCAGCCAGGAGATGCCCTGGATCGACGCGCAGGAAATGAGCATGTCGAACAGCAGGGCGGCCTTGGTCGGCGCGGCCGGGATGAAGCCGAGGAAGCGCGGGCTGTCCGCCGAGATCACCGCGGGGGCCATGACCGACGCGTACACGCCGAGCACCTGGTCGGGGTGGTGCGGCTCAGGCCCGAGCAGGCCGCGCAGCGCCGCCTCCAGTTCCGCCGCATCCTGCGAGCCGTGGTCCAGCGGAACCGGGTCCAGCCGCAGCCGGTTCTCCGCGTAGGCGAGCACCGACCTGATCATCGACTCCGTTGTCGGATCCACACTGTGCATGGCCGCAAGGTAGAGCCTGCGGGCGCGGCGCCGCAACCGCGGCCGGAGCCGGGCGGGGCGATAATCTGCCATGATCGGCAGGCCGCCGGGAATGGAGGACCTACGTGACCAACGCGCCGGAGCATCCCCTTGACCCGCTGACGGCCGAACAGATCCGGCAGGTCGCGGTGATCCTGCGGCGCGATCGCGGCATCGGCGAGAGCTGGCGGTTCGCCTCGATCGAGCTCAGGGAGCCGGCCAAGGACGTGCTGGTCGCACTGGAATCCGGGCTGACGGCCGGCCGGGAGGCGGTCGCGGTGTGCTGGGACCGCGCCGACGGGCAGGCCTACCGGGCGGTGGTGTCCTTGACCGGGGACGCGGTCACCGGCTGGGAGCACCTGCCCGGCCAGCAGCCGAACATGACCGTGGACGAGTGGCACGAATGCGATCAGATGCTGCGGGGGCACCCGGCCCTGATCGAGGCGCTGGCGCGGCGCGGCATCACCGACATGTCCCTGGTGCTGACCGACATGTGGGCCTACGGCGCCGCCCTGGTGCCCGGACGCTACCGCGGCCTGCGGCTCGGCTGGTCGGACGTCTGGTGCCGCGGCAGCCAGGACGGCAGTCCGTACGCCCATCACGTCACCGGGCTGCACCCGGTCGTCGACCTGAACCGGATGACGCTGCTGGAGCTCGAGGACAGCGGCGAGGCCCTGGCTGGCCCGGACGTGCGCGGCGAGTACCTGCCCAAGCTCATCGGCAAGCCGCTGCGCGAGGTGAAACCGCTGCAGGTCAGCCAGCCCGACGGGGTCGGCTTCAGCCTGGAGGGCCAGCTGCTCCGCTGGCAGGACTGGCAGCTGCGGCTGGGGTTCAACCACCGGGAGGGCCTGGTGCTGCACCAGGTCGGGTTCCGCGACGCGGGGCGGCTGCGGCCGGTGGCGCACCGGCTGTCGTTCGCCGAGATGGTGGTGCCGTACCGCGACGCCAGCCCCGACCACTACCGCCGGACCGCGTTCGACATCGGCGAGTGGGGCCTGGGCTTCATGACCACCTCGCTGGAACTCGGCTGCGACTGCCTGGGCGAGATCAGCTACCTGGACGCGGTGGTGCACGACTCCCGCGGTGAGCCGCGGACGATCACCAACGCGATCTGCATCCACGAGGAGGACAGCGGCGTGCTGTGGAAGCACGTCGACGAGCGGGCCGGGGCGGAGGTGCGCCGGGCCCGGCGGCTGGTGGTCTCCTTCCACGTCACCGTGGCCAACTACGAGTACCTGGTGTACTGGCGGTTCTACCAGGACGGGAACATCGAATGCGAGGTCCGCGCCACCGGGATCCTTGTCACCTCCCATGTCGGCGCCTCGGGCGCTACGCCAAGCTCAGGGACGCTGGTCGACGAGCGCACCTACGCGCCGTTCCACCAGCACTTCATCGTGGCGCGGCTCGACCTTGACATCGACGGCTCCGACAACACGGTCTACGCCACCGAGTCGGTGGCGGCCCGGGCGGGCGGTAACGACCCGTACGGGCTGGGGCTGAGGGTCACCAGCACCGCGCTGCGCACCGAGGCCGACGGCCAGCAGGACTACGACTGGGACAGCCAGCGCGCCTGGAAGATCGTCAACGACAACGTGCCGAACGGCCTGGGTACCCCGGTCGGGTACAAGCTGGTGCCGTCGGCGACGTTCCCGCCGCTGATCGACGAGTCCTCCCCGGCCTTCCGGCGGGCCGAGGTGATCGGGCACACGCTCTGGGTGACGCCCTACCACCCGGACGAGCGCTGGCCCTGCGGCGACTTCCCCAACCTTTCCGAGCACGACGCAGGGCTGCCGGTATGGACCGCGGCCAACCGGTCCATCGAGAACACTGACGTCGTGCTGTGGTACGTGTTCGGCCTGCATCACATCCCCCGGCCGGAGGACTGGCCGGTGATGCCGTGCGACATCGTGTCGTTCTGGCTGAAGCCGTTCGGCTTCTTCGACCGCAACCCCGCCCTCGACGTCCCGCCCAGCCATGACGGTCACGCCACCTAGCGGGCTGAGGGCGCGGGGTCAGCGACGGCCGCCAGAGTCACGTTAACCCCACTTGTCTCGCTACTAGCACCTGGCCGCCGGCGAGCGGGACTTTGCGCGGAAGATCGGGCTTCCGCGGAAGATCGGGGCAACGGGGGAGTACCAAAGTTTCCACTGAAGCCGGATCTTCCATGATCTTTTCCGTGGCCGCTGCACCAGGGGTTGCTGGTGCCTCACAGCACGCAGGAGTATCAGCGCGGATGGGATCATGGGGCGGCAGTGGCGGGTGGCCGCTTGAAACGCGAGAGCTAGCGCAGCGCGCGAGCTAGCGCAGGCGGTAGGTGAGCGCGCGGGCGAGCCAGAGGGCGGCTAGGGCCTGGAGGAGGCCGGCGAGCAGGGTGGCGGCGACGCCGACGGCGGCGTGCGGGGGGAGGCCGGCCAGGGCCGAACGCGCTCGCCACGGCGCGGCACCGGCGGCGATTCCGGCCACGAACGGCAGGAACCACAGGCCGAGCGCGGCCCCGAAGCCGAGGATGACCGCGGTGACGGCGCACCCGGTCAGCCACCACAGGACCGGGCCGCGTGGCCGCAGGGTGCCGAAGGACGGGCCGCGCGGGGTGCGGCCGGCGGAGGGCGGGCCCTGCGGCCCCGGCACAGCGCGCCCGGACCGCGAACCGGTGATCCGCTGTTGGCCGAGCCGGTAGGCGCCTCGTTTGCCGAGGCGGCGCCGAGACCGCCAGGCCTTCGTGATCCTGGCCGATGGGCACCTTGGCCTGGTTCCACCAGGGCTGGAACACCGCGGACAGGTAGTCGCGCCAGAATGTCCACCAAGCCGAGGCCGCCGCCGAATCGGCCGCCATGGTGGCGTTCCAGGTGGCCAGGAGTGATCGGCAGCCACGGCTGGCAGCCCGCGCCGACCTGCGGGTAATAGCCCGCCGAGATCGCGCCGATGTTCCCCGTCGCGTCGGCGTAGACGAAGTTCTGGGTCGGCGCGTACCAGCCGGCCAGGACGGCCTTGAACTGGCTGAAGCTGGCGGCCTGGTTGACCGCGAGCATCGCGGCCAGGTCGGGTGAGGGCACGTTGCCCATCCAGTCGACCGAGGTGTTCTGCCCGGCCTGGGTCATGATCGGCCCGTGCCCGGTGAGGTCCACGGTCAGCCGGCTGGTCGCGGCGCCGCGCACCGGGATCGTGTACTGCACCACCTGCATCGGGCATCATTTGCCGTCCCAGAAGTACTGGCCGGGGCGGTCTTCTCGTCGTAGAACAGGGTGGCCTGGTTCTGCGTGTCGGTGAGGGACCAGGCGATGCGGGCGTTGTGCCCGATCAAGATCCCGGGCAGACCGGGCACGCTGACCCCGGCCACGTCGAAGCCGGGCGTCGACAGGGCCTCCTCGTACCAGACCGACGGGATCGTCTGCGGCAGGTGCGGGTCGCCGGCCAGCAGCGCGCCGCCGGTCCCAAGACCGCCGCCCGCGGGGCCGTTGGCGGCCCGGGAACCAGGCCATGGTGCGGGCGGTGCCGAGGGAACGTTCGAGCAGCGCGTAGTCGAGCGGGGTGGAGGTGAAGTCGAGCTCGTGGGTGAGCACGGCCAGCAGGACGACGGACACGCAGAGCGCGGCGAGCAGGTTGACCGCCCGGCCGAACCGGCGACCCGGCGACCCGGGCGCTTTCGCCGGATACGCAGCTGGTTCGCCCGCATGGCACCAGTTGTATCACCACACCGGCGGGTGCCGGCCGGCCCACGGGCGGGCCTGCTCCAGCTGGGCGGACAGGGATATCAAGGTGCCTTCCCCGCCCATCCGGCCGGCCAGCATGACCCCGATCGGCAGGCCCTCGTCGGTCCAGTGCAGCGGGACGTTGACGGCCGGCTGGCCGGACACGTTGTAGGGGGCGGTGAACGGGGTGAACCGCTTCTGCCGCTCGAAGTTCTCCGCTGGTTCTACTTCGTCGAAGTACCCGACGGGCACCGGGGGCATGGCCAGGGTCGGCGATAGGACGGCGTCGTAAGGGGCCAGCGCGGTGAGCGCGACGCGGGTCACCGCCTGCAGGTAGGTCTGGGCGAAGATGAGCGTGTTGGCGCTGATGGCCTGACCGCGGCCGCGCAGGTATCGGGTCAGCGGGAGCAGGACGTCCTCGTTGTCCGGGGTGACCGGGGCCAGCGTGGCGTGGGCGCACCAGAGGACCTCGAAGTACGGCACCACGTCCGGGCCGAACGGCATGGCGATGTCTTCGACCTGGTGTCCCAGGCTGGCCAGCAGGGTGCTCGCCTCCTCGTAGGCGGTGACGCAGTCCGGGTGGACCTCAGCGCCCTCGGCCGGGCTCTGCCGGGTCCGGCCGATCCGCAGCTGACCCGGCGGCCGGCGGGCGTAGCCGAGAAAGGACTCACCGGGCGGCAGCGGCGGCAGGGTGTACATATCGCCTGGGTAGTTTCCCGTCATCACGTCGAGCAGCAGCGCGGCGTCGGCGACGGTGCGGGCGATAGGGCCGTTCACGCCCAGCCCGGACAGGTCGGGCACGAGCGGTCCGCCCGAGATCCGGCCGCGGGTCGGCTTGATCCCGAACAGGCCGCAGACGCTGGAGGGGATGCGGATCGACCCGCCGCCGTCGCTGCCCTGGGCGGCCGGCGCCAGGCCCGCCGCCACCGCGGCGGCCGCGCCGCCGCTCGACCCGCCCGCGGACCTGGACAGGTCCCACGGGGTCCGGGCCGGCGGCCCGACCTTGGTTTCTGTGTAGCAGGGCAACCCGAACTCCGGCGTCGCCGTCTTACCCGTGATGACCGCGCCGGCCTTCCTGATCTGGGCCACCACGTAGTCGTCGGTGCCGGGCACGTTGTCGGCGAAGGCGGCCGAGCCGAGGGTCTGCCGGACGCCGGCCACCATGTTCAGGTCCTTGATCGGGATCGGGACACCGGTCAGCGGGGGTAGTTTGGCGGGGTCGTCGGCCGCCGCCACGGCTTGCTCGGCGGCTAGGGCTTGCTCGGCGGCGAGTTCGGCGGTGACGGTGAAGAAGGCGCCGACCCGGTCGTTGAGCTCCGCCATGCGGCGCAGGTAATGTTCGGTGACGGCGACGGGAGACAGCTCGCGGGTCCGGATCGCGGTGGCCAGCTCGATCATGGTGAGCTCGTGCATCTGCGTCATGCTGCCTCATCGTAGGCCACGCATGGTCGCGATGTTTCGCCGGTTTTCCGACCCGATGTCTTGCTATAAAACCTGCCGCCACAGGGCACAATCGTGGTTGGTAACGGTGCTATGCGCTTAGTCCTAACGCAGTTACGCTGAGGTGGTGGGTGAGTACCGGATGGCGTGGCCGAAGCTGAGAAGTAACAAGTCACCAGGGCATGGGGTGACATCAGGCAATCACAGCGGGGCAGCACCGGGCGGAGCGCAGCCGCACGGCCCGGCGCCGGACCGTGCGGCGGGCGGGCCGGCCGCGGAGCCACCGCCAGACTCCGGGCCCGGGCCAGTCGTGCCGGGGCCAGTCGTGCCGGGGCCAGTCGCGCCGGACGAGGCCGGCGACACGGGCTCCGCACCGTCGTTCCTTGACTGGGGGTCGCAGGACGCGGTAGAGCCCGACGACCTGGGCGAGGTTTCCTCCGGCGGCGGCGAGGACGGGACCGGGCCGGGCCCGGCGGATCCGCCCAAGGCCCCGTGGAAGCTCGTGGTCACGCCGGTCGAGCCAGCCGGCGGTGAGCCGCCGCGGCCCGGCATTGGCGAGCGCCGCGGCAACGTGGCGCATCTGGCCGCCAACCCGAGGATGCGGGTCTGGTGGCGGCGGGCCATCATCGCGATCGTCGTCGGGGTGGCGTTCTCGGTCCTGGTGTCCTGGCGGCTCGGGCTGACGCTCGCCGTCGTCGCCGCCATCGCCGACACCATCTACCAGTCCAGAAGAGGGTTGCCCGGCCAGCGGGTCAAGATGACCGGGGCCCAGCGTCATACCCGCAGGCAGCTGGCCAAACTCGGGCGGGCCGGCTACCGCGCCATCCACGGCAACCTCATCCCTGAAAGCCAGGAGCAGATCGACCACCTGGTGGTCGGGCCGACCGGCGTGTTCGCCATCGACTCAGAGGCCTGGGACAAGCACCTGGTGGTGCGGACCAAGAATGCCAGGCAGCTGTGGCACGGGCCGTTCAGCATGAAGGAGCGGCTCGAGCACGCCCGGTGGGAGTCGGAGCGGGCGTCCGAGATGCTCTCCGGCGCGGTCGGCAGCCCGGTCACGGTCCGGCCGGCGATGGCCGTCTACGGGCCGAGGATCCCCTGGGACGTCGCCACCATCAGGGAGGTCGACGTGTTCAGCGGGCCGCGGCTGCGCAAGTACCTCAGGCGCCGGGCCAGGGAAAGCGGCCAGCCTCCGCTGAACGACGCCCAAGTCGAGCGGATCTACGAGGCCGCGAACCAGGCCTTCCCGCACCTGACCGCCGGCGGCCGGGTGGTGTGAGCTTGCGACCGATCTCCTGACGGTCGTTCCGGGTCTGCCACCTGCGGCATCGCCTGGGCCGAGGCGGAACGCGCGAGCCGGCGCGCCGGTAGGCTTGGGCTTCTTAACACAAGCTGAGAGGGAGATCGGTATGCCGCCGCTTCGGTCCCGTACGGTCACGCACGGCAGGAACATGGCGGGTGCGCGCGCCCTGCTGCGCGCCACCGGGGTCGCCAGGGAAGACATCGGCAAGCCGATTATCGCGGTAGCGAACAGCTTCACCGAGTTCGTCCCCGGGCACGTGCACCTGCGCGAGGTCGGGCAGGTGGTGGCGGACGCGATCCGCGCGGCCGGGGCGATTCCGCGTGAATTCAACACGATCGCGGTCGACGACGGCATCGCGATGGGACACGGCGGCATGCTGTACTCGCTGCCGAGCCGGGAGCTGATCGCCGACTCCGTGGAGTACATGGTCAACGCGCACTGCGCCGACGCCATGATCTGCATCTCGAACTGCGACAAGATCACGCCGGGCATGCTGATCGCCACCATGCGGCTGAACATCCCCACCGTGTTCGTCTCCGGCGGCCCGATGGAGGCCGGAGCGCCGGCCGGGCTGGCCGCCGGTTCCCCGGGTTTCGGGCGCAAGCTCGACCTGATCGACTCGATGGTCGCCTCGGCGGATCCTTCTGTGTCCGATGACCAGCTGCTCGCGATGGAGGAGTCGGCCTGCCCGACGTGCGGCTCCTGCTCCGGCATGTTCACCGCCAACTCGATGAACTGCCTGACCGAGGCGATCGGCCTGGCCCTGCCGGGCAACGGGAGCACGCTGGCCACCCACTCGGCCCGGCGCGGCCTGTTCGAGCGGGCCGGCCGGGCGATCGCGGAGATCACCCGCCAGTACTACGCCGACGGGGATTCCTCCGTGCTGCCCCGGTCGATCGCGAACCGCGACGCGTTCGAGAACGCGATGACCCTCGACGTGGCCATGGGCGGGTCGACGAACACGATCCTGCACCTGCTGGCCGCGGCGCACGAGGGCGAGGTGGACTTCGGGCTCAAGGAGATCGACGAGCTGTCCCGCCGGGTGCCCTGCCTGTGCAAGGTCGCGCCGAGCAGCGCCTATCACCTGGAGGACGTGCACCGGGCCGGCGGCATCCCGTCGATCCTGGGCGAGCTCGACCGGGCCGGCCTGCTCAACCGCGAGGTACGCACGGTGCACAGCGCGTCTTTGCGGGAGTTCCTTGACACCTGGGATCTGGGCTCCGCGTCGGTCAGCGACGAGGCCGTCGAGCTGTTCCACGCCGCGCCCGGCGGCGTCCGCACCATCCGCCCGTACTCGCAGTCGGCCCGCTGGGACACGCTGGACACCGACCGGGCCGGCGGCTGCATCAGGGACGCGGCGCACGCCTACACCGCCGACGGCGGGCTGGCCGTGCTCTACGGCAACATCGCGCCGGACGGCGCGATCGTCAAGACCGCCGGGGTGCCGGAAGAACTGTGGCGGTTCTCCGGGCCGGCCGTGGTGTTCGAGAGCCAGGAAGACGCGGTCGCGGGCATCCTCGGCGGCGCGGTGGGCAAGGGCGACGTGGTGATCATCCGCTACGAAGGTCCGCGCGGCGGGCCCGGGATGCAGGAGATGCTGTACCCGACCAGCTTCCTCAAGGGCAAGGGCCTGGGCCGGGACTGCGCCCTGATCACCGACGGGCGGTTCTCCGGCGGGACGTCGGGCCTGTCGATCTGCCACGTCGCGCCGGAGGCGGCGGCGGGCGGCGCGATCGCCCTGGCCGAAACCGGCGACACGGTGGTGATCGACATCCCGCACCGCGAACTGCGGCTGGACGTGACCGACGACGAGCTCGCGGCGCGCCGGGAGCGGCTGCTTTCCGGGCTCGGCGGGTACCGGCCGGTGGACCGGCAGCGGCCGGTCAGCGCGGCGCTGCAGGTCTACGCCGCGATGGCCACGTCGGCCTCGACCGGGGCGGCCCGCGACATCACGCTCATCGCGCACCCGGACAAGTGAGCCCGGCCGGACTACAGACGCCCGGCGAGGCAGCCCCCGGCACCGCGGGTTTCGTGCGCCCGGCCCGCGCGGCCGACGCCGAGGGCCTGGCCCGGGTGCAGGTGGCGAGCTGGCGCCGCAGCTTCGCCGGGATCGTGCCCGAGGCCCTGCTCGGGGAGCTGACCAGCGACGAGGCGCAGGGCGTGTGGCGTGACCGGTGGCGGGAGGCGATCACGAACCCGCCGACGAGCAGGCACCACGTGCTGACGGCGGTGCAAGACGCCCCGTCCCGCGAGGTGGTCGGGTTCATCTCCGCCGGGCCGGCCACCGATGCTGACCGCTGGCCCGGCACCGACGGCGAGCTCTACGAGCTGCGGATCATACCGGAACAGACCAGGCACGGGCACGGCAGCAGGCTGTTGCACGCCGCCGCGGACACGCTCACCCAGGACGGCTTCCACACCGTGTCGGTGTGGGCGCTGGAAGCGGACAGGGCGCTGCGCGGTTTCCTGGAATCGTCGGGCTGGGCCGCCGACGGCGCCCGGGCCGAACTGGACGTGGGCGTGAGCGTGCCCGTGCTTCGCCTGCACACGGCCATCAGCGAATAACCGGCCCGGGCGGGAGTGCCCGTAGGATCTGGGAGTGGCTGATGCTCGGGAATGGCTGGCGGGAACACGTCCGAGGACGCTGCCCGCGGCGATCGTCCCGGTGCTCATCGGCTCGGGAGTCGCCGCCGGATACGACAAGTTCTCCTGGTGGCGGGCGGGGTTGGCGCTCGTGGTCGCGCTGGCGCTTCAGGCGGGCGTCAACTTCGCCAACGACTACAGCGACGGCGTGCGCGGCTCAGACGAGCGGCGGGTCGGACCGGTCCGGCTCGTCGCGGCCGGGCTGGCACCGCCGCGGCAGGTGAAAGCAGCCGCGTTCGGCTTGTTCTGCGTGGCCGGCGTGGCCGGGCTGGCGCTGGCCGCCGTCACGTCATGGTGGCTGCTAGCGGTGGGCGCCGCCTGCATCGCCGCGGCCTGGTTTTACACCGGCGGCCCCAAGCCCTACGGGTACAACGGGCTCGGCGAAGTCTTCGTGTTCGCGTGCTTCGGCGTGGTCGCCGTGGCGGGCACCGCGTACGTGCAGATGAAGGAGTTCAGCTGGCTGGGGCTGGCTGCTTCGGTGCCGGCCGGGCTGCTGGCCTGCGCCCTGCTGATGGTCAACAACCTGCGCGACATCCGGACCGACACGCTAGCGGGCAAGCGCACGCTGGCGGTCCTGCTCGGTGACGCGCGCAGCCGTACCGGGTACGCGCTGATGCTGCTGGTGCCGTTCGGCATCGCGGTGCTGCTCGCCTTTTTCCGGCCGCTGGCGCTGATCACCGTCGCGGCCCTGCCGCTGGCCCGGATTCCCATCAGGTCCGTGCGCGCGGGCGCCTCCGGCCCGGCGCTGATCAAGGCGCTCGGTGAGACCGGGCGGCTGCAGCTGGCCTTCGGGATCGCGTTCACCATCGGCCTGGCCATCCGCCTGTAAGTTCGGCGTCTGGGTGTCGCGGCCGGACGTTGGTGGTGGTCCCGCCCGCTTGGCGACGGTCCCGCCCGCACGGTGAGGCTGGTGCCCGCACAGTGAGGCTGGTGCATCCTTGTGGTGCGCAAGCGTACCGTGGTGCGCCGAGATCCAGGAAGATCGTGGAAGATCCGGCTTCCGCGGAAGATCTGGTACCCGATAGT
>OCTA010004510.1_pt1 | contig 12183 bp, 13 predicted proteins | sample 1538991 | NCBI WGS metagenome assembly OCTA01 (sample SAMEA3539302, study PRJEB22396) | soil metagenome | biome: tundra; feature: field; material: soil | place: USA | collected 2010-05 | depth 0.15 m | reverse complement strand
TAATTTCATAATTAATGGCCTGATAAATCTGTAAATTACAAATCCAATAGCAGCCATTATTAGAATAAAGGCTGTCGGTAATATTGCTCCGAAAGTATATGTCATGCCAAGAACAAAGCCGAGAATAAATTCGGAAAAAAATATTGGGACAATGAAACTAAGAATTAACAGAAGGTAAAGAACGTTGTCCAGAAAAGGCTTATAATTATTAATAAAGGAAACTGACAGTATGATTCCAAATACTAATCCAATACTAAATCGTACTAGAACTCTTGTAATCGCTGATTTATATTGGCTATCTATTTTTGTTTGATTTTCAATTCTGCTTTTAATTTTTCCCAATAAAATCCATGTAAGAATGGGTAGCAATATCGCGCTCCACCAATTTGAAATTGCAGGCAAATTTTTTTGGTCAAGTATATGGTGACTTGGGACGCCGTCATGAAAATAATCCCAAATAAGCAAACCAAGAATCAAAATAGAGATAATAACGGTAATGATTAGTCTCAATTTTTTTAGGTTATCTGATTGTATTTTGTCCATTTATAATATTTTGATAAAATGAATTTTTCCAGCCTGACCGCTGATGTTGAGGCCGAAAAAGGCAGAGAATATATCCGTCGCCCCGCCATATTGCAGAACCGAATTTTGTGCGTTGTCATCTCGATAAAAATGAACCAATCTTAGCATTAAGGAAATCATTGTCTTTAGGGTTTATACCTGCACCTGCAATATGTCCCCATATAGATGGTATTGAAACAAACTCCATATAAGGTATAAATTGCCTTTCATACTTTGCATCTTCCATTGGAAAATACATACCAGTTTGGGAGGGTAAATACAGTACTTTACATTTAATACCTGCCAAAGCCTTCTCGATATCGCCGTTAAATGGCATTATTCGGGAAATGTCATGTTTTTCCCAAGTGATTGCCTGTGCAATTCTATCATTTGCATCACTTACTTCATCACTTTTAATACACCAATTTAAGAAATCGTCAACCGTTGGGCAACCCATTTGTTTATATAATTCTTTTCTATACCATGCCTGTGATAAAATCCATGAAGCCCAGTGCTGTGTCCATGCCCTTAACCCTTTTAAAGGTGGTGTGAGATAAAAACCATTATTCCATGCAGTATCAGCCTTAATGGTACTAATGGCGCTTTCCAAACGTACATAACCATGAGGATAAGTTTTGGCTGTGCCACAGTATGCAACAATGGTCTCTACTACCTGTGGGTAACTTAAAGCCCATTGAAAGGCTTGCTGAGCACCCATAGAATAACCAATCACAGCTTTGAGTCGATTTAATGCAAATTGCTTTGTAATTAATTCATAAGTCGCTTTTACATTGTCTCTTATAGAAGTCATAGGGAAAGGCGGTCCGTTAAATGGTGTCGGTGTATTGCTTGGGGAAGAAGAATGTCCATTTGCAAAAAGCTCTGAGAGAATCAGAAAATATTTTGTTGTATCCAGTGCTTTTCCAGTTCCTATCATGAAGTTGTAGCCATTATAATCTGCACTGTACCATGATGGAAGTAAAATTGCATTGTTTTTGTCTTTATTTAAAGAACCATAAGTTACGTACATAATATACGCTTTTGGTAGTATAGTACCACTTTCCAAACGAAAGTCTCCTAACCAAAAAGTCTTTTCTATGGTTGTATTGGTTGAAGTCTGGCTTAAAGTGCTTATGAATGATAAGAATAGGAAAGAAAAACTAAATATTGATTTCATATCAAATGAATTTGTTTGGCTTTATAGTATTTGGAAGCGATGACGCACAAGGCCCACGGCTTGCTGCTGTGCTGGAATTCATTACTTGTCCAGCGGTGCACATCAGCCTAATTGAAAAATGCTATGTTGAAGTTAAATACAAAAAGTGGTTATTAGCTGATAGCGGTATAAACTGATATTTTATTTCTTTTCCAATTGCCAATACTTTTGCAGGCAGGTCCCCAGGAAAATACAGATGCCAAAGGACTTCCGCTGATATTCAATAATAATTCACTTTAAGTGTCATTTTCGGCGGAGTTCATTTCATTCTATGGCAACAGGCACTTGGACGGTGGGATACATCACGGCTACCTAGTAAATGCGGCGCAGTTGCGTAACAGGGGCTCTCCAAATATCAAAAGCAAAAAAATTACCGATGAAAAATCTGCATAACCCCGTTTGCCATTTTTATTTTCCTGAAAACGAATCTTGTTTTTGGGTAAGGGATGTTATGCATAGTCGGCAATTAATTACAAGCCAGCAGCATCAGGAGCGAGTGTATACCTATTTAGCCATCATCTCAAAACTCAGACAAAACACCTTACAACTATAGCCACCACTTTGCTGGCGGTGTCGCTGAACATCGTATTGCAAAAAGCCCCGGGCTCAAAGAACCAGGGCTTTTTATTTCCTTCAATCAGTTTTAATATCGGGGGCTTTCTTCAATACACATAATGTTAGCTACCGTATTTCTCGTATTTTTTTATCATAATTCTTAGTAAATCATCTAATACTTGTCTTGCAGCATTAGTTCCTGAATTAATCATTATGATAAAGGCTATATCCTTCTTCTGGTCAATCATTACATCACAAAAATATGTCCCACCCGAACCCCTATGAGTTGAAAAGTTAATTGGTTCTTTCTTATAATAATTATTCGCCCAGCCGATTGAATAGTCTGGAATCCCATTATGCAAAAACTGATATGTTCGAGCATTTAGATAATTGCTTTTCCCCGAAAGCCCTTCTAAGTTTAGTTGGATAAATTTTATATACTCTGGTAAGGTAATATTTATATAGCCAGCAGGCTCTATTGGAAATAAATTTATATCATAATCTGCACCGGCAATTATTTTACCATCCTTTTCATAGTGACCCCAGGTTTGTTTTGAATTTTTAATATAGGGCCAGCCAAAATCTACATTTATTCCAAGGTCTTTATTAAATGTTTTATGTACTAGTTCTTCCCAGGTCTTTCCAGTCACTCTTTCAAGCATTAGGGAGGCTAAAGTATAATCAGCGTTTGAATATACATACTTGCTATTTTCATCCCTTGTAACGGGTACTAAACTTAATATTGCTTTACCAAAAACCTTCCTTCTTTCTTGTTTATTTCCCGTAAATTGAGGAAGTTTGTCATATTCTTTGTCATTCGTAAAAGGTTGTATCCTTGCTCTGTGACTTAATAAATCCTGCAAAGTTATTTTCCAATAACCAGTATCCGCTTTGGCTTTCCATTCAGGGTACAAATCAAAAAACCTCGTGTCCCATTTTATTTTTTTTGTTTCTACTAATTTTGCGGCAATAAATCCAGTCATTGCTTTGGTATTGGAACCGATAGCAAACCTATCTTTTGAGGTAGCAGTATCAGGTGAGTTTATTTTATGATAACCAAGATAAGCAGTTTCAAGAATACTGTCCTTTGTTATAACAGCAAAAGCAATTTCCGGAATTTGATTTGCTTTCCTTAAAGAATCCGTTATAGCAATAATATCTTGTCCATGTAACTGGGTTGTTAAGACAACTGATATTATGAAAATTATCCTTTTCATTGATTAATGTTCATATGGCAGCCAACACATAGAAAAGTATCCAAAAAGCCCCGTAAAAAATCCCCGTAATTAAAATCAGCTTACGGGCTTTGCAGTATACTTTTGAGTTGACTGATGTCGCCGTAAAGTTCGTTTTTGGGTACAAAGTATCAGCCTGCTTTTCTATATGGTTGTTATTTTAAAATGTTGTTTTTGATTTAAACAGCCTCTTTTTTTCTTATTTTTTTACCTACCGCCATTTGATTTTTTAAAATTATAGGTTTATTTTCTCTTAAAGGATTTTTCAGTATATCTTTCGGGTGCAATCAATCTTTCTTTTATTTTGTCGCTGTGACCTCTTTGTGAGGAAAGGCTCAGGATGAAATTTCTTTGACTATTTCTTCTTTTCAATTTATGTGTCATTCGGTAAGAGAAAGAACATTTCCGTCCGGGTCCTTAAACCATGCAACTTTTGAATCGCCAGGAGATATCCATATTCCCAGGTTGTCCTGGTCAAGGAAGTCGTACTTTTCACAAACTATGCCTTTTTTATTTAGCGATTTTATTGTTGAAGCAATGTCTGAAACATTCCAGCCCAATACAGTAAATGATTGAGGTTTTAATTCTTCCACAATAATTACTCTTAGCCGGGTTCCATTTGCATTAAACTCAAAACCATAATTGTCTTCTGATAATAGTTGTAGCCCTAGGATATCTTTATAAAATGATTTCGATTTGTCTGGCTTTAAAGTTGGAATAAAAGCTTTAAGCTCTTTGTCAGCAAGCATTTATTGATTTTTTGTTGTTGAATTAAATTTGCCATCAACACATAAATATATTGCACTCACTCCAAATCCGCAAAATGACTTTCAATATTTTAATCTTCGATATTCCCAATTGTCGTTGCGTCAATGCAAAACCTAACTTTCAATTTGCAGTTACCATTTTCCACTTTTTACCAGACAAAATTTTCTTGTGCCACCTTCATCTGAAATATGGAAGGTTAATAATAACCTTCAAGCTAATTTTTGGCAAGTAGTGCCTAGCTGCCTATATGCAGGTTTTTTCGTCCAATTACATATGAATCGGTTGTTTGCTCATAATATAGATTCCAACTCTAGAAGGTGTCCTTTGAACCTTTGAATTTAAATATGATGTGTCATACCCAAAATATTTTATCAGTCCTTCTCTTTGTATCGAATCAGCATGGGCGTTAATGCTATATGATACAAAAATCCAACGGTGACCGTCAAGCATTATTGGTTGGGTTAAACTTGCTTTGCCACTGTCAGCGGTTATAAAGATTGTGTATTTGCCTTTGGCCAAAGTGATACTTGGTGTATATTGTAAATCGGGTCTAGCGTTGGTATAATAAATTGAGTCATTGAAAACACTTTGTCCGCCGATTTTAATTTGCATGCCAACTGGGATTTTGTCCTTGCTGCCATTACTACTAAAAAAATATGCTGTAGGCTGAAATAGTCTACAGCCAAAGAAAAGTGTCAATATCGAAATTAATATTAGTCGTTTTATTAGTGGCACGATAGCTGGGAATTAAAGTGGCACACAAAGCCCGCGGCTTGCTGCTGTGCTGGAATTTTATATCGGTCAGCCCAATCGTTAGCCCAATTGAAAACCTGTTGATGAAGATATGCACAAAAGATGAATAGTGAAAGTCCTGCCGAACTGTTGCTAATAGCAGGACAAAAGATGAGGATTTATTTGTCAGGCATCATAGTAGCAAACCCCATCCTATGTTTACATTTTCATAATTTCATGTTACATTGCGTTTTTCTGTTCATCCGAATTCGTGTTGTTCAAAGTAGCAATCCTATTCAGTGGCGTCAGGAAATACTTGCTTTGTTCTTTTTCCCATTTCGGCAGCAATTACCTGTCCGTTTTCACCCTGCTGTTTGAGATTTGTTATTATTTTACGATAACTTTTAACATCTCTGTCTTGGCTTAATTTGAAAACGGTGTCTATCTCTTTTATTTCAATTTCAAAAGCCACAATTGCCTTCATTAATTTTTGTGTGTATTCTGATGGAAGGTTATCATAAATAGTGGGGGACTGTTGATTATTGTTTTCAAAATGAAGTGAGGTCATTCGTAGTGTATCCACTAATGCAGCATCATCCAGAAACCGGATAATACCTTTGACATGAACGCTCATATAGTTCCAAGTGGAAGGCGTATGAGGATTACTATACCATGTGCCACTTACATAAATGTGATGTCCGGTGAAAACAACCAACACATTTCCATTATGAACGAAAGCTTTATGGTGGTCGGTATTTTTCATGATGTGGCCCCTTAAAATTCTCTTGCCATCTTTTTCTTCAATGAAAACCGGCACTTGTGTAGCAACAGGTTTCTTTTCTGCATCGCATCCGGATAAAAAAGCAAATGAATATTTCCCAATAAACTCTTTAATTACCTGTTCATTTTTTTCTTTGTGATAAGGGAGATCGTACATGATAATTAGTTTATTGTAAGATATAAAAAAGGTTAATAATAACCCTGTAAGGCTCCATTTCGTTTCTAAATTGATTAAATCAACTCTTCATCTGTAATGCTGAAATACTAACCAATAAAATAAAGGAAGCAGGCAAGCTTGTGGATATAACTCTTCTGGACCATGTTTCAAAAGATGAGGATTTATTTGTCGCCCCCGCTGACGCAAAACCTCACTATAGGCAGTAGTTTTGAATGGTCTTTAAGAGTGCAACTTCATCATTAATTGGTGCTGAATAGTTCAAAACTTGTTTTATTTTGGAACTATCCATCATTATATTTTGCTCATAATTAAATTGTTCCTTAATGTTTTCTTTGATTATAATTTCACCCTTCCAACCAGTCAGCTTCTTTAGCTTTGTAACTAAATCAAACTCTTTTAAATTTATATCACCAAGATTAAAAATATTATTCCTGGCTTTTTCATTTGTAGATGCTAAATAAATCCCATACGCAATATTTTCAACGTAACTTCTTGTCCATATCCAATTCGCCATTTTTACACTAAGTATTATTGATGCCTGATTTGTCATCATCGGTATAATATATTCACTTAATTTTAGTTGCTTATCGCCCTTACCAAAAATGGCAGGTAACCGTAAAATACATGTATTAAAGCTTTTTTCTTGTGCCATTGTTTCAACTATGATTTTGTCATAATTGAATAATAGCTCATCATATTTATCAACCTGTTCTGATTTATACGGATACAATTTACTTCTTAACTCAGAAGTTTCTGCAAGTGGCGAGTTATCAACCTCAGAAAGATTTTTATGAAATGTATCGTAGACTTTGTAAACATCACCGCTGCTTAACAAAAGAAGATTTTCCGTCACATCTTTGATTGCCATTTTAAGTCCCCAAATGTCTTGGGCAGTATAAGGAATGATGTCTATTACCAAGTCGGGTTTGAACGAGAGAAATTCATTTTTATAATTTAAGATTTTATCTCTTTTACCAATTAAATCTACTATATTTAGGCTTGTATCTGAAGTCTCTTTATTATGGTGAAATACCGCTACTTCATGGCCGTTTTGAACAAACATTTTTGTCACTGGTTTTCCTATAAATCCAGTCCCACCAATTATAAGTATTTTCATTTTGCGGAGTCTTGATAAAATTACCGGTTACAAAGTTGACCGCTTGCTGCTGTGCTGGGATTTTATAACTGTCAGCCGGGCAACAGTTGCTGAGTAAAGATATAGAAGTTGATGATAAGAGTTAATACCTATCCTAATTCGCTCGTTGGAAATGAAGCAAAAAAAAGCTGAGTATATATTCGTCGGCCGCCATATTGCCAATGTTGGCCGTAGGTTTTATCCCTATATAAATTTGTCATTAATGTAGTCGTCAAGCTTGTTGTCGTCTGTCAACTTGATGAGTTTATCCATTTCTTTACTTTTACTAATTTCAATTCCTTTTTTGTAAACATTCATCATTGAGATTAGTCCAGCTTTTGTCGCTGAAAATTTTGTTGCTGTGCTCTTATTTTCTAAAACCTTTCTTGTGTAACTCCCTAAATAAAGGCCTAACAGTTGTATATTCTTACCATAAATTTTGCCAAGCTGTTCGGAAATGTCCACGCTAATTGTCGGACTGCCAGAAACCCATTGTAAAACAAATGCGTTTACCTGCTGTCTTTTGTCTGCTTCTTTATTTAAGTCTGTTTCTTCAAGTCATTTTGCTGCATCAATTATTGCAGTCTCATACTTTGCATAATCGTCTTTAGTTTTAAGTTCTACGTTTTGTGGGACTTCAAATTTTGTCTGTCTTGCACTGTCAAAAAACTTGTTAGCCCAATAGATAAGCATAGTAAAAATGTATTTCTTTTTTCATAATTATTGTTTGTTTGAATATATGAATTGAGGCTTGTCCAAACTTACGGGAACGTCTGTAATAATAAAACCCACCCTTAAGAAAAGTCGTATCTGTTGAAATTCTGCTATTACTTATTTTATCATACAAACTTTTGTCGTTAGTCTGAAATTGAACCCAAATAGTATCGTTAATAGAATAAACTTTTTTATAAGGGGTCAAGCTAAGTTTTTCTGAGAATTCATAGGTGGGGCTAGGTGTTATAAAATCCTTGCCACATTGGGTGCCCATTATAATATTTGCAACAATGATTAGAAAAAAAATGGAAATGTGATGATGTTCCATAAAGGGTTTCTTTTAACGTTCACGGGTTGTTCCTGTGCTGGAAATTTATATTCAGCCCAACATTCCCAGTGAAAAACTATTGATGAAGATATGTGCAAATGCACAATATTGAATCTGCCCGAACTTCAGCTGATAGGATTATAAAAGATAAGGATTTGCTCGTCTGCAAGCATAGCAACAAGCCACTTTGTTGCTTGCAGTGCTTTTTGTTGAATGTTGTTTGAAAAAGTAAATTTTCTGTCCACCAAAACCTTACGCAAAACTTGAGGCATAATTTATCTGCCCAAAACTTCTAATAACTTATTTTTTAATGCGACATCTCTTAAGACTTTTGCAATAAAAATTCCGTTTAGGTCAATTAAAAAATTACAAGGAATTGCACTGATGCCATAAGTTTGAGCTACCGAATTTTGAAAATCTTTCAAATCAGAAACTTGCTGCCAAGGCATCTTATCGTCAATGATTGCCTTTTTCCATTTACTCAAATCTTCATCCAATGAAACTGCCAAGACCATAAAGTTTAAATAAATTGATACGTTCGCAATTGTTATAGTTTGTTATTTATGATTATTAAATAGTTCGAATTAGATTGAGTCCTGAAAACTATAATGATTGCTCTAGTATAGCATTTTGTTCTCAAAATTATTGAATTATGAATATAATAGCATTATCAAAAATCCCGATGCGTATTTATATCTTTTAGAATGAGAAATTATCTCATTTGATTTCTCAGCGTCGGTTGGAAGAAGCACCGTCCTAAAATGTATGCCGCTTACGTTCTGCATTGGCTAAGTGGCGGCATTCATTGCTCGTCCAGTCCGGAACTTCTGCTTGGTAAAGTTACAAATGTTGATGATTAAATCTAAAGTGCTGCCTTATTCGTCGAGCCCGGACTGTACCCGATAAAATTCCAAAAATTGAGAATATATTCATCGCCCCGCCATATAGGAACAACCTGTTATACCTGTACCATAAAATACAACATCCGAACCTTCTGCTGCAAACAACTTCCGCTTTATGTAATCTCTAAAATGGTCATATCAATTATTTAACCCCCAAAATAAATAGCCCGGCTTCCTTCGGTTCAGTCAACAAAGGCTTAAATCGAAGTTCCGCCATCGCTTCACTTCGTTTAAGCCCTATATGTTAGCTGCATACCCCTCTGTCACGGTCTTAAAAAATCTCTTATGTAAACAAAAAGTATATCAATCCAATTGCAGCAATAGTCATAAGTATTAATGTTATTAACCCAAGTATATTTGAAAGTTTTGAGTTAGTGCTTGTTCCCATTACTTTTTTATTGTTGCCAATATGAAGTATAATAGCAATCAATACAGGTGCAGTCAGTCCATAAGATATAGCTGTATAAAGCAATGCTTTTATTGGACTAACTCCTAAAAAGTCAAGAGATAAGCCAACTAATAAAGAAATAATGATGGCTACATAAAATGGCTTTGCTTGTGGAAATTTTTTGTCTAACCCAGCTCCCCAACCAAAAGTTTCTGCGAGCATATATGATTGCGAACCTGCTAATACAGGTATCGCTAAAAGTCCAGTTCCTAATACCCCGAGTGCAAAAATTAAATAAGTTAACTTACCCGTCAATGGTTCTAACGCTTTTGCAGCTTGGTCAACAGTGTCTATTTGTCTGACACCTGCTGGAAATAAAACACTACCAGCAGTAAGAATGATGAAAAACATCACCACGTTGGATAAGAGCATTCCAATATTTACGTCTGTCTTCATATTGCTAAGAACCCTTTTATTTACTATTATTTTTCGTTTGCTATGTACCATATCTTCTGCTTCCATTGTAGCTTGCCAAAAAAATAAATAAGGCGAAATAGTTGTGCCGAGGATGGCAACTATTATTGAAATAAAATTTTTATTAAATTTTATTGTAGGGATAAAAGTATTTTTTGCAATTAAGCCCCAATCCTGTTTAACCATAAAAGGAACAACTATATAAAGCAGTAACGAAAGGCAAAGCCACTTTAAAATCATTGCTATTTTTTGATAAGGATATTTTATGATTACAAACATTAAAATAGTTGTGAACCCTACACAAAAAACAGAAACCGAAATTGCAGGGAAAATCATATTTGCTACTGCCCCCATACCTTGTATGTCTGCACCAATGTTTAAGGTAATTGCAGGGAAGCTGAATAATAGCATTATATAAAGCAATGGTTTAGAGTAATGCTGCTTTAAGGTTACTGTCAAACCCTGTGAAGTAACCAAACCAATTCTTGCACACATGCCTTGAATGGCTGCCATTAAAGGAAAGGTGAATAATGCCGTCCATAAAGTATAAAGTCCAAATTGAGCCCCAGCTTGTGAATAAGTTGCAATACCAGAAGGGTCGTCATCACTGGCACCGGTTATAAGCCCTGGTCCCATTATGCCTAAAAACTTTTTAATTCTTGCTGAATATTTTATGGATTTGGTCATTGATTTTTTTTAAGAGTATCCTTTTTCTTTTGATAGTCGTCAGTAAATATATCAATGTTCCAATTGGGGTGATAATATTTAGAGCTTTGTTTAAGATTGTTGGATGAGTTGGGTTGAAAAATTGGTATGTGTCAACACCTATACAACTTAATATTAAAGTCATTGTTGTCAAGTAGAGCCATCTCAATCGGCTACTTGGTTTATTGTCTGTTTTATTTGTCTCTATCATAGTGTGATGTGTCCAATAGGGTTGCAGCTACCGATAAAGCTGCTTCGCTGAAAATTTATTTCATTTATCCAACAACGTTAGTCCAATTGAAAAGCTGTTGATGAAGATATGTACAAAAGCTGAATAATGAAAACCAGAAGGAGCCCAAAGTACTGTTGATAGCATTACAAAAGATGAGGTTTTGCTTTATGCAGGCACAAGATTGCTGACCCACAAAACTTGCGCTATACTCTTGCGGCAGGCTTCTTTTCTATATACTTTGACCAAATGGGGGGGACACTTCACAGAGGCTGAAATATGATGGATATTTTTATATTCCTTAATAACAATAAAAACCCACCACAATTTGTGGTGGGCAACGCCCTTTTTGGGCATTATTTTTTAAGAATGCATCTTTGAACAGTCCATATTTCGTGGGCATGTAGATGGGCATTCTTTCTTAGCATGATGCTTCTTAGCTACCTTTCCATGACCTGCAAAAGCTGCAGATGAAGAAAGCAATGCTATAGCTAAGATTGAAAAAAAAATCTTTTTCATCTTTATTATAATTAATGATTAGAAAATTTTGTTTTTGAGTTAAGACTATGCAAACTCGGGTGGGTGCCAGCAATCAGATGAGCAAGTCGCTAAACTGTTATCATTCGCAGCAACAATTCTTTCGCTCTTTATTTCGAGCATTATGCTTATTCCAATACTCTTATTATTCATGTAGAAGTTTCCATATGCGCATGCCATGAAAGGGTTACAGCCATTGTTCTCACATTTATCGCTCTTTTTTGATTGTCTTTTTTTCTTAGCGCATTTCATCTTGACGCAGCATTGCATCTTAGATACACTTTGAGGGGTATAAAGAACAGGCTGCACTGTCAGTAGCACTAATGGCACAAAAAATATAGACGCAATAATTCTCACTTGTACAAATTTAACTATTCCTAATTCAAATCTAACCAATTTTGTTCGCTCGTCAAAATGTTCACCGCCGATGTGGGCAATCTGCAAAGCCAATTAATGATTTGAAATTTAGTCAACTGTGATGTTTGTTGGGTTGCATTGCCTGCAACTTTGACTGCTTGCTGCTGTGCTGGAATTCATTACTTGTCCAGCGGGGAACAGCAGCCCAATTTGAAAAATGCTATGTTGAAGTTAAATACAAAAAGTAGTTATTAGGTGATAGCGATATGAAACTGAGATTTTATTCGTCTTCAAGCATAGCAGCAAGCATTGTTCGGTGCTGGCATTCTTGTCCATTGTGTCTTAATTATTTTGTTGTTAAGAATTTCAATATTTTTGTTTCCATCTTA
>OCTA010004509.1_pt1 | contig 12184 bp, 14 predicted proteins | sample 1538991 | NCBI WGS metagenome assembly OCTA01 (sample SAMEA3539302, study PRJEB22396) | soil metagenome | biome: tundra; feature: field; material: soil | place: USA | collected 2010-05 | depth 0.15 m | reverse complement strand
GACGCTCTTCCGATCTATTCAGCCCAATCTCATATTGAGGTCGAGGGTTCGAGTCCCTCTCTCACCACCATAAAATCAATTGGATAGAAATGCGCTGTGGGATCGTGATTTCCCTGTAAGCGCATCGTAAGCGCAAGGAGCGGCTTCTCGTTGAGCTTGGCGACCGTCTCGCGCCGTAGGTCGGGCGCCAAGTGGGCGTATCGCAAGGACATCGCCATCGAGCTGTGGCCGAGGAGGTCTCGTACGGTGTTGAGCGGCACACTCTCCTGGACCAGGCGCGAGGCAAAGTGATGGCGTAGGTCGTGCCAGCGGAACCTCGTGATTTCGCGCGCGTTGAGTGCTGTTCGGAGCCGCAACTCCTCCCGCTCGTCCAGAAAACGAATCTTGGGTCTTCGATCGATACGCGGCTTGTCTACCCAGCGAACGGGGTTGTCAGCTAGTTTGCCGAGTCTCACCGCACGGCGCAGCACGCTGGAAACCGTGAAGATGTCACGCATCACGGTGGTGGCGACACGACCGGCGTTCACGCGCCGGATTTTCCATGATTCGATTCGCTCGATGGTAATTCTCGAGAGTGGCTCGGCAAACCAACTGCCAAAGAGTCGACTGAGCTTGCCGAGCGTCTTAGCGGCAGTGCGGGGGCGGTTGGCCTTCACCCGGGGCGCATAGGTCTCATCGATAAATTGCCCGAGCGTCAGGCCGTCGCCGCCGAGGCCGTGCAGGGGATGACGGCCGTGCGCCACATTGCCTAGCACCTTCTGGCATCTCTCCCGCGCCTCGTATGGCAGCAGCCTGCCAACCTTGGCCAGCGCGATCCGGCGGCTGCGCCCGAAACGTGCGTAGTATGACCGTACGCCGGTGGGTTGCACCCGCAATGTGAGGCCGGCGAGGCGGCTGTCGTAAATCTCAAAAGGCTTTTTTCGTGGGCTGAGCCGCCTTGCTCGACAGGAGCTTCTCCCCAATAAAGGTTCGCGTATGAATCTCCTTCCAGTCGACGCCACAAGCTCAACAATCGCGCACCGCGCTTGTAAGCGCAAGAATCTATCGACGCACGTGTCGATGTAATGCCAGGCTCCAGAATTTGTGCGATGCGCAGTTTTGTCGGACGCGCTTCTAACAGGTGTTCATCTCTACGCAAAGGCTAGCCTGTGCGCCGAGCGACGGGTTTTCCGTGGCCAATCCCGAAGCACGACCACCGCTCATGGGCGGCTGCAGCCCAGTTAATTGAGTATTCGGTGTCGACCGTAATCTGCCCGACACGAATGTTTGCAATCGGGTCGTTCAAACAGCGCAAGGACTTCTCTATGTCGCCCCTAAGGAGACGTTACGCCGATCTTGAAGGCAGCTTCCGAGTTGTGCGAGACAGTTGCACGAGACTTGGCAATGCTGCCAACAGCAGCTGCGGGTTCAACGGTTTGCGCGTCAACCAAATGACGACCTCGGCAACGCGCGGAAACTTCGCGTGGCTCACATCACCGGTCAGGATGATGATCGGCGGTGTATAGCTGAGCTTTTTCTGGATCTCCTCAGCCACTTCGAGACCATTCATCTGCTGTCCAAGGTTAAGGTCCACAATGAGGACATCGGGAAGAAATCCCTCGCTCACGAGCTGAAAAGCCTCAGTGCCGCTGGCGGCGCTGCTCACCGCGTAGCCGTCAGCTCGCAGCAGGATCAACATCGAATCACGGACCGACGGCTCGTCGTCCACATGCAAAATCAGTCCCGCGGCGCCAAGATGCATGGGATCGATGCTCTGTGTCTTAAATCCTTAACCGACAGGCTACAGACTATCGACGAAGCTGCCATACGCGCTTCACCTTAGCGGCTAGCGCTGAATCGCGTGAAGGATTGGCAAAGAAGCTTCCGGATGGCGTGGGATCCGTGGTTTCCTGCGATTGGCCGATTTGTTGATTGACTAATCCGTAGTTCGCGCGCAACGTGCACCGGCTGGACACACCGATCTCTCGGCAAGATTTGCCCGTCACTGAGGGGTTCCCATGGATCGTCTTGCCGGCCCACTTCATCCGTTCACGTCAGTCGATCCATCGTTGCTGCATGCCTGGACGGGCGTCCTAGAGAACATCCCCGACGCGGTGTTCATTGTCGCCGGGATCGCGAGCGGCGGACAGATCTTGTATCTAAACTCCGCGGCGACTCGAATGTTCGGATATGAGCGCAGCGAACTCATTAACCAATCGATCGACATGCTCGTCCCCGAGGCCGCTCGAGATCTTCACACGCGGCATCGCAGTACTTTCGCACAAGCTCCAAAGCTCCGTGCGATGGGCGCCGACCTCAGCTTGCACGGCCGCCGCCGAGACGGTACCGAATTCCCGATCGATGTCATGTTGAACCCCTACGATCGCGGCACGGTACTGGCGACAATCGCAATCGTACGTGACATGACGGATCGCAAGCGGTTGGAGGATGCGCTCATGCGGGCGCGAGATTCTGCCGTGCGCGCTAACGAGGTGAAGTCAAGATTCCTCGCCGCCGCGAGCCACGACCTACGCCAACCGTTGCAGACGATTTGGAGTCTGCAGGCGGTGTTGGCGCGGGCCTTCAAGGGTACCGCCTACGCTCCACATATCGCGATGCTCGAGGAGGCGGTGCGCAGTATGGATCATATGCTGTCCTCCCTGGTCGACATCAATCGACTCGAGAAGGGCGCCATCCAACCGGTGATTCGCGATTTTCCATTGCAGGAGATTCTTCCGCACCTGCGCTCGGAATTCGCCTATGCGGCTACTGCGAAGTCGCTGACCTTGGATATCGTGGATTCCGGCGAGTTCGCGCGCAGCGACCCGATGCTCTTGCCGGTGATTCTGCGCAATCTGCTCGGCAACGCGATCAAGTACACGCAGCGCGGTTCAATTCAGCTACGCCTCCGTACGGAAGACTCCCGGCTATTCATCGATGTCGTCGATACGGGACCTGGCATCCCGCCGGAACACCTGCAGCGGATCTTCGATGCGTTTTATCAGGTGGGTAATCCGAATCATGATCAGCGCGAAGGCGTGGGGCTCGGCCTCTCCATCGTGCAGATCATTTGCCGGCTCCTTGATCACACGGTGACCGTAGAATCCCGTGTGGGTGAGGGGTCGACGTTTACCTTGGAGCTGCAGCGCGGGGTGGTGACCGATTTTCCGGCGGAACTCGCCGCGACCTCGGCATTGACTCCGGCGCTCTCCGCAAGCGTGATCAAGGTGCTGCACATCGAAGACGATCCGGGTATTTCGCGGTCCATGGCGATGCTATTGCGCCTGGAGGGGTTCGAGGTCATTGGTGCAGCGTCGCGCGATGAAGCGCTGCAGCAGATCGAAGTCCACGGGCTGCGCCCGGACTTGATTCTGTGCGACTATCAGCTGCCCCTGGGATTCACTGGCGATGAGATCGTCGCCGAAATCGCCGCACGGCTCCAATTCAAGCCCCCCACGATCATGCTCACCGGTGATATAGCCGACGCGCACGTGAAGAAGGCTATGCTAATTGCAGACCGGATACTGCCTAAGCCCGTGGATATCACTCTCCTGCTCCGTGACATTGAGGCGTTGCTCGATAAGCGACCCTGACACAGATTTCAAATCGTAGTTGGCCATAGGAGAATCAACAAGACGGCAAGTCTCACGCCGCGAATTCGCGGGAATGTGCGAGCAAAAAGCTGTGGGCGCTGCTGTCTGAGAATAGCGTCGGTTGAAATTGATCCGATACGCCATATTTCATCAACAATGTCGCGGTTTTCGGCCCATTGACCCCGTCGATCATCACGAATCTCATCGCCCAGTCTTGGAAACTGCGTTCGGCAATTTCCGAAACTCCGATTAGAACGAGTTCGTGATGGCGCTTATCTTGCACGATACGATGATACGTCTCGCTAATTTCAGCGCGGGCACCCTCGAGAACCTGAAGGAAGGAAGACTGGCCATAAATCAAGAGCCCCGTCACCCCTTCGTCGAGTTAATGCGAACCGAGGTGTCGTTGATGTCCCGCAACTGAGCATAATCCATTTTTGCAAATGCTTTGCGCGCGTAAATTAGTCGTGAAAGCATAGGACCTCCTCTTTCGAAGAATTGGGCATTTGTCTGTAAATTCCTCAGAATTGTTTCCAGGTATCAACCACAGTCGCTGCCGCCGCTGCCAACTTGCCGGCGGCCGCCGCTTCTTCCACCGGCGCGGTGTTCTGTCGAGTTATTTCATCGAGCTGCATCGCCGCTTTGTTCGCCTGCTCGATGCCTGCCATCTGCGCCAGTACCAAACGCTTGCGTTGCATATGCTCAACTGTGTCTCGAACCGATGTTCTTGTAGTGCTCTCAATCATTGTCGGCTGTGTTCCGCAAATATTGAATCACGCGCCGACGGGCGCAAGGAAGTACTCGTGATGCAGTCCGCTAAGGATCGACTCGGCGCGGACGGCGTACGTCTCTGCGCGGCGATGGCGTGAATTGGCCTGTCGGTAGTTGCGACACGCAGGAGGCGGATCGGGAACACCTGGACCCATCGCCATGTGCGGGCGCCCGGTGTTGTAGTGAGGAATCCAGGATTTCAGGATGGACCGCAGATGCGATTCGGATAGCGGTATCAACCAGTCTAGGCACTCGCGCCGAACCGTGCCGATGACGCGTTCGCAGATCGCATTGGCCTTCGGGCACCGTGGAGGGGACTTCGTCACCGTGACTCCGAGTCGCGTCACCGATTCATCGAGGCGCCCGGCAAAGATGCTGTCGCGATCGTGCAGTAGGTGCTGGTATCGTTCCTCGGACCCAATTATCTCGCGCAGGTGTTGCAGCCTCCAAGCGGTGGTCGGATGGGCGGTGACGTTGCAATGAACCAGGCGACGACTACGATGCTCGATGACAATAAATACGTAGAGCAACCGAAATGCGGCGGTCACGACGACTAAGAAATCACGGGCGATGATTGCCTGAGCGTGCGGCCGCAGGAACGTCAACCAGCGCAAATCGCCTCTTGGCCGGCCCGGTGGGCGAGGGGGCAGATACTTCCGGACGGTTCGAGGAGATAGGTGAATTCCCAGCTTCAGCAGAAGCTCATTGGCGATGCGCTCCTCGCCCCACGCCGGGTTCTCGCTTCCCATGCGCCGGATCAGAGTCTGCACTTGCTCAGGGATCGGGGGTCGACCGGGCCGAGACTTCAGGCGCCAGAACAGCTTCCAGACCGCCCAGTGCCAGCGGATCATTGTTTCGGGGCGCACAACCACCAGGGCATCCCGCCAGTTGAAGAAGTGCGCGAGCCACGCCAATGTGATTCGGGTGACCAGGTCGACTCGTCGCGGCTTGACACCGCGTTCGACGTACAGGGCAAGTTGCCGGCGCAGAAACAGGTTCTCGGTCCTTATTGACTGCGCGGAACGGAACGCGAGCAGGTGCCAGCGAAACGTCTCACCGATTAGTCGGATTATGATTCCAGAGACCATCAGCATCGGGCAATGATGCCACAATGCGCGCTAATAGTGAGCGGGCATTCTGTCCGCGTCGGCGCGGCCCAGGATCTACTTGCACTCAATATTGATTTGGCTTCGATCATGCAGGCCGGCCGTTGGACATCTAGTCGGATGCCAATGCGATATGGGGAAGAGGTTCTGGCAGCGCAAGGGGGAATGGCACGTGCTGCTTCCGCGCAGGGGCGTGATAGTTATAAAATAACGACGACGGTGCATTCACCGAACCTTCTGTCGAAAACCAGAAGGTATTTGGGTCATCGTAGCCGTCGTTGATAGACGCGGCATCGCATCTAAGGTAAGCGTCCGCCCACGCCGCCCACGGCGATAATGGCGAAAGAGGAGGGGCATGCTGAGGACCTGTTAAGCATGCTGCGAATCATTGAGGCGCCGCCTCCGCTGAAGGCCGTTTCGCCTACGTTACCCCGCTCAAAACGCACAAGACCCAGGCGCCGGCTACGCGGCGCATGGGGATTCCGAGATGATTACGTTCCAGCGTAATTGCACTCGTTACACCGCTGAAGAGGCGCTGATGCAAAGTGCCTTATTTCTGGGAGTCGGCCACGTCTTTCTCGACGTCACCAAATTTCCCTTGAACCTTGCCTAGATTTTTCTGAATGTTGCCCTTTGCTTCCAACGCCTTGTCGCCTATGACCTTGCCAGTAGCTTCCTTAATGGATCCTTTCGTCTCTTCGACGCGGCCCTTCACTTGGTCTTTGTTCATGCTCATGAGAGTTTCCTATTAATGGTTACCGGCAAGCGGCCGGCACGCCCCACCTAAAAAAGCGGGCAAGTCCAGGCGCGCTAACCTAGAGCCGCGGGCCCTTCAGGTCTGTGCGTTGTCGTACGCAGTCGCGTAAGGCGGCAGTTAGGCACTTCGAGCACGATAAAAACGCCGAGATCGCAAAGTTAGTACGTTACTGGCGCAAGCGCACAGACTGTCGCCGCGAATGTGCTTATGGTCGCTCCATTCAGTGCTTATCGCGTGACCATTGTGGGAAAGCCCGGGTGCCATATAGCGCGCAGCAGTTCGAGTTGATGTGCAACGACCCGGCATTACTCATTCGAAACTTCAGGAGAATATTTTGAAACCAATCTACCTAGCTCCGTTGGCGTGCGCCGCAATGCTTTTTGCATTCACGACTGCATATTCAGATGATGTCGGCAGAGCGGACAAGCAAAACGCATCCGCCGGGCATCCGGATTTTGACAAGGTGGATACTCACCGGCACGGGTATCTCACGTCCGAGGACCTCAAGGGGGACGATTACATCAGCAAGAATTTTGCCAGGTGCAATGTGAAGCACGATGGTCACATGAGCCGCGAGGAGTACACCAACTGTCACGAGTAAATCCAACGTAATTGCTCGGCGATGGCGGCAGCCTTGGTGGTGCAGGAGGCTCACGATAGGCCGCCGCCGTGGCTGAGGCATACAGTGCGAACGCGTACCGGGCTGGGCCAACGCGCGCAGACTTGACGCACCAACCGGACGAGGATCGCGCTGATGGTGCGAATCACTAACCCTCTTCACCCCATAAGGCAGTCAAATCATGGAATTCATTTCTGAAGCGCTCGAGCTGTTGAAACGCCAGACGGTCCTCGAGAATCGAATGCGCCAGGCAGGCGGAATTCGTGTCATCGAAGAGCGCGAACTCTATGCCGTGCGCGAGCGGGTGCAGCATTATCCGCAAGCGGTTGCGGCGATTCTGAACATGGCCTCCAATCTGCATCGACCAGTGGATACTCTATCCTCAGCGGACTTGCGGAACTTGTCGTAGCGGTCCAGCCGTCGCAACCCGCAGGAATGGCAAGAGCAATGCCTGAGAAGGTATCTCACCCGGACCCTGGTGACTTGGGCAGGTTGAGCGAGCTGATTCGCGGTATTCGAGTCGCACTTCCTACTACCGTGGATCGCGATGGCTATTTCGACACTCGACCGGTTCAAACGCTTCAGGTGGAAGCCGATAAAGCGCTTTGGTTTTTTACCGATAGGAGTAGTTCTAAGGTCAACGAGCTGCATCATGACGTAAGAGTGAGTGTGGGATACGCCGATCCCGCGATAAATGTGTTTGTCGCCGCGGTGACCGCCGCCGTAACGGGAACGCTGTCAGGCATGATTGGTAGAGAACCGCAAGATCGAGTGAACTCTTGTAGGTCTGGACGTGCATTGATAGCTGATAGTTCCGTTTTCAACTTTTGAGCACTGATTATTCGAGCGTGGTTGAGTGCAAACACGAATGAATCCGCCGAAAACTAGGCACGAAGTAAATCAACATAATACTGGGCCTCGAAAATCCCAGTTCACTTTTGACGTTGATTGCACACCCAGGCCGGGAAGACCTGATTGGTGTACGTCGTATGCGCCGAAGTTCTTACCGACAGCGAGGAATTGTTGGCTGTATATGCCCAGGAGAGACGCCCCGACAGTGAGGAGAATCTGATCGTGTGGGCTATGCCTCGCGATAAAGACGCTCCTGCTTCTCGGTGAATACGGAAGAACGCGCACCACCAAGTTATACGGCGTCGAGATTGTGCGCAGCGAACTCCCAATTGATGAGTTTATCAAGAACGCCGGTCACGTAGTCGACGCGTCGATTTTGGAAATCCAGATAGTACGCGTGTTCCCATACATCGAACACGAGCACGGGTATCAGTCCTTCCGTCATCACATTTCCTGCATTGCCCGTCTTCACCACTTTCAGTCGATCGCCGTCCAATGCGAGCCAAACCCAGCCGGAGCCGAACTGGCTGGTTGCAGCCGTTGCCAATTCCTTTTTTAGCGCAGCGGTATCGCCGAAGGCCGCATTGATCCGTACTTGCAGTGGCCGAGACGGCACGGTGGCAGCAAGGGAAGTCAGGCTACGCCAATAAAATGTATGGTTCCACGCCTGTGCCGCATTGTTGAAAATGTGTTCGTGAACGGGCATGTGCGCTGTTGCCTGGATGACCTGCTCCAACGACATCCCGACAAATTCACTGTCAGCGATCAGCTTGTTCAATTCGTCTATGTAGCCCTTGTGGTGCTTCTCGTAATGTATCCGCACGGTTTTCTCAGAAATGATCGGCTCGAGGGCATTAAAAGAAAAAGGCAACGGCGGCAGCTCGTGTGTCGCAGTGACTTGAGTCGCTGCGATCATCGCGGGTCGGGATGCCGGAGCGGAGGGGTAAGTTTGATTTTGCATGATTGACCCTGATGTTTGGACATTCAGAAAAAAGGCTGTCGGTCGCCGGTCGGGCGCCTAACGAACGGATAATAGGGCGCGATGCGCGCGGTCACGGTGCGCTACCGCGCTTATCCGGTCGACCCGTCTCGACCCTTCCTAAGACAATCGGTGTTCCTCGAACTCTGCTGCGGCCGCGTGTTCATCCCGCGTTTCGTGTCTTTCGCGCAAACGTAGACAACTATAGCTCACTCACCCAGACGCCTACCGAAAGGTCACTGCCAGCCGGTCCAAAGAAGGCTCCGGTCACCGGCGACACAACTTGGATCGTAGGGAAGATTCGCGCGTAAACCTGCCGCTTCGCCCGCGCCGATCTCCCGAGGTCCCTAACGCACCAACGCCATGTTGCCGGTAACGACCCCTTCTTGCGCTTAAAGGCCGCCCGAGCTCTCATTCCTTAAGCTGCTTTCGGATTGACAGCAGTTCGTGCCGACGCTGTGCGCTCGTCTTCGGATACGTCATTTTCAGTCCCGTGAGCGTATCGAGGACAATCTGGGAGACAATCAACCGGGCGTTCTCTTTGTCGTCGGCGGGAACGACGTACCAAGGCGCGTCCAAGGTGCTCGTGGCACTGAGGCACTGCTCATACGCCAACATGTAGCGCTTCCAGTAGCCCCTCTCCTTAATGTCTGCAAGACTGAATTTCCAATTCTTCTGCGGCTCGTCAATACGCGCCAGAAAGCGCTTGCGCTGCTCCTCCTTTGAGAGATGGAGGAAGAACTTGATGATGCGGGTGCCATTGACGTATAGATGTCTCTCGAAGTTTGTGATCGAACGATACCGGTCATGCCAGAGCTTCTTGTCGTGATGCGGCCGGTCCGGGAGTCCCTCGCCCAGGAGAATGTCACGATGCACGCGCACGATCAGCACTTCCTCGTAATAGGATCGATTGAAGATGCCGATGCGCCCGCGTTCCGGTAGATCACGTGTCGTACGCCAGAGAAAGTCGTGTTCCAATTCGGTCGCGCTGGGATGCTTGAAGCTGAACACCTGGCAACCCTGCGGATTGACTCCGGACATCACGTGCCTGATAGCACCGTCTTTTCCCGCCGCGTCCATCGCCTGAAAAATAAGAAGGATAGCGTGGCGATTGGTCGCGTAATGTAGCTGCTGCATCGCACTCAGTTGCTCAACGTGTTCTTTAAGAAGTCCTGCGTACTGCTCCTTCGACTTGTATACCGGATCGATCAGCGTCGGGCGCTTCTTGAGATCGACGTCATCTCCTTCGCGCACACGAAAATCACTAGATTTGATCTTCATCTTCGATCCTCTTCCGATTGGCCCCACTGTCCGCGGGGTCGCATCGACTTATTTGGCGGAATGCTCTTTTTGAATCTCCCCCTGCGCCTTCTCCCAGTCCTGAACGGCTTGAACGTCCTGGCGCCCGAGTTCTTCATAAAGTTCATGGACTCGTTTGACGAGCCCCGGCGGCACATCGGACGGTGTCTCGCCGTGGATTTCGGTCCGCGGTTCGGTCGTCATTTCAGACATCGGCACAGCCGTGGTTTCACGCTGCGGTTGCTCCTTTGCTTCACGCTTAGGCTCAACTTTGACTGCAGGCTTAATCTCGGCCTTGGTATCGCGCGAAGGTTTGGCTTTGGCCTCGTCCTTAGCCTCGGCTTTTGCCGCCGAATTTAATCCGGCTATGGCATCCGACTTCGGTTCAGCCTTGGCTTCCGGCTTCGAGTCGGAAGCCTCTGGTTGTCCAGCACTGGGTTCCGTCATGGTTATTCCTTTCTTCTTTGCCATGCCCTGGGTTACCTGAGTCATGGGGCGACTGCGCGGGCTCTGGGCGATCCCGAGACGCGCAAGTACCGGGACCTTTACCAAATCCAAGATGAACGCGAAGAGGACCGCTGCCGCAAGCGTGCCGGTCACGAGCAAGACCGGTAGGGGCGCCATGGCGATTCCACCGACGGCCAACGTCGAGGCGACGGCGATATCGGCAACCGTCGACACCGCAAGCAACAGACTCGGGCGAGAACCCCACAGGTGCCGGCGTTCGCGAATGGCATAGATCGTCGCTTGGCTGCCAAAGACCAGAACGATGAACGCCAGGGTTCTCAACGCCTCGAGTCCGAGATGCATGCCGAATCTGCCGGCGGCCAGGATGCCGGTACAGAAGGCCAGCAGGCAGACACCCATACTGACGCCGGCCACCGTCAATCTGCCGATGCGCCACGCATTCGGTGTCGGGGAGGGCCGCACGTTGTCCGTCGTCAATGACATGGAGAGGAAATCACCGGTGACCATCACGATGACCATCAGTAACGGAGTCAGGATCGCGTGCCCCGTCATGATCAGGCCGGCGATGAGGAACAGTACGGTCACGATCTTCTTGATGATGGCGTTCAGAGTGTAAGTCTGGATTCGCTGGAACGTTATCCGCCCTTCCTTGACCGCGGCGACGATGCCGACGAGGCCCGGTTCGATAAGCACCATGCCGGCCGCCGATTTGGCGACATCGGTTGCCGTCGACACCGCGATGCCAATTTGCGCTTGGCGCAATGCCGGTGCGTCGTTGGCGCCGTCGCCGCACATCCCGACCGTATGGCCGCCCTTCTGAAACGCCTTGACGAGCTTGTACTTGTCCTCCGGCAGGACGCCGGCGAATACCGCGAATTGCTCGGGATGGACGTTGTCGGGGATCGGCCCGGGCGGGCACACGGCGCCATCGAGACCCACCGCGCGCGCGACGATGGCTGCGGTCGCCGGTGCGTCCCCCGTGACCATTACGGTGCGCACCCCCAAACCATGCAATTCCGTGACGAGTTGTCTCGAATCCGCCCGCGGCGGGTCACCGAGCGCGATGAGTCCTGCCAGCTTCAGCGCCGTCGGCGCTCCGGCCGCGACCGCCAGGACGCGGAACCCCTGATCCTCGAGTTCCTTCGCCGCTGCCGCCGCTGTTGGCGACGGGTGCGCGAGGCCGATGACCGCGGCAAAGGCGCCCTTCACGATACGTTGCGTTGCCCCGGTCGAATCCGTTGCGGTCGCCTCGGACATCTTTTTCGCCGGATCAAACGGCACGAATTTGACCAGCTTCGGTGCATCGGAAACTGTCTTGCTCGCCGCGGCGGCGCGAATCGCGCCGTCGACCGGATCCTGCCCACCATCGGAACTCGCCAGCGCAGCCAGCGCCAGAACATGCGCCTCGTCGAAGCCGGGCATGGGGCGAACGGTCGTCACCGTCAGCGCGTTCTGGGTCAGCGTGCCGGTCTTATCGGCGCACAGGACATCCGTCGTACCCGCTTCGTCCACCGCGGAGAGACGGGTGGGAAGGACACCCCGCTTTGCCAGGGTCCGTGCACCGAGCGCCGCCGCAAGGGTGAAGGTGGCCGGCAGCGCGACCGGTATCGATGCAAGAATCGCTGTCAAGACGAGGGGAACGATCTCGGCGAATGGCATCTTGAGAAAATAGGCATAGCTCACCAGCATCACGATGACCACGCCATTGAACACCGCGAGATTGCGCACAACGCGCAGCACCGCCTTCTGCTGAGAACTGAC
>OCTA010004508.1_pt1 | contig 12185 bp, 14 predicted proteins | sample 1538991 | NCBI WGS metagenome assembly OCTA01 (sample SAMEA3539302, study PRJEB22396) | soil metagenome | biome: tundra; feature: field; material: soil | place: USA | collected 2010-05 | depth 0.15 m | reverse complement strand
TTCGCCATCGATTCACTCGCCGCAGAGTCTCGCCAATTGGAGTCTACACTATTAAGGAAAATGCTCTAATGCAATGACCTAAAGCGAAACGTCGCAGAAAATAAGCATCGCCGCCCGCTGTAGAATCGCTCACGCAAAGCACCGGGCAATATCTCTTCGTTTCACAGCGCTCGAATTACATACATCGGCCTTCGTAAATGCATCGACCAATTTCTGGTCGACCTGTTCCCCCATGCTCTTCATCAAGGAAAGAGCATCCTGCGGCGATAGCGGAACTCTGTACGGACGGGTCTCGGTCATCGCGGCGTAGATGTCACATATAGTGACCATCCGCACGGCATCTGACAGCTCCGTCCCACCCAATCCGTCTGGATAACCCGAGCCGTTCAAACGCTCGTGATGATGCCTCACGACCTCGAGCATGTGCTTGTCATGTCCTCCCTCTGTGACAAGCGCCGTGTAGCCGTTCTCCGGATGAAGTCGCATCTCTTGGACTTCTTTCGCGGATAGCCCCTCTGGTTTTGTTAGAAGTCGAAGCGAGATGTAGGTTTTACCGATGTCGTGAAGAAGCGCCGCTTGAACGAGCCGACGTTGGTCATAGGGTGAATATCCGAGGGTGGCTGCGAATACAGCCGTCAACTCGCCTACATGCCGACTGTGTCGGTAGAGGGTCGTGTCATGGTTGGAGGTAAGCGTCAACCACCGCTGCACTCTTGCATCCGTGATTGATGTCGATGATTCGATACGTTCCCTTCCCGCAGGGTTGCCGGCCCAGGGGCATTCCGCAAGAATTGATAAAGCTAGAATATCACACTCATAGTGTGTAGACTCATAGTGGTCAAGGGAAAAACATTATGGGGTGCCTAAGACATCGACGAAGTCCCTTTTTGGGAAAGCGCTCCGAACCTTGCGGGAGGAGCGCGGCTATTCGCAAGAGGAGCTTGCGGAAAGAGCCGGACTGCATCGGAACTATGTCGGTGGAGTCGAACGGGGCGAGCGAAACGTGGCACTCGAAAACATCGTGAAATTGGCACGGGCACTCTCCGTGAAAACCAGTGATCTTTTCGATTCTCTGCCGTGAAACGGTTTAAATCCATTTCCGCAAACCCTCGATTCTAGACGTTGTGCAACCGGACGGACCGGTCGCACGAAGGTTGCAGTGAGGAGTGGGAGGGTGCGATGTTGTCGAGCTGGGCTGCGCCTGGACGACTAGCTTGATGCGGGTGCCCTTCTGAAGGGGCTTGGCGAAGTGGCCCTGCTTGGCGAATGCCACGACGTTGTAGTGAAAGGCTTGCAGGTTACGGTCGGCGATGATTGCGACTCCGAAGGCGGTGTACTTGCGGCCATTCTTGGAAGTGCGGCTGGTGGCTGAGTTGCTGACGGTGCCGAAGAGGGTGATGGTCTGTTGTGTCTGCATGGTGTTTCTCCTTTTGCCCGGTTACTCGGGACACAAATCCCGAAGGGGCGCAAAGGTGCGCTGCTCCCAAGTCGCGGCATAGCCGCGTTGCCAAGAGAAGAAGTTTTTGGAAAGGGACCCGGAGTCTGCGAGGGGGGAGGAGTCCGAAACCGGGAGGGCGCGGTACGCGAGTTCTGAACGCAGAGCCGCAGGGCACAACTCCAGCACCGGCGCGGTGGCCGAGTGAATGTGCAAACAGGAGATATGCAGAGACAACAATGCCTGCCCCCGCTAGAAACGTCTGTCCGTGCCCAATCCGCCTGCTCAGTTGGAATGGTTGTGTCAACGGCCGATCAGCGTCCGGCAGTCGGCTTTGATGAAATGGACGCTCCACCATCCCCGTAGTGTTGAAAGTTGAGCAAGACCCGTGGCACTTCTCACCATCCGCCCTTCCGTCTCCGCGTGACAGACACCTGATGCTGTTGGAGATGGCTGTCAGGGAAGCCCAGATATACCTCTGAGGGCCGGTAGCGACGCAACTCACCACACAGTGGGCATTGGACCACCCAATTGCCTCTGGGGAACTCCTGAGCGCCGGCTGGGATGCTGCGGGTGCATTTCTTGCACGTCACCACATAGACAGTTGGCTTGACCGCTCCCTGTTGGCAGTCGTGCATGGACATAGGGAAGAATAGGCGAATACTCAAAGTCTGTCATCCACAGATGTGGGGCGGAGCAGAGTTCAATTTCACCGGCCGTCAAGCAATCGAGAAAGGTCTGACGATGGCGGCCTCACTGAACGCGATTCTGGCGGCTCGCAAGCTGACGCAGGCGGAGGCGGCGCGCCTGCTGGGCGTGAATCAGCCGAAGATCTCGGCGCTGAGGATTGCCCGCCGCGCCGTTGTCTCCCTTGTTGAAGGGCAGGAAGCGCGTTGCCGGGCCGGCAAGGCGAGTTGTCATCTGCGCCTCGGAATTGGAGATGGCGAGGTGAACCAGCGCGCCGCCAGGAAAGCTGAGCAGCGGTTCGGCGGCCTGCCCCCTGGGTTGGGGATGCCGGTCAAAGCGGTACTGGTCGACGGCATCCTGCACGCTCTGGGTGAAGTCGGACTTCAGTTCGACTGTGGCGACGGGCAAGCCATTGAGGAAGAGGGCGACGTCGAGGCAGTTCTCATTCGCCTCGGAGTAGCGCACCTGGCGGACGACGCGCAGACGGTTGGCGACATAGCGTGCCGTAATTGCCGCGTTAATGTTGGATGCGGGACGAAACTGCGCCAGCGCGATCTTACCCTGCACCGGATGCATCTCCACTCCGTTGCGCAGAACATCGAGTGTTCCGCGCGCGTCCATCTGCGCGCGCAAGCGTTCCAGCAGGCGCTTTTCGGCGTCGAGACCGTGGCCCTTGACCAGCGCCTGCCATGCCTCGGGCTGCGACTCCTGCACCCAGGCGATCACGTCCTCGGCGAAGAGCGCACGCACACGGTCGTACTGTGCAGAGACGCCCTCCTCATACACCCAGCCATGCGCGCCAAGATGCTCGCAGATCTCTTGCTCCAGGTGAATCTCCTTATGCAGACTCATGCAACCTCTTTCGGGACATAGTTGCGAACATCAATCTTGCCGGTGACAGCAGCGGAGATAAGGGCGCTGCGGCGTTCTTGCAGCAGGTCAATTGCACGTTTGCCTGCAATCGTGAGAGCGTCAATTCGGCTGTTCTCTGAAGCAATATGCGCAACTATAGCCTCTTGTTCGTCCATTTGTGGGATCGGGATGATAAAGTCGGCTATCTGTTCCGGACTGATATGTGGAACGCTGACGCCGGTAGTATCGGGCTCGAAATGTGCGATGAACATATTGGACGAAAGTAGAGCAAATAGGAATTCCACGTTTAGCTTCGAACCTGGCTGGACACGAGCTACACGTTGAAGGAGTAGACATGGAAGGTCCGTCGTCTCGATCTTTGCTACACGGACGCCGCCACCAATGAGCGGACGATCCATCCCTACCACTAGTTCTTAAACAGGTTCTGAGGGCAAGGTCAGATTCGCGCATATAATCAAATTACTCACGGAGGAGCAATGCCAAGGTACTGTCTCACCCTCGATCTGCAAGATGACCCCGCCAAGATCGCCAAGTACGAACGCTACCACCAGAAGATCTGGCCGGAGATCCGCGACAGTCTATTCGCCGCCGACGTCACCGGCATGGAGATCTATCGCTACGGCACCCACATGTTCATGATAATGGACGTCAGTGACAACTTCTCCTTCGACAAGAAGACCGAGATGGACGTCGTCAATCCCAAGGTCATCGAGTGGGAGAACCTGATGAGCACCTACCAGGCCGTTGCCCCCGGCTCCGACCCCGTCCGCCACTGGGAGCTGATGAAGCAGGTCTTCGACCTCACCAAGCAGTAATCAGGCCGCAAGCAATCATTCAGGCAGACGAAGAAGAGCAGATCCTATTGCTTGCATTCGCAAGGGAATCAGCTCTTGTCTTTACGCGGAAGGCCTCCTCGTCCCTGGCAAGGATCTTGGGCTGTACGCCACTGATACCGGAGAGCGATTCAAGTTTCTCAATCAGGTAAATAAACAGGTCGGCATCTCTTCGATGTGCGAGAATCTCATCGACTGATTGGAAGGGAATGTCCTTGTCTAACTGCTCCTTTTGGCCTGTGTGGCGTATGCGGTCTACCTGCGAGCGCCCGACGACAGCGAGCAGATCGAACTCGTCAAATGTGCCAGTGGCTTTGGCAAAGGCGAGGCGCAGCCGTTCGCGCAGTACGCCTTCAGGCAGGTTCATTTCAAAGATAGGTGCCAAGCCGAAGCATGCTGCGTCCCGACACGATCTCATCCGCGTCGTCGATACCTTGCCCCGTTCGAGGTTGATGACAAAGCGCAGACCCGTGCCAGAGGTCAGAGCCAAGTCTTTCTGTGTGGCTCCCAACCGCTTCCAGTTATTCCAGATGATTTGGCAATTGGTCTATTGCCATTCCGAAAATTTCTAACTCTAAATAGGTTCTTTGAACAGAGAGAGTCCGTACCCCATTCATCGCGCCGTTGTCTCAGGCGATGAGTGGGGCACGGACTCTGGTTTATCCGGCACGAAATGGCGTTGCGTTATAGTCCGTAGCTGCGTTCGGCAACCAGTGTTCCGACATCGGGGTCGGTGTTGCCTACGGGGGGAAGAATTAGCGGCGCGGCAAAGCCATAGAGCGCTACGACTACGTAGCCCAGCAGCGGCAAGCAGTATGCTGTTGCCAGTCCGTGGCCGCGCGCCAGATAGCCGGAGAGCGGAGGAAAGATTGCTCCGCCGAGGATCGCCATGACAATCAGGCTTCCGCCCAGTTTGGTGTTGGGACCGAGTCCCTTGACGCCCAGCGCGAAGATGGTTGGGAACATGATCGACATGAAGAAACTGGTGGCCAGAATCGCCCAAGTGCCTACGATTCCGGGTCGCGTAATGCCGACCGCTAGCAACGCTATGTTGATGACGGCGTAGACGGCCATCATCTTGGACGCCGAGATGAGCTTCATCAGCGAGGTGGAGACGATGCGGCCCACGGCCAAGGCTACAAGCGATCCGGTGAGGAAGTATCCGGCCTCGCGTTCGGTGACGACGGTGTACGCCTTGACATAGGGGATGAAGGTACTCCAGGTGGTTACCTGCGCGCCGACGTAGAAGAACTGGGTTACGACGGCGAAGAGTAGATGCGGGTAGTGCTGGAGCGCACGGAAGCTGCCACGGTCTCCGCCCTCGCCCTCGTGCTCGGCGTGGAACGCGGGGAACTTGATGCGCGAGATGACTGCAGCCAAGGCGAGGACGATCAAGCCAAGAGCTACATAAGTGGGTACGACGCGCAGGATCTCCGTATGCAGGTAGGCGGCGTAGGTTCCGGCGGCCTTCATCGCGGCGATCTCGGGGGCCTTCTTTTCCACGCCGGAGAAGATGAGCCAAGTGCCAATCAGTACGCCCGTGATGGTTCCCGAAGGGTTGAGGGCCTAGGCAAAGTTGAGCCGCTGCTCGCTGGTCTCCGCCGGACCAAACTGCGCCATGAACGGGTTGCAGGCCGTCTCCAGAATCGACGAGCCGCAGCCGACGACAAACAGCGCGATCAGAAAGGGAAGGTACTGGCCAATGACGCCCGCTGGCCAGAAGAGTAGCGTACCGCCGCCGAAGACCGATAGTCCGATCAGAATGCCGGTCTTGTAGCCGAAGCGGCGCATGATCAGAGCCGCCGGAATCGCCATCGTGCCATAGGCCAGGAAGACCGCCGTCTGCACTAGCTGCGCTTGTAGCAGCGACAGCTCAAACGACTTCTTGAACTGCTGCACCAGAATGTCGGTGAGGTTGTTAGACATTCCCCAGAGGAAGAAGATCGCCGTTACCAACACAAAGGGCAGCATCTGCCCGGTGGGAAATACTGCGGCGTTGCTCTTCCAATCAGCCTTATGTGCTGCAGCGTTATTTTCTGTTGATGTCAAAGCTGGCATCTCCATGCTCCTGGCTCATCGTGCTTGGTTCGTATTGGCGCAGCAGAGGAGTTCCTCTGCTGGCGTTCGGGGTTGAGTTAGTCGATTAGATTCCGCAGAGATGAACGTGCATGCCTAGTTCGGCCATCATCGCCGCCTTTGCGGCGAGGGCGCGGTCGGCCTGCTCGGCGGTGTCGGCGTAGGCGACGTTGATGTGGTTTGCGGGATGGCGCGCCATGAACTGGTCGCGCGAGATGCCGTGCAGCAGGACGTGCATGATGGGCCACTGCGGGGTGACGGCTTGCAGGCGGCGCTCGGTCTCTTCGGCGGGAAGCTCGACGGCGGTGGCTCGGCCGATGTCTGCGTGGAGTTTGCCGCCCTGGCTGAAGATGCGGCTCCAGACGACGGGGCCAGGCTTGCAGACGCCCTTCAGGGTTCCTCCGCCGAGGCGGAAGTACATGGGCGGCTGGCGCTCGCTGGTGGCACCAGCGTATCCGCCGGCGATGTGCGAGGCGGGAACGGCGCCGGAGATCTGGAAGAGCCAGACGAAGTCGTCGATGCCGTTTCCCTTGTAGTGCTCTCCCCAGCGCACATCGTGGAGGGTGGTGGCGGGGTCGAGGTGCATCGCGGTCCAGACGCGATTGGTGAGGATGAGGTCGATGCCGGCGCACTCGTCTGCCTCGTTGAAGTGGGGCAGCGGACGGCCGGCGTAGAGTTCCTTGCCCGCGGCATCGAAGACCGGAGGCCGCTCCACGTTGTTCAGCAGACCTTCCGCCAGGTCCGATGCGGGGACCATGTCTTTCAATCCCTGCTGGTAAGGAATGCCGATGGAGTCGCAGCCGAACTCGTCGGCGATGCGCAGGGCGGCGATGTACATCTTGCACTGGCTGAGGATCTGGGCGTCGGTGAGGTCGGTCTCCTCGTTCGGCCCGGTAAGGAACTTCATCCCGCTGCGGTCCAGCCACTGGCGGACCTTGCCGGCTTCCTCATCCGAGACGGTGCGCATTGCGGCGACCAGCGCGGACTGGCTGAGGCGCTCCTTGAAGACGCCGGTGGTGTTGAGCAGGCTGTCTTCGATGATGGCGTTCATCATGCCCATGCAGCCTTCGTCGAAGACGCCGAGGATTGCCTTGCGGCTCTTGAGAACCCTGGCGAGACTGACGCCGAGTTGACGCTCGGCGGCGGGCAGTTTGGATGGGACGAGCGGGTGAACGTGGCTCAGGTCGTGGTCGATCCTGCCCTCGCGGATCCACTGGCGCAGACCGTTGACGAAGAAGGGATCGTCGAAGTCCTTGCTCCAGAGGGTGCTGTACTTGATGCCCGCCTTGCGCATGCAGCCGTTGATGTTGAGCATTCCGACCAGGCCCGGCCACTGCCCGGACCAGTTGGCGACTGTGAGGATAGGCCCGCGATGGTTCAGCAGACCAGAGAGGACGTGGTGGCTATACTGCCAGACCGCCTCGACCACGACCAGCGGTGAGTCAGGATCGATGGTCGCAAAGACATCCATTCCCATGCGCTGGCTGAAGATGAAGCCATGCTTCAGATCTTCGCGATAGGGATGCGCGCGACACACCTTCAGGCCCTCCGCCGCAAAGGCTTGCGTGACTGCGCGCTCTACCTCGGCCTGGGCGGGCCAACAGACCTGGTTAGCCGATTGACGCAAATCGCCGCTGGCGATGAGAACCACTTCGCCTGCCGCTGCTGCGATGGGAGCTTGTATCTCCGGTATGGAATATGCTGACATCTTCATCTCCTTGGCTTGCTGTTTGATTTAATTTGCGACTCTGATCTTCTGCTGCTCTGGCACATAGGCTTCCAGCCTGCTATAGCGCGTCTGCGCATCGTTCCATCCGTCGCCGGGCTGTGGAGTGTATGAGGCGCACTGTAGCGATTCGCCGATTGACGCACGTCCTGCGGCGATGTCTGGCAGCGCGCCGATGGCTACCGCCTGCAGCATTACATTGCCCAGCGCGGATGCTTCCACTGGCCCGCTGACCACAACGCTTGCGCAGGCATCGGCCGTCATCTGGCACAACAACGTATTCAGGCATCCGCCGCCGACCACGCGAATCGTGTGGATCTCTCTCCCGGTCAAACTGCGTAGTGCCTGTAGAGCCGACCAGTAGGCCAGGCTCAGACTCTCAAAGCAGCATCGCGCAAACTCGCCCACCGTCGCCGGTACTGGCTGCCCGGTTGCTCGACAATAGCTGCGAATCGCCTGCAACATGTTGCCCTGTGCCTGAAATTCAATTGCATCTGGATGAATCAGCGAACGAAATGGCTTGGCCGACGAGGCCGCAGCGATCAACTCGCCACATCCGAAGACGTGCCCTTCCTTCTCCCATTGGCGAAGACACTCCTGCAAGGTCCACAGACCGGGATGTTGCGCATTAGCAGCGTTGAGCCGCCAGCTCCGCCCTCGTTGGTGAAGTTAAACTCTCTCTCTCGCGGGCTCGTGATCGGCGCATCCAGCTCAACGCCCATCAGGCTCCATGTGTCGCTACTGATGAATGCGTTGTGGACGTCGAGGTTCGGAATCGACGCTACAGCGCTGGCCGTATCGTGTGAGGCTACGGCGATGACGGGAAACGTATTCGCGAATCCGCATACGTCCATAACCTCGCGACTCACCGGCGACAGGATCGTTGCGGGTGAGACCACTGGTGGCAGAATGCGCTCTGGAATACGCAGACTGCGCAGCATCTCCCGCGCCCAACCCTGCGTGTCGTGGGTGTACATCTGCGTTGTCGAGGCTGCGGTGTACTCTACCGCCTTTTCTCCACAGAGAAAGTAATTGAAGAGATCGGGAATCATCAACAGCGTCTCGGCGCATTCCAGCTTCGAATCTTCCGCCAGCACCATCGAGTAAAGCTGGAAGAGGGTGTTGATCTGCATCGTCTGTACGCCGGTCGTGGAGAAGAGCTCGTCTTCGCTCATACGCTCGAAGACGCGCTCTGGAATGCCTGTTGTTCTTGGGTCGCGATAGTGCGATGGATTTGCCAGCAGCTATCCTTGCCTGTCGAGCAGTGCAAAATCAACACCCCACGCATCCACCCCAATGCCCGCCGGAGAATCTCCATAACGCGCGCTGTACTTCATCAGGCCACTCTGAATCTCCGACCAGATGCCAAGTACATTCCAGTACATGCTGCGCTGAACGATGACGCCGCCGTTAGAGAAGCGATGCAGCTCCTCCAACGAAAATCTGCGACCATCCCAATGGCCCACCATCAGCCTGCCACTGGAGGCACCGAGGTCGACGGCCACGAACTTCATTGCATCGAGCATTGGCTTGCATCCTGTGTTTGTCATATCTATCTACGCGCGAAGATCAGTCTTGATCGCGAACTTGCCAGCTTATCGGGACTCCACAGCCTTCATCGCCTGACGCAGGCGATCTTCCGCAGCGGCGTTCCAGTAGCCGCAGTTGAGTTCAAAGAAGACCGTGGTGTAGGGAATCGTCATCTTTGTTTTGATAATCAGGATGCGAAAGACCTCGGCGGAGTGATCGAGTCTGGCGATGATCTGCTCGTGCTCGAGCACCTTTCGGTTGGAGCCGACGAGCAGTGAATCGAGGTCATGGCGATAGGTTGATACGCCAGCTGCATCGTTCTCGGCAACATAGTCCAGTTCCCGATCAACATATACGCTTGCCAGAATATGTGTGCAGACAGCAATCGCGGCAAGCGTCTTCTGTACTACAGCGAGCTGGTCTTCGTTCGCTAGAATTGTCTCGATGCCGGGCTTCGATTGAGCCGGATAAGCCGCGTCGGCAATCACAATCCAGTTGCGATGGCCGTAGAGCGGTAAAAGATCGCGCAACTGTAGCTCCCACCCCTGCGCGTTTGAAGATGCTTGATCGGTCATGAGTCCCTTTCATCTGAATTCACAGTTTGCTTACATTCACAAAGAACCACTGACCGACTACTCTACGACAACTCTTCATCGGCGCAGACGGCCACTTTTCCGCACTTGCCGGAGGCCATCAGGGCATAGGCCTCGCTAGCTCGCTCCAGCGGAAAGCGGTGAGTGATGATGTCGGCGGGATGCAGATTCCAACGCACCAGCCTTTCAACGAGTTCTTCCATCAACCAGGTCGATGTGACCCACGATCCATATAGCGTCTTCTGGTCGTGAATCATGTCTGGCGAAGGATTGATGTTGACCGTTCCGCCCTCGCCGATGAAGACGATCTTTCCCCACTTGCGGGTGGCGCGAATCGCCGTTGCGCGCGCCAGATCGTGGGCCGAGCAGTCCACTGCGCGCTCCACGCCGTAGCCGCCGGTCAACTCTCTGACCTGCGCAACGTTGTCTGGGCCTGAGGTCAGAACCACGTCGCATAGCCCCATATCGAGGGCGATCTTCATGCGCTCTGCAACCACGTCGATGCCAATGATCTTGTTTGCGCCGAGCTTGCAGCTGAGCGCCGCCGCAGCCAGTCCGACTGGTCCCAGCCCGGTGATGAGCACGGCATGATTGCCATTGATGCCGATCTTCTCCAGACCCTCGTAGACGGTTCCAAAGCCACAGGCTACCTGCGCTCCATCCGCATAGGAGAGTTCGTCGGGAAGCGCGATCAGATCTTTCTCTTCGGCCACCATGTACTCGGCCATGCCGCCATCACGCTGCCATCCGTAGGCGCGGCGATACTTCTCGCTGGTGCAGGAGATCATGTAGCCGCGACGACAATCGTTGCATACGCCGCAACCGGAGATATGGTAGACAAGCACGCGATCGCCGGTCTTAAAGCGACGACAACCATCGCCCGTGGCGACGATCTGTCCGCTGGGTTCGTGGCCAGCGATTACACCCTGATAGCCCTCAGGCCCCTTGCCTAGATGCTCGTGATAGATGCAGCGAATATCCGAACCGCAGATCGTCGAAGCCTTCACCCGCAACAGAACTTCCCCATGCCCCGGAACTGGTACCGGAACCGTACGCATCTCAACTGTGCTGTCTCCAGGCAGGAACGCAGCAGTCATCTCCGTCTTCATCTTTTAGCTCTCCATCCTCTGTCTTGCATTGATCGATTTGTGAGTGATCGCTAGCGTCAAAAGAAGCCGCCGAGTAACTACGCCGGTGTGATCTCTCCGTGAATATCCCACAGGTCTTCCCAGCTCTGCCCGTCCTTCCACAAGAAGACCTGCCCCTTGATCAGACGGCAGTTACGGTCGAGGCCTTTGATGGCCTGCATCTCTTCGTCGCTGAGCGGATCTTCTGTAACACCTGCCAGATTGGCTCGGTAGTTGTGGATTGAAAACGGAATGGGTGTTTGCCCGCGCTGCACTGCCCACTTGATGCAGACCACGGCGGGATGCACTCCATGCCGCTGTGCAATCTTCACGATGACCGGATCGTCGGTCGGCGTAGTGTCCTCCGGCGTGCGATCGCGCTCCGGGCGTCCCGGCGAACCGATTGGGCAATAGCCAATGGGCTGAATGCCGTTGTCGACGACAAACTGGAAGAGCTCTGGCTGCTGAAAGTGTGGGTGCAACTCCATCTCGTTCACCGCAGGATTGATGCGCGCATCACGCAACACCAGCTTGAGCTTGGGAATGGTCATGTTGGAGGTGCCGATGTTCCGCACCAGACCCAGATCGACCAGCTCCTCCATCTTGCGCCACGTCTTCATGTAGCTCTCGTGGATGTAGGGCTTGGCATCCGGGCTGCGAGAGGTTACATCGCATCCCGAAGGATGAAAGTTAGGAAACGGCCAGTGAACCAGATACAGATCGAGATACTCCAGGCGAAGATCAGCCAGCGATTTGCGACAGGAGGCAATCACGTCGCCCTCTGCGTGCTTGTCGTTCCATAGCTTGGACGTAACCCAGATTTCCTCGCGCTTGACGCCACTGCGCAAAACGGACTCCAGCGCCTCTCCAACCTCGGCCTCATTGCCATAGACAGATGCGCAATCGAAGTGTCGGTAGCCGACCTCCGCTGCTCCCTTTACCGCCTCGGCGACCTGCGCAGGAGTGACATGGTCGGAGCCGAACGTGCCCAGACCAACCGCTGGCATCGTCGAGCCTGTGTACAACCGTCGCTGTGGAACTGTTGCCGGATCGATGGCGATGCTTGCCTTCTCGTATGCCTGACTCACTCTGACTCCCCACGTAAAGTAATCGATAACTAAGACACACGAAGCATACTTTCACGGATCGACACTGTCAAAGATCAAAGATCCGATCAAGCGCGATTCGGAGAAATCAGGCTAGATTTCGCTATCCGAGCGATGTGTCGGACGAGGAATGGGCGTTTGTGCTGCCGTATCTGCTGCTGAGCCGCGAGGACAGCGCCCATCGGGAGCACGATCTGCG
>OCTA010004507.1_pt1 | contig 12188 bp, 10 predicted proteins | sample 1538991 | NCBI WGS metagenome assembly OCTA01 (sample SAMEA3539302, study PRJEB22396) | soil metagenome | biome: tundra; feature: field; material: soil | place: USA | collected 2010-05 | depth 0.15 m | reverse complement strand
CTGCCGATAAAACCGGCGGCCCCGGTGACAAAAACTTTTTCCATGATTGGGCGCGAAGTTTAATGCGTGCTGGCAGGGCTAGCCAGCATTTTTGGCGCGTTCCAGCCTGCAAATGTCACCCCCACCCGGTTTCGATTCACTTTGCCACAACTGGCCATTTCTGTTACTGAAGACAAAAAATACAATTCTCAATGGCAAATTTTATCCTGAAAACACTCCAGCGTTTTGGCGACCGCCAGCGGCATCTGGGCATTGAACGTTGCAATGATTGGGGGGCGAGCTGTAGTTGATCTATCACCGCAGAGTTTGTTGGATGTGGGTTGCGGTGATGGGAACATGTTATTCCGGTATTTCAAACAGGTTCTGACTGAATTTTACGGAGTGGAAGGCGCGCCACCGCTCAAAGCAAAAGCCGAACAGCGCGGGATCAAGATATTCAGTTGCGATTTGAACGGACGCTGGCCCTTTGAAGACGGCAAATTCGATGTGGTGTTCAGTTCCCGGGTGATCGAGCATCTGCACAACACACGGTTATTCGTCGAGGAAACTTACCGCGAACTCAAACCCGGCGGCACGGCAGTCATCATGTCAGAAAATCTGTAAACGTTTAGAATCCGCTTGCGCCCGAAGCCCACTCCCACTGAAGCTGTTTATTTAAGCGTGAAAACGGCCTGTCGGGAAAATTTTCTCCTGACGCCGCCAATTTTTTATGAGCACTGTAATTGTGACTGGCGCAGCCGGCTTGATTGGTTCAGAAAGTGTTAAGCGATTTGCTCAAGCGGGCCTCAAGGTGGTCGGCATTGACAATGACCTGCGACGCTGGTTCTTCGGTGACGGCGCTTGCCGCCGACTTTTTGCACGCACCGCGTGGCGTCCGCGACATGATGTGAAACAAACTGTCACCGACATTTTCAACTGGGTCCGCGCTCACGAAAGGGAATTGTAACCGCTGGTATGAGCCAGGAGTTGAAAAGCGGTTCCGGCACGGCCCGCAAGCTTTTGCAAAGCGGCATTATTTTTTCCGCGGCAAGTTTCCTGACCGGCCTGGGCAATTACGCCTTTCAAGCCATCATCGGACGACTGTTGAAGGAACACGGTGAATACGGTCTGGCGAACAGTACCTTTGTTTTCATGGGATTGCTCGGCTTGCCGCTGGCCATCGCCACAACAGCCGTCACCCACTATATCGCCCGCTTCAATTTCCGCGGCGATGATGCACGTCTCCAAGGCCTGCTGGGTGGTTGCCGGAAATTTCTTTTCCGCCTCACCATCGCCGGATCGGCGCTGGCGGTGGTGCTGATCAAACCATTGAGCGATTTCTTTAATTTTCCACGCACCGGTTTGATGTTCATCGCGCTGGCCTGCGTGCTGGCGGGACTTTGGGGCGCATTCGCCACCGCGCTTTGCCAGGGAATGGCCTGGTTCAAACGGCTCGCACTCATCGGCCTTTTGGGAGTTTGCCTACGTCTCGCATTCGGCGGATTCATCGTGATGAAATATCCCGCGGCTGAAACAGCAGTTCTGGCCACCGGAGTCGCCTTGCTGTCAAATCTGGTTTTGCTTTTTTGGAAAAAGGATTTGTCGCAGCCAAGCCACGCCATTTCGCCGTGGAACCGCGAATTTGTCCAATTTCTCATCGTGGCCGCGGCGTGTGTCGGCGGCGGTTACTGTTTCACACAAGGCGACATGCTGGTGGCAAAACGATTTTTCTCCAACACGGAACTCGACGCTTACAGTTGTGCCGAACGGCTGGCGGCGGCACTGCCAATCGTCGTCGTGCCATTGCTCACAGTGCTTTTTACACACCGCTCCGGCCAGCGTCACGGTGACGCGCTGCGCGAACAATTGAAGCTGCTCGGCCTTTACACTGTGGGTTTGATTTGCGGCGCGATCAGTCTGTTTGTGCTGCGGAATTTTTGCGTCAAACTCATTTTTGGCAGGCCCGCGCCGGAAGCTGCCGCGATGATTGCACAATTGGCAATGACGATGGTCTTTGTCGGCTTGTTGCAAGCGCTCGCCCTGTGGGCGCTGGCCAGCCGCTGGCTCAAGATCGCGCTGCTCTACGGCGGATTGGGGCTGGCCTACTGGATCACCTTGCTATGCCTGGGCAAATCGCCGGAGGACCTGCTGCGTGTCATGCCCGTGACTGCGGGGATCGCGTTCAGCGCGTTGTTTTTGATTTGGCTGGTCGCGATGTGCGGTCACAAAACCGAAACCCTCAAATCCGCTGCCGCATCGCTTGACGGGTGACTTCCCGTGCCGCCATGATGCCGAGGAACGGGCACCCAAATGAGCGCAAACGAACATCCCAAAATCAGCGTCATCGTGCCGACGCTGAACGTCGAGGCATTGCTGGACAACGTTTTGTCTTCCATCGCGCGAAAAAGGTGTATTTTTTCAAAATTATTTTTCCCCGACGGAGTGTTTCCAGTTGGGCTTGTTTCTGATTCATGGCGAAGATATTTTTCAGCCACCGTTTCAAAACAACCCGAAGAATCAAGACAGGGCGAATAATGAGTCAAACAACAACCAGCAAACAGATATGAGCAATCAGGCCGACTATGCCAGTATTAAACAGTATTAAAGAACGGGCAGCCAGATGGTTTTGCCGTCACCGACGTGGATCCCCATGGCGTTGGGCGGGGCAAATGTCTTACCTGCTTTGGCGTGCCTACGAAAACCGCAACTTCGACATCCGAACCAATGGTGAAGAATGGTATCTTCGCCAACTTGGCAAGCCAGCGGGAGAGATCAAATGTGTGTTCGATGTCGGCGCCAATGTTGGAGATTGGTTGTTGTTATGCCAGCGCTATTCGCCTGGAGCCACCATTCATGCTTTTGAGATAGCACCACCCACCTTCGACAAATTGCAGAAAAAAACCGGCCACCTTCCCAACGTCGTCCTCAATCCTGTGGGAGTATCGGACCGGAATGACGAAATCGATGTTTACTATTCGGAAACAGAGGATGGTCTTACAACCGCATTCAAAGAACACTTGGACGATGCATATAGAATGATCGGGCAAAAACCATTACAACCTAGGTCAATCCGGGCTAAAGTTATTCGTGGGGACGATTACGCCAAGCAACATGGCATTCAGACTATTGACGTTCTCAAGATTGACGTGGAAGGCATGGAAGAATCCGTTTTGCGCGGTTTTCAAGACATGTTTTCCCAGCATCGCATCCGGTTGGTCCAATTTGAATACAACACAACAAACATTATCTCGAAGTTTCTGCTGCGCGATGCCCACCAGTTTTTTGCCCGTTTTGATTACCGTCTTGGCAAGTTGTATCCTAATTATGTCGATTTTCGCAGTTATCACTACCGGCAGGAGGACTTTTGCGGCCCCAACATGATTGCCATCCGCAACGAGGACAGTGAATTGTTAAAACTGCTTGAACCCCATCCCTGATCCGTTGATTTAACACCGCCCGTCATCGCAGCGAATTTCAATCTCGCTGTCAAAATTCGTTTGAGCTTTGATACTAGCAGCTTTTCCCTGTTCGCAGCATTCGGCTAGACTTGTGCCGTGCCGTCCCAAACAGACAAATCCACACTGCTGCCGCGCGTCAGTTTCATCATGCCGACGCCAAAGGCGAGGCATTGCTGGACAACGTTTTGGCGTCCATCGCGCGCCAAAATTATCCGCGCGAAAAGATTGAAATCATTCTGGCCGACGCGCACTCCAAAGTTCGCACGCGCGAAATAGCAAAAAATACGGCGTCACCGTTCTCGACGACGACCGCAAAAACATTGAGGAAGGCAAACGCCTTGCTCTGCATCATGCCACCGGCAAGCCAGCCTTTTTGAATGGCGCAGCAAATTTGCCAAGTTGACGTGGCTACCGGTGTTTACTAGCGTGTCGCCATAATTTTATGTGAACGCCCGGGACGTTTTCCTTCTCAAAAAATGGAGGACCGTCAAATCAGGATGTCATGAACAACTTGAAAAAATCAGCTTTCAACCGGTGCGATGCGGTGGATGACGCCCGCTCATTGCGATGAATCCCATCACCAAAGTTGTCAGTGCCTTGCGCGAGTTCCGCGACCATCCGCTCAATCGCAACCGCAAAAATCGGGCGGTTTTCGAATACGGATTCATCCAGTTGGCCGTGCGGATTGTGCCCGGCGAAATCTGCGTGGAATTTCCCAACCGCACGCGGCTGCTTATTCCGCCGCACATGAAGGGTGCCGCGCATTACATCGCGCCCCGGCTTTGCGAATTTGAACAAATGGCTTTCACCATGCATTATTTGCGGGCGGAGGATAAATTTGCAGATGTCGGCTCCAATCTCGGCTCTTTCACTTTGCTTGCCGCCGGTGTGGCCGGCAGCCGTGTCCAGGCCTTTGAACCCAATCCGGAAACTTTTGCAGCGCTTGCCCGCAATATCCGGCTCAATGGCCTTGAACAACGGGTCAAACTCGTCAACGCCGCCGTGGGTCGCGCCGTTGGCAGCATCCAGATGAGCGCCGGTCTCGGCACGGAAAACCACGTCGCCAGTTCCACCGAATCAATCGGTTCGATTCCAGTCAAAGTCACCACGCTCGATACCGAACTCGCAGACGATCCCGCCGACTTCTTAAAAATAGATGTGGAAGGTTTTGAAACGGAAGTTTTCGCCGGCGCCGTCCGCACGCTGCAAAATCAGAAATTGCAGGCCATGATTGTGGAACGCAATGATTCCGGCAACCGCTACGGTTTTGACGAAGCAGTCTTGCATCAGGAAATCCGCAACCACGGATTCAAGCCGTGTCATTACGATGCTTTCACGCGCAAACTCGCGCCGGTCGGCGACCAAACCACCGGCAACATTATTTACATCCGCAATTTTGAAGCCGCCAGTGCCCGCTTGAAAAGCGCGCCGCCGTTTCATCTCGACGACCTGCACGTCTGAAATTATGGCCGTGCCCAGCGACAATTTTCCGCGCGTCAGCTTCATCATCCCGACGCTGAACACCGAGGCGATTTTGGAAAACTGCCTCGCGGCCATCGCGCGGCAGACTTATCCGCGTGACCGCTACGAAATTATCCTGGCCGACGCACACTCGAAAGACCGCACGCGTGAGATTGGGAAAAAATTCGGCGCGGTCATCCTCGACGACAACGGCAAAAACATGGAGGAAGGCAAACGCCTCGCGCTCCAGCACGCCACCGGCGAATTCATCGTCTTCGTGGATGCGGACAATGAAATCACGCACACCGATTACATTGAACTCGCCGTGAAAGCGCTGACCGCAAATCCGCAGGCACTCGGCGTGGAGGGCTATTATCTGCCGTCGCCCAAAATGAGTTCGTTCTGCGCCTACGTCACGCATCTGCTCCACATCAGCGATCCGGTTTGCTGGCTGATGAGCGCGAATCCACAGCTCATCGCGCGCGACGGCGACGTGGAACGCTGGATTTTGCCGCCGGGAACTTTTTCGTATCCGCTCGGCGCAAATGGATTTGTTTATCGCCGTGCAGATTTGCAATCGGTCCAGGCGAACGAAAAATTCCAGGACACGCACGTCGCGATGTTCCTGATGAAAAACGGCAAACGCGAATGGCTGCGGATTCGTGGCCGCGGCGTGCATCATTATTACGTCCAGACGCTGCGGGGCTTCGTGCAAAAACGGCGCCGCGCCACGGTGCATTTTCTCCGCGTGCAGGAAGAGATGCCGGTGAACTGGATGAAGGAAAAACCGCTCGTGCCGCTGTGGCTGGCGGCGGTTTATTGCGTCACTTTTTTTGGCCCGATTTTTCATACATTGCGCGGCTTGATGCGCGATCATGATGCGCGCTGGCTCTGGCATTTGCCCGCGTGCGTGGGCAGCGTTTTGGGCAATGCGTGGGGTGTCTGGACTTACCGGACGCGGCGCGGCGACAAAAAATTGATAGCGAATCTGAAACCCGAACAATTTTTGAAATAAAATGGAAAGCCAGATTGAAAATTTCGGACGCTCGGATGGCCAGCCGCTGGTCAGTATCGTCGTGCTGAACTGCAATGGCGCGGGCTGGCTGCCAAAATGTTTTGAAACCATCAAGGCGCAGACCATCCTCGGCCAGATCGAAGCCATCATGGTGGATAATAATTCCACAGATGATTCCGTGGCGGTCGCTCGCCGGTTGTTGGCGGATTTTCCGTGCGCCCGCATCGTGCGGAATTCGGCGAACCTCGGCTTCTGCGAAGGCAACAATTCCGGCGCGCGCGCTGCGAACGGACGTTACTTGTTCTTCCTGAACAACGACACCTGGATGGAAGCGGATTGCATGGAGCGGTTGATTGCGGGCACCGAAAAACTCGGGGCGGTCGCCTCCACGCCGTATGTGTTGAACTATCCGGATAATTCGTATCAGGACTTTGGATTTTACGGCTTCGATTTTTTCGGGCTGCCCAGCCCGTCATCGCCCGTGACCGCTTCGCGCGAAATTTTCATTCCCGGCGGCTGCTCGTATCTGATCCGCGCGGATGTCTTCAACCAAGTGGGGATGTTCGACGCTGATTTTTTCATCTACTCGGACGATGCGGATCTGGCCTGGCGCTTGGGGATTGCGGGTTACAAAGCGGCGGGGATTTTTGAAGCCAAACTCCACCATCGCGGTGCGGCGGGCGTGAATCCAGCGGGTGGCATCGAAACCGTGGAGTTCCGCACCACGGACAAGAAACGGTTTTTGACGAACCGGAATTCCCTGCTGACGTTGCTCAAGAACGGCCAGCATCTCCTGCTGCTGCCGGTTATTCCTTTGATCGCGCTGTTGTTTTGGGAATCGCTCGTCGGCTGCGTGATTTTGCGCCGCTGGTCGTTTGTGCGGGCGAGTTTTTGGGATGCCCTGCGCGATTGCTGGCGGCTGCGCGGCCAGATTCGGGAACACCGTCGCGCGGCGGCAAAATTCCGCAAACGCTCGGATTTCTGGATGCTGCGATTTTTCCGGTTGAAATTGAACCGTTGGTTTGAGATCAAGCGGCTGTTTCAATTCGGCCTGCCGCGCGTGGATGCGCGTTAACAAGATGAATGCAGAAATTAAAATTGATAACCCTCATGCATCATCCCAATGCTCCTAGTCAAACCGAAGCGAAACCGGCAACCGGCAACTACGACGTTGCGGTTGCTTGTCGAGTTTGTTCGATACCTTCAAACAGCCAGCCGCCGATTTTTGCCGAAGACAAGCTCAAGCTGGTCGAATTTTGTTTAAAATCGTTCAGGGCGAGCCTTGGTAATTTGCGTGCTAAAATGTGGATCATCCTGACTGGGCCGCCGGAATACGAGCAAATGTTCGAAAGGGTGTGGCCGAAAGAAGATTTGGTTGTCTTGAACGTCGGTAGAATTGGCAATCCACGCAGCTTGCAAAAACAGATGGATGTTTTGACCGCGCAGACCGACGCAGAATTGGTGTTCCTGGCTGAGGACGATTATTTTTATCTTCCCGACAAGTTTCAGGCAGCGGTTGAATTTTTGCGAAGCAATCCCAACATAAACTTCGTTTCGCTTTACGACCATCCTGATAATTACGTTATCCCCTTTCAACAATCTTTGCCGTCGGCAAAGGCGCGAATAAGCGGGGGGCTTTCCTGGTATTCAAGAGCAACAACAACCCACACTTTCCTGACCCGAAAAGCCACACTTCAACAGTGTCGAAATGTATTCCGCGCTTCCTTTTGGGGAGGGTATAAAATTTGGGGCAGTGATACCGACACGGCTCATTGGCTGGCTCTAACCAAAACGAAAATTTTCAACCTGCCGATGTTTCTGAAATCTCTGGTTAAGTATCGTTACTGGGCAGCCTGCATGGTTCTGGCGTGGGTTTTTCGGTGGCGGCAGATTTTATTTGGGGAGCGTTATACTTTATGGGTCCCCAGTCCGTCTATTGCTACTCACATGATTGCCGGAGATGAAGCACCCGGCGTTGATTGGCGGAAAGAATTTGACCGATGCTTGTCCAAAGTTTGAAAAATTAATCCAACAATAGTCTGTTGACCGAACGAATGAATAAACGCAAGCCGCCCCAATTTGCAAAACTTCTTTGCGCGCCTGGCTTCGTGTTTTTTATGTTTCAATTGTGGAAGCGCTGACACAAATCAGCCGACCAACTTTCGTCTGACCGTTGAATTGCAAGACGGCTCAAAACTCGTCGGCCAAGCGGGCGATGAAAATTATCAATTCCGTTCGGATGTATTGGGTGAAATGAAATTGCCGTTGGAACGTATCCGTTCCATGGAGTGATTCATTGTCAGCGACCGGCTTTTTCCAGCGCGGCCCAGGACGGCGGCAGATTCTTCCGGACTTCAATGCCCGCAAACGCCTGCCCCTGCCGCGCGCCAACTTTTTTCGCCCAGACGGCCATGCGGTTGACGCCCGCCTCCAGCGAAACATTTTTAATAAGATCGCCGAAATGTTGGTGGACTTTTTCGTGCGCGGAATAGGCGTGGACAACTTCGTTGCGGGCTTCGAGCATTTTAATGTTAGGTTCCGTGCCCATGGCCTTGGCGACCACCCGGGCGAGTTCGGTCACGGAATAAGCCTTGTCCGCACCGACATTGTAAACCTGATTGTAACACGCCGGCCGCGCAATGCTGGCGGCGATGACCGGCGCGACGTCGTCAATAAAACTGAACGCCCGCGTCTGGGAGCCATCGCCAAAAATCGTCATCGGCTGGCCCTGCATGATTTGATTCATGAAAATGCCGATGACGTTCCGGTAACGGTCGCCGAGGTTTTGGTTTTCCCCATAAACATTATGCGGGCGAAAAACGACATAGTTCAAACCGAACATTTCGTGCGCTTCTTTGAGATCTAGTTCCACGGCATATTTGGCGATGCCGTAAGGGTCTTCGGGCTGCGGCACGGCGGCTTCGGTCATCGGCAATTGATTGCGACCATAAACCGCGATGGACGAGGTGAACACAAAACATTTCACGTTGTGGTTCACCGCCGCGTTGATGAGATTCACGCTGCCGAGCAGGTTGTTCGTGTAGTTGAAATGCTTGATGAAATGGCTCAAACCCTCGGCGGCATAGGCGGCGAGATGAAAGACGTAATCGAATTTGTATTCGGCAAAATTTTTCCCGACCAGCACTGTGTCGGTGATTGATCCTTCAATCAATTTCACCCCCGCCGGCACGTGATCGCGAAAGCCGCCGCTTAAATCATCCAGCCCGACGACCCGATGTCCTTGCCGCACCAGATGCGCCGCGACGTGCGAACCGATAAATCCGGCCGCGCCAGTGACCAAAACCTGTGAACTCATGCGCGGAATCTAGTCAAGCCGCCCCCGTCCGGCGATTCTTTTTTCCGAACGGTTTCAGTTTGCGGCGGTCTTGACACTCATGCCGGCCGCCAACAAGATGTTGGCTTCTTAATCGCACATTTAAAATCTAAGGGTCCGCCACTATCATGAAAAACAAGCAAACAAATTCACTCACAAAACATTCTGGGCTTTGGGGTGCGTCACTTTTGGTCATGGTATTGGCGGTGATGTTTTGGCGCAGTTTTTTGCCAGACTACGTCCACTTTTCCAACGACGGCCCGCTCGGTCAGCAAAACGTGGACTGGCTGAAACTGCCCGGCGCCATGACTGGCACGTGGGATGACTTGAACGACGTCGGCTTTGCCGGCGGCGCGTTCACGCCCGGGGTTACAGCGTTTATCAAGTTCGCATTGGGGCCGGTCGGCTATGCAAAATTCCTCGCGCCGGTCGCGTTGTTTATCATGGGCATGGGAGCTTGGATATTTTTTCGCGCGTTGAAACTCTCATCCCTGGCGGCGATATTCGGCGCGCTGGCAGCCATGTTGAGTTCGACTTTTTTTGCCGGCGCCTGCTGGGGCGTCGCGTCGGTGGAAATCGCCCTGGGCATGGGGTTCCTTGCGCTCGCGCTCGCGATGGCCAACACACCAGAAACCCCGTGGCTCATCCGCTGGACACGGCTGGCTCTGGCCGGCTTGTGCGTCGGGGTCAATGTCATGGAAGCGGCGGATGTCGGCGCCTTATGCAGCCTGTTAATCGCTGGATTCGTGTTCTTTAAATCGCTGGCGGACACCGGCGGAAACTTTTTCGCAAAAACCGCGCGCGGCTGCGGACGTGTCGCCATCGTGGCGGTCTTCGCCGGATTCATCGCCTTTCAGACCATCCTTTCATTGGTTGGCACTTCCATCACGGGCGTCGCCGGCACGGCGCAGGATTCGGAGACCAAGGCGGCACATTGGGACTGGGCCACGCAGTGGAGCCTGCCGAAAATTGAGACACTCGGCATCGTCGTGCCGGGACTGTTCGGCTACCGGCAGGACACGCCAAATAAAATGCTGCCATCTTTGCAGAATGTATATCAAGGCGGAGTTTATTGGGGCGGTGTGGGACGCAGCCCGGAAATTGACCGTTTCTTCGACAGCGGTGGGCAAGGCACACCGCCGGGCGGCATGATGCGTTTCGGCTACGGCGGCTACTACTGTGGCATTCTAGTGGCTTTGGTGGCATTCTGGGCCATCGCGCAAACTTTCCGCCGGCAAAATTCGCCGTTCTCCGACGCGCAAAAAAAATTCATCTGGTTCTGGGCGGCGGTCATGGTCGCGTCGCTGTTGCTGGCGTGGGGACGGTTTGCGCCGATGTTTTACGGCCTGCTCTACCGACTGCCGTATTTCTCCACCATTCGCAGCCCGGCGAAATTCTTCATCTTTTTAGTGTGGGCGTTGGTGGTGCTGTTCGCCTACGGCATCCACGCATTGAGCCGACGCCATCTGGCAACCGAAACGGCCGGCAAAGGCAAAATCGTCACCAAGCATTGGGACGCCTTTGACCGCAAATGGACTTTCGCCTGCGCGGGAGTTTTCGGCGCGAGCATCTTCGGCTGGCTGATGTTTGCCGGACACAAACCGGAATTTGTCGAATACCTCAAAAAAGTCGGCTACGGCAACGAGGATTTAGCCGAGCAGATTGCCGCGTTCAGCATCGGCCAGGTCGGATGGTTTATCGTCCTCTTTGCCATCGCCATCACCTTGCTGACATTGGTCATTGCCGGTTTTTTTTCCGGGCCGCGCGCGAAGCTCGGCGCGGTGCTGCTCGGTGCCTTTCTGATTTTTGATCTGGGTCGCGCGAACCTGCCCTTCATCATCCATTGGGATTACAAACAAAAATATGACATTGATGCAGCCAGTCCAAAAGATTCAACAAATCCCATCATTAATTTACTGCGCGACAAACCCTACGAACATCGCGTCGCCGGCCTGCCGTTCGATGCCCAGCAACAATTGCGGTTCTATGACAATTCATTTGGTGGCAGCGGCCTATACCGCATTGAATGGATGCAGCATCACTTTCCGTATTACAACATCCAGTGCCTCGACATCATCCAAATGCCACGGATGCCAGAAGATTTGAAAGCCTATCTCGAAGCGCTCTCGCCGCGCACGCAAGCCGATGCCGCGCTGATAGCCCGCCATTGGGAGCTTTCCAACACGCGCTATCTGCTTGGCGCGGCAGGTTTTCTCAACGTGCTGAACCAGCAACTCGACCCCGCGCAGAACCGTTTCCGAATCGCACAACGGTTTGACGTCGTGCCCAAACCCGGCATCACCCGCCCAACGCAATTGGAGGAACTGACCGTCACCACCAATAATGATGGCGACTTGGCGCTCTTTGAATTCACCGGCGCGCTGCCCCGCGCAAAACTGTATTCCAACTGGCAGGTCAATACCAATGACCAAGCGGTGTTGAAAACGCTCGCCGACCTGAATTTTGATCCGGCGAAAACGGTTTTAATCTCCATTCTGCAAAAAGATCTGCCCGTCGTGGCGACGAACGAAAATTCCGGCACGGTGGAATTCAAGAGCTACGCGCCGAAACATCTCGCCTTCGCCGCCAACGCCACCGCACCGTCCGTCTTGCTGCTCAATGACAAATATGATCCGCACTGGAGCGTGACGGTGGACGGCAAACCGGCGGAACTGCTGCGCTGCAATTTCCTCATGCGCGGGGTTTATCTGTCCCCCGGCCAGCATACGGTCGAATTTGATTTCAGCCTCCCGAACAAGCCCCTCTATATCACGCTGGCAGGCATCGCCGTTGGTCTGGGTCTAGCCGGCTGCCTTCTCATTTCAGCGAAACAGGAAACACCCGTCCGACGGGAAACTGTCACGGCCTAAAATCAATCCGGTTCCACCGCTCACAAAACCAATCTGGCATCCGAAGGCAAACGCAAGTCATCCTGTGAGGG
>OCTA010004503.1_pt1 | contig 12196 bp, 16 predicted proteins | sample 1538991 | NCBI WGS metagenome assembly OCTA01 (sample SAMEA3539302, study PRJEB22396) | soil metagenome | biome: tundra; feature: field; material: soil | place: USA | collected 2010-05 | depth 0.15 m | reverse complement strand
GAGCTGGCGATTGCGATTCTCGATGCTCTCAGTGAGGCACACCGTCCCTAAACAGTGAGCGGGGCGGTTATCGACTGCCACTGACCGGCACATGCAGGATACCCTGGCTGTCCGTTGAAACCCCGTGTTCCCGACATGCCCTAGCTGGATGGAGTCGGCTGCGTTGTCACAGGCGTTACGGGGTCAATCGAAATCGGGCATGCATCGGAAACTCCGATCGCAGCTGACGTGCTCTTGGCCGTCACTTGCGCCGACTGGGTCATGTTCGGTGGCGTTATGAGGAAAGAGCGAGTGAAATAGCCGCACTTCCGAGCAGACCCATCGCTTCCCTGTATCAGTGCTTCTGCGAGCTGCCCTGGTTTCAGATTCACGTCTGTCGGTGGGCCTCCATCGGCGTCGCTTCGTTCTGCCTGGGCGATCTGTTGACCCTGTACATTGAGAGCGGCGACGCCCGGATAGCCATTAAGAGTGCAGATGGACTGACTCACGTTCAGGAACCCAAGCTCATCTGCCGCCGATCCGGCCCCCACGTAGCTGGTCTGAATCGAAACAGCAAGCTGACCGTTGCGGCACATTGGTCCGACAGGAGCTGTGGTCGTGGTCGGCGGGCTTGGAGCTGTGGAACTGGTCGAACTTGTGGTTGCCGATGAAGTGGGGCTGGTTGTCGAGCAGGCGGTCGAGCCAACAGCCAAGAGAGCCAGAACCAGAATGGTCAATCGCCTCGCCATTGGCGCATCGTGGGCGGTCTGGTCGAAGTCGTTCACTCCGACACCGTCCGAGATCGCCGGGTGGGTGGGGCAGAACGGCATGGACCGGGGACCTCCATCAAGAGAAATTCCTAAGGGTTGATGAGCCGGGCGGAGCCGAAAGCGATCGGGGCGGCGGCCCACGCTCCATCTCCGCCCTCGGCCACGATGACGCAGAACTGCAGACATGGCTTTAGGACCGTCGATTTGAGTGGCTCCGAAGGTGCCTCGGAGCGAACGGTGTAGTCGATGGCCCCGGACCTCTGGGCGTTGGTGACCACGAAAGGCTGGGCTGCGAGCTGGGAGCCACAGCCGAGGTAATTGGCGTCCTCTGCGTGGTCGCATTCCGAGATGAACGCCTTCCCGCTCGCGCCGAATCCAGTGACGGCCACCCGGACCACCTGTCCATCATGCAACCCGGTGCTCGGGGTCACCGTGACCGTCGGATCATCAACGATCGATGCGGCAGCCCGTGGAGGGGGCCCGCACGGCCACAGCACGCCAAGAGTCTCCGGCTCGGCGGCTGCCGTGGTGAGGAGTATCTGGTAGCCCCGTTCTTCGCCAGGTCGGAACAGGTGGAGGGAGGTAGGAGCCGAGGCACCATCACCGTCGCTGGAGAACGTGCCGATGACGTATCCACGGACGGTGTTGTTCAACCAATTGATCAATACAAACGTCTTGGCTGGGAGGCCATGAATTGCTAGGTCCATCGAAACCTCACCGGAGGTGCCGTCGTAGCGGATCTCTCCAGTGAGCGGCTGCTGGGCACAGAAGTACTCCAGGCCACCAAAGCCCGTCTGCACCGGCGTGGTTATGGCAGCGGGAGAGGCGACAGTTGAGGTTGAATTCTGTGCCCGTTGAGTTGAGCTACATGCAGTGAGCAAGAGCGCCAGCGTCAATAGTGCGGCTGCATCCCTATGGAGTCCAACGCAACGATTCACATCCTCAAGCTATCCCTGGTGGACCAGATCTGTCGGCCCTCCACGGGCCGTCGGAGTTCATCTTCGGGGGTGACCCTATCGCCGGCTCGGTGGGACGCCACAGTGACTTCGGCGGGCACGTGGGGCGGTGGTCCGAAACCATTCCTAACCGGCGGCCGCATACGATCGCCAGGTGATCCGCGTGTGGCTGGCCGTAGCTGCATCATTGGTTGCAGGAACGTCGCTTACCGCTTGCGGCTCTACGCCTGGGGCAGCCCCCGGCACGTCGACTCTCCCGCCGACACCAGGGGAACTCGTAACGCATGTCACCTCCGTCACTGCGACGCTCGAGCCTTACAATCCGCAGCTCACTGACCAAGGGGTCCCCGCTGAACAAGTGAACTTCATCGTGACGTCAGTCTCCGGGCCGTTCTCGTGCAGGGTTGATGTGCGTCGATGGGGCCGGATCGTGGGAACGACTGTTGCCACGATGGGACCCCCGTCAGGAACCTCGGGTTCAGCCACGGAATCCGTGCCGGTGGAAGGCATCAAGGGTGGAACGTTCGCAGGGAACTCATCAAACGCCCTTGTCGTTTGTCGCCTCTCCTAATGAGTGCCGGCCTGCCCCACAACAGGTTGGCGGCGGCTATTGACCGTGGTTAGACGGCATGAGTGGGGTAAGGCCAGTCGCCAGGGGACGCGCTCGGCGCTCGGCATCTGCGAGCGATGCACTTGCCGAAGCCGGGGCAATCAGGTGACCTGATGCACCGCCTCGCCTATACCGACATCTCGTCAACGATGGTCAGGTCGACAAACTCTGGAGCACCGTCGAAGATCTCTGCCATCAGTGCCCTTCCAGCCTGCAGTCCCTCCTGCCGTCGGGGATCGTTGTCGCGGTCTCGAGCCTTCTCTTCGCTCTCGAAGACGACAAACATGTAGACCCGGCTCGGGTCGTTCTGGTCCCGCATGGCCGTCGAGCGCAGTAGGCCAGAATTTGGTTGTTCGGCTGCCCGTAAGTGCTCGAGCAGCGTCGGCAGGTCGTCTTCCCTAACCGGCTTCAATCGCATCGAGATGAGCTGTGCCCAGATGTCAGAATCCTCCATTCGAAGATGACGCAAGACCCTAGTGCCCAACAGTTCGGATTCCCGGGACGAACGTGCCCGATCGACACTTACCGATGACTGGTTGGACCGGGTGACCCCTATCATTAACAATGTCCCGTAGGGTCCACCGCCGGAGAGGGTGGGGCCTTACGGCACGTCGGCTACTTCGGCCGGAAGTGTACGAGTATCCGCCCGAAGTTGTGGGAGTCCTTCTCGACACGGTCGTAGAGTGCCTTGATCTCCTTCTGGTCGAGGAATCGCAGCACACGCTTCTTGAGTTGGCCGCTCCCCTTGCCGGGGATGATCTCCACCAGTCGGACCTTCTTCTCCACCGCCTCGTCGATGGTGGCTCGCAGGGCACGATCAATGTCGTCGCCCCGGTTGTAGATCTCGTGCAGATCGAGCTTGAGCTTCATGGAAGACGGTCTACACCGGCAGACCGCCAGCGTTGGGTCGGCGCTTTCAACGCAGAAACACCGCAAAATGACTCTGGTTCAGTAGTCCCCGCACGTTTGGCCGCCCTTGATCTCAACTAGCGCCGATGTCGGGAGGTCTTCGAAGAACAGGAGTGCCATCCGATCCCCAGCCGACACACCCGGGACGACAATCGCCCCTCCCTCTTCGTAACTGAAGTCGCCAGCAGGGTAGTGCGTGCGCACAATGCTCAGTGTAATTCCCAGCATCACTCTGGTGGCAGTCACCAAGAGCGGTGTGGTCGGGCCTGACGGGTTGATTGAGGTTCCATCGGTGGGGAGTCCACCTCGCAGATATCGGTAGCCGGACAGATGACCGGAGTAGAACTCCAAGGAAAGGTCGTTCCACTCCACCTCGGTTCGGTAAAGGCATCCACCAGTCGTTGTGCGACTTGGACGACCGAGGTACTTCGTCATTGCTGTCATGGCAGTGGATTGACCTTCTCCGACTCGCACGATGCCCAAACCATCGGGGCCAAGGATCAAGCTCGGCTTTCCGGGCTCCCCGTTGACGCGGCGGAATGGCTCGTTGCCGTACCCGAAGTAGTTGGAGGCGAGCCACCGCCGCAAGCCGACACGACTCCTGCCAGCGCCAATCCCGCGCTGATTACCTTCAACGAGCGCATCGAAAGTCGCAAGCCATCACCTCAGTCGAAGTTTGGCTCCGATGGAGAGCAGATGCAATCGTCGGCAGGTTGGTTTGACGAAGATCTCATGAGCGCCCTGAGGGCCTGGCGGGTGGAGAGGGTGGCGGGTCTGGACTTCGGGTAGCGAGCCCCAGCCGGGTGCGGATATGCACTTCCCCTGAACGAATCAGGCACATTGGTCCGGCAGCGGTCGTTGTGGACGATGTGGTGCTGGGGGCTGACGACGGGTTGTCTGACGTCGAGGATGCCACCGATCCACGGCCGGTGTTGAGCAGGCAGCCAAACCCACTGCGAGAGCAGTGGACCACAGGATGGAGGATCGCCTCGCCACGGCGTCATGGTAGGCCCAGAGCGCAACCTGAGCTGATTGAGCACGGTACCGGCGCGCCGGCTCCGGGTCGGGATTTCCGCGGACCAACCCCAGGAAGCGCTTCCTTTCGCGAGCGCGACCGATCGACCAACCGGGATGTGCTCCAGCCGTCCTCGGCGCTGTTGGACATGGCTTCAGATAACGACGGACCCGCGTGCTCTTGGCCGAGCAATCAGCCGGACCGAGCGCACGTGCCCTAATGCTCGCCTAAGTCTGGCATTCGGGTATCCCCGCACAACGCTGCCGGGAATGTGCGCAGCTTCGATGGCTGAGATCCCGAGCTGGTGTCCTCAGCCTGGGTAGCTGAGATCTTCATTCTCGGTTCTCAGCTATCGAGGCCGAGGGCGCAAGTCGATGTACTCAGTCGGAGTGGCTGACCGGGAGCACGTCGCGGGGCCGTTTGACAAGTCTGAAGATTGATAAGTGCCAAGACGAGAGGCAACAGCAATTCATCGCTAACCTCGAGGAAAAGGCAGCAGTCGGCAACGCGACCCGGAAGAGGGACGAGATTGCCATTCCACGGAGGTGCGTGCAAGTTGGAACGTCGTCCTCGAACACTGATGAGCGGCCATTGTCGACCGCTCGCTGCGGCCGCCGTGTGCGCCCTCGTCGCGGTGGTGGCAGCGGCGTGCGGTTCGTCAAACGCCGCCCCCACGACGACGGTGGCAACCGGAGCGGTTCGGACTGCGGTGGCCAATGGGGCCGCATCATCGAGGACGGACGCCGCCGGCGTCGAGTGGCTGTGCCGGCCCGGTCTGCCTGGCGACCCCTGCACTGCGAACCTGACAACGACCGTGATCCCGGTGTCGGGCCCCACGACCGTGGAGCACGCCACGCCAGCGAAGAATCCCCCTGTCGACTGCTTCTACATCTACCCGACTGTCAGCGGGCAGTCGGGGGTGGTGGCCAACCTGCACATCGATCCGTCCGAGACGGCGGTGGCCCGGATCCAGGCATCACGCTTCTCCCAGGTGTGTAGGGTTTATGCCCCCGTGTACCCGCAGTTGACCCTGCACGCGCTGACCGATCCCGGGGCGATCACCGGTTCGGACCTCACCACCGCCTACACGTCGGTGCAGGCGGCCTGGCAGGACTACCTGGCCCACTACAACCGGGGCCGGGGCGTGATCTTCATAGGCCACTCGCAGGGCGCGGCGATGCTGATCCAGCTGCTGCACAGGCAGGTGGACAACAACTCGGCGGTGCGCTCGCACCTCGTGTCGGCCATCATCCTCGGGGGCAACGTGACCGTTCCGGTGGGCAAGACCGTGGGGGGCAGCTTTCAGCACATCCCGGCCTGCACCGCCGCCAGGCAGACCGGCTGCGTCATTGCCTACTCGAGCTTCGACCAGTCGCCACCGGCCGGCTCCCAGTTCGGCCGACCGGGTTCAGGGGTCAGCCTGCTGTCCGGCACGAGCTCGACGGCCGGACTCCAGGTCCTGTGCGTCAACCCGGCCGACATCTCCGGCGGGACCGCCCCCCTCGCCCCTTACTTTCCGACCAGGTCGGCGGCGATTGGGCTGGGGAACCTAACCGGCGTCACGCCGCCCGTACTGCCCACGCCGTGGGTGGCCGAGCCGGACCTCTACTCGGGCCAGTGCCTCTCGCAGGGCGGGGCGACTTGGCTGCAGGTGAGTGCCCCGATCAATGTCGGCGACACCCGGATGATCGTGGGTCAGACGCTCGGCGCCACGTGGGGCCTCCATCTGGTCGACGTGAATATCGCACTCGGCAACTTGGTCAGCCTGGCCCGCAGCGAGGCCGCTGCCTACCTGGGCTGAGCATTTCGGCGTTGCAGTTCGACGAAGATGTCGCCGACGGGATCCGCAACTGGGACTGCCTTTCCCAGTTGCGGAGGCAACGAGTGGGAAGCCTCGCGGACGGCTGCCCCAGAACCGGGCAGGGGCGCAGTCCGGCATTCATGCCACAGCTTTCGTGGTCGGCTGGGCGCTCAGCCTGCGTACTCGGAGTTCCCAGCCACCGCCCTCAGCTGCATAGCTGAGGTTCCGAATCACCATCCCCTGCTCTTGAAGCTGGGTTCCCGAGCCAGCGATCTCAGCCTGCCTGGCTAGTCGGGGAGCCGGCGCTCGCCCCAGCGGTCCCAGCTGGTGAGCTCCTCGGCGGTGCGCGCCCGCGGGGCAACGCCGAACGAGCCCCGCGGGCGGCCCAGGGGCAACAGGGCCACCACCAGGTACCGATGGGGGATCCCGCAGAGGTCGCGGACCTCGTCCTCGTGGATGCGGTAGAAGGTGATGATCACAGTGCCTACGCCCTGGCCCGGCGCCGCCAGCACGAAGTTCTGCACGGCCGGGTCGACGGAGGCGTAGATGGGCCCGACGTCCATCTCCCCCTCGTTGTCGGTCGCCGTCATCTCGATGTCGGGCATGAGCACGAGCACCAGGGCCGGCGCCTCGCCCAGGTGGGCCTTGAGCTCCGGGTCGCGCACGACGAGGTACTGGTAGGGCTGGATGTTGCCGCCACTGGGGGCCTGCACGGCGGCGCGCAGGCACGTCCGGATCTCGTCGTCGGTCTCGGGCTCGTCCGTGTAGCGACGCATGGCCCTCGTGGTCACGATTCCCTCGAGCAAATCCAGCGACAGCTCCTCGTTCGTCATTGGCCGGTGAAGCGGGGAGGCCGCTTCTTCCGGATCGAGGCCAAGGCCTCGGCATGGTCGTCGGACCAGAAGGTCGAGATCTCCGACGCGGTGGCCAGGTCGAACGAGGCCATCGCCGTTTGCTTCATCCAGTTGTTCACCGCCGCCTTGGTGTGACGGACCGCGTGGTGTCCGAGAACTCAAAGCGCGCCTCAAGCCGCGAGTTCGTACTCGTGGATCAGTCCGCCCAGCCGGTCGTGTCTGCGTATCCGTCCCGGATGGTGCCGGAGATGCCGGTGCTTGCTGTCGGAGGCGGACACCATCGGGAGCGGCGACGCGTTCTCCGGAGTCGGGGTCTCCGGTGAGAGCCCCTGATGTGGGCGATGGCCGTTGTGGTGACATCCATAGCTGCGAAGGATGCGTTCGAGGTGGGCTTCGTTCATGATCAGAAGGTGGTCGAGGCACTCAGATCTCACGGTGCGCACGAACCGTTCGGCAAGGGCATTCGCATTCGGGGTCCGGAGAGGGGTCCGGAGGATCTCGGTACCCTCCGCCGCGAACACTTCGTCGAAACTCGCCACATACTTCGTGTGACGATCGCGGACGAGGAACTTTGCGGTGGTGTCAGCATCGGCGAGGTCACCGGTGATGTTCCTGGCCTGTTGGGAGACCCACGCCGCATTGGGATGAGCGGTCACCCCGGTGATCCGGACTCACCGGCTACCGAGCTCGATGAGGACCAGCACGTAGAGGCGTTGAAGCAGCACAGTGTCGACACGGAAGAAGTCCGTGGCCACGACGCCGGACGCCTGGGAGCGCAGGAGCTCTCACCAGGTGGGACCACTTCGCCGGGGAGCAGGACCGAGGCCGTGGTCCTTCATGATCCGGGCGATGGTGCTCTCCGCAAGACGCACGCCGAGCTTGAGCAGCTCACCCGGGATGCGCCGGTAGCCCCATCTCGGGTTCTCCCTGACAAAGGGCACGATGAGTGCGGTTGTCTCGGCGTCGATGGATGGACGACCCGGTGAGCGATGGGGATACGTCCAGCGTTTGGCCACCTGCCGGCGGTGCCAGGCCAGCAAGGTGGCAGGGGTGACACCGAAGATTCCCCAAGTCGAACGGGGAAGCAAGCGACTGAGGACGGCCAGCAGCGCACGATCGGCAGGCTGATATGCGCAACGCCCCACCTGGCGCCGGAGGATTGCCACTTCACGGCGAAGAGCGAGCAGCTCGACTTCCTTGGACTGTTCGGTACGAAACAACCGGAGGACCAACCCGAGGAGGTGATAGACGGCGAGATAGGCGAAGGCCCACAGCTGGCCACCTGCCCGGTGCCGTCGCATCGAGGCGACGTGGCCGCCACGCTTGACGCTCTGCAGAGTCCCTGGTGGAGGGGGTGATCGCGTATTCGGATACTACGAGTCGTCAAGAGCCTCTCATCGGGTCGGACGAAGCGCTGACCAGGGGAAGTGGAGGGCTATATCGTCATCGAGAAGTGAGGAACGTCAGTTGCTACGCTCGTCACGCAACGTTCATCTCGGTGTCACCATGGCGTTAAGTGACCTCGGTCAGAATCGAGTGCGGTGAGATGGCGGGAAGGTGAGGCGTGACGGAACTGCAGGGCTGGCATCCTGATTCGTCTGGGCAGCATGAGTTCAGGTACTTCTTCGATCGCGAGCCAACTGTCTGGGTGAGTGACGGTGACAGCGTCACTCAAGTCGAAGCGGACGCGGCACAACCAGCCGTTGAACAGGTAGAGAGCAGCCAGTCCTTCTCAGGATTCGCTTCACCGTCAGCCCCCACTGGCGCGGTCGCTGCTCAACCTGTCGCCTCGACCGATTGGTATCCCGATCCGTTCGACGCAATGCCTCTTCGCGATTCGGACGGCTCAGGATGGACTGAAGAGGTGATCACATCCACCCCAGTCCCCGAAAGAGACGGATGGGTTCAACAGCCCACTGAGCATCCAATGGGAACGGAAACTGCTGATCGGCCTGACCGACTTTCCCCGACTGGGTACCTTGACCCTCGAAGCAGTGAGGGCCGACTAGAAGCATCATCAGTGAAAGTGCCGCGGAGAACGGCATGGAGCGTTGTCTTCATCTTTGCCGGTGGCACCTACCTCCTAGGGGAAAGCGTCGATGCGCAGCTCGTAGCAATCTGGCATCAGAGAGCAACGGACGAGCCTCCTATCGAGAGCTGGGATAGAGGCTCGGTTGGGAGGGAAAAGGCTGCTGCAAGGTTCATCGAACTCGAACCGGATGGCCAAGCGTTGGAAGCGCCTCTCGTATGCACGTGGCTCACGCAACCTTCCCGCAAGCCGTTGCCGGGGCAGCACCACCGGACTGGAGATGGCAATTCTTCCAATCGCCTACGTAAGGTCGACCGGAAGCGATTGCAAGCCGTGGCAGATCGGCTCAGAAGGGGGGTCATCGCATGCGGCCACTTGAGAACTATCGCAATTGACACCCCCTTGTGGGAAGGCGAGAGCGCTATTGTCCAGTACGGGGCACGCAGACTGAAAGTTGCCGAAACATCGCTTGCCCAACCCGGACGGAAGCCTGTTGTTGGCAGAACCGTGACCGCCGTGGATCTTCTGAGACCTCTCGACGCACTGGGTGGGGCGGCCTCGTCCAAGTCCCGGCGACGGAACATGGTGAGGACCGAACGGACGATCCTCGGCACCGGAACATTGATATTCACGGACCAGAGACTTCTCTTTGTCGGGAGCTGCAAGCGTCCTTCCACTCAATCGCACTTGACGATCAAGTACGAAGAGGTTTCGAGGGCACTATTCACAGCCCGGCCAACTCCTCGAGCGGGGCGGATGCAACTCACCCTTTCTTTCAAGGACCTCCGGCCTGACGAAGCCTTCTCCATCGATGGCCCCGATATCGACGACGCAATGGACTACTACAACGGCATTGTGAGACTCCACCACCCTCCTGATGGCTGCCATCTGAGAGGTGGCGATAGCGGGAATGCCTTTTCGTAGAGAGGTCCCGTGCGGGGGTCGTGACTGTGAGGGAGCCGGTGACGAGTCGCAGGCTTGTGCTCGGGACCGACACGTAGGTGCCCCAGACCGTCGGGGATGCCCAACGGGCCTGCGGATGCTCGACGGGTGTCTTACCGTTGACGGCCAATCGGGCCCGTTCGCCGCGGAGCTGCGCTTCTACCAGTCGAGCTGAAGCACCTGGCGCATCGTGGCTTCGAATGCCTCGTAGCTCGCACCTTGCCGGGTGGAAGCGATGAGCTCGGCGTCGGTCCCGACGGGCAGCCGCAAGGTTCGGTTCTCAGTATCGAGGGCATCGCAAATGGCCACTGCGACGAGGTCGGGACCAGGTGAGGGCTGACCACCACTCAGCTTCCCCATGGCACCCTCCCATTCGCTGGCCAGCGCTGCATAGGGTCCTGGACGACCGCGGTAGTCGACGAGATTCGTTCCGAACTCCGTCGCGATGGCACCGGGCTCGACGATGAGAACGTCGACTCCGAAGTGGCCCACCTCCAGATGCAGCGCCTCTGAGAGCGCTTCAAGGGCGAACTTCGAAGCGGCGTAGAAGCCGCCGAGGGGACCGGCCACGATCCCGGCCACCGAAGTGACGTTGACGACGGTACCTGAGCCCTGCTCCCGCATGTCTGGGACAAATGCCTGGATCATGCGCGCGGCCCCGAAGAAGTTCGTCTCGAATGCTCGACGGACGTCGGCAAGGGGGACCTCCTCCACCGATCCTTCGATGCCAAAGCCCGCATTGTTCACCAGGACGTCCACGGGACCGACTTCCTCGCGAGCAGCGGCCACGGATTCGTCGGAATCGACATCGAGCACCAAGGTGCGCGCGACTGCCAGATCGGTGATTGCATCGAGCCGGCGGGCTGTCGCCACCACTTCGTATCCTCGGGCGGTCAGCTCGATCGCGGTTGCCCTACCGATTCCGCTGGAACAGCCCGTCACGATAGCTCGCCTGGTTGTCATGCGGCACTTCTAGCCGGGGGCCCTGGAGTTGTCAAAGACAGATTCTCCGCGAAGCTGATGCCTGCTGGGCTTGACAAATGCCGTAGGCAGTCTTGCTTCATACTGCTGGGACCGGGGCCAGCAGTGTCAACAAGAACCGGTGGCCCTGAGGTGTCCTTGACGTACCGGACCCGGGCAGTTAGCAGTCGGCAAGCTCCCGTAGAGTCGGGCGGCGGGTAACGAACCCGGAGCCATTGGTAGGGGACGGTCGAGTTGATCGAAAAGGGCACTAGGTGTATCCGGGTTCAACCTCAGACGTCGATGTGCCGATGACCCTCGTCAACGAATCATTGCGATCGGTGAAGGGGACATGCGTGCGTAGCGAGCAACCGGCACCTGGATGGTGGCAAGCGTCTGATGGCAATTGGTATGCGCCGGAGCTTCGTCCACCCATCAGAGATGAGCCAGTCATCGCTCAGCAAGCGTCAGCACCGGTGGGCCTACCGACATTCGGACAGGACATGGCCTTCAGTTCGAGACCCAACCCGTACGTGGGTGTACGGCCAGCGACGACGACAGATCTCCCCCCGGCAGTTGGAGGGCTTCCAGGTTTGCCTTCCAACAACGTCAAATCACGCCGGAGTGGATCAAAGTCCAAATCGATCCTGCTTGTCCTTATCATCGTCGTCGTTGTTGCCGTACTTGCGGTCGGAAGAGTCGTGCTGCATAAGAGCAGCCCAGTGGCAGTGTCGACGCCAGCTACGTCGACCGCTCAGGATTTTGCAACTCAGGTGAACCTGAGAGGTGCTTTCGTCTATCTCGAAGGGCAGTACAGGCTCAACCAGTTGACCTTCTCCGGCATTACCCCAGCCGTCATGGGACAAGATCCGCATGACCAGTTGATCTGGGTTTCCGGATCTTCGGATTCGGGAAACGGCAACACTATGAGCCTGGCGGCCAACGGCCAGTCGGTAACGGTAGCTTCCCTTTCGGCGAGCGGGGCCTGCTGGTTCGGCCAAATCAATAGGCAACCGGGTGCCAGCCTCATCTCGGACGCTCCTCAGTACGTCGGCCAATTGGGCGGCCAGTGCAATGCAATCGCCGCACCGTCGTCGGGCTGGGCATCCACCTTTCCGCCACAAGCCTAAAATCTGTCAGGCACTAGCTACCTACACGGCAATCAAGCCAGTTCGTGCCTGCCCCGGATGTGTTCAGGGGCAGGCAACGTTCGTGAACGCGGATGTACCTCGCCTTCTTCGTTCCTCGCAGAACCGGCGAGCGACTTTGGTCCTCAACTGCTTGGATTGAGACCGCACTCCAGGTCGCAGTGGCCAGCTAGGAGACTGTTGAACAATTCTCCCAGCGGTGCTCGCGATTTGAGTCCAGATC
>OCTA010004501.1_pt1 | contig 12199 bp, 14 predicted proteins | sample 1538991 | NCBI WGS metagenome assembly OCTA01 (sample SAMEA3539302, study PRJEB22396) | soil metagenome | biome: tundra; feature: field; material: soil | place: USA | collected 2010-05 | depth 0.15 m | reverse complement strand
CCCGCCGTTGCCCGTAAAAGCACTTCCTGCAGCTTCATAGCCCGCTCCACCGCGGTCCTCGGATAGATCTCCATGCGCATATGCATGGCTCCATCCTCGCCGCCCGCTATGCGGACATTTCACTTGCTACGAATACCGGACACATTATTAGCTAACGACATAGGCAACCGCGACGGCGGATTTACCGGCGACGTGGAGCGGTCGATAGTCGGTTTGGGCGCCGGCCATCACAGAACTCAATCGGCCCACTTCCGATTGATCGCTGACCGGGTGCGAGGGCGTGTCTTCAAAGTGGATTGTTTCGCGCGTGGCCATGAAGTTAGGCAGCGCGCGGATGGTCTTACTGGCGTAGTCGACGGTGCGGGATAACATTTGTCGCTCGGCTTCCCGATCAGGAGGCGCGGTGGGAGGTATGTCGGCGGGCGGCAGGTCGAGAAAAGACGATGTGTCAGCCAATTCGAGGAGAGCTTCGCGGGTGCGGGGTCCGGGGAAGTCGGATTACCAGCGGGCGAGGCGGGCGGCGCTGGCCCGTTCGGTCAGTTCGACACCGGCGAACTGGTCCGCGAGCTTCGCGTCGGATTCACCGTGGTCTGCGAACAGTAGCTGCTCGAATTGAGCGACAGTGAGCCGGCGAGCGGCAAAGGCGGGCGGCAGGGTCGCGAGCAGTAACAGCGAGAGGACGGTGAGTTGACGCATGCGAAACCGCCAGACCGATGGATGAACCATTGTAGACGGTTGTCCGGAGGCTCGGAGGTGCTTCGCTCAGGGGCGATTACGGCGAGAATTGACAGCTCGTACTACTGTTCCAGTGGGAGTTCGGGAAGCTCTTCCTGGTTCCGGATATGTGGTGGACAACCCGGCAGCGCGCAGCCCTGCCGATCGACCTGTGCGACTTGCGTTCTGAAGCCTTCGACGTAGTGCCAGGGACTCGTGAAGCCGAGCAGGTCAACGTAAAACTGAAGCGAGGCCGCGACGTCCTTGACGTGTAGGACGGGGCGCGCGAACCAGTCTGTCATAGATCATGGATCCTCGAATTAAGATCGCTTTCCCCAATAAGATGAATCTAGACGTAGGCCTGCACAGCAAACCTATTAGCGGATGCCCTTACCATCTGCACCTGACCATGTCCCGGGTTGGCGCTCTTTCGCGTCTTGACGAATCCATAGCGATTTAGGATCTTCACATCCCGTTGCACCGCGGTCCTGGGCCTCGCCAAATTGTGTGCGAGTTCAGTGATCGACATTTCCTTCTTCCGCGCAGCCGCCAGCAGGTGCACGCGGCCAGGAGTAAGGCACTCGAGCATATCTTCGGCTCGTTCGAACATGATCCGGGTTTCAGGCTCGATCGCCACGCCTTTGTCGATAAGGCGAGCCCTGGCAAGCTTGCGCTTGCGCATTTCATCCAAGCTTTCGACGCCGATATTCCTTTTCATGATTCCTCCTCAAGGCTTGCACTTCATCAAGAAACTGCTCAAGCGTGTCTTCGTAGCTGACAAACTCGGTCTTCTCGGCCTCTCCCATGTAGTGCCGTTCGTGAAAGCCGTGCGCATTGTCGTAGCCAAGCACGCGGCCATTGTCCTTGCGACACAGCGGGAAGTGAATAAACGCCAGGTTGTATTTCACGGTTCTGTCGAAGAAGTCCTGGAACACTTCTTCGCGGATGACCATCTCAACTCCGCATTTGCAGTCGAGCACGTTCGTCTCGTCTACCACCTTGCGAAGCTGGCGACTCGGGCCCACGCACTAAGTATGATGCAGGTGTATCATAAAAAGCAACACCTGATAGCGCACAGAAGCACAGAGAAGTGCGTTAAAGTTTTTCCTTGTGTTTCACCGTAGGGGCTGTTACATTATCAACATCGAACGTAGAGGATAATGTAACGGAGGCTATAGGCCATGGCGAATGGTAAGTTTGTGAGCTACCTTAGGGTTTCAACAGCGCGGCAGGGAGCGAGCGGCCTTGGACTCGAAGCCCAGAGGGAAGCGGTAACGAGCTACCTAAACGGCGGTTCTTGGCAGCTTGTACAGGAGTTGATTGAGGTGGAGTCCGGAAAGAGCAAGGACCGCCCCAGGTTGATCGAGGCGTTGCGGCTTTGCCGCATCTACAACGCCACCCTGTTGGTTGCCAAACTTGATCGGCTTGCTCGTAACGTCGCATTCGTCAGTACGCTCATGGAGGCTGGCGTCAAGTTCGTTGCCGTTGATCTGCCACAGGCCAATGAACTGACAGTGCACATCATGGCCGCCATGGCAGAGTATGAGGCTAAGGCTATCTCTGCCCGTACAAAAGCCGCTCTTGCGGCGGCAAAAGCTCGCGGCGTGAAGCTCGGTGGGCTGCGCGGGCCAGCTAACGAGTTTGCGGCACTCAGCAAGAAGGGGAGTGCTGCGGGCGCTGCCGTCCGGACTGCTAAAGCGACAAAGCGAAGCGATGACCTGTTGCCCGTAATTGAGCACATCCGTCAGGAGGGTGCCGCATCACTACGCGCCATAGCTTCGGAACTGAATACCCTCGGAATTCCAACCCCCCGCGGCGGAGAATGGTCAGCCGTCCAAGTGCAAAGAACATTGAAATCCGCCGCATCACAGGGGGCCTGAGTGTGCCAAGAGCTGATGTTTCTAAGGAAAAACAGCCCGATTCTTACCAGAGGAGGGTTGTTTTCTTTTCAGATTGCGAATTTCGCTTGACAACTTTTCAAAATGAAAAGAATCTATATAAAGTAGCCCGGATAGCACCACCTTCTCCCACATTCCCCCCATGAACGTTGTCACAAAACGGCACTTGACTGAAGCGGGTGATCAGTATCCGGACGCGGCCAATGAGATTCATGCGTGGCACACTATCGCTAAAAATGCTCGTTGGCGAAACTTCAACGAAGTCTTGCAGGTATTCAAGGATGCTGATGATGTCCACGGTTATGTCATCTTCAACATTCGCCACAACCGATATCGACTGGTTACCGTCATCCACTATGCGCGCGAAAAAGACGGCAGAGTCACAGAGGGCCATATTTACATTCGGTCCTTTCTGACGCACAGAGAGTACGACAATCCAAGCAACTGGGACAAGGGAGTGAGACGATGAGCACAACATTGGCAAATCCGACCGAAATGATCCGGAGAGGGGCCCCTCACGTCATCCACTCAGACGCCGAATTGGAGGAGTATACCCAAGCTCTGTTCGAGCTTACGGCGGAGACTGACCCGACTCGTGAGCAAGAGGAGGCTATCGAGCTCCTAACTTTGTTGATCGAACGGTATGAGACCGATCATTACCCCGTGCCTAAGGCGGATCCGGCAGAGGTGCTCAGGTTTCTGATTGAGCAAAATGGCCTTTCGCAACGAGATCTTGTGCCGGAGCTAGGCGCTGAAAGCACTGTCTCTCTAGTGCTCACCGGAAAGCGAAAACTTACCCGAGAGCACATCGAGCGTCTTAGCCAGCGCTTTCATGTTTCGCCGGCTGTTTTTTTTGATCACGCAGCCTAGCACAGCGGCCCGAAGGCCGCCGCACGTTGGTAGTGTCTGAAATCTGCGTTGAAGTGGAAAAATGAGATCATGCCAGCTTTTGAGCGATGGTTTCATCCACGATCTCTCTAACGGTCAACGGCACAATCGAGATGTGCTCACGAACGAAGAATTGGCCGATCTCTCGTAGAGCATCGCCGCTGAAGTCAAACCCAACGAAGAATCCCTTTTTGCGCCTGGTCCGCATCATGGCCGCTTCAAAATTGTCGATGTCGGGGCATCCGACCTTATCCATCTGCTTGACCTGGATTGGATACCAGTCATCCATGAAGTCAAGATGACCAGTTTCCTTCCCCGTTTCGGAAGGCACGGAACCAATGGGATATATGCGGCCATCTATCCCCATATCGCCGACCTGCGTCTTGTTCGGGATACCACCCAACGCAATCACAGCCCAGTTCTCAAACTCAAATGGCGGAATCTTGCGAAGCTGCTGTTCGGTCCATGGCAGATCGCGGACTACGAACCCGCGTCCGACTTGCCATAATTTTTCGTTCTCAGGAAGTCGGCAGATGTCTCGCAGGCGCTTCGCCATCACTCTGCAAGCCGTTGGGGAAATGTCTATTCCTATCCATTGACGGTTGAGGTTCTGAGCGCCGACAAGAGCAGTCCCACAGCCGCAAAAGGCATCGAGGACGATGTCGTTCTCGTTGGACGATGACTTGATGATCCGCTCCAACAATGGAAGCGGCTTTTGAGTCGGATAGCCAAGGCGTTCTGTCGAGAGATTGTGTAAGGGTCTTATGTCAGTCCAGACCGTTTGAAGTGGAACACCCGGCATTTGGTCGGCGTACTGTTTGAGGCGTGGGACGCCATCGTTCTTCTTTGGCCAGTGAATCATCCCAGCCGCGTCGAGTGCATCCAGTCGCTCTAAGACTCCTAACTTCTCATCGAGTTTCAGCCTCTCGCACGCTTCTTTTGGAATAGCCCAGTGTCGTGACTTCGCAGTCACGTTGATTCCCCTCCACGTCAACCCGCTTTCGCCGTATCGAACGCCATCTCCGGTTAGGTCCATTCGTTTCCATCTGCGTCCATCCGGGTCCCGTTGCTCGAAGAATGTTTCGAGATAAACAGGGTCGTAAGGCTGGAAGAGTTCATTCCATGTGTATGCGTCTGAGCCTGTGTAGAAGAAAATCGTATCGTGCACCGCACCATAACGCCGCGCACCGCCGTGGGCGCTCGTCCGCTTCCAAACAATCTCGTTCTGAAATAGGTTCTCACCAAAAATCTGGTCGAGCATCACCTTGACGTAATGGCTTGCGTGCCAATCACAGTGATAGTAGAAGCTGCCTGTTTTCTTGAGAACTCGCGCCAATTGAACGCAGCGAGGGCGCATGAACTCAATGTATGCCTGGGTCGATTCGTGGCGGTCTTCAAACGCTCGCTTCTCTTTGGTCTCACCCCAAAACACTTCATAGTTTCGATTCGAGTTGAATGGCGGGTCGATATAGATGAGATCAACGCTCGCATCTGGCAGCTTTCGTAGCTGCTCAAGATTGTCTCCGCAGTAGATAACGCGAGTATCAAGCAGCGAGGATGGTCTGCCGGCCGGGGTGGGAGGGGCGACTGGACTTGTTGCCAGCCCAGCGGCCTCGGAGGCGCGGCGCTTCCGTGTCAGGGCCGCTTTCTGCCCTGCCGTCAGTTCGTTTGGCATGGCGGCCTGCCGCCGCCCAGAGTCTTCCGCTTGGCTGCCATCTGGCGATAATGTTCGGGTCCATGTCGTAGAGAGGTCGCGTTGCCTCCCTTGCGTCCCAAGGTCACAGCAGCAGCGGCAGGACGGTCTTGCCTGAGACAATCATCTGTAAGCGCCAACGCAGCGCCCAAAAGCTCCCGGCAGGCTGCCGTCCGGTTCTCCGGCAGGTCGGGAGCGGTGGCGAGAATGCGATCCGCCTGGGAGATGAGGTTTTTTAGGGTGCGGAGTTCGGCTTGATTCGATGGCATGAGTTGACGATACGAGCGGAGAAAACAAAAAGCAACCGTTAGCTGTTTTCTTTCAACGCAGATTTAAGACACTACCCGCACGTTCTTTGAGTGATCAACCCACGGCCTATTATTTTTTCCACAAGTATTAGCCACAGCCTCGATTATTCGAGGAAAACTATGTCGCGAAATTCGCGTCTCAGCCATTATGAGATTGATATTTCCCATGTCTTTGATGGATGTTATCGCGGCCATTATCCGGCCCAATCCGAAACGGAGCCGTTGACTTAACGCACCAAGCGGCCTAGGGTAGCCAGCGCGCCCCCTCTGACTCTCCCAAGCAAAGTCGGATTTCCCCCGGTAGGCGTGTAAAAACTGAGCAGGGTCCCCACAAAATCCCCCACAGTCCCAGTCTCGAACCTTTCAGTGATTCTGTAAGAGATTGATTTCAATGGTCGGGACGGGCAGATTTGAACTGCCGACCCCTCGCACCCCAAGCGAGTGCTCTACCAGGCTGAGCCACGTCCCGACACGATCAAGCTGGCTCGGAGGAGCCGGCTCTGGGGTCTCAAAACAGTTTACACGACAATCGCTCTCTTCGGTCCGAGTTGCCGCTGTGGCTATCGCCAGGGCTGTTCCCAAAGCACCTCAACGCAATCGTGCCACAGGGTACCGATGACCGATGTTGCGCTTCCCCCACTGAAGCCGCTCTGGCTCCCGCCATTCCAGAGTCCGCAGACCGGCACTCAGCTGCTCGCAAATTAGTGCGTGGGGGGAACGAATTCCGAGGGTAGAGCCGACCCGGATCCAAAGAAGAATTCGTCCATCTGCTCCACCAGGAACTGTTGCGCCTGCGGAGTCCATGGCTGCAATCGATATTCATTCAACAGCATCTTCTGCCGGTCGACCCACTCTAGCCAGGCCGCCTGCGACACGTTCTTGTAGCTCTTCTGACCAAACTCTGAGTCGAAGGGAGGTTCTTCCAGCCCTTCCATCTCCTTCTTGTTGCGAACGCAAAAAACCATGTGCGCCATCGTAGCTTCGGCTCCTTCTCTGCCACTCCTATTGTAGGGGATTCAAGTCCTGGCAAATTCCTCCCTGAGCTCTGAATGTCCTCCGTGATCGCTGTCCATATGGCGAAAAACTCCTGCAGCCGGAAACATTGCTCAGCCTCTTTATCCTTGACAACCGCGCCTGCTGGCGCTCTTATGGAGGTGCTTCAAGTCCACGTCCCTCACACACGTCATCTCCCCGGGTTTCGGTCCAGTTGGTTCGTGGACTTCCTCTCCCAGATTTCCGCTCAACTTCAAAGGAGAACGTATGCCTGAAGAAACGGTACAAACGGGTCTGAGCGATAATGCCGCGGGTGGCCTCGCCTATGTGACGATCATCCCGGCCATCATCTTTCTGGCCATCGCGCCCTACAACCGCAGTTCATTCGTTCGATTCCACGCGTGGCAATCGATCTTCTTGACCATCTTCTACATCGTGATCGATGTGGCATTGCATGTGTTCCTGCGGGTCATCCCATTCATGGGCCTGATGGCTTTGGCTCTATATCCGCTACTCGCGCTGGCGATGTTCATCATCTGGGTATTTGTGATGCTGAAAGCCTTCAACGGTCAGCGCGTCAGGCTCCCGATCATCGGCCAACTGGCAGAGAAACAAGCCAACGCCTAAGCAGCCGGCGACGCACTTCGGTTTTAAAGATTCAACTGCACAAGGTCCATTCGCTGTTTTGGGCGCTGATCGACCTTGCTTCTGAAACGCGCTTAACCGGCCGGACACAATCAAGAAAGATCGGTTCGCCTTGGTCTTGATCTCATCTCCGAAGGAGTTACCATGTCCGAACTTCCGCCCACAGAGTCGCTTCCACCGCAACCAGCGCAAGCCGGCCTGTCTACCAATGCGGCTGGCGCCTTGGCTTATGTCACCATCATCCCGGCGATTATTTTTCTCGTCGTCGAGCCGTACAACAAAAGCTCCTTTGTGCGCTTTCACGCCTGGCAATCGATCTTTTTCTGTATCGCCGCTGTTGCCATCCAGGTAGTCCTGTCGGTCATCCCTGTCATCGGGTGGATCATCCTTCCATTCGCGATGCTCGGGTTTCTGCTGGTCTGGGTATGGGTCTTGCTCAAAGCCATGAAGGGGGAGCGTTATCAATTGCCCGTCATCGGCAAGTTTGCGGAGCAACAGGCAGGCGTCTAGCTCTCAGGCGGGGAACGAAGAGCCGCGTGCAGCGATTAAGAGCGGGGCGATCCGTCGATACAATCAGGAGCGCTAATCGAGTGAGTCGTCAGGCTTAGCGCTTCTTTCCCTTCTTGCCGAATTTCCTTTTTCCTTTGGCTGAGGTCTTGGGCGTACCACTGCGGCCGTTCCGTTTCGGCTTCGGCGAGGACTTCGGGACTTTCTTGCCCAGGGCAGGAAGTGGATGCCCCTCCTCCACTATCGAGAACTGCAGCCTGCGTTCCTGGGCCAGAATGCGGTCCAGAACCACCTGCACCCGGTCGCCAGCGCAGAAGCGACGGCCCCAACGCTCGCCCACGATTTCGTGTGTATTCTCGCGCCAGGTGTAGCGGTCATCGCGCAGGGTGTCGATGGGAACAAGTCCCTCAACGAATAGGTCCGTCAACTCCACAAATAGCCCGTATTTAGCTGGATTTAACACCAGTGCGGCGAATTCCTCACCTACGCGGTCTTCCATGAAGCGAACTTTCTTCCACTCCACTAGCTCTCGCTCGGCCTCTGCGGCACGGCGTTCCGTCTGACTGGTTTCTTCGGCAATTTGTGCCAACTCCGACTCCGGAATGGGTGGCCCGCCGGCGAAGCCCTGCTCCCCAGGCTTCTTACGGCTCACGACAATTCCAGCCAGGCCTTCGTTTGGATGGGTCCAGGGTGAACTGTGCCGGCCTTCCGCGATGACGCCTTCTCCGCGCACTCCCTGGCGCAAAAGCGCCTTGGTAATGCGGTGAACGATCAGATCTGGATAACGTCGGATGGGAGAAGTGAAATGGCTATAACTGGGCGCAGCCAGGGCGAAGTGACCTTCATTGACTTCGGAGTAGCGAGCCTGCCGCAGCGAACGAAGCATGAGGTAGCTGAGGATCCGTTCTTCGGGCTTGCCTTCGATACGGGCGGCAAGCTTTTGATACATCCTGGGTGTCACTGCAATGTCCTCAGCCACCTCATGGCCGCGCGGATTGCGTCCCCGGCCATGCGAATCTCGCCGCTCACCGCGCGTCTCAAAGCGCTTGACGGGCAACGCGCCTAAGCCGAGTGAGTAGCCGAAGCTCGCCGCCAGCTCTTCAAATTGCACGACCCGGCGCGGTTCCGGTTTCTCGTGAATGCGGTAGATGGATGGCACCCCGAGATCCTCGAGCCACGTGGCCACGCATTCGTTGGCTGCGAGCATGAATTCCTCAATAAGACGGTTCGCCCAGGTGCGCTCCGCGCGGGTCACGCCTCGCATGCGTCCTTGCTCGTCAAACTCGATCACCGGCTCCGGCAGATCAAAATCGATGCTGCCGCGCTCTTCGCGGCGCTTGTTCATCAGAACCGCAAGCCGTTGCATGCGTTCAAAAGCGGGCGTGAGATCGCGGTAGCGATCGCGAGTCGCGATATCGCCTTCAAGGATTGCGTGAACGTCGGTGTAGGTCATCCGAGCCGTCGATCGAATCACGCCTTCTAGAATTTCGTAGCTCTCCAGTCGGCCGTGCGAATCGAGTTGCATCAAGCAGCTCAACACAAGCCGATCTTCTTGGGGACGCAGGCTGCAGATGTTGGTGGAGAGCTCGTGCGGCAGCATGGGAATCGCACGGTCTGGAAAGTAAACGCTGGTACCTCGCAGACGCGCCTCAAGGTCGAGGTCGGTCGCGGGCCGCACATACTCCGCCACATCCGCGATATGCACTTGCAATTCGTAGCCGCCATCCTTGCGCTCGGCGACCAGCACAGCATCGTCGAAATCCCGCGCCGTTTCGCCGTCAATCGTCACGATGGTGAGATCTCGAAAATCACGCCGCCTGCTGACTTCCTTCTCATCCAATTGCGCAACCCTACGGGCCTCGGCCAGGACGTTTTCCGGGAAGACCCGCGGCAACTGGTGCTTCCGAATCATCATTTCGACATCGACGCCGAAGTCGTCGGGATCGCCCAGGACCTCGACTACGCGTCCGACCGGGGGCCGGGTCGGGGTTGGCCAAGTGGTGATCTCAACGTCCACCACGAGGCCCTCCAAGTTGTCCCAATCCTGCGCTGCCATGGCCTCGTTGCCCAGCACGCGATGAGCGGTTGCGGTCTCGCTTTCCTCTGGCAACTCTTGCCCCGGGGGAATCAGGATGGCTTGCGACATGCGGTCATCGAAGGGAACGACCGTGTTTCCGGATGCGCGGTCCGCGCGTGCGTAGTGAAAGATGCCGACGACGGTCGGATTGCGGCGCTCCAGGACGCGCGCGATGCGGCCCAGACGCCGCCCGTCGGCACGCGGAGGCTCCAACTCCACAAGCACCTGGTCGCCCTGCATGGCCCCATTCATCTCATTCGGAGGAATGAAGATGTCTTCATCCTGCCCGCTGGCTTGACGCCGGTTGGGACGCACGAATCCGTAGCCATCACGATGCAGGTCCAGCCGCCCTGCGGCGAGATTGTCGCGGGTACCCGTCTTGGCGGACGGCAAGCGCGGAATGCTCCATATTTCGCGACCCAGCTTGGCAAGATCGCCGCGCGCGGTCATGCGGGCCAGCTGCTCAAGTAGAAGGCGCCGCTCGCGCCCCCCGCCCAGCCCCAGCTCGCGCACAAGCTGCTTGTACCCTGCTTTCCCCCCGGCAGATCGTGCGATGCGCGTCAGCAACTCGCGGTCGGTCATGGCTCAAGGTTATCGCGTGCTCCAGCCGTTAGTGGAAAACCCAGATAGTTTTGTGTTGCCCACAATTTCGCCCGAATTGAGAAAGCCACGTTCATTTCGCAACGCCCCCGCTTTTCCTGTGGATTGAACGCGCGCTGATCGCGACAACATGCGAAGATCGTTGCAGCCAATCTTTTTAGACCAATGCTCGCGATCGCTCACGCATTTGAGCTGACCGATTTGCCTGTGTGCGAAATATGCGCAACCCGGGCTGGTTCATGAGTGCTTCTGTCGATACGGCATGAAAGGACGTTCGCTGATCCAATGTGGAAAACAAAGCAGTCCGCCCCTGTTGATAATGCATCTGCCCCTACTTCACCTGATCCCCATGGGACGACATCTGTAGTCTCGCGCGATGGCGCACCGCGACCCTCCGCGATGCCTTCTTCAACCGGGGAGGCAGTTATCGGCAAAGACCTGACGATCGTAGGACAAATAACCGGAGATTCGCCTCTTTTCGCCGATGGCAGAGTCGAAGGAAGCATCCAGTTACCGGGGGCCCGGGTCACCATTGGCGTGAATGGCCACGTGAAATCGGCTGGAATTCCAAGTGGAGACGCTTGTATTTCGGCGGGGGAGGTCATCATCCTGGGACACATTGTTGGTAACGTTTTGGCATCGGATCGAGTTGAAATCCGGGCCCAGGGATCACTGCGAGGCGACTTGCGGACTGCACGCTTAGCGATCGCCGACGGAGCCTATTTTCAGGGCAGCATTGAAATTACCAAGGCCGATTAGTTACCGACTTAGCCAATTTAGACCCGACTTAACAACCATCCAGGGCGCACGCCGGGCTCGCGCAGCTCAATTCCGCGCCCTACTTACCCAGTCTAAGCTGCCCGTCTCAGACTCGCCTTCCCGTCTTCAACCGATGTACAGTTGTTCTTTACGACACCCATGGCTTGATTATGGGGGGTTTGTGCGAGAATCATTGCAGCGCACGTTGTCGCTGCTTTGTTGCCCTTCTGCACGCATCTAGACCAGGGTGGCAGGAGCAACAGTTTGACTAAAATAACTGCAGCCGCGAGCGATCGAATTCGCCTGCTTTGAAACCCCCAATTCCGGAGTCGGACAAGGAAAGGAAACATTAAACCGTATGTGGAAACCAAGCCAAACTGAACCCCCCATTTCCACCCCTGTACCGGAGCCGGTACGCCCTGCGCCCGCCGCATCCCCTCTAGACTCTTCAAACCGAGCCGGGGTTGCTGCAGGCGATCAGGCCACCATCAGCAAAGGTCTCTTCATCAAGGGAGAGATCACCGGTTCAGAATCACTCTTCATCGACGGCAAGGTTGAGGGCAGCATCAATCTCAACGGCAATCGCGTGACCGTAGGCCGCAACGGCCAGGTCGCCGCCAGCATTACCGCACGAGAGGTCGTCGTTTTGGGCAAAGTGCGCGGCAACGTTACCGCTGCCGATCGCGTGGATATTCGTGCTGAGGGAGCCCTCACCGGCGATGTTGCCGCGGCTCGCATCAGCATCGAAGATGGCGCCTTCTTCAAGGGCGGCATCGACATCCGCAAGCCCGACGCCAAGTCTCCTGCCGCAGCGCCCGCGACGCCCGAGGCTGCAAAGCCGGTTCACTCGTAACTGGCTGACGAACTTGCTCGCAGAAAAGCCCCGCTCGAATGCGGGGCTTTTGCGCGTGTCGAAATGCGCGTACGATTCTCAGTCAGAAGGCCCGCGCTAGCCCTAATACTGTTCACTTAATGATCCTGATGGCTTTGCGAATGTCGATCTTGGGCAAGGGCTTGACGTGGCGCGGGCGGAGCGGGAAGTTGCTCATCTTGCGCTTGACGCCGCGGGGATTGCGCCGGTTGCGGCTTGAGACGACGCGTTCCTGAAGAATCTCGT
>OCTA010004499.1_pt1 | contig 12204 bp, 9 predicted proteins | sample 1538991 | NCBI WGS metagenome assembly OCTA01 (sample SAMEA3539302, study PRJEB22396) | soil metagenome | biome: tundra; feature: field; material: soil | place: USA | collected 2010-05 | depth 0.15 m | reverse complement strand
AACAAAAACGAACGGGACGCAATCTGTGCGCAGTCAGAAGTCGCCTTTCGGCATGCGGCATGTCGTCCGGCGCGCTTCGACTGGATTTCATGCACTTCCTGGCGGATTCCGGCGCCACAGACCCTATTGAGCGATATCGGCAGTGTCACCAATAGCATCAATGAGTATTCTCACTCGCAGGAGTTCTGATTATTCGATTTGGTGGCGCACGAGCTTCAGGCCCGCTTCGGCATGACGCGCACATTGAGAATCCACGGTGCATGCGCGTTCCAAGAACTGAGTTCGCTAAACGAATTCGGGAGCAAATGGGGACCTGCGTTGAGGAGGTGACGGGCAGGGGACAATCGACTCTCCAGCGCGCGGACTTTGCGCGCCGGGAAAGGTCGTTTGAGTCGAGATTGTGGATGGTTTTTGGGCGGGAAATTACATCGCAGCGCGGCTGGCGGGGGGAACGATGCTGTTCATCCGCAGGTAAACCACCAATTGGCCGTAATGGTCCATGCAGTGTGCCAAGCCAAAGGATGCCATGCCGGCACGAGTGCCGTTGCCCGTCATCACGAAAGCGTTCTCAGGGGTGATGCCATCAACAAACGTGTGGCCCTTGGCGAAGGAGTCCTTTAGTGCCTGAACAATATCTGCCTTGCTGGTCAGCTTTTCAATCGCATCGCTCTTGGCCTTTCCGTCGGCCTCGGTGAAGTTGGGGCCGCCGAAGAAGAAGTAATTGGATTCAGCCACGTGCTTGACTTGCTGAGCGAAGGTACGGACGCCCTTGAAATCGCCCGCAGTGACGGGAGGAGCAAAATTGTACTTGTCTTCGGGCATGGCCTCAGCGGCTCCAACGAATTCGTTTTCCATCATGCCGAGCAGTTTTCCATACGTTTGTGAGGGGGTCATCAGGGTGCCAACGGCGGGCTTGGCCGGTGCGGCGGCCTGGGAAAAGGCGGGCGTGGAAGCGGCGGCAAGCAGACAACATGCAAACAGGCTGCTCGCTACAAGTTTGGACATGGAATCTCTCCTCCGGCGGCATCAGCCGCGGTTTGACTTTACCAGACTGGCCGTGGAACCCGACACAAGAGAGTTATAAATCGCACATTCCCCGTGACGGGCCGGACGCGATTTCACAATTACCCGTACAATTTAGACAAGGAGACTCGCAATGAGACGCACCTATATGGATGCCAACGCTACCACACCACTGCTGCCGGAGGTGGTGGAGGCCATGCGTCCGTATTGGATGGAGCACTTCGGCAATGCCTCCTCGATCCACCTGGACGGACAGAAGGCGCATACCGCTGTGGACCAGGCCCGTGATACGATTGCCGAGTTCTTCAACTGCCACGCCGCTGAAGTTGTATTCAACTCCGGCGGCACCGAGGGCGACAACACGGCGATATTCGGCCTCCTGCACCCGGGCGACCATTTCATCACCACCTCGATTGAGCACTCTGCGATTCTGCAGGCGGCTAGGGTGATGGCTCAACATGGGGTCGAAACGTCCTTCGTCGATCCACAGCCCAGCGGTCTCATCGATCCGATGGATATTCTGCGCGCCATTCGCCCAGAGACGAGGCTGATTAGCGTGATGCTTGCCAACAACGAAACCGGAGTTCGCCAGCCGGTTGAGGAGATAGGAAAGATCGCCGCCGACACCGGTGTCTTTTTCCATATCGACGCGGTGCAGGGGGCGGGCAAGGTGGAATTCGACGTGCGCCGGTTTGGCTGCCATATGCTCTCGATTAGCGCCCACAAAATGTTCGGGCCAAAAGGCGTTGGCGCGATGTTCGTGCGGCGCGGAACGCCAGTGGAACCGCTGCTTGTGGGTGGCAGCCATGAGCGCCGACAGCGCGCGGGCACAGAAAATGTACCCGGCATTGTGGGACTGGGCAAGGCCGCGGAACTAGCCATGCACAGCCTTGAAGATGGCACGATAGGAAAGCTTACAGCTCTGCGCGACCGGTTGGAGACGGAACTTCTGCGGATTCCCGGCACAGGCCTGAATGGAACGGAGGTAGACAAGCCGGTTCCCCGCGTGGCCAACACAACCAACATCTGGTTTGATCAGTTGGAGGGCGAAGCGCTGGTGATCGCTTTGGATTTGAAGGGTGTGGCCGTCTCCGGCGGATCGGCTTGCCACTCCGGCGCCACCGAACCAAGCCATGTGTTGATGGCGATGGGACTGGATAAGACTCGCGCCCGCGCCAGCATTCGCTTCAGCCTTCTAAAGACCGCAACCGATGCGGACATAGGCCATGTTTTGAAAGTTCTGCCTGAGGCTGTCGAGCATCTTCGGGCGATTTCGCCTGTGGAGACAGGAACGCTTGGCTGACAGGGCCGAGCCCTTACTTCTTGAGGATCAATAGGTCTTCCCCATTGATTGAGCACACAACCATCGCCGTAGCCATGTCTGGAGGGGTGGACTCCTCGACGGTTGCGGCCATGCTCGCGCATGCGGGCGACACGGTCGTGGGGCTGACACTGCAGCTTTGGGACCAGACCCGTCTGGCTGGCCGTCACGGCATTCCTGACGCCCCAAAGGCCGGCCGTTGCTGCTCGCTGGACGATGTATACGACGCCCGGCGCGTGGCTGAGCACCTGGGCATTCCCTATTACGTCGTCAACCAGCAGTCGCGCTTCGAGCAGGACGTGGTGCGGCCTTTTGTGCGGGAATACCTTGCCGGCCATACCCCGATTCCCTGTTCTCTCTGCAATAACCACCTGAAGTTCGACCAATTGCTCCAGACTGCCCGCAGCATCGGCGTAGACCGCATTGCGACGGGCCACTACGCGGTCAACGAGTACGACGCTGGACGGGATTCCGGGCGCGGACGCTGGATTTTGAAACGGCCCGCCGATCTTGCCAAGGACCAGACCTATTTCCTGTTCGGCCTGACCCAGCAGCAACTTGCCCGCACGCTGTTTCCCCTGGGGCACATGACCAAGCCCGAAGTGCGGGAGATTGCCCGCCGGCACGGCCTGGCGCTGGCAGAAAAGCCCGACTCGCAGGAGATATGCTTCATCCCCGGCGGCGACTACAAGCAGTTTCTTACCGCCTACCTGGAAGAGCAGGGAGAGCAAATGCCGGAGACCGCCGGCGAACTGGTAACCGCCGGTGGAATAGTGCTGGGGCGGCATGAGGGCATATCGAATTTCACCGTGGGCCAACGCAAGGGGCTTGGTGTTTCTTCGCCCTCACCACTCTACGTGTTGCAGATTGATCCGGTAAGCCGTCGCGTCACGATAGGAGCCGATGCCGAGTTGGCGACTCGCACATTGCGCGCAGACCGGCTGAACTGGATCTCCATCCCGGAGCTCACAGAGCCGATGCGCATCCGCGCCAAAATCCGGCACCGCCACGAACCTGCGTGGGCCATGCTGGAACCGGCCGGTGAGAGGGAAGTTGTCGCCACTTTTGATGAACCGCAGCGCGCTGTCACTCCCGGGCAATCGGCGGTCTTTTACGATGGCGACGAGGTGGTGGGCGGCGGCTGGATTGTGTAAAGAATCTGATCAGACGCAGCGACATTCAGAATTAATTAAACGAACCCGTCCCCATCGGGGGAGGTGTGGTTGTGCTGCCGTGGTCTTGATCCGGGGGCGCGCAGCGAGTCGACGATGGCTTTGACAGAAGCTACCACGCCAGTGATTTGCCGTACCGGCTTGCTGACCACGTCGGCTACAAAGCCGCCTGCGCGCTCAACAGTGTTGAGTACACCAGAGAACATGGAATCCAGCCTCATGCTCTGGCGGCGCACGCGCTCCATGATTTCCAGGGTCGAGGCTTGCACTTCGGCGGTTTGAATGCGCAACCCGCGGGTGATGCCCGACAGGTCGTCCACCGTGGTTTCGACCTTCTCAAGAGTATCCTCGATTTTTGGACCCACTCGGGCGCAGAATTCCCGTGTGTTGTTGATGAGGGGCATGACCGCGGAGCGTACCTCATCCGCCTGATCCTTGAGGGCAGCAGCGGCTTTGCGGAGGACCAAAAAAATCGCCAGCAGAATGATCGTCTGCAGCACAACGGCCAGCCCGACAACGATTACAAAGGCCAGCAGGACGGTTTCATTTTCCATGATTGGCATTGGATTGATCTCGCGCAGAACTAAGCGTCTGCAGGCTTAATGAAACCTTAACTTGAAGCGCTTTCGCAAAACACAAAAAGCGCCCTGACGTGAGTCCGCGCGAGAGCTTTGCCCTAGCCTCTCGCGCACGGACTCGTATCGGATGTTCGAGCAAAAACCGCCAGCCGATATTTTGCCTTGGAATCCGAAATTCTACTGGTTTTCCGTGGAGGACTTGTAGGCCTGGCGACCCGCATCTACAGCCGCTGTAACGCGGGTGGTTTGATCGGTGACAATATTCTTGCCGCGCTCCACGAATTCTTCCCATTGAGCCCGCCCGCGATCGACTGCCTCGCGTCCGCGCTCAACATATTCGCCCACTTGCTGCTTGCTCTTGTCCACCAGGGCGCTAACTTCTTCAGCGGCCTGACGGGTACGATTGCGCAGATATTCGGTGCCCTCGCGGGCTCCGCTTGCCAGGTCTTCGCGGGTTTCGCGGCCGCTCTTGGGGGCGTAGAGAATTCCAATGAGAGCTCCTACACCCAAACCAGCCACGAACCATGCCAAACCAACTACTTTGTTCTCTTCTGCCATGACGAAGTATCTCCTTTTTGCTCAGTCCAAAGAGAGGATGAGCGTATCAAAACTTAGAGGTTTGTCGCAACCCGTGTTCATCTCAAACAAATTCGGGGTGACGCGACTCAACCGGATTGGACGCGGGTTAGATACCCCAGGTTGCACTGTGTCCGGAAGGGCCTGAAGCCTATTATCCCTCAGTGCATTATGGGTACACTGGTTTTTATTGACCACTCTGAAGGCTGGCGAGGCGTAGAGGAGGGGTGAAATCGTCAAGAAATGGCGCAAAAGGAGGCGTTTTTGGCGCAAAACCGGGTTAAATCCGGGGGCTTTGTTTACTGTAAGGTTACTATGTTGATTTTACAAACTATTCATTCTTTGTTGGTTATCTGCACAGTGGGTCGAAAAAGAAGGTCCCCGGAGGGGGGAGGGGGGAGGGGGGGGCTTTTCGATGTGTTTTCGTCTCGTGGTGCACGGGGGTGGAACCGGCCAAGCTGCGTTCCGCCGAGTTTGATTTGGTCATCTTCAGCCTCTTAGAAGTATTGTGCGCCGCATCGTCGTAATTTTCTGCAACAAGAAGATGGCGCGCCCTTGGGCTGATGGGAGGGACCACGGCGGGCTGGGGAGAGAGGTCGATTCTCGGGAAAAATACGCAAGAACGTCCAAATTTGGCTCAAAAAGGGGCGAAAAGGCGTGAACATAGAAGTAGTCTGGAATCAATATTATAGAACTAGGCAGCGTTGATTATATTGGCTTTATGTGGGGGTTATGGATTGAATTTTCCGTCGCTTTGAAGGCCGCACCTTGCGGTGAGATAGGCAAAAGGCATCCCCAGGGTGCTTTGGTATTTTCGGCGACAACGCGGTTACTTCCGGATAGGCCACAAACCGCCCGGAATCCGCAATTCACATCGGTAGCCTGGAAACGTGCCTCGGCCTGTTGTTGTCGTCAGTTGAAAACACCCGACCTTAGTTTTGAAGCAACCCGGCTGGTTTTCGGTTGATGCCATACACCAGGGCTAGTGCTAACGATAGCCGTGAAGGCGGCGCTCCTGGTCCAGAGCGAGCCCACCTCGTTGTATCCTCCCGCCCTTTTTCATCCCCCCGTACGTGTGAGCCACCTGAGCGGTCAGCGGGAGCGCAACGTGGTCGAGAAATAATGCTGGGGCTTCTTCCGGGCGTGCGGTTGGCCGGGAACAACGAGGAGAGGAGATGCCGCGCAGTGGGGTCATCAATGTCGACGCCGGCGCAATGCTGGAGATCATCGATGCGCGGAGCGCCCGATTCGTACGCAATTGGGTCGAGCGCTTTCCGCGGCAGATGAAACGTGAGGCAATGGTGGGGGTCCCCGCCATTCATGTGTGCATGGAAGTACCTTACGCCTGCACACTCTGCGCAACCATTTGCACAATGCGGAGTTTGGATTGGCTAACGCACCTTTGCAGATTAGGGAGTTTAGCATCCGCCTACCCCATTTTCGAGTGTGGTATGCAACTTGCTTGTTACCAGTCATGCCAAGCCTCGCCGCCCCCTTCAGAGTCCCTTCGCGGTCAGTTCTGCTGCCGCGGACCTCTCTCGTCACTCGCCTTCTCATCTCCTCTGTGCTGATGCTGATGGCCAGTCGGTCAAGTTGGGCCCAGCCGACTACCTTCCTTGGCACTCAGACCTTGGGGGGCAGTCGAGACTACGATGCCGGCGGACAGTCTGAGGCGTTCCAAGTTACCGCGACGTCGGGCGGTACGCTTTCGAAACTGATCGTTTATATCGATAGCAGTTCGAGCGCTACTACTCTTTATGCCGGCCTCTACGCGGATGCCTCCGGGGCACCTGGCGCGCTCCTCACTTCCGGATCTCTCAGTGCTCCCGTTTCTGCGGCATGGAACACCGTCAACGTTCCCTCTGCAAGCATCAGTGCGGCTGGCAAATACTGGATTGCAATCCTCGGCGTTGGTGGCACGCTGCGATTCCGTGATCAGAGTTCCGGCCCGTGCCTCGGCCAGACCAATAAAAACACCGGACTCACCAGCCTTTCGGGCACCTGGACCGCAGGCACCACTTACCATGACTGCCCGCTGTCGGCCTACGGTACCGGATCGGCAACAGCCCAGGCTCCCGTCCTTTCCGTCTCCACCAACTCGGTCGCCTTCAATATGGTGGTCGCCGGCGCCAATCCCGGCGCCACCATCGTGCAGGTCACCAACTCGGGAGGCGGCACAATCGCTTTCAATGCCTCTTCCGACGCTTCCTGGCTCAGCGTCTCTCCCGCGTCCGGCAGCGCACCCGCTGGGCTTCAGATCTTGGCAACTGGTGCGGGAATGGCGGTGGGCACCTATACAGCCCACGTTACGGTCACGGCAACCGGTGTTCAGGGCTCTCCGCAGATCATCACTGTCACTCTGACTGTCAGCCCAGTCGTGGTGCAGAGCCAACCGGGAGACTGGCTCACCATCGATCACGACCCGGCGCGCACCGGTTTCACTCCCGATGAGACCGCGCTCACGACCTCAAACGTCGGCACTCTCAACCTCGCATGGTCGGCAAGCCTTGACGGAAAGGTCACCGCACAGCCGCTGTTTGCCGGAGGCATCACCATCGGCGGAGTTAGCCGCGACGTCGTGATCGCCGCCACTGCCCTCAACACCATCTACGCGCTCGATGCTGCCACCGGCAGCGTACTTTGGAAGCGTAACCTCGGTGCGCAGGCTGCTAACTGCGTTTTCCCGGAGGGATTCGGCATTACGGGCGCTCCCGTCATCGACCGTGCCAATCTCCGTGTCTTCACTGTCTCTTCAGGCGGTGTGTTCTATAGCTTATCGCTCACCGACGGTAGCATCCTGGGCCAGACCGGCAACATCATCCCCAATCCCGTTACCAACAGCGTGTGGGGCGGTCTGAACAAGCTCGGTAACTACGTCTACTTCGCCACCGGAAGCAACGGCTGCGACACCCAACCATGGCAGGGCACCATTTACAAGATCGATGTGACGAGCGCCACGCCTGTTGTAGCAACCTCAACTCCGGTCGTACCCGGCCTGTCTAACACCAGCGATGCAGGCGGCGGCATCTGGGGATACGGTGGAGTTGCCATCGATTCCTCCAACGGAAATCTCTACGTGACTGCGGCTGCGGACGTGAACGAAAGCACTACGCCCTACGCCAACCGCCTGATCGTCTACGACTCCAATCTCAACGTCCTCGGCTCCTATCTTCCATCGGATCCTCCCACCTACCCCTGTGATGCCGGCCCGTGCGATCTCGACTTCGGCTCCACGCCCACCGTTTTCACGCCCTCCAGCTGCCCGCAGATGGTAGCCGGTGGTAAGAAGAATGGAAACATCTACTTGTTCAAAACTGCGGATTTGATGGCGAGCGGCCAACCGACGCAGATCCTGCCTATCAACATCGCAAACGATTCGCTTGGCAGCGGGGGAGCGGCGGATCCCTCCTTCTGGTCGACTGGAAACATGCTCTTCGAAGGCACGGCCGGCCCAGGGGCCAATGGCTTCGCGGGCGGCATCGTGGCCATGAAGGTCACCAACAGCTGTACGCTCACCGCGGCATGGAGCCGCGCTCTCGGGGGCGGCGACAATCCTAATTCAACCGTCACCATTGCAAATGGAATCGCCCTGATCGGCGTCGGACAAACGGGCCAGGTCATCGCATATAACGCGACAGACGGCACGCAACTCTGGCAGAGCCCCGCTGGTCTCGGCATCACCTATGCGGCTCCCTCTGTTGCCAAGGGCACTGTCTATGTCGGCAGTTGGAACGGCTACAGCCAGAGCGATGGCGGAACGGTGCGCGCGTTTTCGCTTAGCGGAAACACGTTCCCTGCCACCCTCACCGTATCGCCCACCAGCATGACCTTCGCCGCCGCTGTGGGTGGAACCAACCCCGCCACCCAGACTGTCTCGATCGGAAACTCCGGAAACGGAGCTGTCAACTTCACAGTCGCAAGCGACTCCGCGTGGCTTTCCGCCACCCCCACTAGCGGCTCAGCCCCGCAAACGCTTACGGTCAGCATCAATATCGCCGGGCTTTCCGCAGGAACGCTTACCGGGCACCTCACCGTCACCGCGAACGGCGCACTGCAGTCTCCGCAGACCATCACCGTCACACTTAACCTGACCTCCGGTGGCGGCGGAGGAGGGGGAGCCAAAGTCTTGCTGGGCGACCAGACCATCGAGACTCAGTCCGACTACAACGCGCAGGGCGTGGCTGAAGCCTTTCAGGCGACGACGTCTGCAACGGGAACCGCTAGTTCCATCAGCTTCTACCTGAATGCAGTCTCAAACGCTACCCAGGTCGTTATCGGCGTGTATGCCGACGCTGGCGGGCACCCCGGAGCGCTCCTCAGCCAGGCGGTCGACTCACAACTCGCCGCTGGAACGTGGAACACCGTTGCATTTACTCCCATCTCCATCACGCAGGGATCGAAGTACTGGATCGCAATCCTCGGTAGTGGCGGAACGGTACGCTTCCAAGACCGCTCGCACGGTTGCTCCAGTGAGACGAACTCCGCCAATAACTTGACCACTTTGCCCGCCACCTGGACCACTGGATCGGTTTACACAGATTGTCCGATCTCGGCTTACGTCAGCCAATAGGTCACAGCGCGAGGGAGCGACCGGGGAGGCGATCTCTCCCCTGCCACCTGTCAGAATCTGCCTTGTAAAGCTGATTTAGGTCTAGCCACCATTCGCGCAGCAATCATGGGACCGGCGCAAGCGGCCCATCTGTATGGGAACACGGAGAACGATACGGTGGAATGCCTCCACCTGTTCCTTCCGCGTGATCATTCGCAAACCGGACCGGGCACACTGGCCAGGAACTCATCCATGAGTATGCTGTATTCCCACACGTGTCAAACCCGCTCAGGACGAACTCTCTCGTAACTCACTGATTCAAAAACCGGCGAGCGGCCCACGATCGGACATCAACGTGGCATTAGGCGCTTTGACAATGCTGTACCTCGGCGTGATATCGCTTTGAGGTCGTCTAGCGGCTTCTGCTTGGGTCAGTGATCCGACCCACAAGATCTTCCGTGGCGTGGAGACGGGATCGGCCATGCGCCAAGACTTCGCTCCTGACCTGGTTTTCCCCCTCTTGGTGAAGACACCGTACCCAACACCTCTCCCGGTAACGTGCAGAGATCTCCCTCGATAAGTGCTACGCCCTGTTACCGTGATCGGAAGATCATGTGCAGGCGGATCGGCGAACGCTGGTCGAGGGCTGCTAGTTCCAATGAAAGGGAAATAGGTCAGACGCCGTCCTTGATTGCAATCCCGGCATTGCGGTTTGCGGCAAGGGCGGGCTGGGCGGTCGTCTTCGGCGTGTACTGCGCTGCATTTTCCTCGCAGTGTTTTCGCACCACGTTGATCCATGACGGATACCAAAGCCATGTCGTTTCGGCGACCATTGTGCCAAACTTGCCCTCAGGTTGCTTGGCGTTCAGTGCCTGCCAAAGCTCTGTGTGCTGATGCATCGTAAAGCCTTTGTAGCCTTCCGCCTTCATCATGTCCACGATCTGCTTAGGACGGTATTTAGTCTTCTCGGTTTCCTTGACGTAGACACGGTTCATCTCGTCCGCCGCCGTGCCAGCGGGGACAAACTCGACCAATCTGTCCGCTGAAGACTTGCCATTGGCAAGCTTGCGAATGAAGGCGACTCGGAATGAAAAGCGTGGGTCGTTGTAATCTTCTTCGCTCATCCCACGCTCGAAGTCTGTGATGAACGAACGGATGTTGGCGGGTAGGTCGGATTGCAAGAAGAGCTCTTTGGCTGTGTCCTCATCGAATGTCGAAAACTGAATGCTAAACGCCTGCTCCTTCTCCAAAGAGTGGACTGGTCCGAAATGCTTCTTGATGGCTGCGTTGAAATTCAGTGCTGCCGACATGAATTTTGCACTCATCTGATCGTCGATTCGCGGCGTTCCTTGATGTTCGATCTCGTGCCGGATACCGATGAGGAAAAGCAGATTCTGCTTGACGAGTGTTTCGACCGGAGAGTCGTTGCAACCCAGGCATTCTTCAAGGCTCCAAAGTCGAACGGCACCACGCGGGGTTGTCGCGTACTTCTTACGACCAGGTAACCTGGAAAGCTGTCTATAGTCGATCTTCTGCTTGCGATAGTAGGCGTGTAAGAGATATGTCCATGCAATGACCGTAGTTATTATGAATAGTTCTGATTTGAAGTCGATCTGTGGGTTGTTATAAATCTGGACGGCAGTCAGCATCGCCTCGCGCGACTTCTTGACCAGTTCGTTGGCGACGGAACCGACATGCCGTATGCGTTTTGCCATATTGTAACGAGTCTATTGGAGACCGGGATCGTTTCGGCGGAGAATCGCCGTTTCGAAGGTGGTTGACCGGTAATGTAAGCGTCTGGGAGGGGTAGTTATCCTTTAGAAGAACGAACCAGTTCAAACGCCCATAGCGTCTGGAGTGTTCCTAGCTTCATGCTAAATCGCCTGGACGTGTTTCCAAGTCGACATCAGCTTGGAATCAAGGGTTGGCCTGTTATCACGGACTGAGCGTTCCCTGCGCCAGCGGTCAGGCAGTCAACCATAGATCGTGGCCACCCGCCATTGGCCTGTTCTCGTCAACCTCGGATCTTGCTCACGCCAAATCGGCGAACACTGGCCGACTCACGAGGAGTCGAGAACGCCGGCTATGCAGAACCGGCATTCTGTGTTCGGAGCTTAGCCGATGCTCACTGCTGGATACGCCTCGACGTACTCCTCTCCTCTACATCCTTGGTAGGTCACTGTGCGTGCTTCAAGGTCAACGTCGTAGCGTGTGACCCCAGCTCGCCAGGAGGCGTCCAGGAACTCCGGGAAGGTGCTTTCGCCGGCTTGGTCGATACGGATAGCCTTGATCAAGGCTCCCTTATCGAAGGCTGGCACATCGACGGCCCCGGTGATCAATGGATTGCCCTGCATGACGACAGGGCCGTCCTCTGTGAGGAAGAGACTCTGGCAAGAAGGAAGTGACCATACGTTCCGTATCACACCAGCTTGCCGTAGCACCTCGGCGAGGCAGGGGAAGCCACCTACGCGGGGACGGATCGCTTCCGCGCGTTTCATAGCCTCTGTCAGGTTGTCGATCGCTTTACTCACGTGAATTCTCCTATTCGGTCGGAACATCGTGGATGCGGCTGTGAGCTGCAACTTTAGTGAGCAGGTCTCGTAAGGCCTTCTTTTCCGCCTGGTCCAGACAGTCAAAGAAACGTGCGTCATTTGTATCTGCAACTTTCGCGAGGGCCGGGACATTACGTCGTCCCTCACGTGTCAGGGAGAGTAGGCGAAATCGGCCGTCGCCCTCTTTTGCGTCCGCTTGAATCCAGCCCTTCGCTTCGAGTTTGTCGATGATCTTGGAGACCGCTCCGCGGGTCAATCCCGAGATTTCGGCCAATTCGCCCGGAGGGGACTGCCCGCGTTCGAAAAGCTCGCGTAACAGTACCCATTCCGCCAAAGAAGTCTGCTTCTCCTGGAGAGCACGCGAGAACGCTCCCGATACAGCGTTGGAGACGCGCCTGAGCCAAAATCCGAGATGGCTCTCGAGGCCGGACAT
>OCTA010004498.1_pt1 | contig 12205 bp, 7 predicted proteins | sample 1538991 | NCBI WGS metagenome assembly OCTA01 (sample SAMEA3539302, study PRJEB22396) | soil metagenome | biome: tundra; feature: field; material: soil | place: USA | collected 2010-05 | depth 0.15 m | reverse complement strand
ATACCTCAGCGTGTCCATGCAATTGTCCGCCGATATCGAGTTGTTGTTCGAAGTGTCCCCGGCCGCCTTCCATCCGCCGCCCAAGGTGGATTCGGCCGTACTGCGCTTTGTGCCGCACGACCGCGCCGCAGAGTTGGATATCGCCGACCGGCTGGGCTTTCTCCGTTTCGTGTCGCTTTGCTTCCGGCAGAAGCGCAAAACCCTGCGCAACAACCTGGCTGCGCAGTATGGCGCCGCGGTCGATCATTGGCCGGAGGTTAACTTGCGCGCCGAGCAGATCGGCATTCCAACATTTGCCGCCATGTACCACCGTCTTGTAACATAACCCCTGAGGTGACGTATGACGCCGAACATTTTCCCGGCCGCTGCGATCGGTTTGTGCCTGGCGGGTATCGCGCAGCTTTCCTCACCGATGGCCGCGCAGGTGTCCACGCCGCAGGAGGAAGCGCCCGCGCCCAGAGTCCTGATGGTGGTGAGGGAACAGATCAAGGAAGGCCGTGAGGCCGCGCACGCGAAGGCCGAACAAGCCTGGCCCCGCATCTTTCAAAAGGGGAACGTCACCTCGCATTACGTGGGGATGACCTCGGAATCGGGACCGTCCGAAGCCTGGTTTCTGGAACCATACGACTCGTTTGGCGGGATGGAGAAGGCGCGCGCGGAGATCGTTCAATCGGCGCTCGCAGCCGATTTGGAAGTGGCGAATGTCGCGGACGGTGAGCTGCGCACCGGCTCGCGCACCCTGCTGGCGGTCTACCGCAACGACCTGAGCTATCGCCCGGCGCAGGCCATGTCGTCTTTGCCGAAGTGCCGGCACATGGGGGTGACCGTGCTTCACATCAAGTATGGCCATGATGCGGACCTGGTGCAGCTCGCCAAGCTGCTGATCGATGGCGATGAGAAGTCCGGCTCCGATCAGCCTGTGCTCACCTACCAGGCGATCTCGGGCGGGCCGTCGGGAACGTTTCTGATCTTCTCGCCGATGGACTCGCTGGCGCGGATCGATGCGGCTCCGGCGCGCATGGCGACCGCGCGCCAAGCCATGGGCGACCGCAACCGGCAGCACTTCGATGCACTTGCCCCGGAGGTAGTGCAGTCGAGCGAAAGCCTGCTATTCGCCTTCAATCCACGGATGAGCTACGTCTCGAAGGAGTTCGCGGCGGGGGACCCCGAGTTTTGGAATCCCAAGCCGGCGAAGGCCAAACCGTGACTTAATTCGCGCGCAACGCTATGGAGGGGTCGATCCGCGACGCGCGGCGGGCCGGGAGATAGCCGGCAATCGCCGCCACCAACGTAAGAACGATCGGCATCCCCAGAAACGTCAGCGGATCGTTCGCCGTCACTCCGAAGAGCAGTCCGCCGAGCGCTCGCGCCAGCAGCAGGGACGCGGCCGCTCCCGTCAGCATACCCACCGCGGCGAGTCCCAGCGTCTGCGCGATAATGCCGGCCTGAAGCCGGGATGCAGAAGCGCCCAGCGCCATACGGATTCCAATTTCCTGGGTGCGCTGGTTCACCCCGTATGAGACCACGCCGTAAATTCCGAGCGACGCGAGCAGCAGCGCGAACAACGCGAATCCGCCGAGCAGTAGCACAACAAAGCGTCTGGGCGAGACTGCTTTATCCACCAGTTGTTGCAGTGTCCGGAAGTCTTTCCCAGGAAGGTTCGGAGCGATAGGTTTGAGGGCCGCGCGCACACTGCGGGCGAGTTCGGACGGAGGTAGCGAGGTCCGGACCACCAAATCCACGGAGGAGATATCCGCGCATTGCCGCATGGGCAGGTACATCTCCATGCCCGAGGCCTGCTCGAGCGCCAGGTGACGCACGTCGCCAACCACACCCACGACACGGCGCTCGCCGCAAGCGAACATGATCTGACCGACCGCATTCTGCCCCGGCCACAAAGTACGCGCCATGGTTTCGTTGATCGCGATCACAGGTTCGGTCGAAGGCGTGTCACGCTCGGAGATATCGCGCCCGGCGATCAGCGGGATGCCCATGGCTTTTATGTAGCCATCGCTGACTATGCGCACAAACGCGTTGGGGAACTTTCCCGGCGGATATACTTGCCCCTTCGCCGGCGATCCCCAGGCGCGATTGCGGCCGAGCGGGAGCGCATCGGTCAATCCGGCGGCCTTGATCCCCGGTATGTCACGAGTACGCCGCAGCACTTCGTCGAAGTACGCATTCTGCTGCGCCTGCGTGGAGTACCGTGTGTCCGGATCGACCCGGACCGTGGCGGCATGTTCCGGCTGGAAGCCGAGGTTCACGTCCAGCACTCGGAGAAAACTGCGGACCAGCAGCCCGGCGCCCACCAGTAGGACGCACGCAAATGCGATCTCCGAAACGACCAGGGCGCCACGAATCCAGTTCCGGCTTTTGCCCGCCGTGGAACCGCGTGCAGTGTCCTTCAGCGCGTCGTGCAAGGTGTGGGCCGGGACCTGCAATGCTGGAGCCAGGCCGAAGACTACGCCCGTCAGCAGGGCCGCCATCAGACAGAAGGACAGCACAGTGCCGTCCGTGCGGACGTTGACCAGAAGAGGGATACTGAGCGCCTCGATCCGCGCCAGAATATGCGTTCCGGCCGCAGCCAGAATGACGCCCACGAGCGCGCCACAGCACGCAAGCGTCACGCCTTCGGTCAGCATCTGGCGGATCAGGCGCCGCCGTCCAGCGCCCAGCGCCGTGCGGATGGCCATCTCTTTCTGCCGCGTGGCAGTCCGTGCGAGCAGCAGGTTGGAGAGATTCGCACAGACGATCAGCATGACCACGCCGACCGCGAATGCCAGCAGCAGCAGCGCCGGCCGAATGCGGCCGCTCACATATTCCGCCAGCGGGGTGAGGTGCCCTTCAAAATCGTTGCGTTCGGGATGGGCGCGCGTGATCTGCGCGGCCAGGACCTTCAACTCGGCCTGCGCGCCGCTCGCCGCGACGCCAGGCTTCAACCGGCCGACGATCGCCATGGTGTTTCCCCAGCGGTTGGTCTCACTGCTGAGGGGGAACGGAAAATACAGATCGAAGTGGCTGCCGGGGGCGAAGACCGAGGCCAGATCGAACGAGGCCGGCAGCACACCGGCTACGGTGACCGGCGCATCGTTGATGGTGAGTGTGCGGCCGGCGATTCCGGGATCGGAACCGAACCTACGGATCCACAGCCCATGGCTCAACAGGACGGCCTTGGGGCCATTCCATTTGCATTCCGCGGCGGTGAACAGCCTGCCGAGCTGTGGTTGAATTCCGAGCAACTGGAAGAAATTTTCCGACACCGGCACGCCGCTGAGGCGCTCCGGCTCTCCGTGGCCGCTCAGCAGATTGTCACCGACGCCGTAGAAGGCGAAGTAGCCGGCCAGATCGGAAAAGGACCGGTTATGTTCCCGCAGGTCCCGCAGGTAGTCAACCTGGGTAGTCGCGCCCGAGAGGCCGCCGGTGTCGTGGTTGGCGATCCAGACCAGCCGCTCGGGTTCGCGAAACGGGAGCGGGCGCAGGAGCAGGGCGTCGACGACGCTGAATACCGTGGCGCTCGCGCCGATACCGAGTCCGACGATCAGGACGGCGAAGGCCGTGAATGCGGGGTCCCGGCGGAGCGTTCGAAAGGTGTAGCGCAGGTCCTGCAGGGTATCGGACATGGTCGCCTCCTAATCTTTATACTGTCGGGAGGCAATTTGGTTACTTCGGTTCCGCTCTCGCCCGGTTCACCTAAATCCGTTTAGCGGTCCGGTCTGGCCTTGATGGATGTCCTCAGCGCTTTCGTTACTTCGCCGGCGATGTCGTCCTGGACCATCAAGATGTCGTCCAATGGCCGGTCGTAGCTTTCAGACCAGACAACATACCCGTTGTCCGCACGAATCAACCGCGCGGCGACCCGCAGCCTGGCGCCCGACTTGCGCACGCTCCCATCGAGTACATAAGCGACACCCAGCGTCTTGGCGATATCGGCGATGGTTATTTGTTTTGCCTTTGAAGTAGAACGAGGACGTGGGAGCTGGTACCCGCAGGCCCGGGATCTTGCTGAGTTTGTCGATCAGCTCCTCGGTCATGCCGTCGGCGAAGGTCTCGTGCGTCATCCCTTCGGTCAAGTCGAGAAACGGCAGCACGGCGATCGATTTCTGTGGCTGCGGAGCAACAACGGGTGAGGCTGCGCGATTGTTGTTCGCGACCTTGCCGTGGAACACGAAAGCAGCGGCGAGCGCGAGGCAAACCGCGGCGCCGGAGGCCCACGCGAACCTGGCTCTAAGGCGCGGGCGGGGCGCCGGCGCATTGGGCGCCGCCGGGGCCGGATGTTCGCTGTCCGAAGCCTGCGATGAGCCCGTCTGCGCGATGCACTGATCCGCCCAGGGACTGACCGACGCCACCATCCGGTACCCTAGCCGCGGCACTGTTGCGATGTAAGTGGGCTGCTTGGGGTCGTCGCCGAGCTGGCGGCGGAGCGATGCCACAGCCTGGTAGACGGAGTCCGGCGTGACGATCACCTCAGGCCAGACCTGGTTGAGCAAGTCATCGATGCTGACGACCTCGCCAGCGTGCGCGGCGAGGCACAGCAGCAGTCGCATCGTCCGCACCTCTACCCGAGCGGTCTCTCCATCTCGTGAAATCTGGCCGGATGCCGGATTGACGCACCAGGCGCCGATGCGCAGCATTGCCGCGGTTGGGCGTTCCATGCAGGATCCGTTATTATCCTCTGTTCTTAGATAGAAAAGCGGCCATCGCCGATTGTACCAACACCGTATTGAAGCCGCCGGGCGTCATTTCAGAAGTATTCAGGGTGTTTTCAGGCCAAGTTCAGGACTTCTCGGGTCTCACCCGGGTATCGTGAAATTTCAACTCGCTTCTCGAGGTGAAAGAGAGGATATCGGATGAGTGGAGATTCTGCGCCTGGGCCATTGGGGAAAAGGAACGCCGTATCGGCAATCGCAGTGGGCGGCCTGATTGCCGGAGCCTTGGACCTTACCCAGGCTTGCATCCTGTTTGGGGCGGACATTCCGCTCACGATTGCCGGCGGCCTGCTTGGGCGGGAGGCTTTGCGGGGAGGCGCCGGCACCTATATTCTCGGCGTGCTCCTGCACTTCTTTATCGCTTTCTCGGCAGCGGCTGTTTACTACGCGGCAAGCCGCAGGCTGGGTTTCTTGAGGGAGCACGCAGTGCTATGCGGCTTGTCGTATGGCGCCGCGGTGGAACTGGTAATGAGTCTTGTTGTTTTGCCGCTCTCCGCGCTTCACGCCAGGGGCCCTTACGAACTTCATGACCTGATTCAGGGACTGCTCGTGCACATGGTTGTGGTCGGGCTGCCGATTTCCTTCAGCGTGCGGCGGTTCGCGAAGTAGCCGGGTGGCTGCTTTCAGCGGTTTGACATGCGTGGGAGTTACGAGGACACGGCGCACACGGAGCTGAACGGGCGGCCTGATCCAGCCCGGCCATCCGCCGTCACTTTTTCTCCATCCAACTCATCCAGTATTCTTTCCACTCCACGCTCTCCCCCGCCGGCAGCACGTCGATGGGGTTGAGACCGTCGAGCATCACGGCGCTCTCGTCGGTGAACGCCTTCTTTCCCTGGTTGGCCAGGGCCTTGGGGTGCCCGGAACAACTCTTCGTTGGGATAAGTGGATTTCATAATTGCAATCCTGACTGTGGTTCCGGCGGCTGCTCCGGCGCGCTTATGAACCAACTTCCGCATGGCCGACGATACGAACCGAGCGGCCGTTGGCTGATGCAAGCGCGTTTATCGGTCATAATCAGTGATCACCCGTCGGAGTCTAGCTAGCTGCGAATTGTTTTCGTCTTCAGCCCGGTACGCCGTTCGAGCTTCCGTTAGGAAATCGCGTTTCGCCCGCGCCGGAACAAGCGGGTGTGATCAGTACCGTTCGGTCCTGGCCAACAGAGCGGATGGTGTTAAGTCGGCCGAGGCGGACTGCGCAGATTCCACAGCGATAGCTGCCGCCGCGAGGCCGAGCTTGGCGGCAGCCAGAAGGTCCATCTGTTGTAGGAGGCCGTAAAGCGTGCCAGCGACCAGAGCGTCGCCTGCGCCCGTCACATCTCGGGGTTTCGCTGGCAGTGCCGGGACGACAGCGAGGATTTGAGGAGTATACACGGCGATGCCGTTCGCTCCTGCGGAAACAACACCCGAGCGCGAGCCGAGGCCACGTAGTTCCTCTACCGCCCGATCAGGGTCGCTGAACGGTCTTGCCGCAAGGGAGCTCGCTTGCGCCAGGTTGCAGAAGAGGTAATCGATCTGTGGCAGCAGGAGGCGAATCCGAGGAGCCTTTGCTACAGATACCGAATCAACGGCTACGGGAATTTGCCCTGCGCGGAGCAAAAGCCAAGCAATCGTCTCAGATGGAAAATTGGTATCCAAAAACCAACAAACCGCGGATTGGAGAATGTTCAAATGTGGTGCCAGAACTGAGGGAGTCACTTCATCGTAAACACTCATGTCGGCGAGACCAATGACAAGCTCTCCTGTGGGCTCCAGTATCGCGGTATAGGATGCCGTGGGAAATCTGTCTGAGACGGACACGAGTGACGTGTCGAGCGGCCGCGAAAGGATTTTCGATCCAACTTCATCTCTGCCCACGCGCGAACAGAGAGCCACCCGGCATCCGAGACTTACCAGATTTTCCGCGACATTTCGGGCGACACCTCCAAGATCAATCGAAACCGCTCCCGGATTGGACGTTCCAAGAATCGATGGCTGGTGGAGAATTCCGCGGCGGTCGCAATGAGCTCCGCCAAAACACAGCATTACATCTAACGAGCTTTCCGTCGATGACCTAAACACGCCTTCAAAAGCCACGGCAACACCTATCTGATCTGTCGTCAAGCATCGCAAAATCTCCTAGAGAAGCCCCCTGCTGAGGAGGTCGGGGTAAATGTGGTCACGGATAATTGGAGACAGAATATCGCGTGGGTGGTTTCGGCTAAACCAGATGACTTCCTCGATCTCGCCGAGCGGCACAGGGGTTTCGTCTGTCTCAGTGCGATAAAGCGTAATTTCAACCTCCAGACCGCGTTCGAATGCTGCAGGGGCGCGATAGACGTCAATTGGCTGAGGATCCACTTGGATGGTCTTCACTCCGAGTTCCTCCTCTAGTTCGCGGCGAAGAGCATGGCCAACGTCCTCACCCCGCTCAACTCCGCCGCCTGGCATGATCAGTTGCCCGGTCCCGAATTTCCTCACGAGGAGCAGCTTTCCGTCGCGGACTATCGCGGCCCCGACCTTCCGAATCGTGAGGTTCTCATACTCTGGCAACGGGGGCTCGACATGCAAAGGGACCTTATCGAAACACGCAATCCATTGTTCGAAGGCTCGAAGCGCGATGCAAATGTATGCAGTGGGAAAGACTGGCTCCGTCAGGCCGGCCTCAGCGAATTTACGGTCCTGAAACATTCCAGAGTCTGGATCGCACTGTTTCAATATACCGAGCGCCTTGAGTACCCAGCCTTGCATCGCCTCGCTTTGCGCAGTGAGATCTGGATGTCGAGCAAGCGCTTCAAGAGCGAGCGGTGCCGAAACGTGAAACCAGGACAACTGTTCAACGTTTCCAATAAAGCCAACGTACTCCGGATCGACGTAGTACAGCTCCACCTCTGACTGCCATTCTGATGCGCCCCCAGCGGATGCCAGGAATTGAGCTGCATTGTATCTTTCGAGGTAGTAGCGCTCCTCCGAAGCTGGGGCGTATCCGATCCCGTCGAGGTCGGCGCAGAGAATTAAAAACGATGCCGTAGGCGAAAGGTGTCGCTCGGTGCCGGGCTTGAACCCAAAGCATCCCGGCTCCCCAATGCTGTGCATCACCCGCAACTGCTCAAAACGCCTAAACAGCTCCTCGTCAAACTCTGTTGGGTGCAGAGCCAGCGCCCGAAGTGCCCAAATCGTGGGTTGGATACGAATTCCACCATTGCCCCATGTCCCCCATCCTCTGTCTCCGGCCATACGAAGACACGCTTCGGCAGCACGTCGGGATGCGTCCATGGTGCTTGCCCGAAGTTCGTCCGGAAGGGGCCACTTCGCGACCTGGGCGCACGCGAGTGCTCCCAAAGCTGTGCAGTGGGTTGTGACAAGATCACGCGAGAGACTCGGGAACCCTCCTTGGCGCTGCTGTTTCAACAACCAACTGATGGGTTCCTTGAGTTCCTCTATGTGCTGCTTGGCAACGTCATCATCGAGCGCAAGAAGAACCTCGCATACATTCGCCACTTTCCTGGTACTGCTGAACAGCGATGGGCCCCACCGGACCGGCGAACGCAACAGAGTCTCGCAAGCTCTCTGCCGAATGACAACGCTTCGATTGGCAATTTGCCTTCGAAGCGCCGTAGAAGTGACGGTGGTCTGAGTAAGCCGCCCAGTTCCAATGTCTGACGGGCGTGGCCGCCGCGCCTGGAGTGCTCCGATTGCGTTGAGGAGGCTATGAACGGCGAAGTCCCACGAAAGAATGTTGGCCAGCTCCTTCTTGACCCGTCGTGCGTGCTCGAATGCGGCAAGACGGTTTGTCAATACGACCTCAATGGCCCTACTCCACTCCGTTGCATCGGTATCCAAATGACCTGTGACAGGGATCACTAATGGCCTAGCAAGCTCCTTTATCTCAGTCATGAGCAACTGCCCTAAGCCACTCCGGTGGCTGAGAAGAGTCGGGACTTCCATCGAGATCCCCTCAAGACCAACAAGGCCGAAGCCTTCGGATCGGGACGGCATTAGCAATAGGGACGCAGTTCGGATCTCCTCGGAAATCTTGACCTCGGTCGGCGTGTATTCTCGGACACGAATCCGTGTCGCGAGCGGAGCTGCAATCGCTTCAAGTTCTCGTCGAAGTTGAGCGATCGTGCCTTGAGGTGCGCCTCTCACGATCAAGATTGGGTCGTCGCCAACTCTCCCCGGACGTACGAGCGCAACGGCCTTCGCAGCGATATCGAGACCCTTTTGTTGAATCTCCTTTGCCCTGCCGAGAACGAGACAACGATATTGCGGAGGCAGTTCAGCAGCTGGCTCTCGGTCGAGAAGCCCTGGGTTCAGCTGGTGTATTGGAACACGCGCATTCTTGCCGATGAGAAGCGTCCTGAACTCATTGTAGAGAAGCGGGCCGACGGCAACTACGAGGTCAGCGCAGGCGGAGAGCTCAATATCTATGTCCTCTCGCTGTTCCGGCACGCCCGATGACTCCTCCTCGACTGTCCCGGTTAACGAACCTATTTCGCCCGGCGCTGTATGGACGACGTGAAGTCGGATGGCGTGTTTAAAGTAATCGTCGACCTGAACGCGAGCGGCAGGGCCAGTGAAGCGGCTGTGACCGATAACCACGTCTGGATACACTGAAGTGGGCAGAGGAGCTCGCCGGTATAGCCCAGCGTCAATCGGTGAGCCCGAGGGAGAATCGCCTTCAATGATCTCAACGCGAGCGGCCCGAGCGTCAATCCTCTCCGCGGGTTCGGCTTTGGGCACAAAACAATAAACTGTGTGCCCCGCAGAGGCAAGGGCCCTGCAGAGATCCCGATTTAAGGTTGATACTCCGCCCTTTCTCGAGAGCCATTCGGTTGCGATAGATAAGAACGTAAGAAATGCCATCGTTACCGTATTCTACGATTCTACTGCCAAAAAATGCTGCTGTGAACCAGAAATACTCTCTGGTAGGCCCACAGTTTCAGTGGAAGTGGATTGGACGGATCTGGGAAAGGTAAACCCGTGCGACCGGGAATGATTCAAGCTGTGGGCTCTGATCGGCGTTGCACCGGTCGGATTACGCGTTACTCGGAAGTTGACAGGGTGTGAACGCCGGGTCGGGGCGGCCCGGAGGATAGCTGGCGAGAACAGCCCTTCCCACCGGCAATCGGGCCTGACGGGCGTTAAACGCATTCGAGGAAGGTGGCCAGATTAGTGTCCCGGTGCGCTTGCGAAGACGCAGGTGGGTTCGACCGCTGACCGGGGGCTGTCCCAGTCCGCCCCCCTAAGCACGATCACTTCTTCTCCATCCAGCTCATCCAGTACTCCTTCCACTCCACGCTCTCCCCCGTCGGCAGCACGTCGATGGGGTTGAGCCCGTCAAGCATCACGGCGCTCTCGTCGGTGAAGGCCTTCTTCCCCTGATTGGCCAGCGCCTTGGGGTGCGGGCCGTGGTGGATGCCGCGCGGATGCAGCGTGGCCATGCCGGCCTTGATGTTATCGCGGCTGAAGAAATCGCCGTCGTGATAGAAAATGAACTCGTCGTAATCCGTGTTGCGATGGAAGAAGGGCACCTTCAGGGCATCGGCGTCCTGCTCCAGGGGCCGCGGCAGAAAGCTGCAGATCACCGCGCCGTCGGTGACGAAAGTCGTATGCGCGCTGGGCGGCAGATGCGCGCGATGGCTCATGATCGGGCGTATGTCGCGCATGTTGATCTTCCACACCGTCAGATCGCCTTTCCAGCCCACCACGTCCATGGGATTGAACGGATAGAATACCTTGGATATTTCGTCGTCCACCTTGATGCGAATCTCCCACTCGCGGTCGTCGTCGAGGCGGGGCGCGGGATCGGGCGTCGAGATCGCCGCCGGATCGTACAGCGCGTGCTGACCCAGCAGGCCTTTGTCCGGCTGGTCGAATTCGCTGTGGGATTCGACGATCAGGAAGAAGTTATCCGCGGTGTCCGGATCGATACGGTAGGTGACGGCGCGCGGCACGATGATGTAATCGCCCCGCTCGAACCGCATGGGGCCGAAATCCGTTTCGATGGTCCCCTCGCCGCGGTGCACGAAGATCAGTTCGTCGCCATCCGCGTTGCGATAGTAGAACGGCATGGGCGCCGCGCGGCGTGACACGTAGAGCTTGATGTCGCGGTTGCCCAAAAACGCCACCGGCAGCCCTTGCGGATCGCTCAGGTCGGGCGGCTCCAGCCGGTTCAGGTCGAAGCAGTGGGGCCGCAGCTTGCCTTCGAATCGCACCCATCCGGTAGGCGCGTGGGTGTGGTAAAGATGCGCGCTCTTGCCGTAAAAGCCTTTGCGCCCGTGTTCTTCTTCGAAGGTCCCTTCCGGCAGCCCGACGTGGGCTTGCGAGGCGACTTTGCCTTTTTTCAGCGGATACATGCACCCCTCCTGCCTTAAGCATAGCGGACGGAAACCGCTTCCTGATGGTCGCGGCTCAGCTGGGCCTCCGGCTGGGCCTGATGGAACGGAGTGAGACCGCCCACACAGAGCTACTGAGGGCGTATTCTGTGATAGAACACGATTGCAGTTAAGGCCCTTTTTACATTGGTGCAGGTGCCCCTTGCTCAGCGTGGCTCCAGGCAGGCGATGGAACATTGGCGAGGCTCTTGGTAGCACTCCCCTAGAGTAGAATCCGTTGCGGCCGGCCTGGGCTTTCGTGTTCGGAAAGGCAGGACAAACGGATGATGCGGCCCAAAGAGATGGAGCCCAAGGCTCCGGAAAAACAAGGCGAGGTAGACGGCATGGAGGGAGACGGCTTCCCGGTACTGCGGCACAACGTAGCGGGCGCGGATTTGGGAAGCGAGAGTCATTGGATCTGCGCACCCACATTAGATGGAACGGGGCGGGAGGTGCAACAATTCGGGGCGTCGACGGCGGAATTGGAAAGGGCGGCCCAGTGGATGCGGGAGCGCCAGGTGGAGTCGGTGGCCATCGAAAGCACCGGCGTGTACTGGATTGCGCCACACGAGGTGTGGGAGCGGTGCGGATTGGAGGTGGTGCTGGTGAGCACCCGCGAATTGGCGCAAGTGCCGGGACGCAAGAAGACGGATCGAATCGATTGCAAATGGATTCAACGGCTGCACAGTTGCGGGTTACTGCGGGGATCGTTCCGGCCGGCGGAGAAGATCTGCATGTTGCGGACGCTGGTGCGGGACCGGGGGGTTCTGGCCGCCGAACAGGGCGACTGGGTCAGGCGGATGCAAAAGAGCCTGGACCAGATGAATGTGCGGGTGCATCGGGCGGTGTCGGATATCGAAGGCGCCACGGGGATGACGATCATCCGCGCGATCGTGGATGGAAAACGGAACCCGGAGGAACTGGCCGCACTGCGCCAGCCTGGATGCAAGAAGAGCCCCGCGGAGTTTGTCGAACAGTTAACCGGCAATTGGCGGGACGACTATCTGTTCAGCTTGGCGCAGGGTCTTAAGATGTACGATGCCATCGGCGAGAGGATGCAGGCATACCAGGAAGAGATTCTACGCCGGCTGGGAGAGATGCAGCGAGCCGATTATCAGGACCAGGAGGCCCCCAAGCTGAAGAA
>OCTA010004496.1_pt1 | contig 12208 bp, 11 predicted proteins | sample 1538991 | NCBI WGS metagenome assembly OCTA01 (sample SAMEA3539302, study PRJEB22396) | soil metagenome | biome: tundra; feature: field; material: soil | place: USA | collected 2010-05 | depth 0.15 m | reverse complement strand
CGAGCAGGCGCTAGCGGTCGCTAGATGACCGTCAGCGCCTGCTCGGCGCCCTCGGCCGCGGAGCCCCGCAGCCCGACTCGCACCCATTCGGGCACGTCGGTCTTGCCCCAGGTGGCGGTGGCCACGCAGACGTGGCGAAGCACCCCCTGAACGAGCAGCTCCTCGCCGCGCACGACGTCAATCTCGGTCGTGATCGCGGTCGTTCCCAGACGCTTCACCTGTGCACGGAGCTGGAGCTCGTCGTCGAAGCGGGCGGGCGCACGGACCCTGATGCTCGCCTCTGCCACCACGGCATCGACGCCGCGCTGCACCATCTCCTGCCACGGACCCACCGCGGCACGCCACAGCTCGGTGAAGGCGACGTCGAAATAGAGCAGGTAGTTGGCGTTGAAGACGATGCCCTGCGGGTCGCACTCCCCGTAGCGGACGCGGAGCTCGTGGACGAAGGGGGCAGGCACGGCGCGGACACGCTATCGGCTGCGGCCGTGCCGACGTCGAGCCGGCCCGGGGGGACGTGGACGGAGCCTCAGCTCACGCCCGCCTGTGGCGAGGCGCAGAAAGCGCACTTGCGCGCCTGGCGCGGGATCTCGCTCAGGCACTCGGTGCACGGCCGCGTCTCAGACTCCACGTCAACCCCGGTCTTGCGTCGCGCCATCAGCGTGTTGACGGGCTTTACCACGAAGAAGAACACAGCGGCGCTGATTGACAGGAACGCGATCAGCACGTTGATGAACTCGCCGTAGTGAAAGGTGCTGCCGTTGATGGTGAACATCAGCGCGGAGAAGTCGGGCTTGCCGATGATGGCGGCGATGATCGGCGTGATCAGGTCGCGCACCAGTGCCGTGACCACAGCTCCGAACGCGGCGCCGATGACGATGCCCACGGCCAGATCCACGACGTTGCCCCGCAGTAGGAACGACTTGAACTCCTTGGCCATCTGATTCCTCCCGTGGCGGGCGACTTGGGCTGGCGGTGCGCCTCTGCGCTACCAACCGGGTTCGGTGTCCAGCGAGGCGCCCGTAGCCGGTCGCAGCCCGGCGGTCATAGACGCTGGCGATGACGCAGGAGGGACTCGAGGCGCGCATCGTTCCGTCCAGGTCGCCGTTGCTCAGGGGAGCCTACCCCGGCGGCTGCACGACGTGCACGGCGAGGTCCGTCGGTGCACCCTTGGCGGTGAACCGCCGTCTCCTAGCCGTCACCGCGGCGGCATCGAGAGCGGTCAGGGTGCGGTCCGAGACAAGGACCTCGCCAGGCTCGGCTGCTTCGGCGAGCCGCGCAGCGATGTTGACATCGACGCCGAAGTAGTCTCCTCCGACCTTGCGGGGACGGCCCAGATGAATGCCGGTTCGAAGCCGCGGCCTGTAGCCTTCGACCTCGATCGACGCTATGCGCTCGCATGCGTCGAAGGCCGCCTCGGTGGCGCTGGAAGCATCCCAAAACGCCGCCATCAGTCCGTCGCCGAGCCGCTTTACCACCTCGCCTCTCCGTTCGAGGATGGGCGGTTCGATCGCCCCGCTGACCTCGCGCAGCAGCGTGATGGCCGGCTCGTCTCCCGACTCCAAAGCCCAGCTGGAAAAGCCGACCAGGTCGGTGAACAGAATGGCAACGTCGACCTGTCCGCGTCCCCGGCGCTGGTGCTCTGCGAGGCTTTGCCACGCCTGCAGCGCCGTGAGTCCAAGCTCTCCCAACATGCCCGGCGCGTCGCTTCTGAATGCGACAAGCTCGCGGGCTGCGAGGTCCGCTGGGCGACCGCGGGCGGTGGACAGCCGGTCGACGAATCGGTCGTCGCCCATCGCCCGCTCTCGCGTTCGTTTCGCCGCTCCCACCAGCCTCGGGTGCCGGTTGAGCTGACGGGCGGCTGTGATGAGTCGCTTCCCAGTGTGCTGTTTGTCGCCGTCGCTCACGGCCCCAGCCTAGATGGTTGGTTCCCGCCCGCGTGGGACCGATGAGGGGCGTTCGATTCCCCACCTGCAGAGCTGGCATGTGGAAAGCAGGAGCGACCGCCTCGCGGCTCTCCTACGGCTCGGCGAGCAGCGCAGCGGCCCTCGGCACGTTCCCGGCGAAGAAGAGATCTTGCAGCTCGCCGGACAGAGGCTTGAGGTAGCTGTTCAGGAAGGCGGTCGTGACGCGCTCGACGATTCCCAGCTGCGGCTGCTGGGAGGTGTAGGGCGGCAGATGCTCGGCGCCGAGCAGGCGCAGCAGGAACTTGGGCCGGCGGGCGAGCTTGAAGTAGGCGTACGTGTACGTCGGTTCGTTGATCGGGTCGGCGGTCCCCTGGGCGGCGAGCAGCGGCGGGCCGCCCTGGCCGAAGCTGAAGCCTCCTACGCCGGACATTCGTGCGCCGGAGAGGACCACCGCGGCCGTGACGCGCGGATCGCGAAAGCTGCGGCTGTATGCCACGGCCAGCGCCGTCTCACCACCGTCGGACTGACCGCTGACGGCGATGTGGGCCGGGTCGAGCAGGCCGGCCAGGGCGCCCGAGGGCGCGCTGCCGGTGGAGAGCAGGCTCGAGATCACGAAGCTGACGTCGCTCGGCTCGTTGACGAGGTCAGACTCGTCGGGTCCGCCGGGTGCATTGGCGTTCTCCAGCGGAAAGACGGGCGCGGCGACGACGTATCCGGCTCGAGCCCAACTCTGCAGGAGCTTGGCGTAGATGGCCGGCGTGACCGCGAAGCCGTGGGCGAAGACGATGAGCGGAAACGGGCCGGCCGCCCGCGCCGGTGGCGCGTTCGGCACATCGGTCTGATCGGGCGTCCCGAGCGCCGGATAGCGGACGTAGGTGAGCAGCGTCCTCTGCTCGCTGCGGCCGTGGGCCAGATGGATCGTTCGACTGGTGTCGATGAGCCTCAGCACGCGGATACCGACTGCGAACGACGGCGACGGCGGCGAGACGACAGGCGCCGGCGCCGGGCCGGCGGCCGCGAGCGTCACCCTCAGAGTGACGGCTGCGAGGACGATCACGGCCAGGATGATCGCCGCCCGGCCTGCGCGTCCGGGCCTGCGGGCCCAGAGGCCCCCTCGGCTCGCCGTCGGGCTCGCCCGGCCGACGACGCGCCTGGAGTCGGTTCCATTCATCGCTGATCTCGATGCCCTGTCCATGGGTTGGTGTGAACCGTAGCGCCGGCGCGGGGGTGGGGGGCCGCCGGCCCGGCCGATCAAGAGGCGACATGACCCCCTCAGGCTCAAGGTAGCGCCGGCTTGTGTCGATGTGGCACTGATTCCGAAATGACGAACACCTACCCAGCTGAGCTTGTCCCCGGACTTGAAGCTCGGTCCGCTGCAACCTTCGGGCGTGCGACTGGTCCAGGATCAGTCGCGAAAGCCCGTCCGTGCTAGATCCTGCTCACGTCGGAGATTCGCCGCGTGGCGCTTCTGCCGGGGATGTGTGGACCACGACATCGGCGATGGCGGGGACCTGTTGGCGCAGCTCCTCCTCAAGCCCGCTGCCCAGCTGGTGGGCATCAACCAGGGAGGTCCCTGCGCTGACGCCGAGCGTGAGGAAGATGACGCCACCGGTGTCGGTGCGAAGCAGCCTCACCCGTCGCGGCTCGGTGCCGGTCCGCTCTAGGACGATGCGCTTGATCTCTCGCATGCCGTTGAGCTCCGCGTCCGTGTTGGCCGGGCGGGCGATCAGAGGACGCTCCAGAGGCTCGAGGTGTGTCTGTACGTCGCTCACGTCCGGCTGGGCGCGGATGGCTCGCTCGATGGACGCGGCCACTGCGAGCGCTGTGTGCAGGTCGAGATCGGCGGGGAACTTCAGGTGCAAGGAGACGCTCACTGACCCGTGGTGCTCGTAGATCGTGATGTCGTGCACTTCCTTTACCAGTGGCTCGGCCAGCGCGATTGCGAGTACCCGGTCGCGGAGATCCAGGCCGCGGCGACGAGGCTCGACCTCGACGACGACATCGCTGCCGGGCAGCGCACTCTCGATCGCCGCCTCGATGAGGTCCACGGCCTGGTGGCCCTCGATGACCGCCTGTCCCGGCGAGACAGCGATGATCACGTCGGCGAAATAGCGTCCCGCCGACTCGCGCAAGCGCAGCCGCACCAGTTCGATGTCAGGCTCCAGGCGCGCGAGCGCGCGCTCGGCTGCCTCTCTCGCCTCCGACGGCGTGCGGTCCATCAGCACGTTCGCGTTCTCCGCGATCAGTCGTGCCGCGGCGGCGAGGATGATCGCCGCAATGACCAGCGCGGCGGCTGCGTCGCCTTGGGCGAGCCCGGCGCGCACGAGCAGCAGCCCCACCAGCACAGCCGCGGATCCCGCCATGTCACCGGCGAAGTGAAACGCGTTCGAGCGCAGCGCGGGGCTGCCGAAGCGCCGGGCGGTGCGCAACGAGACAACGGTGCGGGTCAGGTCCACGGTCAACGCGGTTGCGATCACCAGGAATACGTACCAGTGCGTGTCTGGCGTGCCGTGGGGACTGAGGAGACGTGTGATCGCCTCGAAACCGACGATCACACCGCCGACCAGCAGGATGCCCGCCTCGCCGAGCGCTCCGAGGTTCTCGGCGCGACCGTGTCCGTAGGGGTGCCCGGGGTCCGCGGGCTGCCTGCCCAGCCGCACGGCGAAGAATGTCAGCGTAGCGGCGACGACATCCCCACTGGACTCGATCCCCGCCGAGATCAACGCCAGGCTGCCCGCGATCAAGCCCACCCCGAGCTTGAGGATCACCAGCACGCCGGCCGCAGCGATCGACACAAGGGTCGTGCGTCGCTGCACGACCTCCTGCTCGCTTGGGGGCTGAACCATCGGACCAGACTAAGTCTCAGGCACCTTCAACACCGCAGAGACCCGGGGGGACGCTACGGCTCGACTCGACCCGGCATGCGAGCGCGAGCAGTCTTGAGTGCTCAACCCAGCAGTTCGAGCAGGCGCGTGGCGCACAGGAAGGTCATCGAGTTGATGCCCATGACCTCATACGAACGCATGTTCGCTGACCGTCAAGCCTGATCATGCAGCTGTGCTCCACTCGCCAGCGAGCAGCGTCACGCTGTCGCCCGTCGCGCGCAATGCATCCGCAGGTAGTCTGCCCGCGATGTCTGCGGCCTTCCACGGTCGCGGCCTCGGCTGGTCGGAGAAAAGGTGCGCCGATGAACCATTACGCGGTGAGGTGTGCGTGGTGTGGCGATGTGATCGGCGTATACGAGCCGCTCGTCGTTGTGGACCACCGGGGGCCTCGCACAACCTCCATAGCGGCCGAGCCCCATCTCTCGCACCACCACGGAGAGCACTACCACCACGGTTGTCACGTCGCTGCCGGCGTACCTCAATGCACCGAGTAGACCGAGCCGCACCTCAAGACATCGCCCCTAGCCCCGCTCCTGGTCGCTGATCCAGCCCCACCCGCGAGCGTGATGGGCTCCCTGCCATGAAGTAGCGGGGCCAGATCGTTCGCCGCCCCGAGCGCTCGGCCGAGATTTCGCCGCGCTGGAGCTCTGGGATGGGCGGTGCTGGCCACAGGGCGTTCGTGGCGTCAACGAGGACCGCGACGGCAAGGGTGGTCCCGTCGAGAGTGTATGTCGCGTTCGCACACGCCAGGAACGCTCCGGGTTGGTGGCGTGGCCACGGCACGGGCGTCGTGACCGTCTGGAGTCAACGGGACCAAGTGCGGGACGGATGAGGCCCGCACGGCGCACGGTGCTGTGCCCGGGTTGCGCGGGTTCACAGCGATCTGTGGCAGATGCTCGACGGCGGTTTCGCGGGAGATCTCCGGTTGGGGGATTTCGTGGCCGCTCGAATCAAAGAGCTTCGGGAGCTTGGGGGGCCTGATTGCTCTCCGTTGTCGCTCAGTCCGAGGCGTTGCCAGTCCAGGCCGTCGTCGACGCGGAAGCTGGAGACTGAGAGCTACTATCCCGGCGTCGACAAGCTCGAACAGCAAGATAGGCATGGTGACCAGCGAGATGGCTCCCGCCGTCCGCGCCACCGGGCCCGATCTCGAATACGGCGGCCTGCGCGTCGCGCAGCACCGGCCCTAGGAAGCCCGTGAGCGAAGCCACCGAGCCCACTCCAGACGGTCTTGCCAGCGCGACCGCGCCCACCGCCGGCGACGACAGGCCGCGGCGCGGACTCGCTCGCGGCTTGCCACGCAACGTGGTGGTGTTGTCCTGGGTCAGCTTCTTCCAGGACGCCGCATCCGAGCTGCTGTATCCGATCTTCCCGCTGTTCATCACCGTCACCTTGGGTGCGCCCGCCTCGGCCCTCGGTCTCATCGAGGGCGTCGCCGAGGGCACGGCGTCGGTGGGCAAGGTGCTGTCAGGACGGCTCGCCGACCGGTTCCGGCGGCGACCGCTCATCGCGCTGGGGTACGGCATATCGTCTGCCGCCAAACCGCTCATCGGGCTTGCCGGCGTGTGGCCGGTCGCCCTCGGTGGCCGCTTCGTCGACCGCGTCGGCAAGGGCCTGCGCACAAGCCCCCGCGACGCCCTACTGGCCGCGGACACGCCACCCGCGATCCGCGGCCGCGCGTTCGGCTTTCACCGCGCCGCCGACACAGCGGGAGCCGTCGTCGGCCCACTGCTCGGGCTCGCCCTCTACGAGGCGTTCAACCACCACCTACGGCCGCTGTTCTTTGTCGCCGCGCTCCCCGCCGCCATCAGCGTCGTGCTCATCGCGTTCGTGCGCGAGCATCCGCCCGCTGCCACGCTGCCGACCCCCAGCCGGCCTGCCGCCGCCGCCGCGGCCGTCTCGCCGGCCGCGCTTCCGCGTGCATACTGGCGGCTGGTCATCGCTCTCGCCGTCTTCGGGCTGGCGAACTTCTCCGACGCGCTGCTCATCCTGCGCGCCAAGGAGCTCGGGCTGAGCTTCGTCAGCATCATCGTGGTCTACGCCCTCTACAACGCCAGCTATGCGGCGCTCAGCCTCCCGGCCGGCATCGTCTCCGACCGGCTTCCTCGCCGAGTCGTCTACGGCACGGGCCTCGTCATCTTCGCCGTCGCCTATCTCGGACTCGGCTTGGTCCACAGTCCCGGCTGGGTCTGGGTGCTGCTGCCCGTCTATGGGGCGTACACCGCCTTGACCGACGGGGTGGGCAAGGCCTGGGTCGCGGACCTGCTCCCAGCCCGAGCAATGGGCACCGGCCTCGGCCTCTTCCAGGGCATCACCGGCGGCTGCGCGCTCGTGGCCAGCATCTGGGCGGGCCTGGCCTGGAACGGCAACGGCCGCCTGCCGCTCCAGGTCTCCGGCGCCATCGTCGCCGCGCTCGCACTCCTGCTGCTGGTTGCTGGACGCCAGCTTGACGTCGGCGAGGCGACCGTCAACTGAGTCTGGCCAATAAACCGCCCCGCATACCCAACCTCGTGCGGGCTGCGATTTTCGGTACCCATCCGGTGCCTTCTTGGGGGGAGCGGGGAATGGCGTCGCTCCCCCCAAGCCTTACGCAAAATCATCCATTTGCAGTCACTTCTTTGTGCCGGAGGAGGGATTCGAACCCCCGACACGCGGATTACGATCGCTGGGTCAGCGTTGGGGGGAAGTGCGGGCGGTTGCGGATTTCCCCGCTACGCCACGTTCTTGGACGTGGCGAAATCCCCGAGCTCGGGCTCCGAGACCTTCGGCGACCCGGGCGATAAGCCGCACTCGCCGGGATCGTCGTCGAGGTCGAGGCCGATTATGCTTCCCACCCCCGGGACGCAACAGGAAGGAATCGAGTGTCTTTCGCGGTCTCGCTCTCGCAACTGCTCTTGGCCGTGGTGTTCGCGGTGGCCGCGGTCGCCAAGCTGGCAGACCGCTCCGGCACCCGACTTGCGATCGAGGCGTTCGGGGCGCCGCCGCGCAGCGCCCCCGCGGGCGCGCTGCTGCTGCCGATCGCGGAGCTCGCGATCGCCGCGGCACTGGTTCCGGCCGCCACGGCCCGATGGGGCGCGTTGGCTGCGGTGGCGCTTCTGGTGATCTTCAGCGTTGCGATAGCCCGAGCTCTGCGGGCGGGGTCCGCACCCGACTGCAACTGCTTCGGGGGGCTCACCCAGACCGAGGTGGGGCGCGGAACGTTGATTCGCAACCTGCTCCTCGGCGGCATCGCCGCGTTCGTCGCGCTGAGCGCGAGCGGACAGCCGGTGGGCGCATTCCACTGGGTCACCATCCCGGCGGCGAGGGATCGCCCGGCCATCGTCTTCATGGTCGCCTGCCTCGCCGGCGTGGGGTGGCTCTGCTGGCAGTTGTTGCGGCAGAACGGCAGGCTGCTCCTGCGCCTCGAGGCCGAGGGCGTTGGGACGAGCCCCCCGAGGGCGGGCGCGAAGGCGCTGCCACCGCTTGAGCCGGGGACGGCTGCTCCCCGTTTCGCCGGCAGGGATCTCCGCGGCGAGCCGGTCTCGCTCGACTCTTTGCTCGCGCCGGGTCGCCCGGTCGCGCTCTTCTTCACCGATCCCGGCTGCGGGGCCTGCGAGTCGGCTCTCGACGCGGTCGCGCGAGCTCAGCGCGAGCGCGCGGGCGAGTTGACGCTGGCCGTGATCAGCAGCGGTAGTATCGATCGCATCGAGGAGAAGGCGGCTCAGTTCGGGTTGGATCGCGTTGTTCCCCAGGGCGACGAGGCGCTCTTCGACGCCTACCGCGTCTATGGAGTTCCCGGCGTTGTCGAGATCGACGAGCAGGGCTCTCTCTCGAGGCCCGCCGCCCTCGGCATCGACGCGGTCCGTGAGGTGGTTCTCGGCACCGTCCCCAGCCGGTCCCATGAGCGCGTGGGGCTGGTAGCCCGATGAGCCCAACCCGAAGCAGCGGAGAAGTCAAGGCGTCCGCGGTTTCGGCGGCGATCGACCCCTTCCGCACCCGGCTGGCCGACGACACAAGGGACTTCACCGTGGCTCTGCTCGCACTCGCGAAGTCAAACACCAAGAACAGCGGCTCTTTCAACCAGCCCTCGCCGCAGGATAAGGCGGCACTGAAGGCATTGGCTCGTTGGCGACGCGACGCGCAGCACGCTCTGCACCGGGTTAGGACCGTGGCCTCCGGTGCGCACGGCAGGAAGCTCGCGGAGAAGTGGCTGAAGGCTCTGATCGCCGCCCTGGACCTCCAGCGCCAGGCACTGTCGCTCGTCGACCCCAATCAGGCAGCTAATGCGGCTCGCTCCGCGGGCGAGCGAACCGCGGAATACCTCCGCCTCGAAAACAGCCTCGACAAGGAGCTCGCGTGAGCCAAAGGTCGAAGGACGGATACCGGTGGCTGGACTCGCTCGCCCGCTGGTCGGCTCGTGGCCGCGACGATGCCCGCCCGCCCGCGGCCCTCGACGGGGACGTCTCCGTCGTCGCCGGCGGCACGACCCGCCGGACCGCGCTGCGGACGGCCGCGGGAGCGGGAGCCGTCGCCCTCTTTGCGCCGATGCGGCTGCTGCAACCGTCGATCGCCGGCGCCGCATCGACGCAGCTTGCGGAATGCAAGTCAGCGAGCAACGAGATGGCCTATGGCGATTTCGAGGCCTGCGCCAAGACTCCCCTGGCGGAATACGACGCAGCCTCGACGTTCATCGGCCAAGCAAGGAAGCTGCTGCGGAGTGCGAAGACGGCGGCGGAGCGCAGGCGCCTGCAGAAGGTCATCGACTTCCAGAGCCGGCGGCGAAAGGGAGCCCTGAATGACATGGGGTTCTGCAATAAGTCTTTCCTGTCGGACCGAGCCGAAGGCGACGCCAAGTGTGAAGCGGCGAAGCCGCCGGCGGGAGAAACCGGCGGCGGCGGGACCGGCGGAAGTGGCGGTTGCGAAGCGGGCTACCTGTTGTGCGGCACCTATTGCTGCAACACGGCTTACGCTTTCTGTCAGGGCTGCAGCGGGACCCCGATCTGCTGCCGGATCGAAGGCGCCTGCTGCCCCAGCGGCTGACGAGCGCGGCGCCTCGCCCGGTCGCGCCGGCCGGCACCGGTTAGAGCGCGTCGCCGCTTGAAGGGTGCCAAAACCGTGATCTGGGGGCTGATGGCCGGTCTTGGGTGGGCTTTGGGAGCATCGCGGGATGCTCTTCTCTTCGTCTGTCTCGTGTTCGTCTCGCTGCTGAGGCTGTCGAGTGGTTCCGGTCGGCCCGCGGAGGTCAAGGACATCGAGCTGCTCGTGCTGCGCCATCAGCTCGATGGCTGTGGCGAGCAGCACGGATTCAGCGAGGTTGACGAGGTCGTAGCCTTCGATGGTCAGAGAGATGCCCTGATCGGGTCCCTCGGTTCCCTCGAGTTCGAGGTAGCCGAGCTCCTCAAGCTCGTCGAGCGGGGGCTCGACACTCGCGTAGTCGCAGTGAGCATGGATTGCTAGCTGGCCGGCGGTCATGCCGTCGGGGCCGGGCGGATAGAGCAGCGGGAGGTGTCTCGCTGATGCGTCCTTGTGACGGCCCTGCGCCGACCGGGCGAGCACACGCTCGATCGTGCGCTCGTCCAGCAGCTCGCGGGCCTCGGGGAGCTGGCGTAGCTCCTCGCGGCGCCGGCGTTCTTTGCGCCGGATGTAGAGCCCCCGGGGCCCGGATGCAGCGAGAACGAGAAGACCGGCTGCGACCGTGATCAGCAGCAGCCGAGGGCGAACCATGACCGTGGGCTGGGTCATCGCTCGTCGAAAGACATAACCGAGAGGACGCGCCAAGCAACGTCGCGGTGCGCCGCCGATGCGATAATCATGCGCAGCTGATGAACGCGAGCCCAACCAGCTCCGGGGAGTCGGCCCCGCCGCGGCCGTCGGGCCTGCGCCTGCTCCTCCCGATCGCGGTGATTCTCGCGATCCTCGCAGGCGCGACCGCACTGCTCGTCGGCGGCACGAGCAAGCCCGCTCTTCCAGGCAAGGCGAGCGCGGCAAAGGCGAGCAAATACGAAGGACTCGCCCTCACGCCCCTCAGGCCCGCACCGGCGCTCGACACGTTGCGCAACTACGACGGCGCTTCCTTCAACCTCGCCGCCGAACGCGGCAAGGCCGTATTCGTGACCTTCCTGTATGCCCACTGCCCAGACGTGTGCCCGCTGATCGCATCGAACCTGCACAACGCCTACTCGCGGATGACACCGGCGATGCGCAGCCGTGTCGCGATCGTCGCGGTCTCGGTGGATCCGCACGGTGACACGGCCGGAACCGTCGCTGCGTTCGTCCGCCAGCACCAGTTGGAGGGCGAGGCCCGTTACCTGATCGGCTCCCCCAGCCGGCTGGGGCGGGTCTGGGAAGCATGGAACGTCGGCTCCCAGGCGGACAGCTCAAATCCAGGCCTCGTCAGCCACTCGGCTCTCATCTACGGCGTCAGTGGGAGCGGAAAGCTGACGACGATCTACCCGGCCAGCTTCGCACCGCGCCAGATCATCCATGACGTTCCTGGGCTACTGGGCAGCTAGCGGCGCGCGTCGAGCGACGTCATCATGACGATCTTCCCATCAATCTGGAGCTGCTCCGCCGGTCTGGCGGTTTGCGCCCTAGATATCTCAGTCGCCACGCCTCCACCGGTCTCCTCCAGACGTCGCCCTGGACCCAGGCGAACAGCGCGCGTGGTCAGACCTGCGCGCCGGACGCTCAGACCGCGCGATGGCCCACTACCACGCGCGCGGGCAACTGCACATGGCAGACACCCGCGACGAGGCCGTCGAGCACGCTGCGCAGAACTGGGCGGCACTCACCGAGACCCACGACCCAAGCGAGGTCGCGCTCATCTCAGACGCCTCAAACCAGGAGATCCAGCGGCTCAACGCCCGCGCCCAGCACTTCCGCTCAGAGCGCGGCGAACTCGGCGAGCTCGAAGTCCCGGTGCCCGGCGTCCACTACGGCATCCGCCAAGGCGACCGGGTAGCGATGATCGACCAGCACCACGAGCCAGGCGTCGAGCGCATCGAGAACGGCAGCCGCGGCGAAGTCCTCGACATCACACCCGCCGGCGAAGTGCTGATCGAGTTCGACGTGACCGGCCGCAAGCGAACATTGGCCGGCGATGACCTCGCCAGTGTGCGCCTCGGCTACGCGCAGCACATCCACCGCGCCCAAGGAGCGACCGTCACCCGCACGCTCGTCGTCACCGGCGGCTGGCAGGCCAGCAAGGAGTCCGCCTACGTCGAGGCGTCCCGCGCCCGCCAAGGAACCGACTGGTTCGTCTCGCGCGAGGACCTCGGCGTCGAAGGACACGACACCGACCGCATCCAACGCCTCGCGCAGAACATGCGCCGAAGCCACGCGCAGACGCCATCGCTCGCGCACCCCGAGCTACCCGACCGCGACTACGGCTCGCACTTTCACCGCTCGATCGCGCCCAGCCGCACCAGCCGGATACCGGGGATC
>OCTA010004495.1_pt1 | contig 12208 bp, 6 predicted proteins | sample 1538991 | NCBI WGS metagenome assembly OCTA01 (sample SAMEA3539302, study PRJEB22396) | soil metagenome | biome: tundra; feature: field; material: soil | place: USA | collected 2010-05 | depth 0.15 m | reverse complement strand
CACGGCTTGACGCTGGTAACAGTTGGCCAGGCGGGCCGCGGCCTCCTCGGCGCCGGCCTTCAGCCCTCTTTCGAGGGCGGGGATGGCGTGCGGGCAATCTCCGAGCTTTGCAAATGCGAAGCCGTGCCAGAACCAGTCTTTCTCATTGGCGGCGGATTCATTTGCTCCCGGGGCGTTTGCAGTGGGCGGGGCGGGCATTGCGATCAGTTGTTCCCATCTGCCTTCTGCAAACAGACGCTGAGGAGGCAAGCCGTCGGCTTGGTGGGCGGCGGAGATCACCGCCGGGCAATCCGGCTGCTCGCCGCCAAGACATTGCCAGACGGGTTCTTTTATTTCCGGTCCTGGATAGAGAGTTCGCGGCCAGACGGTCCTGAACTTCGCAAATTCAGCTTGTGAGCGTTGAGCGAGATTGACGAGGTTCGCGCCCGCTTCCGACCAGCTTCCTCGAGTGGCGTCGACTATCGCCTCTAACTCCAGCGTGGACGAATCATCCGGCTGATTTTGCCGCGCGGATTCAAGGCTAGCCTCGGCGTTGGCTTCCATGCCGAGCTTCGCCTGCGCAAGACCTAACTGTCCCCAAACCCCGCTTGATTCGGGATTCATTGCGGAAGCTTGCTTGAGCAGTTCTTCTCTTCGCTTCCATTCAACGTTGTCCTGAGCCGCAGCGAGTTGGAGTAATGCAGCACGTCCACGCGGCGAAGCGCGCAGAGAGAACTCGAGCACGCGGTAGCGCTCAAGACTGAAATCAGTCCACCAGACCAAAGCTTGTTCTGAGTCCGGCGAGCGTACGACAGCGGACTCGAAGGCGTCTGCAGCGAGGAAGAACTGTTGCAGCTCCATCTCTGCGTCCCCGAGGTAGCCTTCCGCCGCTTCGATCGGCGGAGTCGCTTCGCTGGCAACGCGAAGTGGCGCCACGGCTTCGGCGGTTTGGCCGCTCTGCAGCAAGGCTGCGCCGAGCAGATAGTTGACTGAGGGGTCTTGAGGGATGAGGGCTGCGGCACGTTTGAGCAACGGAATCGCGCGCCCATAATCCGCCTGCCGGCTCAGATCCGAAGCCTCTTTCACGAGTCGATCGAACTCCGTATGCGGCGGTTGAGCGATGCCGGCGATGGCAATGAAAGCAAATGAACACTTCAGTGCAATCCGCGCTCTCATGCGCGGATTTTAGCATTCTGCATGCAGCCGCCGGTTGGTCACTTGGAGCTCTTTTCGTGAACCTGATTGAACATCTTGAAATCCTGCGCGGCTTCTTCGGCGTAGCCGAGCTTTTTGCTGAGACGTGCGGCTTTGTAGTAAGCGCTGGCGCGGCCGGGTTGCTGGCTCGACCGGTCACTTTCGATTGCGGCGCGGTATTCATCCAGAGCAGCCTTCAGGTCTCCGCTTTCCTCAAGAAACGTTCCCAGCTGCACGAGGGCCTGGGTGTTGTTGGGATTAATTGCGATGGCCTGGACAAGATACGGCTTGGCATCAGCAAGGCGATTCTCATGGATCAACAGCGTAGCCAGGTCGACCAGCGGCCACTCAGTTTTGTGTTCATTCGCCGCGTCGATCTCGATTGCTTTCCGATACGAGCGCTCAGCGTCTTCCTGTTGGTACCTTCCCTCATAACAAAGACCCAGGTTTTCGTAGGCGCGAACGAAGCCGGGCGCCAGAGAAATCGTTTTCTGACTCTCCCGGATCGATTCGTCAAAACGGTTGTCTGTGTAGAGCAGGCGGGCGAGGAAGTAGTGTGCGGTGGCATTGTCTGGGTCGAGTTGAATTGCGGCACGGATGGGCGGTTCCGCGCGATCCATGTGGCCTGCCTGGCTTTGTGCGAGGCTGATCAGCATAAAGCGGGTAGCGGAGTCGCCTGCGATCGAATTGGCATCGGCGAGCAACTTCAGCGCCTCGCGGGTGCGATTCTGTCCCAGGCGGACCTCGGCAAGCAGCGTGATCCAATCCGCATCGCGGGGCGCATTCATCATCTCCGCCACGATGAGTTTCTCAGCCGAATCAAGCTGCCGCGAGTCGATAAGCTGCTTGGCCTGGGCCTGCTTTTCGGGAAGAGGAATCGCGCGGCCGGTCGCCGATACGAGCGTGAGCGCGCACGCGGCAATGCACGCCCACTTCGTCACCGTCCTGTTATGCAACCGCACCAATCCAGTGCCTTCAGAGTTCTTATGGTCGATGCAAGGTCGTGGCCGACCTTCCGCATTTTCGATCAGAATTGCAGAACTACTTTGATCTTGTTCGCATCGGGGCGAAGCAACTCGCGGAAGCCAGTTTCGCCCTGCTCGATAGGGTAACGTGATACCCAGCTGGTGTCGAGGTTTCCCTCCGACAGAATCTGTGCCGCAAGGCGAAGGTCCTGCAGCGACCCGGAGTAGGAACCCGACAGGCATTTCTGCCCGAGTGTTAAGGAATAGCTGTTGAGACTGATTGCGTCTTCGCGCAGTCCAAGCCATACCGCCGTTCCCCCTGGTTCCAGAAGATCGAGCGCGAGCCGCTTGGTTTCGGTGCTGCCGACCGCATCGATGATGAACTCGGCGCGCTCGCCGCCCCAGTGCTTTCGGCTTTCAGCATCAAGATCCTGTTGCAGCGGATTCACGGACACCTCCGCTCCAAGCAAACGGGCCGCATCGAGGCGCACCGGAATAGGGTCAGAGATGATGACGCTTGATTGATGCAGTCGGCGGGCAGCGAAGAGGCACATAAGTCCGATGGGTCCAGCGCCAATGATCACGACTCTGGATCGTCTTGCGGCACCGCCCTGGCGCATTGCATTGATGCCGTTGGATAGCGGTTCGGTGAAGATAGCTGAATCGTCAGGAAGGTTTTCCGGCCAGGGAAGCAGCACGCGCTCAGGAACAGCCACATATTCGGCGAACCCGCCCGGGCGGTGCATCCCGAACACCTGACGGCAAGCGCAGAGATTCGTGTCGCCGCGCCGGCAAGCGGAGCATTGCCCACAATGCACGACAGCGTGGCAAAGCACACGACGACCTTGCCAGCTGTGACGGTCTTCGCCCTGGACCTGCTCCACTACGCCACAGAATTCATGTCCCATGATCAAGGGTGGGGTTCTACGGTGGCTGGAGTGCTTAAACGATTCCAATTCTGAGCCACAGATGCCGCAGCTGAGCACGCGCAACAGCACCTCTCCTTCCCCGATCTGAGGGACGGCGAGATCCTGGAACTCGAGTTTTCCCCATGCCGAGTAATGAAGAGCCTTCATTTCAAGGGTTCGTCCAATCGTTACGAGTGGCACCAACATAGCATGATCAAGCGCTTAAGCGAAATAAAAATTGCCAAACAATCCAACTGGAGAAGTCTATCCGATCTCAAGATAAATGATTAAGTTATTTGTTTTGATTCAGAAACATGCCATTAAGAGTCGTTGAGAGAAAAAGTCGAATTTGCCAGTTGACAAGCGGGTAAGCGATCAGATAACGTTTGCCTCAATCAAACCAGATCGCTTAGACGATCAACCGCTTTCCCCATTTTCGTTAGGAAAAAATCTGATTCAGCTGTTGGGACGCAGCTTCTTTTATGTCGCTGTATCCCTGTGCCTAGTTTGAGGGATAGGGCCACGTCTGTGCTGTTGGCTGGTATAGGTTTTCTTCGAACCCAGGGTCGAAGTTGAGCAGTGGCATTGACAAAAGGACTTGCCTGGCGTGCCGGCTAATCGAGGCTGGTAGCGATATTGATGTTATTGATTGGCGCCGCGCGAGGACTGGCAGGAGACCCCAATGATTCGAGTGGTTGATTGAGGGCCGAGCCGAGTATTGAACAGGTGACAAAAGAGGAGACGCAATGAGGCCATATCGGATTTTGATTTTCGCAGTACTCGCGTTCGTATCTTTCCGTGGATCCGCCCTATTCGCGCAAGCTGGCGGAGGCTCCGTAGTTGGAACCATCCACGATCCCTCCGGAGCGGCCGTTCCAAAGGCCGACCTTGCATTAACCAGCAAAGACACGGGTGCAGCGCTCGGCACCAAAAGCTCCTCCGCGGGGGAATATGTGTTTCCTCTCGTCCCGGTTGGAACTTATACGTTGACAATTAGCGCACCCGGATTCCAGCAAGTGCAGCAACAAAACGTAACTGTCGGTCTCAACAAGACTGTCAATGTGGATGAAACTCTGCAGGTGGGATCGGCGAGTTCCACGGTCCAGGTCGAGGCGTTGACCAGCCAGCTCGAGACGACAACCTCACAAGCCGCCACGACTATCGATCAGCAGACCTTCGACGATCTGCCCATCGCCATGACTGGAGCGGCGCGCAGCGTCACCAGCATCGCCGACCTGATGCCCGGTGTCGCCGACACGGCTGCAATTGGATATGGAACAACAGGCGCACAGGGCCAGGAGTTCTCGACCACGATCAGCGGCGGACAGGCGTGGGGCGGTGCGGTCATGTATGACGGCATTCCCTTTATCTCTGCCAACCAGAGCGGCGACTACCGCATCCAGCCGGTGCCGGTTGAAGCTCTGCAGGAATTCTCGCTGGTACAAAACAACTTCTCCGCCGAATATAGCCGCACTCCCGGCGGTAACCTGACTTACACGACACGCAACGGTACGAATGCATTTCACGGGCAGGCATACGACTACTTGAGAAATACCGATTTGGACGCGGCTGGATATTTCGCCACGACCACACCGATCACGCATCAGAACGAGTTTGGCGTCAATATCGGTGGGCCGCTCAGAATCCCGCATCTTATCGGCAAAGACAAGCTTTATTTCTTTGCCTTCTATAGTGGATTCCGGCTGGCGGGCGGCGTGACGAACAGCCTGACCACTATTCCTACCCTCGCTGAGCGCGGCGGCGACTTCTCCGCGCTGGGAAAGAACATCTACGATCCAAGGTCTACGGTCTGCGATACCACGGGAACCTGCACGCGAACGCAGTATCAGTACAACGGACAATTGAACGTGATTCCGCCCAACGAGATTTCAACCGTAGGGCAGGAATATGTGAAGTATCTGCCCCAGCCAATCAACGGCAACCTGATCAATAACTTCCGCACCACCGGCGTCAACAACGTAGTGGAAGACCGCTGGGGTGGCAGGGTCGACTACAACCTGAACGACAAGAATCTCTTCCACGGATTCTTCTCGATGGGTCCCATCAACACCGCTTCGTATAACTCGATCTTCCTTGCTCCCATCGCCACTTATGGCGCCGGCATCGGAGACAACAAGCTCGCACTTGCGCGGCTGGGATACGATCACACCTTCTCCGCATCGCTCTTGCTGCACCTGGGCTATGGATATAACTACGACACCCAGAACGGCACAGCGCCTTACAGCAGCACTGTAAACACTTTCGGCATTCCCAACGCACTCCCGATCACTCCGCAGTTCTATTGCAACCTCAACCTTTGCCCTTATGCCAGCACGGGCGGCGGCGGAGGCTCAACCAATTCCGAGAACACCTATATTGAGAGCGGCTTCCTGTCCTGGGAGAAAGGGAAGCACCAGATCAAGATAGGCGCGGAATACGACAGGATCGAAGGCAACGTCAAATCGCTGGATAGCATTGTAGACGCGATGAACTCAACCGAGACCGCATTCCCTGGGAATGGCAACACGGGAGACGGCTTCGCCAGCCTGATGGCAGGGGCATTTGACACCGTGCAGCAGGTTGACAACCCCTTTGGAGCCGAGAACCGCTTCCAGTACCTGGCCACTTACATCGAAGATAACTACAAGCTGCTTCCCAAGCTGACCCTTAACCTGGGATTTCGCTATGACATTCCATGGACGTTAACAGTCCACAACGGGATCAATGGGGTTCATGTCGCTTCCAGCTTCGAGCCAACGCTCGCAAATCCTGGTGCGAATAACATTCCCGGCGCGCTCACCTATCAAGGGCACGGGGCCAACACCTGCAACTGCGACCGCCTTGCGGACACGCGATTCACCATGGCACAGCCACGTGTCGGCTTTGCGCTTCAACTTGACGACAAGACGGTTATCCACGGCGGTTACGGCCTATACATCAGCATTGACGGATCCAGCAACGGAAACGGCTTCGGAATTCTAGCGGATGGATTCAATGCCAACGTTGTTACGAGCACAGTGAATAGCGGAATTACGCCCGCGATGCTGGCGGAGAACGGCTATCCAAGTTTCACGCCGCCTCCTTTCATTAGTCCCTCCTTCGATAACTTCTCGGGAACCAGCTGGACACCGAAGACGACCGGCCTGCCTGGGGTTATCGACGATTACACGCTGGACGTTCAAAGGCAGCTTCCCAACGGCCTCCTGCTCGATGTGGCATACGTAGGCAATGTGGGCAACCACCTTGGATCGCGTTTGCAAAACCCGAATCAGATTCCGATCAGCTACGCGCAGCAGTATGGCTCGAATACCCTGTCTTCCCTTCTCACTTCGGCAGCGGGAGTAGCGACAGGCGTTGCCGCGCCATTCCCCGACTTCTCAACTGATCTGGGAGGTTCAGCCACCGTCGCCCAGGCCCTGAAACAATTCCCGCAATACACGGGCATCACCGTGGTCAAGCAGAATGACGGCCACTCCAACTACAACTCGCTCCAGGCCAGGCTCCAGCGTCAGTTCAGAAACGGCTTCTCAATGTTGACGAGTTTCACTTACGCCAAGCAGATGAGCAACGCGGAAGATGAAATCGGTCAATTCAACGACGGCCCAGAGGACACGTTCAGCCGGCAAGGGGAATACTCCAATGCTCTTGACCAGCCGCCGATCACCCTGACCATTTCGTACAACTACGAGCTGCCGTTCGGCTATCAAAAGAAGTTCCTCAACCATGGCATCGCGGCAACGCTTTTGGGTGGCTGGGGCGTCTCGGGTGTGCATCACTACCAGAGTGGAACGTCAATGTTTGAAACCTCGGTCACTAACACGTTGGGGATTGGAAGCTCGATCCTCCGTCCCAACTTCGTTCCAGGGCAGTCGCAGAAAGCGCACTGGACCGGAAAATTCAACCCTGCCACGGATCTCTATATCAATCCGGCTGCCTTTACCGCTCCAGCGCCGGGAACCTTTGGGAACGTGCCTCGCAACCTGCCTCTGCGCAGCTTTGCCTACTACAACGAAGACCTGAGCGCGCGGAAGAACTTCCATCTCTGGGAGTCGGTCAACATGCAATTCCGCAGCGACTGGTTCAACGCGTTCAACCGGACGAGTTTCGCATCCATCTTCACAGGCACAAGCAACCCGCAGCAAGCTAGCTCTGGATTTGGCCAGGTTCCGGGCCAGGGGAATCAGCCTCGTACCATCCAGTTTGCGCTCAAATTGTTGTTCTAACCGGGATGGTCTTTGAAGGGAGCCGGAAGGGCTAGGTCCATCCGGCTCTCTTTTTTGCGCGCTATCATCCTGATTGAAGCTTTTCGGTTTCCGATGAGGAGTTATTCGGGACCGGTTGTCGCCGCATCATAGGGCGATTGAGAAGGAGCATATACATTGTCGAGCAGCGGAGATCACAAGCCCGGCATCAGCCGAAGGGCATTCCTGGGAAGCTCCGTCACCGCAACAGTCGCCTCGATCGCTCTTCCTTCCGTGAGTCTGGCGAAGACAGGGGGCCTGAGCAGTGAGAAGGCGATCGCGCATTCGACATTCATCTCTGCGTTTCGCTCGGCCAGGCCCATCTGGCCGCGAGGGCGTGATAAGGAGATGAACCTTTCTGTGGGGTTCCGCGCAGTCTTCGAGGCACCGCGGGAAGACAAGGTTCAATTGAGCGTAGCCGGAGCGACGCTCTACCGGATCTACCTGAATGGTGAATTCTTTGGATGGGGTCCGGCACGCGGACCTCACGATTATTTTCGAGTCGACTCGTGGGATATAACTCCACCTCTGAACGAGGGCAGGAATCTTCTTAGCATCGAAGTTGCAGGTTATAACGTCAACAGCTATTACGTGCTGAACCAGCCCTCGTTTTTGCAGGCTGAAGTTACAGCGAAGTCGTCGGTGCTCGCTTCGACCGGCGGGTCCGGAAGTCAGTTCAAGGCGACAATTCTTTCGGAACGCCTGCAGAAGGTGCAGCGCTACTCGTTCCAGCGCGCATTCTCTGAAGTTTATCAATTGGATTCGCGCCTCGCCGACTGGCGGGAGAACGCGGATGCTAACGTCTCGTTAGCTGAGTGTTCTAGTTCCGCGCCGCGAAATCTAATCGAGCGGAGGGTGCCGCATCCGGCATATGAGATGCGGGAACCGGAGCAGATCTGTTCTTCAGGAACCTTTCGATGGGGTGCAAAGGGGCCGAAAAGCCTTGCTGAGGATCACAGCGTCCCGTTCGGCGCGAAGATAAGCGATCATCTACTGGGATACTCAGAAAATGAGATGGCGGTAATCCCGTATCTCGAATTGCAGAGGACTGAGAGCGTTGCGAATTCGCGCATTGACGAACCTTATGTTTGGCATCGCCCAATTGAACTTGGAGCGAATGACTTCAGGATCTTAGACTTTGGGACCAATCTTACGGGTTTCTTTGGCGCAAGAGTTACCGTTCGCGCCCCCACCAAGCTCTACTTCACATTCGATGAGACATTGACGAATGGCGACGTGGATTTCACGCGTCTCATGTGCGTGAATATCGTTGCATACACACTTGCTCCCGGTACTTACAATCTGGAGTGCTTTGAGCCGTATGTGCTTCGATTTCTCAAGCCGATGGTTCTTGAAGGCGCATGCGAGATCGACCAGGTTTATCTTCGCGAATATACAACTCCGGATGTTTGGACAGCGCATTTTCACTCGAGTGACGAAGGGCTCAACGAGTTATTCGAGGCAGGCCGAGAGACGTACCGCCCCAATACTGTGGACTTCTTTACGGACACGCCTTCCCGGGAACGTGCCGGATGGTTGTGCGACAGTTCCTTTACTGCGCAGGTCTCTCCACTTCTGAGCGGACATACGAAGGTAGAGAAGAGTTTCTTTGAAAATTTCCTTCTGCCGGGGCATTTCGCAAATATCCCGGATGGAATGATTCCGATGTGTTATCCGGCGGATCATTATGATGGCGGATTTATTCCTACCTGGGCGCTTTGGTTTCTCGTCCAACTGGAGCAGTATCTTCTGCGGAGCGGAGATCGTGAGGTAGTTGAGGCTCTCCGACCCAGGATGCTCAAGCTGCTTGACTACTTTAGACCGTTCCAGAATGAAGATGGTCTCCTCGAAAAACTGAAGGGTTGGGTATTTATCGAGTGGTCGAAATCGAATGACTATGTGCAGGATGTAAATTATCCGGCAAACATGCTCTATGCTGCGGCGCTCGAAGCGGTTGGCCGCATGTTCAATCTGCCGCAACGCATTGAGCAGGCAGAGGCGATTCGACGGGTAATTCGCTCCCAATCGTACGACGGCGAGTTCTTTGTGGATAATGCCGTTCGGCAGGCAGGGAAGCTTGTTGCGACCCGCAATCGGACTGAGACGTGCCAATACTATGCATTCTATTTCGAAACGGCAACGCCAGAAACGCGTGCGGACTTATGGAAAAAGCTCAGTACGGAGTTCGGGCCGCGACGCAGGACGACAAAGGCATTTCCTGAAATTGCTCCGTCGAATGCCTTCATGGGCAACGTGATGCGGATCGAACTCCTTTCACGTTCGGGCCTGACGGATCAACTGGTCGAAGAGTCAAAGGTCTTCTTTCTTCCGATGGCGGAGTTGACTGGAACATTCTGGGAGAACATGGGCAACGAGGCGAGCATGAACCACGCGTTCGGTTCGCACGTGATTGTTCATCTGTTTCGCGATGTTCTTGGCCTTTATCGCATTGATACGGTCGGTAAGTCGGTCCAGGTTCGCTTCTCCGATTCATCCATCCCGATGTGTGAGGGGCGGGTACCTACGCCGGATGGATTTGTGTTTCTGAAGTGGAAGAAAGACTCGGGTACCCTGACTTATCAGTTAAATGTTCCTGCCGGGTACAGTGTGCAGGTTGAGAATCGCGGAGCGGTCACTGCCGTACCCCGCAGGTTCCCGCGCGGAAAGATCGAATACGGTTACAAAATCGATGGGGGATACAAGTAGGTATCTATTCAAGGGATATCTCCGCGGACGACTTGGTCAGCACAGAGTTTGCCAGCGCCTGGATATACCGCTGCCGAAGGATCCCAATGAACCCTAGTTAGCAGGCCAGGCCTAAGTCCACTGCATTCATTCCTATTTGCTGAGGTTTGCCCGTGAAAGATGGAATGCGAATTGTTATTACCGATCATGGATTCCCCAATGTGTCGATCGAGAAGGGTCTCGTCGAATCCGCTGGCGCCGAATTGCAGGCCTTTCAATGCAGGACGGAACTGGAAGTGATCGAGGCGGCCCGAAACGCTGACGCACTTCTTGTGCAGTTTGCTCCGGTTACAAGCGCAGTAATCGCCACCCTCAGTCAATGCAAAGCGATCGTGCGTTACGGCGTTGGCGTGGATAACATCGACATTGAAGCGGCGCGTGAGCGGGGAATAAGTGTATGCAGTATCCCGGATTATTGCGTTGATGAAGTAGCTGATCATACGTTTTCTCTGGCCATGGCGTTGACGCGGCAAATTGCGGGAACTGATGCATTGGTCAGGCGCGGCGTGTGGAAACAGACGCCGCCGAGACCAATGCCAGCCTCGCGCAACATGACGTTTGTCACCATCGGCTTCGGGCGAATTGCGCGCGCGGTGCTGCAGCGCGCACAGGCTTGCGGCTTCAATTTGGCAACCTGCGATCCCTATTTGCCGGAGAATAGCGCCATGCCAATGCACATTCGAAATCTGAACATGAAGCAAGCTCTCGTGGCAGCCGACATCCTTTCTCTTCATGTGCCTTTGACGGAGACTACCCGGCATTTGATCAATGCCGACACGCTTTCTTTTCTGAAGCCGACAAGTGTATTGATCAACACCGCTCGAGGCGGGCTGGTAGACGGGTTTGCATTAGCCGAGGCTTTGAATATAGGTCAACTTGGTGGGGCCAGGCTCGACGTATTCGAAGAGGAGCCGCTGCCACACAGCCATCCCCTGCTGAAGTGCCACAATATTCTGTTGACTTCACATATGGCTTGGTACAGTGAGGCAAGCAGTCCGGAACTACAAAGGATGGCGGCGCAGGAGGCGATTCGGGCCTTGCAGGGGCAGCCTTTGCATAGCCGCATTGTATGACTTGGCGCAAGATAGGCGGAGAATGAGACCGCAATGATCAACTCAGCGGAAGAATTGCCGGCGAACTAAGTTAGAACGAGGCGCGATGCACCTAACAGGAATCTTACTTATCATTGCCGGTGGAGTGATGGAAGGGCTGTTCTCGCTCCCGGTTAAGCTGACTCCGAAGTGGTCGTGGGAAAACATTTGGGGATCGGGTTCTCTTGCCGCGCTTGTTCTTGCTCCGCTCCCGCTCTTGTGGTTCACGGTCCCACATTTTGTCGAGATCTACGCTTCGACACCAGGCTGGACGATTGTTGCGACAGTCTTGTTTGGCGCGGGCTGGGGGCTCGGCGGCATATTCTTCGGTCTCGGAGTTGCGGAACTCGGCGTGTCGTTGGGAACTTTGTCGATTATGGGCCTGATTGCAATCGGCGGTTCGGTGGTGCCATTCGTGATGCAGCACAGCGGACAGCTGCTGGGCAGGAAGGGTGTTCCACTGCTGGCTGGAATCTGCGTGATGCTGGTTGATCTGGCGGTGTGTTCGCGCGCCGGCAATCTTAAATCTTCGTCGCGGAACTCGCTTCACGAAGATGCCCCGGGTCGTCACTCGGCCGCGGACTGCTTTACTGCGTGGCTGCCGGGTTATTGTCGGCACTGGTGAATTTCGCACTGATCTACGGTGCACCCATCGCACAAGCGTCACGAGCTCGCGGCGTTTCGGCTGCGTCGGCGAATAACGCAGTGTGGGTAATCGTTTTTGCGGTGAATTACTTTTTAAATGTCGCTTACTGTTTCTATCTGGCACGGAAGCGGGGAACCATGGTTAAGTTCAGGGTTCCTTCAACAGGTTATTACTGGGTTCTCGCCGTCATGATGGGTCTTCTCTGGGCCGGGGGCATTGTGGTTTACGGCATTGGCGCTTCTATGGGAGGACCGTATGGGCCGGTGTTCGCATTTCCGGTGATGCTGATTGTTTCAATCCTCACCGCAAACCTGATGGGTGTGTTGGTGGGAGAGTGGCGAGGAGCGCCGAGGGCGGCCAAACACACAATGGGAGCCGGCGTCGCAATCATGATCGCAGCAATCGCCATCCTCGGCATTGCCAGCTTATGGACTGATTA
>OCTA010004494.1_pt1 | contig 12209 bp, 9 predicted proteins | sample 1538991 | NCBI WGS metagenome assembly OCTA01 (sample SAMEA3539302, study PRJEB22396) | soil metagenome | biome: tundra; feature: field; material: soil | place: USA | collected 2010-05 | depth 0.15 m | reverse complement strand
TCCACCGCGGCCACCTGGGGCTACGCCCGAGCCCCCGCTGCCCGATGCGCCGCCGGATCCCGAACCACCCCTGCCGGACGCGCCACCCGAGCTGGACCCGCCGATCCCCGGCGAGCCGCCAGAGCCACTCCCGCCCAGCCCGACCGTCCCGCCCCGGCCTCCGCTTCCGCCAGAGTCCTGACCCGCGCAAGAGGCGAGAGCGATCGAGGACACCACGAGCCCTGCCGCCCCGAGGAGCACGAACCCGCGGCCGCGAATCGCCCGCGCCGGGGTCGAGGTCGGGGGGTGTGGGTCCGGGCGCGGCATGTCGCGTGAAGTCGTCATGTCCTGATCTGTCGCCGGACCGGCTCTCGTTGACAGAAAACGCCAGCGGCAGAGCTCGACGACGCGTCGGATCGGGCGTCGGCGCGGGAGTCTTTTTCGTTACACAAGTCGATGGCGCCGCGCAGAATAAAGGGGCGGAATTTGATCGCGCGGGCCGAGTGGCTCGCCCCAGCTCGCGGCCCCAGCTCGCGGCCGCAGCTCGCGGTAAGATAGGTCGACCGATGTTGATTTCTCGCAAATGACTCTCGAGACCCATCCGAAGTCCCGCCTTGGTCGGGGGTCGACGCTGCGCGCCTCGGCGGCGCGGCTTTGCCTCGCGCTCGTCTTCGCCTTTGTCGCGGCCGCTTGTAATCAGACGCTCGATGCCGGCTACGACCATCCACACGGACTGCTGCCCGTCGACGAGCGCAACCCGATCATCCTGCTGAACGATGGCGCTTACGACAACTGGGCCGGCGAGTACGCCGTCCTGTTGGCGAATGGAGGCGGCTCACCGCTGGCCGGCATCATCGTGAACGAGAACAGCGACTGGCCAAACATCCAGACCAACGTCGGCGGCTATCGGGATCTGATCGCCGCCGCCCGATCGAGCGGGCTGCAGAACCTTCCGGACCCGATCGCGAGCATCGGAGCGCCGCTGGTCGTGCCGGCGAGCGGCACCATCGACGACACGCAGCCGAATCGATCGGAGGGCGCGCTGCTGATCGTCGAGACGTCCCAGCAGCTCGCGCGGCCTTATCGGCCTCTGGTGGTCGTGACCGGCGGTGCCCTGACGGACGTCGCGGACGCCTATCTCGTCGATCCGACGGTTACCGCGCGCGTGGTGATCGTCTCCTCACTGGGAAGCGTGACCAGCGGCGGAGGCGGGATGGGTGCCCCGAACGGGAGCGGCGACCCGTGGGCCGACGTGATCGTCACGTCGCGATTTCGCTACGTGCAGGTCAGCGCCTGGTACGATCAGTCGACCGACGTCCCGGCATCGAGCGTTTCCGAGCTGCCCAACAATGCCCTGGGCGCCTGGATCGCCGCCAAGCAGCCCAACCTGTGGCAGTGGTGGCCGGCGTCGGATCAGGTTTCCGTCTTGGCGGTCGGACTTCCGACTTTCGCGAACGCGATCGAGCGCGTCTCGGCGGTCGGGGCCGTCGACGGAGGCGCTACCGCCGGGCCGGACCTCGCGAGCGACCAAGGCGGCCCCGGCTGGCTGGTCACCGGATGCGACGGAACGGCCGCGACGAACGCGTTCTGGACGGCCTTGCGCAGCACACACTGACCACCGCGGGCGCTCCGCTTCCTTCTGTCCCGACCACGGCACGGTTGTTCGAGTCTTTTGCGCCCGCAAGAGAAATACCTCTGAACGGACGGCGCGCCCGGCGCAGTTACCCAGTGTCCAATGGGCACGCTGCATTTCCTCCGCGCCGTCGCGCCGCGACCGAGTCCAGAGACAGCGTGCCTGGAGGCGTTCGACCGCGAGCTCGACTATCTCTTCTGGACGCTGCAGAGACTCGGAGCCCGCCCGTTCGACATCGAGGATCTTCTTCAGGACGTCTTTGCGGTCCTGCACAACAGTTGGTCGACCTTGGACACGACCCGACCGCTGCGCCCATGGTTGTTCGGTGTCGCGTTTCGTCTGGTCCGGACGTACCGCCGGAAACAGGCGCGCGAGATCCCGCGCGACGGCCTAGACCCGCCCGATGCTGCTCCTGGCCCTGAGAGAAACCTGCAGGATCGCCAGTCTCTGTCGTTGCTCTCGGCCGCTCTCGAGCGCGTCCCAGAGGCACGTCGGTCCGTCTTGGTGCTCCACGAGCTCGACGGGGTGGAGGTGGTCGAAATCGCTCGTCGGCTCTCGATCACGAGGTTCGGCGTGTACGCGAGGCTCCGCAAGGGACGAAAGGAGCTGGCCTTGGCGGTGCGATCGTTGCAGAAGGGGAGCGCGCGGACATGACCCTCGGCGGTCCACAGCTCGATCCGGAATTGGAGACCTTGCTCGAGTTCCGCAGGGCGGCGCGCCGCATTTCCGGCGACGTTCGCGCGCGTGTGCTGGCCCGCAGCCGGGCATTCCTTTCGGGCGAGCCGGCGCTCTTTCCTGCGGCTCTGTTCGAAGGTCTGACGTCGCCGCCCGCCGCGGTTTCGCCGGGGCGCGCTTTCGGTCGGCTGGCTGTCGCGGCGTCGATCGCGATCGCCGCCGGCGCGGCCGGTGCACTCGCTGCGCTTCGCAGTCGGTCGTCTGGCGTTCCGCCAGCGGCCTATCAGGCGAGCTCGGTGGCGCTTCCAGCCTCCGCTCGCGATGAGACGATTCCGGACCCCGCGCCGGTGGTCGCCATGGCATCCAGCCATCGCAGACCGGTGATCAGGCCCCACCCGACACCCGAGGACCCGTTGGCCGAGGTCGAGCTGCTTCAGGGTGCCCAGCTCGCCTACGCGCGCCGCGACTTTTCGAGCGCGTTGGCGCTGGTCGCCGAACATGCGAGCCGGTTCCCACGGGGTCCCCTCGCCGAAGAGTGCGAGGCACTGCGCGTGGAGTCACTCGTTGGCTCGGGACGCGCCGACCAGGCCAAACGCGCCGGCGCCGCTTTCGCGGCTCGTTTTCCGCGGAGCGTTCTGCTGCCCCGTATCGAGAGGGCGGCCCACGACCCGGAGTGAGCGCAGCGAAGAAACCGTCCCTCGACGATCGCAACCGTTGATGGACGGCCGCGTCAGCCCACTCGCTTGCGCCTGCGTGGTGTACATCTCAATGCTGGGCCCGTCGGCCGGTCGTGCGCAGGCCGCTCTGTTTACCGTGAGTCTCGACTACGCCGGCGGAGCCGGTTGTCCGGATGTCGAGGAGCTCGAGGGTCTCGTCAGCACGCGATTGGGCTACGACCCTTTCGTCGACGGTGCGCCCGATCGCGTTTCCGTCCACATCGCGCCACGGGGCGGCGCGCTCGAGGGCCGCATCGAATGGCACGATTCGACCGGAAGGTGGGCCGGCGATCAGAGCTTGGCCGTGGCAAGCAACGATTGCCGTCATCTCTCGCGTGCTCTCGCCGCGGCGCTGGCCGTGCAGATCCAGTTGTTGGCGCAGACGACCGGCTCCAGCGCGGGCACAGCCTCACCAACGAGCACAGGCTCTCCGCCTGAAACCCCCACGCCGCAGCCCGTCGCGCGTTCACCGAGCGCACCGATCACACCACCGGAACCGCTCGCCATGCCCCGCGGAACGAAACTACCGGCTCACGGAGCGGCGGGCGGGCCGGGGCCGGTCTTCGCGATGGGGGCGGGCTCGTCCGTCGGCGTCGGCATGTCATCCAGCCCTGTCCTGCTCGGGCGGGTGCTCGGCTCTCTTGCCTGGCAGCACCTCTCCGTCGAGCTCGACGCGGAGGTCAGCGTGCCCACGACCACCCGGCGCGCGGACGGCGCGGGCTTCTCACAGCAGCATCTGCTGGCGGGCGCGGCCGCTTGTGCGATGCCGACGCGCTGGCGCGCCTGCCTCGTGGCCAAGGCTGGAGAGGTCAGGATGGCCGGTGAGGACATCGATCGCCCGACTTCCGCCGTGGTGCCGGTCGTCGAGGCGGGAGCTCGCCTCGGCATCGTCCAGGTTCTCGGGCGCCGCTTCTTCGTCGCTGCTCACGCGGACGGTTTGGCGAACGTGATCCGCTGGAGGGCCACCCTCGATCAGGTTCCTGTGTGGACGGCGCCCCGGTTCTCCGCTGTCATCGGTATCGACGCTGTCGTCCGCCTCCCCTGACGGAGCTCCGCTATTGGGCGTTCACGACCACCTCGGCCCCGTTGTACTTGACCACCTGATCGGGCGTGGAGGTGACTGCCACGCCCACGCCATGATTGGTTCCCACCCACACCACGTTGAATGTCCGGCTGGCGAGCATGCCGGTGTAGCTTCCCGTCCGTGCGCCGATCGTCAGCTGCCGGGCGGTATCGTCCCAGGAGAATGGGATCTGGGCGTACTGACCGCTCTCGTAGTCGTACGTGTCCCCCTCGTCTTCGTACAGCGTGAAGGACCCGTTCTGACCCTTGTAGACGCGAATCTCGAGCGGGTCGGCGCTCTGCGTGGCGTACTGGATCATGGGCCCCATCGGGACGATCGATCCGGCCCTGACATAGATCGGGATCTGGCCGAGAGGAGCATTTGCCGTGCTCGTGGCGCCGCCCGTGGTCGTCGATCCCGTCGAGAAGTCGTACCAGGTCCCCGCCGGCAGATAGACCGATCGGCTGGTGGCCCCCATCGTGGTCACCGGATTGATCAACAATGCCGGTCCGAACATGAACTGGTCGGTGATACCGTAGACCTTCGTGTCGTTCTGGAAGTCGAAGAGCAGAGGACGCATGATCGTGTAGCCCCGGCTGGTGACCATCCAGGCCAGCGAATAGATGTACGGCATCAGTCGGTAGCGCAGGTTGTCGACCGCGAGCAGGTTGGCCTTGCCTTGCGTGCTCCACTGCGAGCCGTACAGTTCCTTGGGAGCCTGTCCGTGGATGCGGAAGGTGGGGCAGAAAGCGCCGAACTGGAACCAGCGGGTGAAGAGCTCTTCGCTGGGGGTCCCGAAGTAGCCGCCGATGTCGGTGGTCCAGTACGGCATCCCGGAGATGGCGAAGCTGAGCCCGCCGGGGATCTGCGCGGCGTAGACGCTCGCGGTCGCGTTGATGTCCCCCGACCAGCACCCCGCCGCAAACCGCTGCTGCCCCGCGAACGCACTGCGGGTGAGAACGTAAACGCGCTTGTTGTTCGGGCCCATACTGCGCCAGCCCTCGTAGATCCCGCGGTTGTGCTCGAGCGGGTAGGCGTTGATGTAGAAGGCGCCCTTGCCGAGGGCGGTGTTGGCGGCGTGCACGTTGACGCCGTCCGGGTAGCCCTGAGGCTCGGTGTTGTCGGCCCAGATCGCGTCCCAGCCGTACTTGGCAATCAAACGATCGTGGTCGTACTGATAGGTGAGCGTCCGGGCCATGGAGTTGAACGTATCGTAGAAGTGATACAGGCCGCCGCCGGTGTCGGGATAGAGCGCGCCGATGCCGCTCAGCGCGTTGTAGGGGTCGAGCTCGCCCGTCACCATGGGCGTCGCGGGGCTTCGCGTCTGGTAGAGCGGCCAGATCGAGATCATCGTGTGCACGTTGGCCGCGTGGAGCTGATTGACGAGGCCGGCTGGATCCGGATACCGGCTCGGATCCATGAGCTGCGATCCCCACACGTACGGGCTCCAGTACTGCCAGTCCTGAACGATGACATCGACGGGAATGTTGTTGTTCCGGTAGCCCTGCTCGACGGACAGCAACTCGGCCGAGCTCTGATAGTGGTCCTTCGACTGGAACAGACCGTACGCCCACTTGGGGTAGAGCGGCGCCGCGCCGGTCGTGGTCCGGTAGTTCGCGACGACCTGATCGATAGTCGGGCCGTAGAAGAAGTAGTAGTCGACCAGATCGCCCGTCTCCGAGCTGAAGCTGTACTGCGTGTTGCCGGCGACGTTCCCCGCGAAGTCCGTCGTCGAGTAGTTGTCCCAGAACAGCCCGTAACCTTTGTTCGAGACCAGGACCGGGATCTGGATCTGGGTATTGGCGTTGAGCATGTGGAGCGTCGACCCCTTGCGGTTGACGATGCTGTCTTGATGCTGACCGAGACCGAAGAGCGCCTCGTTGGACGGCGAGTTGAACGCCGCTTGAACCGTGTTGGTGCTGACGCCCTCGACGGTCGCCGCTTTGAGGCTCTTGCCGTTCTCCGACACCAGGACGTTGTCGTTCGGGTCCGTGTACGCGACCAGGCCGTTGCTCTCGGTGACCTTCGCCTTCATGCGCGACGTCGCGATCGTCAGGACGCCGGCGCTTTCGGTCACGCAAAAGCTCGGCGTGCCCCAAGTCGCGCTGACCGAGAGAGACGTCTTGGCCGGAATCGAGGAGGCGGTCGTGTACTCGATCCGAATGATATCCTCCTCGCACACCTGCAACCTCAAACGACCGGGGCTCAACGTGAACGTCACGCCCGTCGAATCGATGCTGTAGGTGCTGCCGGTCGGAGCCGGCGCGGTGCAGGCCAGGCCCCCGGATCCTCCGGCTCCTGCTTGACCGCCGCCGCCGGCGCCGGCCCGGCCGGTCGCACCGCCCGCGCCCGCCGACCCGCCGCTCCCGGTCGTTCCCCCGCTGGCGGTCACTCCCCCACTTCCGGTCGCGCCGCCGGCCATTCCCCCACTTCCGGTCGCGCCGCCGCTGTTGGTCCCGCCACTGCCGATCGTTCCGCCGCTGCTCGTCGTCCCGCCGGTCCCGGTCGACCCGCCGCCGGCACTCGAACCGCCGCCCTTGCCGCCTCCACCGCCCGATCCCGTCGTGCCACCGGTGGAGCTCGAGCCGCCCGCGCCGCCGCCCGAGCTTCCCCCCGCCCCTCCATTGCCCGAGCTGGACTGACAAGCAGCGGCAATCAGCGCCGCCGCGACAAACATCGAGATGCCGGTCGAGAGCCTTGTTACCATGGCCCTCTACTGCACATGCGTGGCGCTTTTGTACCGGAAAGTGAGCCGTTCGGATGAACTGGCGCCTGGCGGATGGATGCGTCGCCGCAGCCGGGCTGATGCTCAGCGTCCTGGCGTTGGGGTGCACGGAGAGCCGGAACCTGGGCTCGAGCGTGCCGCACGGCCTTCTCCCCGTCGACGAGCGCAACCCGATCCTGCTCGCCAACGACGGAGCGTACGACAACTGGCAAGGGGAATACGCGGTCCTGCTGGCCAACAGCGGGGGCCCGAAGCTGGCGGGGATCATCGTGAACACCAGCTCGCCCTGGCCAGATCTCGACGCGAACATCACGGGCTGGCGCGGGCTGGTGGCGGCGGCCCGCTCGAGCGGGTTGCGCAACATTCCCGATCCGATCGCCAGCACCGGGCCGGCCCTCACCAGACCCGCGAGCGGCCAAATCGATGACACGACCCCGAACCGATCGGAAGGCGCCCATCTGATCGTCGAGACGTCGCTCAGTCTCACTCTTCCGTATCGCCCGCTGGTCGTGGTGATCGGCGGCCGGTTGACCGACGTGGCGGACGCCTACCTGATCGATTCGACGGTCACGGAGCGGGTGGTCGTCGTCTCCTCGTTGGGAACGACGACCGACACCGGAGGCGCCATGGGCGCCCCGAACGGCGAGATGGACCCCTGGGCCGATTCGATCGTCACCGCCCGTTTTCGCTTCGTGCAGGTCAGCGCGTTTTACGACCAGACCATGGACGTCCCGAGCTCGCGGCTGGCGGAGCTTCCCGCCAACCCATTCGGCGACTGGATCGCCGCGAAGCAGCCGAGCATCTTCGACCTCGACCAGGCGGCCGATCAGGTCGGCGTCGTGGCGGTGGGCATTCCGGCCTTCGTGACGGCGGTCGAGAACGTCTCCGCGGCGGCGCCTGTCGGCGCGGGCGCGACCAGCGGACCCGATCTGGTCGCCGATCCGGTCGGACCGCTCTTGCTCGTCACCCAAAACGCGAGCGGCGAGGCCACGAGGCGCTTCTGGGAGCTGTTGCTCGATCCGAACACGTACGGCCCCTGAGCAGAACCGCCGAGACCGGCGATTCCTGTGCACACCCAGGGACCATCTCGCAGTTCCCGATAGGCGAGCCCGACCACGACGCCAACGCGCCTCGGCGCACGTCGCATCCGAGCCGCAACCTTCGAGAAAAAGAATGAACACAATGGGCGAGACTGCATTCTACGGTCTTCATCACGGCGCCACGCGCAGGACCGGACTGGTCAACGGGTTGGTTCTCGCGGCTCTGATGCTGGCGGCTTGCGAGCCCACCGGATCGAGCGTAACGACTGGGACCGGCGGAACCACCGGGACCACCGGCAGCGGAGGCGACTCGTCTTCGGGCGGCGGCGGGGCAGGCACTGGCGGGAACGACGGAGGCGGCGGTACCTCGAGCTCGGGCGGCGCTCCTGGCCATGGAGGCTCCGCGGCCAGCGGATCCGGTGGAGCGACGACGGGCAGCGGGGGGGCGTCATCCGGTGGCTCGAACGGAGCGGGCGGAACTAGCACCGGCACCGGCGGCCTCATGACGGGGGCCGGCGGCAGCAACGGCTCGGGCGGCGTCAAAGGGTCGGGAGGCGGAGCTGGGTCCGGTGGCGTCCAGGGCGCTGGCGGCGCCGTGGGTTCGGGCGGCGCGACAGCCTCTGGCGGCACGACCGGCGCCGGTGGCACGACCGGAACGGGCGGTGGTTCCGGCACGACCGGTCCCTGCGATCTCTACCAAGCCGCCAACACGCCTTGCGCGGCGGCTCACAGCACAGCTCGGGCGCTGTATGGAAGTTACGGCGGCCCGCTCTACCAGGTGCAGCGCGCTTCGGACAAGGCCACCAAAGACGTCCCGGTCGGCCCCGGAGGCTATGCCGACGCGTCCGTTCAAACCTCGTTCTGCGCAGGAACGACCTGCACCATCCCGATCATTTACGACCAGTCGCCCAATGGTAACCACCTTCGCGTCACCTGGTTTTCGAATTGGTTGACGAGCGGAGGGAATCCGGCGAGCGCAACCGCCGCCAAGATCACGATGGCGGGGCATACCGTCTACGGCATCATGGGCACGGGCTTCGGTCCGAACGTTGCCTATCGGACCGGCGTGCAGCTGTCGGGGACTGCCGCCGTCGTCAATGGGTCGTCGACGGTGACCTTCTCGACGCCGCAGACGCTCCCTGCCAACACGCCGCTCATGTTCGTCGCAGAGGTCGCGTCCTGCCAGACCTACACCTGCCCAATCTCGTCCACCGCGGCGGCGATAAACGCCTCGACCACCGTGTCGCTGCAGAGCGCTTACACCGGCTCCAGCAGCTCGGCCACGGTCACCTGGAACCAAGCCACGAAAGGGGTCCCGACGGGCGACCAGGCCGAATCCATGTATTCGGTCCTCGACGGGACGCGGTCGAGCGCCTATTGCTGCTTCGACTACGGGAACGCAGAGATGAATGGGATCGACAGCGGCAACGGCACGATGGAGGCAATCTCCTGGGGCGCCGACACCCAGTTTGGACAATCGGGTGGCGGCAACGGCCCATGGGTGGCGGCGGATCTCGAGAACGGCATGTACGAAGGCTATGAAAACGGCTCGGCGAAGGTTCCCAGCAATACATCCGTCACAGGCTTTCCGTTCGTCACGGCCGTGCTGAAGGGTCTCTCCGCGAGCGGCTGCCCGGCGGGTCTCACCAGCTCGGGATGCTTCGAGCTCAAGGCCGGCAACGCGACCTCCGGCAAGCTGGCGATCAAGTTCAACGCGGACACCATGGGCTACGGCGCCCGCCCACCAGGCTACAGCCCCCAAAAGAAGCAAGGCGCCGTCATCCTGGGAACCGGAGGGGACGGTTCGAACGGCGGCACGGGAACCTGGTTCGAAGGCGCCGTGACGATCGGCGCTCCGCCGGATGCGACGGACGACGCGGTGCAGGCCAATATCGTCGCCGCGGGTTACGGAAAATAGCGTCCAGCAAGCGTGACCCGTGAAAAGGGCTTCCCAGACCGATCGCGTGACAAAAATGCAGTCGCCGCGGCAATTTGGGACATGTCGACCCACAGCGCCGCCCGGCAGCAACGCGCCGCGACAGGTCGCCGCCGCGTGGGCGTGGTGCTGGGACTGATTCTGCTGTACAGCCCCCGTGCGGCCGCGGACTACCCGATCATGTCCCACCGCTACCTCGCGGACCCCGGCTCGCTCGTCTACAACGGGACGGTCTATCTCTACATGTCGAACGACGACGACAACGCCGTGGCCGGCGGGTACACGATGCACTCCGCCGTCTGCGCCTCGACCACCGACATGAAGAACTGGACCGACCATGGGGTCGTGTTCCAGGTTCCGGCCGATGCTTCCTGGGCGCAGAACTCCTGGGCGCCGCAGCCGATCGAGCGAAACGGAACGATCTACCTCTACTTCGGCAACAGTGCCTCCGGCGTCGGCGTCGCAACGAGCACCGACCCGGTCGGCACCTTCAAGGACGCCAAGGGCGGCTACCTGGTCAACGGCAATACGCCGGGCGCGTCCGGGACCAGTAGCTGGCTCTTCGATCCGGGCGCGCTCATCGACGACGACGGCCAGGCCTACCTGTCGTTCGGCGGCAACGGGATGAACAACGCGCGCATCATCAAGCTTGGAGCCGACTTGAGCGTCGACGGCAGCCCGGCGGTGGCGCCGCTGCCCACAGAGGTGACGCCGAGCGGATCGAGGCAGCTAACCTTCACTCGTGTCTCGCCGCTCCGCCCTGGCGCATCTGCCGGGACAACTACACGTACATGGTAGGAGTCATCGGCCGATCGCCTACAGTGCCTCACAGAGAAACGGGCCTTTTGACCTCTATTCGACGAAAAAGAATGGCTCCAAGGTGATCCGCATCGGAGGACGTGGGAATTCTCAAGGATGAAGTCCCGCCCCCATGATTCCCGTCGGTCCGTTGGTGTCATCACTTCCTGTCTGGCCGCGGTAGCCCTAGCAGCCTGCGCGACCTCCGAGCCCGCTGGCGGCGAGGGTGGAAGCGGAGGGACATCAACGGCCGGAGAGGCTGGGTCGACCGGAGCAGGCGATAACGGCGGGACGGGCGCCCATGCCGGATCGACCGGTACCGGCGCCGCGGGAACGACCGGCGCAACGGGCGCCGCGGGAACGACCGGCGCAACGGGTGCCGCGGGAACCACAGGCGCCGCGGGACACGCGGGCACCACAGGCGCCGCAGGCACCACAGGCGCCGCGGGCACCACAGGCGCCGCGGGCACCACGGGCGCCGCGGGCACCACGGGCGCGGCGGGCACCACTGGCACCGCAGGACACGCGGGGACCGCAGGCACCACAGGCGCCGCCGGACACGCGGGGACTACCGGCGCCGCGGGAACCACCGGCGACGCCGGACACGCGGGGACTACCGGCGCCGCAGGGACCACCGGCGCCGCAGGCACCACGGGGGCGGGCGGCTCGTCGAGCACTTGCACGGTCGGTACCCTCCCGAGCGGCGGTACCGCGCACACATCGACAAGTACTCAGGGCACCGCCGCCGGCCTCAGTTGGTCACTCTGGACGAACGGAAGCGCGCAAACCATTACCACCTACAGCGTCCCTGCATTTAGTGCATCTTGGACCAGTGCCGGCGACTTTCTGGCGCGTATCGGCATGCAATGGGGAAGCGGCAAGGCCTACAGCTCACTCGGAACCGTTACTGCAGACTTCGCCGAGACAAAATCAGGAACCGGCGGCGGGTACTCATATATCGGAATCTATGGGTGGTCGACAAACCCGTGTGTCGAGTTCTACATCGTCGATGATTCGTTCAACAAGATGCCGGTCAATCCGGGCAGTGATACCAGCAAGGGCACGGCGACCATTGATGGGGGTACCTACAATCTCTGGTTGCGCAACACGACCGGAACCGGTGGCAACCGATGCGGCTCCTCCGTCACGAGCTGGCAGCAGTTTTATAGTATCCGGCAAACGGCTCGCACGTGCGGACAGATATCCATTACAGATCACTTCAACGCGTGGGCCAACGCAGGCATGACACTGGGAGCCGTGCTGGAAGCCAGTGTTCTCGTAGAAGCAGGCGGCGGCACTGGAAGCATTTCCTTCCCGACGGCAAACGTAACGGCCCAGTGAGCCTGGCTGTCCGTCGCTCAGGCTGAGCTGACGGCGGTGCCGGCACCGGTACCGCCGGCGGCACAAGCGCGGCAGCCGTCGACGGGAAAAAACCCCGCCGATACGCGAAAAATCGCAATTCCGGGTTACCTTACGGAGATGAACGGTTCGAGGACGGGATCTCTCGCGGTCGTAGCTCTCGCAATGTTGGTGGGTTGCTCCAGCGGATCGGGGAGCCCCGACGGCGGCGCTGGATCGGCCGGTCGGGGAGGTGCCGCGGGGTCGGCCGGTCGTGGGGGCGGAGGCGCAACGGGCAGCGCAGGT
>OCTA010004493.1_pt1 | contig 12209 bp, 10 predicted proteins | sample 1538991 | NCBI WGS metagenome assembly OCTA01 (sample SAMEA3539302, study PRJEB22396) | soil metagenome | biome: tundra; feature: field; material: soil | place: USA | collected 2010-05 | depth 0.15 m | reverse complement strand
GCGACCGCGCCCGCGCCGAAGCCTGGTTCGCCAGGTACGACAAGATGCCGGCGGAACTGAAGAGCGCTCTCGGCGCGACGGCGGACATCCCCGTCGACATTCGACCCATTTTTTCTTTCCCGGATAAATGACGGATCGGCCATGCAAATTCGAAATTGCAATTCCCGTGTAATGGTGATTCTTCTGGCGGCCTGCGCTTCGGCCATGCTGGCGGGGCCGGGCTCCGCCGCGCACCAGCCACCCGGCACGGTGGTGGTGGACGCGTCGGAGTTCTACGACCAGATCCCCGCCGGCGACACCACCGGCGGCGGCTTCGGAAATGCCGGCGCCGCCTGGCTCTTCAACAACAGCGTCATCGACCTGGTTTCGAAGGAAGACGCGGTGGCCAAGGCGACTATCCCGGAAGCCGGCGCCTATCGCCTGTTTGTGCGCAGCCAGGGGACCGCGGCCAGCGGGTTCAAAGTCTCCGTCGACGGGCAGCTTGGCGCGGACGTGTTCGGCAACGGGCCGCTCGCCTGGAAGGGCAGCGGCACTTTCCAACTGAAAAAGGGCGCGGTGGAGATCCGCCTCACCGCCATCAGCCCCCGGCCCACGCTCGACGTGCTGGTGCTCTCGAAGAACGCCAACTTCGAGGAGAAGGAACTCCAGCCGCTCGAACTTCCCGAAGAGGTCGAACTGCTGAAGGACTACACGATTCAGCCAGCCAACATCGTGAAATTCGGAGACGTGGATGGCGACGGCAAGCCGGACATCCTGGTGATTACCTCCAACTACTCGGCCTACATGTACAACAACGACGGCAAGGAGATGTGGCACTGGGATGCGCCAGCGGAAGGCGCGCGGCTGCGCGGCGAATTCGAAGCGCCCGGCTCCATTTGGGATTTCGATCAGGACGGTTACGCCGAGGTGATCCACTGGCGGATTATGGATGGCAAGGAGTGGCTGGTGATGGCGGACGGCCGCACCGGCGCCATCAAGCGCAAAGTCGAGTGGCCCACGCCGCCCCTGCCGCACGTGTACAACAATTTCCGCACCGCCATCGCCAAGTTCCATCCGGGCTACGCCGACAACCTGCTGGTGTTGACGGATTCCGGCGGCACCATCAGCCTGACCGCGTACGACCGCGAGCTGAAGCAGATCTGGCAGCACAGCGAGCAGCGCAAGAAGGACTTCTTCGGACACTACATTTGGCCCATCGATCTCAACGGCGATGGAATCGACGAGGTGCTGATCAGCCACCTGTGCCTGGACTCCAAGGGGAACACCATTTGGAACAACTACGACCTCTTCGACGACAACCACGATCACATGGACACCATGGAGTTCTTCGACATCAATGGCGACGGGAAGCTGGAGCTGATCACGGGGCAGAGCGACATGGGCGCCATGGCCTACCGCGCGATGACCGGTGAGTTGCTGTGGCAGAACCTGGCCGACCACACGCAGCAGATCACCGCCGGCTACATCCTCAAGGGCAGCAAGACCCCGCAGATTGTGGCCAACGGCCGGACGTACGGCGGCCGGGGCGGTCTGGGCGCGCAACTCTACTGGTTCGATAACCTTGGCAACCTGCTATCGAAGTGGCCGCGCAATCCCGTGACCGGCAACCCGAATTTCGTCCGGGGCGACTGGTACGGCGATGGGAAAAAGGAATTCTTCTGGCACAAGTTCAAGCTGGAGGACGACGGCAAGTGCACCCTATACTTCAAGGACCCGGTCTACCACATGTTCGATTTCCTGGGGAACGGCGCGGAGCAGGTGATCACCAACGATCGCACCGTGCTGCGCGTGTACGGGTATCGCCACGTGAAACCCAAGACAGTCAAAAGGGACTCCGAGTACCTGAGAAACTCGATCGCCAACCACACGCACTATTAGGGAGAACATCCATGAACCGACCTACGTTTCGTTTACTCTTCGCGGGTCTTCTGGTGTCCGGCGCCGTCCGGTGCCAGTTGGTGGAAGAATACCGGCCCGCCAGGGCAAACTGCTGCCTGCCCGCGACGGCGCAGGCTCTCGCCGATCAGCTCCAGGATTGGAACCAGCTTGGCCGCTATCACGCCGCCAATGAAGCTTTGAAGACGCAGCCGCCGGAGCCGAAGCGCGTGGTGTTCTTCGGCGACTCCATTACAGACATCTGGAAGCTGGCGGAGTCGTTCCCCGGCAAGCCGTACGTGAATCGCGGCATTAGCGGGCAGACCACTCCGCAGATGCTGGTTCGGATGTTTCCGGACGTGATCGATCTGGAGCCCGCGGCATTCATTCTGCTGGCCGGCACCAACGACATCGCCCGCAATACCGGGCCGGAGACGCTCGCCATGATCGAGGAGAACATTCAGGCGATGACCGACCTGGCCCGCACGCACGGTGTCAAGGCGATTCTTTGTTCGGTGATGCCGATCAGCGATTACACCGCCCGGAAGCAGAGTGAACAGCGTCCCCCCGCGGACGTTTTGAAACTGAACGCGTGGCTGCGCGAGTATGCCGCCAAGGTCCATGCCGAGTACGTGGATTACTACTCGGCCCTGGTGGACGAGAAGGGCATGTTAAAGGATGGGTATTCGGCCGACGGACTGCATCCCAATGCCAAGGGCTACGAACTGATGGCGCCGCTGGCGGAAGCGGCGATTGGCAGGGCCTTAGAATAGATTGCGCGACCGCTCTCTCACGTTCGCGGCTCCGATTTGCTTTCCGAGCCGCGACCGTGAGAGAGCGGTCGCACCTCCTTGAGATCCACGCCGGCCTTGAGTAGGTGAGAGGCGCGCGAGTGGCGTAGCGCGTGGACGTTCGGGCCCTTCAGTCCGCGACGGCGCACCAAGTCGCGGTATGCGGACGTGAACGCTCTGGGTTTCCACACGGTTGGTCGACCAGTTCAATGGACTTTGCGCTTTTTTCGACCGTTTGGCTTCCGGCCGGCAGGGTTGTCCGGGTCGGTGTCGAATGGGACCTCCTGGAGTGTCGGTAGGCTACCCCGGCGAAACAGATATCTGGTGCGTTTGCACTCCAGGGGGACACTACGCCTCCTGGCGCTCCGCTCTGCCTGGCTCCGCAGCCGCCCCCTCGGCGACCGTCGCCGCCGGCCGCACAGCCAGCCATTTCTCCAACATTCCTTTCAGGGTGGCTTGTTTGAACGGTTTGGTGAGGTAGTCGTTCATTCCGCTCGCCAGGCACTTCGCCCCGTCGCCCGCCATGGCGTGGGCTGTCATGGCGATGACGGGGACCTGGTGGTCGCGAACCTGGCTGTCGGGCCGGCGGATGTGCCGCGTGGCTTCATAGCCATCCATGTTCGGCAACTGGCAGTCCATCAGGACCAGATCGTAATCGGCCTTCCCCAGGGCCTGAAGAGCGAGGAGGCCATCTGCCGCCACATCCGCCTGGTACCCCAGTCTTTCGAGAAATTTGAGAGCCACCAACTGGTTGACAGGATTGTCCTCTACCACCAGAATCCGGTAACCGGCGCGCCGGGCGCGCTGAAGCGGCGATGCCTCCGGCCGTTTCCAGGCCGCCGGCACCGGTCTTTCGGCCGAGCCGAGAACATGGGCCAGGCAGGTCGCCAATTCCCCCTGCTTGAGCGGTTTGGCCACTCTTGAGGCGAAGCCCAGGCTGCGCCAGTAGTCGTCCTCGTCCCCGCTGGCCAGCGGCGTCAAGGCGATCCGGGAGATCCCGTCCCATTCCGAACCGCGGAACCGGGCGGCGATGTCCGCGGCTTCACCCTCCGTTCCACGAATGTCCACAAGCACCGCGGCAAACCGCGCTCCTGCCCGTCGCCGCAGGCTTTCCAGTGCCGCCTCCCAATCCGAAGCTTCTTCAAACTCACACTTCCAGAACGTCAGCATCCGGCTCAAAACGCGGCGCACGGTGGCATTGGGGCTGAAGACCAGCACGGAATGGCCGCGGAGCGAGAGCGGCTCGGCATGCGCGGCTGCTTCCTGCTTCTCCAACGGGACGGAAAACCAGAACTTCGAACCGCGGCCCTCCTCGCTCTCGAAGTCCACCCGGCCGCCCATCAGGGAGACAATGCGCTGCACGATGGACAGACCCAGACCGGTGCCGCCAAAGCGGCGCGTGGTGGAGGAATCGGCCTGGCAGAAGGGCTGAAAGAGCAGTTCGCGGCTGGCCTCGGCAATGCCGATCCCGGTATCGCTTACCTCGAATCGCAGGGTGCTGCCGTCGCCTTCCGGACCGACCGCGATGGAAACCTCGCCCTTTTCGGTGAACTTCACGGCGTTTCCCACCAGGTTGGTGAGGGTCTGGCGCAGGCGCCCCGGATCGCCCCGCAGGCTCGTGGGCGCCTCGGGCTCGATGAAACAGACCAACTCCAGGCCTTTCTGTTGCGCTTTCGCCGCGAATAGGTCCGCAATGCTCTCGACAAGGCTGCGGAGATCGAAGTCCACCTTCTCCAATACCAGCTTGCCGGCCTCGATTCTGGAAAAATCCAGGATGTCGTTCAGAACGCCGAGCAGCGAATCGGCGCTGTCCTGCACAATCGACGCGTAGCGCCGCTGGCGCTGGTCGAGCGAGGTGGCTAGCAGCAACTCGTTCATACCCAGAATGCCATTCATCGGAGTTCGGATCTCGTGGCTCATGTTGGCCAGAAACGTGCTCATGGAGCGGCTGGCTTGCTCGGCCGCATCTTTCAACGCCGCCTCCTGGTCGAGCTTCCCGCGAATTACTTGCGTCTGAATCCTCACCTGCCGCCGCAAGAACGTAACCCAGCAGAGCGCCGCGATAGCCAGCGCCGCCAACCACACCAGCAGCATCACCAGGCGTGCGGTGGTCCACCACGCGGCAGGCTTGATCACTTGGATGTCGTCTTTGCTCCGCAGCAGCAGCGTCAGCGATTCTGCCCCCACATTTCCAAGTCGCTCCTCGCCTTCGAGCGAACAGATGCCGGTGACCCTGACCATGCTGCCCCGGTCGAGCGACGGAGGCTCAATCCCCGCCGGCCAGGCAGCCCGGAAGAGCCGCCCTCCCTCCCGCAACACCAACACGTGGCCGGCGCCCAGGCTGAGCTGTTCCACCAGAAGTGCATCGATCTCGAGCAGTTGGGCTTCGGGCCCCGCTTCCAGCGCCTTTTCTACCGTGATGCGCCGTGGAACCGGCGGCATGCCCCCCGCGATCCGCCGAATCTGGGCATCGCGCAACTCGGGGCCGTAGCTGGCAGCTTGCTGGAACCCCACCGCATCCACCAAGTCTCCCGGTGTCAGGTGCACCTCGCCATGGTTGCGGATGGGAAGCCCTCCGCTGGCATCGGCAATATAGGTAGGTCCTAGAGGCCGGGAGAGGGTGACGATTCCGCGCACGCGCACGCGGTGTCCGGTTTTCTCCCCCGGGGTGAAGCGCAGCAGATCCTCGATGCGCCGCGGCGCCATAGTAGCCGCATCCGGCGGCCGTTCGGTGACTTGCACGTACTCGGGGCCGGGAACGAAGAACTTGACCCCGACGATCTGGCGCCGGGCGTTGAAGATAGCGGCACAGTCACCGAGTAGCCGCACGGTGTCATCCACCTCGGCGGCGAGGCGCTGGGAATGGTCAAGGACATAAACAGGAAAGCTGTAACCGCCACGGCTCAGCGTCATCGTTACCAATGGGCCCGCTCTTTCGACTCTCTGGACCACGCCCCCGACCGCCACCCAGTTGCCGTCTTCCACTCCCGTGACCAGGTAGTCGAACTCCGCTACCACCGGGCGAGGCATGGAACCCGCCGCGATTCGCGCCACCCGCGCCGCCTGGATGATCGGGCTAAAGTCACCCGGCACGCTGACGCCCTCCACGTCCACCAGGTCAGCGGGCGCGATCTTCCAAGGTTGGGCCTGGGGCGAATACACGAAAACACCCGCGGTTTCGTCCTGTACGAACAGCAGACGCTGATCCGGGTCGAAATAGGTCACCGTACCACGCACGTGTACCGGCACGGATGAGGCCGCCTCTTCGACGCTCAGCGACTTCACCTCCTTTGCCGTGGTCAATAACTTGTCCTCGCGAGTTCGGAGTCCGGCTGGAGCCGGCGCGGTAACCATGGCATCCGCCAGGTGCACAACCCCGTTGTCTGCACCGGCATAGCCGAACACGTCGACTGCATCGGCGTTCCCCTGCGAGACGCCGGGCGCCAGTTCCAGCCGCAGCGATCCGGTAGAATCGCTAAACCGCAGGCTGGCGTCGAGGGGATCGGAGCGTACCGCTCCATGCAGGTGGATCCGCCTCTCCGGCAATGCCTTGGCCGGAAGGGCCGCCACCGCCGCGGCCGATTCAATGGGCATCTCACGGGCAGGCCGCGCCGCACCGATCAGTGCGATGTCCTTGGCGCCGGATAGAATCCAGAATTGTGCCCGGCCGAGAAGGCCGTAGTAAAGTTCGCCGATCTGGGTGGCCACACCCCGCACCCGGAGGCGCCCTCCCACCATCGATTCCAGCCGCCCGGGATCGGATTGGTTCACGCGCGCGGTGATGACCTGTCCTCCGGCGGCCAGCCTGAGAATGGCCCGGCCCATCTGATCCTGCCCCACGGAGCGCATGACGGCTTCCAGTTCCACCAGGTGAAAGCCGGTGCGGCCCGCGGCGACATCCGCGACACTCGCCGCGGCCGGAGTCAATTGGTGCGATCCCGGCAGCCGCCGTGCCTGAGACGACCTGACGAAGGGAGCCGCGCCGCCGGAGGCAACCAGGCCGGTAATCTCGACTCTGTCTCCTGGCTGGAAGCTCTCCGATGAACCGATGAGCTCCACTCGGACCGCGCCGGTGGCGTCTTCCACGCACAGCAGATTCGAGGCCTTGTCCGGCATCGTGACCCAACCCTGGAATTGAGCGGGATAGCTGCCGCTCTCGATGTGAGCCGGCACGCGGGACATCTGTCCAATCGATGTAATGAGGTGACTGTCCCGCCCGCGGTTGCACCCGGCTGTCGCCATGCACAGGCACGCCACTAGGGCGAATCCTCCCACCGGTCTGCGAATTGACAAATCCACTCTGCTCAACATATCGGCGTGTTCGTGCCATCCCGATAGCGGAACTCCGCCGGGGTCGTGCAAAGCTCCCGGCAGATTCGCTGTCCGTCGCCCCCCTGGACATAAAAGCGGACAAGGCTTCCGCGTTCGCCCGGCGAAAGGGCGAGCAGCGAATCCTGCATTACCTGCCGATGCTCATCGGTTACGCAGGACAGACTGGCCCTGTTGGGGGCGTGCTATATCGGCAGGTGCTTATCACTCCATTGAGCCTCTGACCACACTTTGGCATCGAAAGCGCGGAAAGTGGAATACAGCAGAACCCGCGACCTGCATAGGGCGAAACCCTATCGGGACGGCTTGCTCAGGGAGCCGGCGTCCGGTTTGCAGCAGTTTGAACTCCAATGTTGCGGAACCCGGTAGAAGGCGCGCAGTTCCGGCGCGATGTGAAACTCGCACAGGAGCGCGGCAAGGACATGGCACCGGAACGCATTCGGATCCGTTCCGAAAGGCCTACTTGGTGCCAACGGCGGCGAAACCCGGACGGGGAATGGCCGTCCACCGTTGCCAAACCCCACTATAACGATCATCTAGGTTTCGACTGGCAAAACTGCTCAGGAGGTTTTATGGCGCGCGTGGTTTCGTGGTTGATCCCACTCTTGCTGGCGGCGGCTCCGGTAAAGGGGCTCGTCCGGACCACCATTTCTTTCGACTCCGATTGGCGCTTCCTCAAAGCCGACGCACCGGGCGCCGAACAGCCCGAGTTCGCGGACGCGGCCTGGCGCACCTTGGACGTGCCCCACGACTGGAGCATCGAAGGTCCGTTCGACCAGAAGAATCCCGCGGGCGGCGCGGGGCAGGTGATCACCGGGGAGCGCACCGTGCTGCGCGTATACGGTTATCGCCACGTGAAGCCCAAGACCGTCAAGCGGGACTCCGAGTACCTGAGAAACTCCATCGCCAACCACACGCACTATTGAGCGGTTGACAGCCAACGCCGCCCACTTGAGTCGAATGGTCGCGGAGGCCGAATTCCGCATCCATCCGCGACCATCGCGAGACGAGCACCTGCCCCTATTTCAGTTGTAACTTCACGACTAAGCCGGCGTGGTCGGAACCGTACGGCGCTGTCGTGCCCGTCCGGACCGCCGAGAGTATGGCGGGGGCGCGGCCCAGCCAGAATTGCAGTGGCCCGCCCACGTAAATCAGATCGATTCGCTCATTGGGGGTCACGGGTCCGCTGTTTTGATCCTCACCGAACAGCGGCCAGGTATAGCCGGGATCGGCAGGGTGGGCGAACTTCCAGGCATCGACAAAACCCGCTCTCCCGATGTGCTGCGCCGTGCCGGTCGATTCCGGCCCGGGCTCCGCGTTGGAGTTGAGATCGCCGGCCAGCACCACCGGTGTGCTAGTGAAAAGCAGACTGGCGAGGAGTTCATCGGCTTGCTCGCGCTGGACCTGCTCGGCCTGCTGCAAGCCGGGAATCGCCGACTGCAAATGCGTGTTCACGAAGCGGAACTTCGACCCGTTGGCCATCACGTCCACAGCCAACCACCCGCTCGGCACCGACATCTGCCCGAGAACCGGATTGCCGAAACTGAAGACCGCCCGGTAGCGGTGCGTCTGCGCGTTGAAGAGGTCGAACTGCGATTGCGGCAGATCGAGCCTCGCCAGAATCACGTCCCGGTCCGTGAGGCGCAGATCGATGCCGGCCGAGGGCACCGGCGCTTCGGCATCCAACTCGGACTGCACGGCGATGACGCCGTAGTGCAGGTTGGCCTTTCCCAACTCGGCCAGAATCTGGTCCAGTTGATCGTATAGGATGGTGGTGGCCGGCGGCTGCATGATGGGGCCGGTCCGCCACAGCGTGACCTCCTGAAGCGCGATCAGATCCGGTATGCTGGCGCCGATTTCGGCCGCCAGGCGCGCCGCCCGCTGCTGGAAATTACTGGCCTGCAACTCCGCCAGGGTGGCAGCCATCCCTTGGACGTACGAGTTTTCGTCGGTGGCCGCAAAAATGTAGCCCAGATCGGTCCCCGCATCCACGTTGCGGGTCATGACCGTGACGGCCGGGTTCGCGCTATCCGCCCCGAAGCCGGCGAGACACCAGCAGCAGAGCAGCAAAGCGATCCAGCCAAGGCGCACGGCGGCTGCCTTGGACACACGAATGACGTTTGACATTTCAACCTCCAGTGTTTTTGCGAATGACCTGCCGTCAGCGACGGCGGAAAACGACTCAGCGTGCTGTGTACACCAGCTTTTCTGCCTTCCCCGCCGCGAAATGCCCCACCAGCGCTCCCAATCCCGCGCCAACTGCGCCGAAAACCGCTCCGGTCGCTGGTTTGGGGGCAAAGCACAAGAACTGACAACTCGGGGGATCTCCTGCGGCCCATCCACCGGCGAAGCCCAAGCCGAACCCCGCTGCCGCGCCGATCCACGGCGCCGCGGCACGGGCGTGCGAGCGCTTCAGGAATACACGGCGGATTTCCGTCCGCGGAATATCGTTCTGTTCCTTCTGCCGGCGAACCAGTTGCAGACTGTCCGGCGTGACGGCCCCGAAATCCGCTGTGACGTCCACCTTGCCGTGAAGTTCCACCCTGACTTTGTCTCCGGGATGAAGCTGTTGCAGTTGGTCCCAGTCAGTCCCGGCATCGGCCGCCCTTCCGGCAACGGCGCAGAGGCCGAGCGCCAACCCCACGAGTCCGATTGTGCTTACCCTAATTCTCGACATAGGTGTTCCTTTCTGTTTTCGATATTTGTTGTCTACGGCAGGATCTCGATGGCGGTCCAGTGCTGGTCCAGGGCATTACCCGCAAAGTATCCTACGGCAACTCCAGCAGCCGGGATCCCGACAAACGCCGCCGCGCCGATACCGACCGAGTGTTTTTGGCTGCAAGGGCCGAAGAGCGGAAGGCAGTGGTTGTAACTAGCCAATACGGCGGCGCCTCCTCCGACCCCCGCAAGCGCGCCGAGAGTAGTCAGGACTGCGCGGCCCGTTTTGCCCTTGGTCTGCATCTCGAGCCGGTGCAGATTCTCGCGAGGCGCCCGCAGCATGCCCTTGGGGTAGGCGTTCGGATCGCTGGTCTTCTGGACGTCGACCACCAGCGCATCGGCTTCGACGCTGGTCGCCTTCCCGGTGACGAAGCCTCCCGGCAAGGAGATCCTTACGGTCTTACCTTGTACCAGCGGCAAGTCCTCCCATTTGACATGCATCACGTCAGATCCTTCCGCCAGCAGCGGAAGAATCGACAGAATGGCGACGCCTATGGCTAAGTTCCTCATCTTGTTGTTCCTTTTGTTGAAGTGAATTCCGCAGTCAGCGACGGCGGAAGAATCTAACCACCCGTTACGAACCAACCTATCCAACCGCTCCCGGAAGGGCGTCGGGTCTACGGCAGGATCTCGACCTGGCGCCACCGCCAGCGGCCTACCAACCTGCCGGCGCCATAAACGGCAACCGATCCCATGGCGCCGCCAACCGGCCCCATGACCATCGAGCCGAGCGCCATTCCCGCCACCCATGTCCGGCTGTTGGATCGGATTTTGAGCGTGTGCAGCGCCGCGCGGGGCACACGCAGCTCGCCTTTCGGGCAGGTCTTCCGATCGCTGGTCTTCATGACATCGACCACCAGCGCGTCCGATTCGACGGCGGCCCCCATTCCCGTGACGACCGCGCCCCCCGGCAGAGCGATTTGCACCGTTTTGCCGACTACCATCGGCAGATCTTCCCATGAGACCTGCCTCAGCGGAGATCCTTCCGCCAGCAGGGGAATCATCCACAGAATGGCCGCGCCAACGGCCAACGGCCGAATGCGACTGACTGAGTCTGCTAAATGCCACATAGTGGTGCTCCTTTCGCCAAAACGCGCCTACGGCAGGATCTCGATGGCGGTCCAGTGCTTGTCCAATACGTTGCCCGCAAAGTATCCACCTACGACTCCCACGGCCGTGATCCCGAACGCCGCGGCGCCGGCGCCGGCCGAATGGCCATGGGGACAATAGCTGCTCCAGAACTTGCATTGATCGATGCCGTACTCGGCAACGGCGTAGCCCGTAAAGCCCGTCACAATCGTGCCGAGAGAAGTCAGCAGAATCCGGCCCGTCTTGCCTTTGGTCTGCATTTCGAGCCGGCGCAGCTTCTCGCGAGGCACGCGCAGCATGCCCTTGGGATAGGTATTTGGATCGCTGGTTTTCCTGACATCGACCACCAGCGCATCGGCTTCGACCGCGCTGGCCTTCCCGCTGATGAAGCCTCCCGGCAGGAAAATCCTTACGGTCTGGCCTTTCACCAGCGGCAGGTTCTCCCATTTGACATGGGTCGGCGGATCGGCTTCCGCCAGCAGCGGAAGAATCGACAGAATGGCGACACCTATGGCTAAGTTCCTCATGTTACTGCCCCTTTCGTTGAAATGACCTTCGCCGTCACTGACGGCGGAACACTATGTGTTTCACATCCGGCCAGAACTCGCTGGCCATGTTGCCCAGCAGGTCCAGGCCGATGGTGGCGGCGCCTTGCTCCATCCCCGAGGAGAAGGTGTTGAGACGATCCGGATACCAGACGTTGGAAAGATAGGCCGCTCCCACCGCGCTGCCGAATCGCCATGTCGCGAAGCGCGTGCGGCCCCCGTCGGTGCGCGTGACGAAGGTCTCGCGAGCCGCGTGCCCGATCCGTACGAAGAAGTTGCCGTGGCCCGAGCGGCGGTATCGCGGGTCTTCGCGCAGGGTTGAGTCCAACGCGAAAGCGAACACGTTGCGAATGGCCGTGGCTCCCGCGGCCGAGGCCACCCGCTTACCATAGGCCGCACCGCCCTGTCCCCATTCCCTGGGGGTATCCATCCAGTGCAGGACTCCGGCGTAGGCCGCCATTTCGACGGCGAAGCCCGGGCTGGCAGTTTGCTCCGCATGGAACAGCAGCTTGGCCTTGGCGCTCAACGGCTGATCGGCCGGCTCCCCGGCCCAGGCCACGCAACCGATCAGAAGAAATGCCGAGGTGAATCTCATGTTCATGCCGCTCCATTCGGAGCCTCCTGACTGGAATTGCGATAATTCCCGAACAAGTGGCTCACGGCTGCGAGAATTATTTCTTCGCTCTTTGGCCGTGGTATTCTGATTGCAGTCATATCGGTATTTCGGAGGCAGTTATCGTGGATTCCTCCCAACCGGACGTTCCACTCCCCGACCGCGGAGAAACGCCGGAATTCCTGGTCGCGCTTCTGTACAAGGAACTCCGCCGTCTGGCCGCCGGCTGTCTGCGCCGCGAGCGGCCCA
>OCTA010004491.1_pt1 | contig 12212 bp, 12 predicted proteins | sample 1538991 | NCBI WGS metagenome assembly OCTA01 (sample SAMEA3539302, study PRJEB22396) | soil metagenome | biome: tundra; feature: field; material: soil | place: USA | collected 2010-05 | depth 0.15 m | reverse complement strand
ACTCGCTGAGCGAGTTCGACGCGAGCCGGTTGGCGCCGTGCAGGCCCGTGCACGACGCCTCCCCCACCGCATAGAGCCCCGGAAGCGTGGAGCGCGCGTGGAGGTCCGCGACGATCCCGCCCATCGTGTAGTGCGCGGCCGGCGCCACCGGGATCAGTTCGCGCGCCGGGTCCAGGCCGGCCTCGCGCAGCGAGCCGACCACGTTCGGGAAGTGGGCCGGGTCGATCGCCCGCATGTCCAGGCCCACGGACCTCGCCCCGGTCTTCTCCAGCAGGGCCTGGATCGCGCGGGAGACCTCGTCGCGCGGTGCCAGCTCGTCGACGAAGCGCTCGCCCGCGGCGTCGTGCAGGGTCGCGCCCTCGCCGCGGATCGCCTCGGTGACCAGGAACCCCTCGCGCCCCCGAACCCCGATCACGGCGGTGGGGTGAAACTGCAGCAGCTCGAGATCCGCCAGCGCCGCGCCGGCCGCATGGGCGAGCAGCATGCCGATGCCCTGCGAGCCCGGCGGGTTGGTGGTCCGGGCCCACAGGGCCGCCGCGCCGCCGGTGGCGATCACGACCGCGCGTGCCGCGATCACGCGTCCGTCGTCGCAGATCAGCCCGCGACAGATCTCTCCCGAGCGCCACAGCGCCTGTGCGCGAGCGCCCTCGAACACGTCGATGCGGGGCTCCTCCACGGCCAGCGCCGAGAGCTGGCGTACCACGCGCCGCCCGGTGGCGCTGCCGCCGGCGTGGACCACGCGCCTGACCGAATGGCCCCCCTCCAGGCCGAGCGCCAGATGGCCGAAGCGGTCCGCGTCAAAGGAGACGCCCAGCGCCTGGAGATCGCGCACGCAGTCCGGGGCCTCGCGCACGAGGATCTCCGCCGCCGAGCGCCTCACCAGCGCGCGCCCTGCCAGCTCCGTGTCGCGCAGATGCAGCTCGAAGCTGTCGTCCGCTGCCAGCGCCGCCGCCAGTCCGCCCTGCGCCCAGTAGCTGGCCGTCTGCGCCAGGGGGGTGGCCGACACGAGCACCACGTTGGCGTGCTCGCGCGCCGCGCACAGGGCGGCGTAGAGGCCCGCGGCCCCCGCGCCCACGACTGCGATGTCGGCCTCGTGGATCGGCGACGAGGGGGAGGCGGGCATCGCGGGAACCGTATCCTCTCGAGCGCGCGGCCCATCTCCCGGGTAGCTCGCCCCGCGCCCCGCGGCCGCGCGGGGCCTACCCGTCCGCGGTCACTTGCCCTGCTTGCGTTGGAGCCGGCGCTGTTCTCGAAGGCGTTCTTCCAGTGTCCGGCGGAGGCCTGTGACGCCGCCCGCGCTTGTCCCTCCAGCTCCGGTGGTGGTCTGGGCTTTCGTCGTTGTCTGCGTGGTGCTCGTGCTCCCGGGCGCGGCGCTGCCGGGCGTGGTCGCCGTCGGGGTGGAGGTGCTCGGCACCGTGGCCGTGGTGGTCGTCTGGACGGCTGCGCCAGCGGGCGATGCGGTCGTGACCGTGGTCGTGCTCGCGGGCGCCGCCGAGCCCGAACCGCCGGCGAGCTTCACCAGCGCCGCAGCGAGCACGCCCAGTGACAGTACGGCCGCCACCAGCGCCGCGAGCAGAGGGGCCCTCCAGTTGGGCGACGCCGCCAGACGCGTTCGTGCCGCGGCGCCGCAGCGCAGGCACCACTCCTGCTCGGCGTGCAGTGGAGTGCCGCACAGAGGACACGCCTCGGTGGGAAGCGCTCGCGAGGGCGCCGGCGGGGGAGCGGACGGTGCCTCGGCGGTGGCGACGCTCACGAGCCCGGAGCCCCGGGGCGGAGGATCTCAGTGCGTTCCTCCCCGCCGGCGCTCTCGGCGGAGGCCGACGAAGGCGCTGGCTCGGGGGCTTGGGGTGGCGCGGGAGAGCGTCCGGCAGGCGCCGCCGCGGGCGCTGCGGCCGTCGGTGAGGACTCGGAGCGGCGCGCCGGAACAGGGGCGCTGGCGCCGTCTGACGCCGATGGCGCAGGCGCAGCCGCCGCATCTGGCGCGCTCTCCGCAGCGGCCGGCCTGGCAGGAGTCGGTGGGGGGGGAGAAGCGGCTGGCGCGGCCACCGCGGCCGATGGCGGCGAGGCGGCGGCTGGGGGCGAGGCGGCGGCTGGGGGTGAGGCGGCGGCAGGGGGCGAGGCGGTCGGCGTGGCGGGAGCAGGCGGAGCGGAGGAGGCGGCGGCGCCGGCGATCGGCAGATCGACGTGGCGGGCCATGGACAGCCCGCAGTTCGGGCAGAAGCGGTCTTCGCTGCTGTGGATGGCGGCGCAGCGGGCGCAGGCGGTGATGCCCGCTTCGCGCAGAATGGTGACGGGCACGCGTTCTTCCAGGGCGTTCTCCAGCGTGCGCAGCTCGGCGTCGATGTGGCCGAGGGTGTTCAGCTTGGCCAGCACCAGCGCGTCGTTGCGCTGCCCGAAGCGATGCAGGTTGAAGACCAGCCCGCCGAGGTCCCTGTAGGCCAGCTCGCGCGCCTTGTGCAGGAAGCGCGCGCGTCGGCGCGCACGCCCACGCGAGCCGAACCCGGGCTGGCCGATCTCGGAACGGTCGGCGGAGCCGGCGGCGTCAGCGGGCTGGCTGTCGTCCTGCGCCTGCGTCGGGGCATCTGTAGGAGTCGTGCCAGTTATCTGATTCACGCCTGATCCATGCTACCCCGACAGTTGCCCGGAGCGCTCCAGCGCCGCCTGCCAGGCGTCGGAAACGCGCTCGGCCATCGCCTGCGCTGAGAAGCGCGTGGCGCTCGCACGTCCCTCCACACGCGGGTCTGAGGCGTGTATGTGGGCCTCCAGCGCGGAGCCCCAGCGGGACAGGTCAAACGGCGCGCACAGGGTCCCGGGCACCTGCTCGAGGGCATCGGGATGGATGCCCACGGGCGTTGCCAACACGGGCACCTCGCAGGCCAGCGCCTCCAGCACCGCCAGCCCGAAGCCCTCCCGCTCGGAGGGCACGAGCACGGCGTTGGCGGCGTTGACCCACAGGGGCACGCGAGCGGGATCCACGCCGCCCAGGGCGAGCAGCTCGACTCCCGCCTGGCGCGCCACCGCGAGTGCGCGGTCGTGGCGCTTCTCCGCGCGGCGCGGATCGGAGGGGAACAGCAGGTATGCGCGCTCGGGGTCCAGGCCCAGCTCGGCGCGGGCGTGGGCTCGTGGAATCGGGCGAAAGCGCTCGATGTCCACGCCGCACGGCAGCACCAGCGCCCGACGTGCCGCCGCCGCGGGCAGCTCCTGAGCCAGCGAGGCGGACACGGCGGCCAGGAGATCGATGCGCCCCAGCACCGCGCGCGTGGCCAGGCGCGTACGGGGATGGCGCAGATCGGTGCCGTGCACGGTGAGCGCCCGCACCCGCGCGGGGACCGCGAGCGCGGGCCAGGCGCTCAGGCCGAAGTGCGCGTGCACCACGTCGAAGCCGGGCGCGGCGGGACGCCGCGTGAAGGTGGACGGCCCCGCCCAGCGGCTGCGCAGATCGATCGCGGCGCGGGCCAGTGCGGGCGCGCCCTGGGGAAACTCGTGCAGCTCGACCTCGATCCCGTCGAGGGCGCGCAGGGCGGCTACCTGGTCGCGGACGAAGCGTCCGCGCTCGGGATGGGCGGCATCGGGGAGCATGTTGGAGACCACCAGCGCGCGCACGACCCCCCGACCGTAGCGCTCTGGAATGATGGCCCGCGTGAGCTCCATCCCCAGCCGCAGTCACGGGCGCGCCGCGGACGAGCTGCGCCCGACGGAGATCGAGCCGGGGTTCGTGCGCACGGCGACCGGATCGGCGCTGATCTCGATGGGCGAGACGCGCGTCATCTGCACGGCCTCAGCCCAGGAGAGCGTTCCGCGCTGGATGGCAGGTCGTGGTCGCGGCTGGGTCACCGCCGAGTACGGGATGCTCCCCGCCTCCACTGGGGACCGCAAGCAGCGAGACGCCACCCGAGGCCGCCAGGACGGCAGGACGGTGGAGATCCAGCGCCTGATCGGACGCTCGCTGCGCGGCGTGGTGGACTTCGACGCTCTCGGCGAGCGCACCATCTACCTGGACTGCGACGTGCTGCAGGCCGACGGAGGCACACGCTGCGCGTCGATCACAGGAGCCTTCGTGGCGCTCTCGCTGGCCTGTGCGCAGCTGCAGGCCGCGGGTCGCCTGGATCGCTCGCCCCTCACCGGCTCGGTGGCGGCGGTCTCCTGCGGAATGATCGACGGCGCGGCGCTACTCGACCTCGACTACCCCGAGGATTCCACAGCGGAGGTGGACGCCAACGTCGTGATGACCGGGGAGGGCGGCCTCGTGGAGGTGCAGGCGACGGCCGAGCGCACGCCGCTCTCGCGCGCGCACCTGGACGAGCTGCTGGCGCTGGCCGCAGCCGGCATCGAGCGGCTGCGGCTCGTGCAGGAGCAGGCGATCGCCGCAGCGGGCGGCGCGGGGACGGCCGACGGCGAGCCCGCGCCGACGCGGTCCTGAGCCCGGCCCGGGTCCATTGAAGCTGCTGCTGGCGACCCACAACGAGCACAAGCGGCGGGAGCTCGAGCGCCTGCTCGGCGCCGCGGGGACGGGATGGGAGATCGATTCGCTGCCCGAGGACGTGCTGATGCCGCTGGAGGACGGCGAGACGTTCGCGGAGAACGCGCTCGGCAAGGCACGTGCGGCCGCGCGGGCGACGGGGCGCTCCAGCATCGCGGACGACTCGGGCATCGCCGCCGCCGCCCTCCGCGGCGCCCCCGGGGTTCGCTCCGCGCGCTACGCGGGCGAGCATGCGACGGACAGGCAGAACCTGGAGAGGCTGTTGCGCGAGGTCCCCGCGGGTGGCGCGCTGGAGTACGTCTGCGCGATCGCATACGCCGATCCCTCCAGCGGCGTGGAGCGGGTGTTCGAGGGCCGCTGCGCTGGGCGCCTCGCCGCGGAGCCGCGCGGCGCGCGCGGGTTCGGCTATGACCCCGCGTTCCTGCCCGAGGGCGGGCCGGCCGGCCTGACCATGGCGGAGCTCTCCGACGAGCAGAAGGACGCCATCAGCCACCGCGGTCGAGCCGCGCGCGCGCTGCACGCTTGGCTCACGGCGAGTTGATTCCCATCAGCGCCGCTTCAGCTCGCACGCGCTCGGTCCGCGCCGCGACGAGCCGCCTCGCCGCTAGAGGAGGTTGATCGCGGCGGAGGCGGCGACGGCCACGCCGAGACCCGCGTAGCCGGTGTAGCCCGACACGAGCAGCAGGAGCGCTGTGAGCAGCGCCACCAAGACGGTCACGATCCATGCGATGCGCGTGATGGTCATCCCGGCATTGTGGCGGATGCGCCCGTCCGCTCGCGGTGTTAGCTTCGCCACAACGGTTTTTCGAACGAGGAGGACGACGTGACGAAGTCCGAGCTGATCGAACAGGTTGCGTCTCGCGCCGATCTGACCAAGACGGATGCCTCGAAGGCGGTTGACGCCGTGTTGGTCACGGTCGAGGACGCGCTGCGCCGCGGCAGCGACGTGACGGTTTCGGGATTTGGAAAGTTCCACGTGAGCGAGCGCGGCGCGCGCGTGGGCGTCAACCCGCGCACGGGCGAGCGCATCCAGATCGCCGCCGCGCGCGTCCCCCGCTTCACGGCCGGCAGCGGCCTCAAGAGCGCGGTGAAGGGCCGCTGAAGCCCGCGCCACGCTTCGGCGACGCCCTGGCCGCGCGAGTGGCCGAGCGCGAGTCACAGCTCGTGCTGGGCGTCGACCCCGATCCGGGCGCGCTGTGGCCCGCGGGCGAAGAGGAGTACGCGGGATCGCTCACGCCGCGCGAGGCGGCTGCGACGGCCGTTCTCGGGCATTGCCGCTCGCTGATCGACGCGACGGCCGAGGCGTGCGTGGCGGTCAAGCTGCAGCTCGCACGATTCGAGCTGCTCGGCGGCGCCGGTTGGAACGTGCTGGAGGAGCTGTCAGCGCATGCGCGCCGGCTGGGCCTGATGGTGATCGCGGACGCCAAGCGCGGCGACATCGATGTCAGCGCACGCGCGTACGCGAGCGCCCTGATCGGCGGCACGGACACCCCGTTCGGGTACGTCCGGGGGCTGGGCGCGGACCTGGTGACGGTCAATCCGCTGATGGGCGCAGACGCGGTGGATCCGTTCGTGACCGCGGCGCGTGCTGCGGGCACGGGCGTGCTCGTGCTGGTGCGCACGTCCAACCCCGGCGCCGCGGACTTCGAGGATCTGAAGCTCGCGGATGGGATGGCCCTGTGGGAGCGGATCGCGGTGATGGTCGATCGGCTGGGCGCCTCCGGCGTGGGCGGCGCAGGCCTGAGCGACGTGGGGGCGGTCGTCGGGGCAACGCAGCCAGGTCATCTGGAACGCGCGCGGGAGCTGATGGGCAGCGCGACGTTCCTGCTTCCCGGCGTGGGCGCCCAGGGTGGGCGGGTGGAGGACCTCGCGCCCGCGTTCGCGCCCGGGCGCGCCGGCGGGCTGGTGACGGCCTCGCGCAGCATCGCCGGAGCCCATCTCAGCGCCGGCGGCACGCCCGCGGCGGCGGCGAGAGCCGAGGCGGAGCGTCTGCGCGCGGCGGCATGGGCGCTCTCCGAGCGGGCCTGAGCGCGGGCTGGACCGGGCGCGAGGCGGATGGTCGTCTGTGCGCCACGGATCCACGCGAGGCGTCAGGGACCGCGGATCGTTCCGCTAGCCTGTGTGTCGTGCACGCCCGCGCATCGCTAGACGTTAAGGCGCGCCGGAAGGAGGGTGGAGGGCCAGGATGATCATCACGGTCACGCTCAACGCGGCCATCGACAAGTCGCTGGCGGTGCCGAACTTCAGGCTCGGCAGGCGTCATCGAACGGTCGATCAGCGCACCATGGCGGGCGGCAAGGGCGTGAACATCGCACGCACCCTGAAGGCGCTCGGCCAGCCCGTGATCGCAACGGGCTTCGCCGGCGGCGCGACGGGAACGCACATCGTGGAGCAGCTCACGGAGGAGTCGATCCTCAACGACTTCGTGCGCATCCGCGAGGAGTCGCGCACGAACACCTCCGTGCTCGACCCGACCACGGGCGATCAGACGGAGATCAACGAACGCGGCCCGGCGGTCTCGCCGCGCGAGGTGGAACTGTTTCGGGACAAGCTCCTGTACCTTGCGCGCGGCGCGGCGATCGTGGTGTTCGCTGGCTCTCTGCCGCGCGAGGTCGAGCCCGACCTGTACGCGGCGCTGATCAGGGACCTCGAGCGCATGGACGTGGTCACCGTGGTGGACACCGACGGCGAGCCCCTCCGCCATGCGGTTCGCGCCGAGCCGGATCTGGTCTCGCCCAACGTGCTGGAGGCCGAGGAGCTGGTCGGCCACGAGTTCTCCACCGAGGAGGAGCGCTCGCTGGCGGTTGGCGAGATCACCGCGCTCGGGCCCCGCGAAGCGATCATGACCCTCCCCGACGGCTGCTTCGCGCAGGTGCTGGTGGACGGCCAGCGGCTCCTCAAGCGCGCCCGCGTGGAGCCGCGTGAGCCGATCGCCAAGCGTGGCTCCGGCGACGCCTTCCTCGCCGGCTATCTGGCCGCCCGCTACGAAGGCCGCGCGCCCGACCAGTGCCTGCGTTTCGGCGTGGCCTGCGGGGCGGAGTCCACGGCGCGCCTCGGCGCCGGGTTGATCGAGCCGCGCGAGGCGCGGCGGCTGATGGGCGATGTGGAGCTGTCGATCGTGGAGCTGCCCGCCGAGGTCTCCTGAGGCGCGGGTGCCGGCGCCTCACCGTGGCGCCCGGCACACTTGACGCGCCCCGCGCGAGAGCTAGCCCCCGGCGACGTCGCGGCGCAGGAACACCAGGTAGGCGGCGAGGAGCGACGGGACCGCGTACAGCGCACAGACCCACGCCGAGTGGATGATCGGGGCCCAGTCGGTCGGCGTGCGCAGCAGGCCGTGCCAGTTCTCGAACTGTTCGTCGAGCAGGTAGGGGCGGATGCCTTCCAGGCCCGGGATCTGGGCGAGGATCAGCAGCAGGATCACGACCCCGACGGTGCCCACGACGGCGGCTGCGCTGTTGCGCGTCGTCGTGGAGAGCAGCACGCCGATGCTCGCCACGGTGAACAGCGGGATCAGGTAGCAGGCGTTGGCGGCGAACACCAGCAGCAGGCCCTTGGGCGCCGAGACCACGGTCCCCGAATAGGTGGTGACGCTGTTGAAGCCCCACGAGGCCACGCCCGCGACGGTGGCCACGGCCGCGGAGAGGAACACGGCGATCGCGGCGTAGACCATCGCCGCCAGCGCCTTCGCGGCGAATATCTGTCCGCGGTCGACCGAGCGCGTGAGGATCGTCTTCAGCGTTCCGTTGCCGTCCTCGTTGGCCACGATGTCCCCGGCGACCAGCGCCGCGATCAGGGGCAGCATGAAGACGGACAGGAACAGCAGCATCAGCACCGGCGTGGCCAGCCCCGACTGGGTGATCTGCGAGGCGAAGATGTTCTCGGCGCCGCGACCGTGGCGCTGGTGGAGGTTCTGGACGAGGACGAAGATCAGCGGCAGGATCACCGCCAGCGCCAGGCCGAGGTAGGTGCGCTTCTGGGAGACGAGCTTGCGCAGCTCCCAGCGCAGGACCGTCAGCGTGGAAGGCCGCCGCGCGTGAGCGATGCCAGTAGCGGCGGGGGAGGCCGCGGCGACGCTGCTCATCCGATCCCCACCGCTCGCTGCGCAGGCGCGGGCGGCGCGGGCTCGCTCGCAGGGGTGCCACCGTCCGCGTCCGCGTGCTCCACGCCCCCTCCGCCCGCCCCGGCGCTTGGCGCTCCCGCTTCCTCAGGTGCGCCAGCTCCCTCGGTGAGCCGGAAGAACAGATCCTCGAGCGTGGCAAGCTCGGGCGTCAGCGCGAGGATCGCGATCCCGGCCTGGCCCAGCGCCAGCGACAGACGGCCCACGTCCTGCTCCTCGGCTTGGAAGACGAGGCCGTGCTCGCCGCTCGCCGCGTGCTCGACGCCGGCCTGGTTGCGGGCCACCTCCAGCGCGCGGGCGTCATCGCCGGTGCGCAGGCGGTAGCCGGCTCCCCCCTGGCGCCGCAGGTCCGCGAGCGCCCCCTCGTAGACCACGCGGCCGGAGTCGACGATCGCCACGCGGTCGCACAGTTCCTGGACCTCGGGAAGCTGGTGGCTGGAGAGCAGGACCGTGATGCCTTCCCCGGCCAGGCGGCGGATCAGCAGCCGCATGTCGCGCATTCCCGCCGGATCCAGGCCCGTGGCGGGCTCGTCCAGCACGAGCAGCCGCGGGCGGCGCAGCAGCGCCGCGGCGATCCCCAGGCGCTGGCGCATTCCGTGCGAGTAGCCGCCCACGCGGTGCCCGGCGCGCGCGGTCAGCTCCACCGTCTCGAGCACCTCGTCGATGCGCGACGCCGCATCGTCCCCGTCCAGCGCGGCCAGCATCTGGAGGTTCTTGCGGGCGCTCAGATAGGTGTAGAAGCGGGGCGCCTCGACGAAGCCTGCGACGCCCTGCAGCGCGCGCGCCCCCTCGCGCAGCGGGTCGCGGCCGAACAGCTCGACGGTGCCCTCCGTGGGCGTGATCAGGCCCAGGGCCATGCGCAGCGTGGTCGTCTTGCCGGCGCCGTTGGGCCCGAGGAAGCCATAGACGTCACCCGCGCGCACGTTCAGGTCGATGTGATCGACCGCGAGCACCTCCTTGTAGCGCTTGACCAGCCCGCGCGCCTTGACCGGCGGGGCCTCGCCGGTCACGCTAGAGGCCTCGGGCGAGAGCCTCGATCGCGCCGGCTGAGACCGAGCCTGCCACCAGGTAGCGCACGCCGGAGCGCTCGAAGGTGAGCAGCGTGCCGAGCTCCGTGCGCAACTCGCTCGCGCTGGCGCCGTTGATCGTGACCTTGGGCAGCGCTTCCAGCGGACCGCTGGAGCCCGACTTGGAGCCTGCGCCGCTGGTCTTGCTTTCGAGTACCGCGATCGCCGACAGGCCGTGGCCGTGCGTGGTCAGCTTGGGCTTGCTCGTGTCGCTGCCCGAGGACTGTTTGTGAGCTTCTGCTCCGCCTGCGCCCCCGCCGACTTCTTCGATCTTGGCGCCCGCGGGCGGCGTGAATGCGAACACGGAGTCGGACACCGGGCCGAAGGAGACTTTCGTGGCCGCCAGTTCTATCACCGGGGAGCTGCTCGTGGAGGAGTAGATGGCCGCGCGCAGCGGCGCCCCGTTGGCCGCGTCGAAGGACAGCTCCGCGCCACCGATCAGGGAGCCGCTTTCCTTGGGTGAGACGCGCACCGTGTAGGCGGGCTGGCCGGCAACGTCCGACGGGGTTGCTTCCGAGAGCGTCGCGTGACGCCCCAGGTTGGAGATCGCTTCTTCGATCTTGGCCACCGTGGGGACTTCCCCGGAATGGTGCACCGGCGTTTCGCCCTGCTTGGATGCGGGCGGCGTGTAGCGGTAGAGGGTGTTGGAGGCGGCGTCGTACAGCGAGATGGTGTGGCCGTCGTAGATGACCTGGGTGTCGCCTTTTTCGGCCTGCAGCTCCAGCCGCGCACGACCGTCCTTGGCGATCCACAGCCGACCGGAGGCGCCCGACAGCAGCGGGCTGGAGGCCAGTTCGCCGCCCTGAGCCGAACCGCTGGCGAGGCTGGCGCCTTCGAGCAGGTGGTTGGTGAGCGTGATGCTGGCGCTGACCCCTTCCACCTGGGGGGCGGCGAGCGCGTCGTGGACAGCCTGCGCCAGCGGCTTGGCCGGCGGCTTTGGCCCCGAGCCGAGCGCCAAGGCCAACGCCGTGGCCGAGACGCCCACGACGACCACGAGCCCGCAGAGCAGCAGCAGGCGGTAAAGGGGGAGACGGCGGAGGATGTTCACGGCTGTGCGAGCACTTCCTTCAGGTTTGCAGACACCATTGAGGGTAGCGCCCCACCTTCACGTTCCCTAAAGCTGTGAGAGCTCTCACAGCCGCCGCACAGCCGCCGCGAGCCGCCGCACAGCCGCCGCGCGCCCGCTGGATCCGCCGCGCGATCCGCCGCGCGCCCGCGCCGAGCGCCGACGATCAACCGTTCTGCGGCGCCACCCGATATCTTCCCGCCGGCATGGTGATCGCGTTCGTACTGTTTTGGGCACTGCTCGGCCTCGGGGTCTTCTTCGTGGCGATGCGCGGCGGTCCAGGCGGCGCACGCCGCCGATCGGAGACCGGCCAGCTGCGCACCGAGTCCAAGGCCGGCCAGCGCCTGGTCACGCTCGGGATCGTGCTCCTGTTCGCCTTCGGCCTCCTGATCCCCGCGCTGGTGCTCGCGTTCAACGGCGAGCACAAGGCGGGCGTGGCGGTCGGCGGGCTGAAACTGACGGGCGAACAGCAGAAGGGCCGCGAACTGTTCGCCCACTCCTGTGCCGTCTGCCACACGCTCGCCGCCACCAAGTCGGTCGGGCGCACCGGCCCGAACCTGGATGTGCGCGTGGGCGCGGACATCGCGACCGCCGCCGGACGCAAGGCGCTGGTGCTGGGCGCCATCACCGAAGGCCGCGCGCGCGGCTTCGGCCAGATGCCGGCGCAGCTCTATCAGGGCAAGGAAGCCGAAGAGGTCGCCAGTTTCGTCGCGGCTGTGGCCGGGCACTGACCGATCGAAGATCGGCCAGTGCCGGTTTGGCCATCCGTCGATAGCGGCGGGCAGGGGCCATCGGTAAGGTGCGCCGGGATGCCACACCAGCCGAAGACCGCGGAGGACGTCAAGGCCCTTGTGGAGGAGCGTGACATCCGCTTCATCCGCTTCTGGTTCACGGACATCCTGGGCCAGCTGAAGTCGTTCTCCATCAACGCTGCCGAGCTGGACGACGCGTTCGAGGCGGGCATGGGCTTCGACGGATCCTCGATCACCGGCTTCAACGCGATTGAGGAGTCGGACATGATCGCGATGCCCGATCCGAGCACGTTCGCGGTCCTGCCGTGGCGTCCGGAGGAGCAGGGCGTCGGGCGGATGTTCTGCGACGTGATCACCCCCGAGCGCACCCCCTACGAGGGCGATCCGCGCCACGTGCTGCGCCGCGCGCTCCAGCGCGCACAGTCGATGGGCTTCGACACGTTCAATGTGGGCCCCGAGCTGGAGTACTTCCTGTTCCGCGACTCGCGCTCCACGGAGGTGCTGGACGAGGGCGGCTACTTCGATCTGACGACGCTGGACGCGGGCTCGGACGTGCGCCGCGAGACGGTGCTGGCGCTGGAGCAGCTGGGCATCCACGTGGAGTACACCCACCACGAGGTGGGGCCCTCCCAGCACGAGATCGACATGCGCTACGCGGACGCGCTGAAGATGGCTGACGACTGCATGACCTACCGCATCACGGTCAAGGAGTACGCGATGAAGTACGGCT